>ERZ802830.142-NODE-142-length-69133-cov-8.72328_pt1 | contig 69133 bp, 62 predicted proteins | sample MGYA00345654_ERZ802830 | MGnify/ENA primary metagenome ERZ802830 (study PRJEB30503, sample SAMEA104212375) | marine metagenome | biome: Westerlies Biome; feature: [SRF] surface water layer (ENVO:00010504) within the epipelagic zone...; material: water...
CGGGCTTTTTAATATTGAAGAGCTAAACCAATTAACTTATTCATTGTAATCAAACTAATACACTTACACGAAAGGTTATTTTATAACTCTTATTCAAAAATGAGATGTAGCAGTTTTAGTTTTTTTTTGAAATCTATCAGTTGACGCATTAAATCATGAAAAATTATATTTATGTGATTTTGAGCTTTTTAATCTAATTTTTTTAAAGTAAATTGAATATCCAAATTGGATTAATGCACAGTTACAAAAATAGAGACACGAATGCAAAACCCCTAAAAACGGGTAAATATGCCACAGCATTAGCCCCTGAAATTCCCCAACTTCAGAAACTGCAATCCTTACAAGAGCAAGCCAATAATAGCACACCAAATAATACAGTACATCAGCTGCAAACCATAGCACATACCCCAGCCAACAATAAAGTTGTGCAACGTAACCCCTTGTCTGCCATACCAGAAAATGCCGCTCAAGATGATGTCTCTGATTTATTTAGACGTAAATTAAAAGACGCAACGGAAAATTTAGAGAACAAAGCAAAGAAACCGAAAGAAACACCTGATGAAGCCAATCAATTTCAATCGGATATAGATATATGGGAAAGAACACTACATCAAGATCTCAGCAATAGCTCACTATCTGAAGATCAAAAACGCGTGCACATGGAACAACTGCAAGTTATTAAACGCGATATCATTTCTAGAGCATTTCTAGGTATTAATTCTAAAGATAATAAGCCAGTTGAAGAGGCTTTAGATAAAAAAATACCTCTAGCAGCATTACTATCTCATGGCGATCGCCATGCTTACCAGTCTGACGATACCGCAACTGGTGAAGCGTTTAGACACGAACTCATGTTTGGTGGTAATCAAAAGGTTAAAGTTGAGCGCGGCCATTATGCTAACGAAGGCTTCAGTGTCAATGCTATTGCTGGTCGTGGCACAGGATCTAGAGCTACTGACCCTAAGAAGCGTGTTGGTGAAAAAGGAGGCCCTCACGTGCATGCTGGATTTTACGAACGTCAAAGTTCTCACGAGCAACACCGTGATAAAAAAACTGGAAAAATTAAGGAAGATAAAGGCGATCCCAAATATATGCTGGGTAAAGTGCTGTTAAGTATTATATCTGTGGGTATCAATGAACTACTACCAACAGCCGCTCGTAAAGAAGCCAAAAAATTTGCAAGCAATAATACCGATTCCTTGGGAATGAATATTCCTTTAGGTGGTGTTGGGAATAAAGCGACACACGGGGATGGTGAATCACATATTATTGGTACCGAAGGAGCTATGGTTGATCCAAAAACTAAAAAGGTGATGAAAGGCAAACAACATGGCCATGCATATTTTAAACACAATAAAGATGATAAAGGTACCAGTACCATGGTAGGTTATGAAGGCTCTGCACCGACCCACGAAAGCATGTTTGGATCACATGGCTTATTGTCTATGGTGCCTGGATTTGGAAATAAGCAAAGCCTTACTGGCCAAGATAAAGGAAAAAACATGGGTCTATCACTAGGAAAAGGAGGTATGACCTCACAAATTACCCCCGATGACCTCCCTGGTTTAAAATTAGTGTTTAAACAATTTGAAGCCTTAGATGTTCCTGAACACAAAGAAAAAGCCAACGGCTTACTATCCAACCTGCTAAAAGCTACAGACGATAAAGAACGCAAAGCAGCCATTAAAATGATTGAATTCACCTACGATGACGTCTTCAACCCGAGTGTATCCAGTGAAACTGTTGAATTCTAACCCCTTAAAAGCATTGTCCTTAAAATTCTAATAATTAGTGGAATAAAATTTTATTCTACAAGTAATTTACAGCTGTGCTGTTTACTTCCCGCTTCAATTGTCACCACATAAAGCCCTGCGCGTAATGCAGATACATCTATAGATACAGGAATGCGATCTAACTGCAAAACAGCTTGTCCCAATACATCATAAAAAGTGATCCTATCCACATCTAAGTTAGTCTCTAAAGCGACCCTGTTTTGAGCTGGATTAGGAACCATACTAATACGTGGCGCAGAAAAGCTTGCTGTAGATAACGCCTCACCAAGGGTGACATTACCCAAAGCACTTTCTTCGGCGGGATTGGCCGCAGGACCGTTCACTACAAAACCGTATTGGATGTTGACTCCAGAAGCCAATTCTTCTTGAGTAGCCGTAACAGTGAAATTCCCCTCACCTTCCAGTAAGTATAACTTGGCAACTATCATGTTCCAGCTTTCATCAAAAACCTTAATAAAAGCCTCTGCAGTGTAGGCCGCATCTAAGGTGTAATTGGTAACCGCACCCGTAAATTCCAGATCGGCGCCTTGTAAATTATTATTAGTGACAAACGTACTGGCCTCTAAAGGGTAAAATTTACAATTCCCGTTTTCATCAAACCAATAATCGTTATTATACTCGTTGCGCCAAATACTGAAGTTGGGTTGTAATCTAACCAGGTTTACAGCAACAGTAGATTTCAAATCGTTAATGCCCCAATTATCGCCATTACCGCCTTCGCCATGCCAGGTCATGTAAGCACCCCACATGCTCGTGGGTGCCGATAAGGGTGTCACCACATTTTGTGCGGTTGTAAAAAATGAGATTAAAAAACAAAAAGTGTATAAAATTTTCATATGAGTTAGTTTTAGTTAATTAAAACTACAAGTTATAAAACCGATAACCAATTAATTAAACACTACACCCCCAATACAAAAAACATATAACATGAAATTTTGCTGAATAAATAATATATTTATATGGTAATCAATAAATTACAAATAAATCAAAGACAAACCCTATTAACAAACCACCGTTATGAAAAAACTCATTTACCTCCTAGCGCTATGCCTAAGCAGTTTGGCTTTTGGACAATCTACAGAGCGCATAAGCTTACACCTTTTTGATCTCCCAGAAGGTATAAGTATTGAAGAATTTAAAGCCGATTTAAACCGGGCCAATAAAATTTACGAAAAAAATGGTTTTGGTGCGGACCGCTACAAGGTCTACCAGGTTAAAGCCGATGACAAAAATGACACCTACCGATACATGTGGATCAGTACCTGGATTAGTGATACCGAGTATGAAAAGTCACATTCTGACGAAATGGCCACATTCTGGGATGAGTTCTTTTATCCCAAATATAAAGCCATGCTGGATGCACAGATTTACCGTAAGTTTTTTGCCACACCTTAAAATTAAAATGCTTTGTTTAATTCTTAATTCACAAAATACGCACTGCATTTAATATGTAGAGGTTAAAAAGAAATCGACCCTCAGCGACGAAGCGTTAAAAAATATATGACTTTTTGGTGTGAAGAAGTTTGAGCTGTCTGAGCGCAGCGAGTTCTTAAACTTTAACCAAAAAGACCTGTATTTTAGCTGATGGAGGTGCAGGTCTAGAATTTTTGGTTTCGTTTTTTTTCAATGAAAAAAGGAAAAAATACATTTTAGTAAGTTTTGTAGAAAACGAGAAGAAGCCGTGATTGTTGCCGAAGAAGCCTTTTCATCTAGGAAAAAAGTAATAATAATGGCATTACATCATATCTAAAAGCCCTTCTAAAGATACCGTATCTTGAGTCCCCGCATCCATAACTTTAACGGTATAGGTTTGATTAGCCATTTCCTGATCCCCAGCCATAATCACATAACGCACCCCACGTTTATTGGCGTAATTGAGTTGCTTTTTAAGCTTGGCCACATCAGGATAGAGCTCACAAGAAATCCAATGAGCACGTAAGGTTTTAATGGCTTGTAATGCATAAAAGGCTTCGGCCTGACCAAAATTAACAAACAAGACATCTAAGGCGTTGGCCACCGTATTAGGGAATAAATTCAATTCTTCTAATACCAGATAAATGCGGTCTAAACCAAAACTAATGCCTACCCCACTCATGCCTTTCAATCCAAAAATACCAGTCAGATCGTCGTAACGACCACCACCACCTATGGAGCCCATTTGTACCCCTGCTGGAGCAGCGACTTCAAAAATAGCGCCGGTATAATAATTCAACCCACGGGCCAACGTGACATTTAAATTCAACGTAGTGGTTTGCAAGCCCACCGCACTTATCGCCTGGTTGATAAATTGCAGTTCCTGAATGCCTTTCAAGCCTTCTTCTGAGGTACTTAAAATAGCTTCTAATTGGGTGATTTGAGATTCAAAATCACCACTTAGGGTAAATATGGGTTTAAGCTGATCGATCCCGGCCTGACTAATGCCTTTAGATAACATTTCTTCCACCACTTTGGCTTCGCCAATCTTATCCAATTTATCCAGGGCTACCGTAAAATCAATGAGTTTATCTTGGGCCCCCATCACCTCGGCGATACCACTTAATATTTTACGATTATTAATATGAATGGTCACCCCTTCTAATCCTAGCGCTTTAAATACCGAATCATACAATTGCACAAAAGCCACTTCTTGTAATAACGAGTCTGAACCCACCACATCGGCATCACACTGCCAGAATTCTCTAAAACGGCCTTTCTGGGGGCGATCGGCACGCCAAACGGGTTGCATTTGGTAACGCTTAAACGGGAAGGTTAGTTCGTTTTGGTGTTGCACCACGTATCTGGCAAAAGGCACGGTAAGATCGTAACGCAAGGCTTTCTCTGAAATAGAACCCGTGAGCGCATTAGAATCACGAGCCTCTAAAGCAGCCGCATTGGCCTTTTTTAAATAATCGCCCGAGTTTAAAATTTTAAAGATCAACCGATCCCCTTCTTCACCGTATTTCCCCATGAGTGTGGATGAATTTTCAAAGCTGGGCGTTTCTATAGGCTGAAAGCCAAACGTTTTGAACGCCGACTTAATCACGTCCATAATATACTGTCGTTTTAAAACGTCTACCGATGAAAAATCGCGGGTGCCTTTGGGAAGGGATGGTTTTTGTGCCATAAAATAATCTTATTGCCACAAAAATATCATAAATTTCGATGGTCTTACTAACTTTTTAAAATTTCTAGTAATTCAAACGTAACAAATGGACCTAAATCCCTACTAACCACAAAACGAAAGACCCTATGTTCTTGTTATTTAGAGAAAATATAAAAATCGCCTTTGGGGCTATTAAGAGCCAACTGCTAAGAACCGTGCTAACCATCATGATTATTGCTATTGGGATCACGGCGCTTGTAGGGATTTTATCAACCGTATCGGCCTTTGAGGCCAATATTTCGGACAGCTTTACGTCTATGGGGTCTAATACCTTTAACATACAGCGTTACGACTTTAACGCACAACGCAGCTCCTCCAGTGAAAAAATAAAAATAAACCCTACTATTACCTACAACCAGGTCGCCGAATTCTATAAAAAATACAACGCCCCATTAACCCAAACGGCCATTTCGTTTACGGGTAGCCGGACCACCGAGGTGAAATACAATAACTTAAAAACCGACCCAGAAACCACTATCGTGGGCGCTAACGAACATTTTATAAATAATGCCGGACTGGAAATTGCTCAAGGACGAGCGCTGAACCAACTGGATGTAAAAAACAACATGAACGTTTGTGTGGTGGGGAGCGACTTGGTGAAAGCCTTGTTTAAAAACATAGATCCGCTTAATAAAACCATTAGCGTGAAAGGCAATAAATTTACCATTATAGGCGTACTGGAATCCAAAGGGTCTACCTTCAGTAACCGTCAGGATTTAAGAGTGATTATCCCTTTGCAAAAAGCGCGTTCCATATTTACCAACCCTAGAATTAATTATGCCCTAAGCATAAAAACCCTTAAAAAAGACTTGTTTGATAATGCCTTAGATGAGGCTATAATTACTTTTAGGAACATCCGTAAATTGACCCCGGTACAAAAAAATAACTTTGGCATTGAAAAAAGTGACGACCTCATGAACCGCATTGGCAGCATTACCGATTACCTGTTTTATGCCGCCTGGGTGATTTCATTAATTACCATTTTTGGATCCACCATAGCGCTTATGAATATCATGCTAGTAAGTGTGAGCGAGCGTACCCGTGAGATTGGCGTTCGTAAAGCCATGGGTGCAAAACGACGCACCATAGCCACCCAGTTCTTTATGGAAACCATTATTATTGGACAGTTAGGTGGTGCAATAGGTATTGTATTAGGCATAGGGATTGGTATGCTGGTAGCCTCAGCCGGCGGGTTTACCTTTGTCACGCCATGGACGGCCATGATTTGGGCTACGACCATTGCGTTTATAGTGGCTATCATTTCTGGCGTATATCCTGCCTCAAAAGCCGCACGCCTAGATCCTATAGAATCCTTGCGCTACGAATAAGCTAAAGCAGTATTAACCGTTAACCAACTGCTCGAAATAATGGAATAACGCGCCTTTGGTGATCTGACCCCCTTCTTGAATGAGTTTAAAAAGGTCCTGATGCTTATCATCTGAGAACGGCTTCACGGCCCGGTAAAACGTCACCGCATCGTCCATAAGGTGTTCGCGTAACCAGTGGTAACCTTCAGGCGTAGTCACATCAATACCCTCTTGCTGAACCGAAATGGAAATGAGTTGGATGTCCTGTTCCAGCACCTTAAACAAATGGATTTGCTGTGGTGAGAAATGTTCTATAAACCCTACGTTTTTAAGTACGCCTTCCCAGATGAGATCACTAAACACATCCAGCTCCTGATCCACCACCTCGGGTTGGGTAGTTTTAAGCGTATCCCATTCGGCTGCTGTGATTTGCTGTGTGGCTAAAAAATTAATAAACTCCTGATGTAAGGATTCAAACTGTTCTTTGCTTAAACGACTGTATTTCATAAGGCGTGTTTACAATTCATAATACAATTCATAAACTAATTCATAAACTAATAAAAAAAGCCCCAATAGATATTGAGGCTTTTCATATAAGGTTGGGATTATTACTCAGCTACGATTTCAAATGGTAAATCTACTGATACTTCTCTGTGAAGTCTAATAACCGCGTTGTATTTTCCTAAACGCTTGATGCTACCACCAGCGATTGAAATATACCTTTTCTCTACCTCGTGACCTGCTTTGTTTAAAGCAGCTGATACATCGATATTATTCACAGAACCGAATAATTTATCACCAGTACCTACTTTAGAAGCTATTTTAACATCTAGGGCTTTTAAAGCCTCAGCTAATTTATTAGCATCGTCAACGATTTTCTTTTCTTTATAAGCGCGTTGCTTTAAATTCTCTGCTAAAACTTTTTTAGCAGAAGGTGTTGCTAAAACCGCAAAACCTTGAGGAATTAAAAAGTTACGACCATAACCGTTTTTAACTGTTACTACATCGTCTTTAAATCCAACATTATCTACGTCTTGTTTTAATATAAGTTCCATAGTTACAGTATTATTTTAATAAATCGGCTACATAAGGCATCAACGCTAAGTGACGCGCTCTTTTAACGGCTACAGAGACTTTTCTTTGGTATTTCAAAGACGTTCCTGTTAAGCGTCTTGGAAGTAACTTCCCTTGTTCGTTTACAAACTTTAATAAGAAATCAGCATCTTTATAATCGATGTATTTGATCCCTGATTTCTTGAAACGACAGTACTTTTTAGCTTTAGTTGTTTCTATTTGTAACGGTGTTAAATATCTAATTTCACCGCCCTTTTTTTCTTTTGCTTGTTGTTCAATTGAAGACATAAATTACGCTTTTTGTTTGTTTCTGTTTCTTCTCTTTTCTGCCCAAGCAATAGCATGCTTGTCTAATTTTACGGTCAAGTAACGCATAAAACGCTCGTCACGTCTAAACTCTACCTCTAAGGCCGAGATAGCTTCACCGCTTACAGTGTACTCAAATAAATGGTAAAAACCACTCTTTTTGTTCTGGATTGGATACGCTAATTTTTTCAAGCCCCAATCTTCTTTAGCGATCATCTTAGCACCTTTAGAAACAAGAAAATCTTCGTATTTCTTTACTGTTTCCTTTATCTGAGTTTCAGATAAAACGGGATTCAAGATGAAAACAGTTTCATAATGATTCATAAATTGAATTTTAATTATTAAAAATTTGGCTGCAAAAATACACTTTTTTATAAAATAAACATAATTTATAAGGGTGGTTTTTTTCGTACATAACAAAGTCCGATAAAAGTATGGATTATCCGTTAATCTGTTGTTTATAATCCATTTTTTAGTTATCATTGACATGAATTTAACCTTAACTATATTTTATGCAGCTAAAATGTATAGTAGTAGATGACTCAGCCATTCAACGTCTCGCTATCACAAAATTAGTTGAAGACCACCCCGCTCTTGAGCTTGTAGCCCAGTATTCCAGTGCGCTAGAAACTAAAAAAGGCCTCAATACTCATAAAGTAGACCTTATTTTTCTAGACATTGAAATGCCTATTTTAAATGGCTTTCAACTGCTGGACGTCCTCAACAATTCCCCTGAAATTATTTTTGTAACGGGTAAAACCGAACATGCGTTTAAAGCGTTTAATTACGACGCTGTTGCGTATCTAAAAAAACCCCTTAACGCAGGCCTGTTCAATACCGCTGTTGAAAAAGCCATTGCACAAGTTAAACTCAAACAAAACTATACCGAGCCTGACGAAGATTATATTTTTGTAAAAAGCAACCTCAAAAAACGTAAAGTCTACGTAAACGATATCAAATGGGTTGAAGCCTTAGGAGATTATGTGAAAGTCGTCACTAAAGACCAGTCTCATGTGGTACTCTCTACCATGAAAGCTTTTGAAAAAGAGTTGCCAGAAGGCCGTTTTTTACGCATCCACAAATCATACATTGTGAGTTTGGAAAAGATTGATCGCTTTAATTCTAAAAATGTTGAAGTAGGTACTGTAAAAATTCCTTTAAGTCGGAATAAGAAATCGACTTTAATGGAAGCGCTAAGTAATCTTTAGTAATTCACTTTTGCAGCAAACTTTAAATCCAACTTAGTAAGGATCCACATTAAAAATTACACGCACCGCACGCAGTGCTCCAATAGACTGGAAGCTGTTGTGTAAGCGGTGTAAGCGATTTTTGGCTGCACTTAGTGATTGCCCTGGATAGACCTTCAGTATGAGGTGCTTATGATACTGATTACGAATTCGGGATACTGGGGGAAACTCAGGCCCTAACACCTGAGGTCCGTAACTTTGGCGCAGCGCCTCTGCAAACCAAGAGGCTGCCGTATTCACCAGATTGAAATCTTTGTGTTTAAACAACAGCTTAATGAGTTTAAAGGTAGGCGGGTATTTAAAATCATGACGCTCCTGCATCTGTTCGATAAACATGGCCTCGTAATCATGAGCAGCCACTTGCTGTAAAATATTGTGTAATGGGTTATAAGATTGAATCAATACGTTACCGCGTTCAGCACTGCGACCACTGCGCCCTGCGACTTGTAACAACAATTGGAAACTGCGCTCGTGCGCTCTGAAATCTGGAAAGTTTAATAAGTTATCGGCATTAAGCACCCCTACCAAAGCCACGTTCCTAAAATCCAAACCTTTGGTGAGCATTTGCGTACCAACCAAAATCTGAATCTTTTGATCTTGAAATGCATTAATTATTTTATCGTAACCGTGCTTACCCCGGGTGGTATCTAAATCCATACGGCCGCTTTTGTAGTCGGGAAAATACTGCTGTAGTTCGGCTTCAATCTGCTCGGTACCCAAACCTTTGGTATCCAAATCATGACCGTGACAAGACAAACAACGGCTTTGCATGGCGATGTGATAAGAACAGTAGTGGCAACGTAATTGATTGCTGTATTTATGCACCGTGAGACTCACATCACAATGCGGACACTGTGGCGTGTGCCCACAGGTTTTACATTCCAAAACCGGGGAATAACCGCGGCGGTTCTGAAACAGAATAACCTGCTTACCCGATTTTAACACGGCCTGCATGTGTTCCATAAGCACATCGCTAAAATGACCGGTCATGCGTTTACGCTTGTATTTATCTTTCAAGTCTACCAACTCAATCACCGGAGGGAGTATGTTATTATAACGTTGGTCTAAAGTCACCAGACCGTATTTACCTTGCCTACAATTGTAATAGGTTTCTAAAGCCGGAGTGGCCGAACCTAACAACACCTTGGCATTTGAAAAACGTCCCAATACCAAAGCCACATCTCGGGCATGATATCGCGGTGCCGGATCAAATTGTTTGAAAGACTGCTCGTGTTCTTCATCCACAATAATAAGTCCCAAATCCTGAAACGGTAGTAATACTGAAGAACGTGCCCCGATAATCACACGGGCTTTTGGCGAGCCTTGCAGCACATGCTGCCATACCTCGGCTCGCTCGTTGAGATTGTACTTGGAGTGAAACACCAAAATCTGTTCGCCAAAATACAGCTGTAAGCGCTTTACAATTTGTGTGGTTAAAGCAATCTCGGGTAACAGATACAGGACTTGCCCGCTGTGTTCTTCTAAATAAGCTTCTATGAGTTTGATATAAACCTCGGTCTTACCGGAAGCGGTAACCCCATGTAATAAAACGGTTGCTTTGGTTTTAAATGCTGCATTAATAGCCGTTTTAGCAGAGGCTTGTGGCGCCGATAATTCAATGCTGTAATCTGCGGCAGCAGCCACAGCGGTTACCCGATCTTCGGCCTGTTCAAAAACCTCTAAAATGCGTTTATCAATTAAGCTTTTAACCACCCCGGCAGAGACCTGAGCTTTGGCAGTTAAAGCACCCACTTTCACCCCTTGCTTATAGTCCATACAAAACAACTGCATGATCACCGCATGTTGTTTTTTGGCCCGTTGTAATTGCTGTAATAAATCTTGTAAGGCGGCATCTTCGTAGTATTCTTCAGCCAATTTTACAAACCGCACCGTTTTAGGTGTATACTTTTCATAGACGGTTTCTACGCGCTCTACCACCCCTTGTTGTATTAAACGGTTCAGCACTTTTAAAGCACGCTGTTTGGGTACAATCCGACTCATATCCTGGACCCGCATTTCGGGTTCCAGTTGTAAACCCTGATATACCAAGAAAGCATCGTCATCTAAAGCCGCTGTATCTACGTCAACATCAGGTTGTAAGCACACCACCGTTTCACTCTCTAATAAAAAACTACTGGGTAGCGCAGCTTTCATGACTTCGCCCACTTTACACATATAATAAGCCGAAATCCATTGCCATAATTGCAATTGTAATGCGGTGACTAAAGGCACTTCATCCAAAATCTGATGAATGTCTTTGGCCTCGTACCCCTGAGGTGGGGTGTCATGAACCGCACTTACCAATCCGGTATAGATCTTACTTTTACCAAACGGTACGGCCACCCGCATACCGGGTTTTAAAAATGCCGCCTCGGTAGCAGACACCTGGTACGTAAAGGTGTGTTTTAATGGTAAAGGCAGTATGACGTCTATATAATGCAACAGCAGTTTAAGATTTTAAAAGATTTAAAGCGTTAGGTGGTAGTCTGACGCTTTTTTAAAAGGGTTAACGACGCATTGAGCTCATAACCCAACAACAAGATATTGGCATTAAGCCATAAATAAAATAACAAAATCAGTAAAGCCCCTATAGAACCATACAACTCGTTGTAATTTGAAAAGTTATTAATGTAAACGCCAAATAAATAGGACGTAAGAATTATAAGAATGGTAGTTAAGAGTGCGCCAGCCGAGAAAAAGCGCAACGCCTTTCCTTCTGAAGTGCCATAATAATACAGTATAGCAGTGGCCACATATACAATAAGCACAAAAAAGAGGTATTTACCGGCTTTGGCCCAAAGTAATTCCGATTCTGAGGAAGTAATTCCCCGCAGCTCCAATTGCTCGTGAATGTTTTGGATGACATAGATTTCAAAGTAACCCCAGAAGGCTACAGTAATTACTAATAAAAAAGCCAACAGTAAGGCCACCCCAAGAGCATAAAGGTATTGTTTAAAAAAATTCCGACTCAGCTGTTCGTGGTAAGAGGTCTCAAAACCCGTAAATACGGCATTTACCCCGTTAGCCATTAACAAAATAGATAATAAAAATACCGAAGACAGCACCCCCCCTTGGGTTTGTCCACTGTTCAGATTGCCAAATATATTGTCAAAGAAAAAGTCACTGGTCTGTGGCGGTAAGAAGCTTTCTAAAAACGCCATAAACTCTTGTTCAAAACCAACTATGGGTATAATAGGAATTAAAAACAGCACAAAAAGTAAAAACGGGAAAATGGCCATAAAAAAACTAAAAGCAATGGCCGAAGCTCTAGTAGAAATAGCCCCCTTAGCAATACCTAAGGTGTAGAGTTTTAATAAGTCTAATAAGGTCAATCCGCTAAATCCTGGCAGCTTGATACCCCCCAAAAAAGTCCATAGTGTTTTAACTAGGCGGTAACTGAATAACTTGGATGGCGGAGTTTCTGACATCTACACGGCTTTTAAACTTAAATCCAAATTAGACACCGAATGGGTTAAGGCCCCTGATGAAATGTAATTCACACCACAGTCTGCATACTGCCTGATCGTGGTCTCGTTAATATTCCCTGAAGACTCCGTAAGACAGCGGTCTCCGATAAGCGCTACAGCAGTTTTAGTATCTTCAAAACTAAAGTTATCCAATAGAATACGGTATACCCCATCACTCTCTAAAATTTCGCGTACTTCATCCAGATCACGGGCTTCTACAATAATTTTTAAATCCTTACCCAAACGCTTTAAGTAAGATTGCGTCTTTGCTATAGCAGCGGTAATCCCGCCACAAAAATCGATATGATTATCCTTAAGCATGATCATATCATACAAAGCAAAACGATGGTTCTCACCACCTCCTATTTTGACCGCTTGTTTCTCGAGCACCCGAAATCCAGGTGTGGTTTTCCTGGTATCCAGTAACTTCGTATCTGTACCACTAAGCAACTTAACATACTGCGCGGTTTTAGTAGCTACAGCAGACATCCGCTGCATGGCATTTAAAACCAAGCGCTCAGCTTTTAAAATGGCCTGAGACGAACCACTAACCGTAAGTACAATGTCGCCAGGACTAACAGCAGTGCCGTCGGGAATATGTACATCGACTTCCAAACCTGAATCTACATAAGTAAACACTTGCAGAGCAAAGGCCACACCAGCAATGATACCTACTTCTTTAACCAACAATTGCGCTTTACCAACGGCCGTTTCGGGAACACAGGCCAAAGCACTGTGATCGCCATCTCCCACGTCTTCACGTATGGCATTGGCTATTAAAAGGGAAATCTCATGTTGCTGAGCTTCAGGAGTAATCATAGACAGGTGTTTATGATGTAAAAATAAGAATTGTACCAAAAAATGAAGCCAATAAACTGACTTTTATAATTGCTTTAAAATTTTAAATTTGTAGGCATGCAAATAAAACTCATCGCCGTAGGAAAAACAGATCACCATGCATTACAAACACTCATTGATGACTTCACCAAACGCTTAGCACATTATATTAAATTTGAATATACCATTATTCCCGATATCAAGAATGCCAAAAATCTGAGCGAAAGCCAACAAAAACAAAAAGAAGGCGAATTGATTCTAGCAAAAACCAAATCCAGTGACTATCTGATTTTGTTAGACGAAAAAGGCAAGGCGTTCGACTCGGTGGCCTTTTCTAAATACCTCCAAAAACATCTCAACTCTGGTGTAAAACAAGTAACATTTGTTATTGGAGGGCCTTACGGGTTCTCGGATAAATTATACCAACGCGCCAATGCCAAAATTTCATTATCTAACATGACCTTCTCACACCAGATGGTCCGTTTGTTTTTTATTGAACAGTTGTACCGTGGATTTAGCATTTTAAAAAACGAACCGTACCACCACCAATAAGCACTTTACTATGAAATTGGTTTTTGCAACAAATAACCCCAATAAACTGAAAGAAATTCAGGCCGCTGTCCCGGAATGTATCACCATTTTAGGTCTTGATGCCATTGATTGCCATGAGGACATCCCCGAGGAACAGGATACCATAGAAGGCAACTCGGCCCAAAAAGTAAATTACATTAAAACCCATTACGGTGTGGATGGTTTTGCTGATGATACCGGTTTATTAGTTGATGCATTAAACGGAGCTCCCGGAGTATACGCGGCACGCTACGCTGGTCCTGAAAAATCTAGTGAAGCCAACATGACCAAATTATTGGCGGCTCTAAAAGACCAACCCAACCGCAAGGCGCATTTTAAAACGGTTATCTCATTACGTATAGACGATAAACTACACCAATTTACCGGCATTTGTGAAGGTGAAATCACTAGAGAACGTCATGGCGACAAAGGATTTGGCTACGACCCTATTTTTCAACCCGATGGCTTTGAGCAAACTTTTGCTGAGTTATCTATGGCGGTGAAAAATGACATCAGCCACCGCGGCCGCGCTGTGAAAAAACTGATAAACTTCTTAAAATCAGTCGATATCTAAATAAAAGCCTATCTTTGCACGCTGAAACTCAGATTTAGAGTTTAACCCTCTCAGAATGAGGACGTGTTACTAGAAGTATTATGGTTAAGTATGTCGATTCGCTTCTTTATGTAACACTAACATAACATAATCGGATACTTAAAAGTAACAATGACAAAATTTAAAGCGTTAGGCCTTAACGAGACTTTACTTCAGGCCATAACCGACCTTGGCTTTGAAACACCCAGTGAGGTACAGGAAAAAGCCATTCCCGTTTTATTAGACGAAGAAACAGATTTAATTGCACTGGCACAAACCGGTACAGGTAAAACTGCAGCCTTTGGATTTCCCATGCTGCAAAAAATTGATGTGGAAAGCCGCACTACCCAAGGCTTAATATTATCACCAACCCGTGAATTGTGCTTGCAAATCACCAACGAGATGAATGCCTATGGCAAATATTACAAAGGTCTTAATGTAACCGCTATTTATGGTGGTGCCAGTATTTCAGACCAAGCGAATAAAGTTAAAAAAGGCGCCCAAATTATTGTAGCCACGCCAGGGCGAATGAAGGATATGATTTCCAGAAAAATGGTAAACATTTCCAAAATAGAATACTGTGTCTTAGATGAGGCTGATGAGATGCTAAACATGGGGTTCTATGAAGACATTAACGATATTTTATCGCATACGCCCGACGAGAAAAGTACCTGGTTATTTAGTGCAACCATGCCAAAAGAGGTGTCTACAATTGCTAAGAAATTCATGCACAGCCCGCATGAAATTACAGTGGGGACCAAAAACCAAGGGAGTCAAAACGTCTCTCACGAGTATTATATGGTTGGTGCCAGAGACCGCTATTTAGCACTAAAGCGTTTAGCCGACTTTAACCCAGATATCTTCTCGGTAATATTTTGTCGTACCAAACGCGATACCCAAAAAGTGGCTGAAAAACTTATTGAAGACGGCTATAATGCGGGAGCATTGCATGGCGATTTATCGCAGAACCAGCGTGATTTAGTAATGAAGTCATTTAGAAATAAACAAATTCAAATGCTGGTTGCTACCGATGTGGCGGCTCGAGGGATTGATGTGGATAACATCACCCACGTGTTACACTACCAGTTACCAGACGAAATTGAAACCTATACCCACCGTAGTGGTAGAACCGGACGTGCTGGTAAAACAGGGATTTCTATGGTAATTGCTACTAAAAGTGAACTGCGTAAAATAAAAAGTATTGAGCGTATTATAAAAAAGGAGTTCAATAAAAAAGACATCCCCGATGGAAAGGCCATTTGTGAAGTGCAACTCATGTCTTTAGCCAACAAAGTAAACCATACCGAAATCAATCATGAGATTGATCCGTTTATTGATAGTATCAACAGTTTGTTTGAGGAGAGCTCTAAAGAGGAATTGATTAAAAAATTCTTCTCCGTAGAATTTAACCGTTTTTATAACTACTATAAGAAATCCCACGATATTAACGTGAGCGATAAAGGCAGTCATAAAGAAATTAGTGCCGACTCCACAAGATTCTTTATTAACCTGGGAAGTAAAGATGGCTTCACTTGGATGAGTATGAAAGATTTCTTGAAAGGTGAGCTTAAACTGGGTCGTGACGATGTGTTTAAAGTGGATACAAAAAACACCTTTTCCTTCTTTAATGTGGAAAACAACCTTGCCGAAAAAGTATTACAAACACTTAACGGCATTAAAGTAAACGACCGTGTTGTAAGTGTTGAAGTTACCGAAAACAGGGAGCGTGACCGTGGAAGATCACGTAATCGCAATCGCAATAAATCTGGGAAACGCTTTGGTAACGACGGTGGTAATTTTAGAGGTGCTAAGTCGGATTCAAGACGCGGGAGAAATTCCAAATCTGACCGCTCTGGAAAATCGTCTTCGCGTCCAAGACGTAGCAGACGCTAAAGGAAAATTTAGCTTTAATAAAGCTGGATTTAATACCATAAAATTTGGTTAATTATAAGGTAGATTTTTAAAATTAACTTAGATTAGTACTCTTAAAACTACTTGTTATACCTATGAAACGCCTTTTACTTTGTTGTATTCTGATTGTCAATACCTTAATTGCATATGGACAAGATACTACGATAGTAAAAGGCGTTATCTATAGCACCTCTACCAATGCACCTATGGAGGCGGTGAATATTGTCAATCTAAATCAGGTAACTGGAACAGCTACCGATGGTACAGGTAAATTTGAGATTGAAGCCACCGCTAACGACACCTTACACCTCTCCTATCTGGGTTATAAATCTATTAAAGTAAGAGTCACCAACGACTGGATCAAGTTTGGTGAAACCAAAATAGAAATGACTGAATTGGCCTTAGCTCTTGAAGAAGTGGTCGTGAACCAGCTCATTCTTACGGGTTATTTAGAGGTAGATGTCAAGCAAGTGCCCATTAAATCCAATTACCGCTATAGCATATCGGGTTTATCTAATAAAGGGTATGAAGCGGGTAAAAACACCTCTGGGATTTCAAAAGTTTTGGGGGCAGTATTTAATCCGCTAGACTTCATGCACGGCATCTTTGGTAAAAAACCTAATCAGCTAAAAAAGCTCAAGAAAATGAAGCAGGACGACAACATAAGAAAACAACTGGCCAGCAGATACGACAGAGAAATGCTGATGGTGCTTCTTAATATCAACCGCTTCGACCTTGAAAAGCTAATTAGTGAGTGTAATTATTCTGTAGACTTTATTGAGGCAGCTAATGACCTACAGGTACTTGATGCTATTAGCGAGTGCTATGAAGAATACAAAGTCCTTAACAAGAGTAACAGCAAACGACGCTAATAAATCATTAAAACTTGTAAACTATTTAGGCGTATAACGTGAAAGAATCTCGTCAAAGCTTTTGATGGTTTTTTTAGTCCAATCCCAGCGTTTGTTCAACAACTCTTTAGGAGTTAATTGCCAATTGATCTCAGACTTGCGTAAGGCATTAGTAGTATGCTGCAAGATAATGGCTGCAGAGACCGAGATATTTAAGCTTTCTGTAAAACCTACCATGGGAATTTTTAAAAACGCATCGGCTTGAGACAAGACCTCATCCGATAGTCCATCGGTTTCTCGTCCAAAGAAAAAACAGGATTTTTTACTGATATCAAAGTCGCTAAGAGCACAATCATTGGCATGTGGCGTAGTGGCCACAATTTGATAACCCGATTGTTTTAATTGCGTTAAACAAGCCTTCACGGAATGATGCCTATGAATATCTACCCACTTTTGCGCACCCATAGCAATTTCGCGATCAATCTTTTTAGTATTCACCTCTTCAATAATATGCACATCCTGCACGCCAAATACATCACAACTGCGAATAACCGCACTGGTATTATGTAACTGGTAAACATCTTCTGTAGCCAGCGTAAAATGACGCGTACGCTGAGCCAAAACCCTGTGAAATTTCTCCAGGCGTTGGGGACTCAAAAAGGATTCTACATATGCTAAAGCATCGGGTTCTAAAGCCATAAGCGTTATTTGTTGTAAAATTATATATTTAATACAGATTACAAACGGTTTATGAAACATATTGTTTTTTTTACGGGCGCTGGCATGAGTGCGGAAAGCGGCATTAAAACATTTAGAGACGCCAACGGACTTTGGGAAGGGCACGATATTTATGAAGTGGCTTCACCTCAGGGATTTGAAAATAACCCCGCTTTAGTTCTTGATTTTTACAATAAGCGCAGAGCACAACTCCTTACAGTTTTACCCAACAGTGCTCACAACGCTATAGCCCAGTTAGAGGATCGATTTGAAGTTAGCATTGTAACTCAAAACGTAGATGATTTACATAAGCGTGCCGGCAGTAGTAAAGTTTTGCACTTACATGGAGAATTATTGAAAGCTCAAAGCACAGGCAATCCCAATTTTGTAACCGACTGGAAAACCAATATTAATATTGGGGATCAGTGTCCAGAAGGCCACCAGATGCGGCCTTTTATTGTTTGGTTTGGAGAAGACGTCCCGTTGTTTAATGAGGCTATTGAACTTGTAGCTCAAGCCGATATTTTTGTAATTATAGGGACCTCATTACAAGTGTATCCCGCAGCCAGCTTAATGCATCATTGTAAACCCGGAACTGCCTTATATTATATAGATCCTAACCCTACAACAATCCCTCAAGAGTTCACACATGTTCAAGCCAATGCAACAGAGGGTACAGAACGTTTATTAAAAGCCTTGTAAAGGCTTATTTATTATGTTGATTTTTTGCAGCAATCCACTTGCTTAAATATTTAGTGCTTTGGTGCTGGTGATGGTGTAAGAGACTCCCTATAAAATTTTGAGTACGATGGCCTTTTAAGTTGGAGCGCATGGTCTTGATTAGTTTTTTTATGATAGGACGAAAAGTAGCCACATTAAAACGGGAGTTTACGAGTTCATAACCGCTACGTTGCGCTACAGTCCAAGCGGCTTCGTTTTCATATAAATTTACAGCACCAGAGATGAAATCATGGCTAGATTCTGCAATACATCCGTTGGGAGGTAAATCACCAAACATCCCCTCGGCACCTAAGGTGGTCATTACACAAGGGAGTCCGTTTTGCATGGCTTTTAACAACTTTCCTTTTAAACCCGCTCCAAATCGAAGCGCCGCCAAACACAGCCTATAATGTTGCATGGTGGTATCTATATCTGGGGTGAAGCCTTTTATAATAAATCCATGTTTGGGGTTATGAAGTTGCTTTACTTTATCAGGCGTATATGCTCCATAAATGTGGAGCTCGCTCTTGGGATTTTGAGCCCTTATTCCTGGCCATAAGGTTTCTTTTAAATACAATACGGCGTCATAATTAGGCGCGTGTTTAAAATTGCCAACTGTCATAAAATGCTGACGCGAAGCAAAGGATGGTATAGCATTAAAAGCTATGGTTTTAGTATCTACAAAATCAACTAAGAAAGGGAGGTAACACAACAGGGCTTCAGGGACCTGAAATACAGTCTGCAGTAACTCCATTTCAAATTCTGAAATAATAAGACTAACATCACAACGGTAGATGCTGGCCAGTTCCCGTTTGGCCGTATCACTGTCTTTAAGTTGCGCTGTAAATGTAGGATCTGAAACATCAAATTGCTGACGGGCTTTGCGTAAACAATGCAAATCTTCAGTATCTAGAATGGTTAGAGCTTCTGGAACGCAAGCATGCACACGCCAACCAAACTGCTCCTCAGCTATGAACCGATCGTAGAGAACTATTTGCGGTTGTAATTCGGTGATTATGGTATCAAAACCAGCATCATTTAAGGAAATGGATTGGGTTTGAATACCCATATTGTTCAAATCATAACTATGCGCTGTAGTTGGTGCTGCAGATAAAAAAGTGATCTCGTAATCCAAAGATTGAAATAACTCTAGCAATTGCAACATCCGCAATCCTGCTGCAGTTGACTCAGGCTCGGGCCAATGCAATCCAATAACTACTAAATGATTCTTCATACGTACTTTGATGAAACTATAATCCTTTTAAAAATATTGAAAACATAAAAGTAAGAAAATGTTAACTTAAGGATTTTACGCTTTTTTTTTATTCTACTATATTTGCGCTTTAAAACTAATCATTAAAATGTCTCTATCAACATTAAATGCGATCTCTCCTATAGATGGAAGATACAGATCTAAAACCAGTGAACTAGCTCCTTATTTTTCTGAAGAAGCCCTAATTAATTACAGAGTTAGAGTTGAAATAGAATATTTTATTGCGCTGTGTGAAATTCATTTGCCGCAGCTTAAAGATTTTAACCACGAACATTTTAATGCGCTCAGAGACATTTACCTTAACTTTTCTTCTGAGGATGCAATAGCCATCAAAGAGATTGAAACTGTAACCAATCATGATGTAAAGGCTGTAGAATACTTTATTAAAGATAAATTTGACCTTTTAAACCTGTCTAAATTCAAAGAATTTATTCATTTTGGTTTAACCTCTCAAGATATAAATAACACGGCCATCCCGTTAAGTATCAAGGAAGCGATATTGGACGTGTATTTACCAGAAACCGAAAGTTTGGTCACCAAACTTAAAGAGTTGGTCATAGAATGGGGGGGCGTTTCCATGTTAGCACGAACCCACGGACAACCTGCCAGTCCAACTCGTTTAGGTAAAGAAATAGAAGTCTTTATTGTGCGTTTGGAAGCACAAATTGAAGCCTTAAAAGCCATTCCAAACGCCTCTAAATTTGGTGGCGCCACAGGAAACTTTAATGCACATTTTGTGGCCTATCCAGAGGTTAATTGGAAAGCCTTTGGGCAACACTTTGTTGAGAAGCAATTGGGATTACACCACTCCTTCCCTACGACTCAAATTGAACACTATGACCATATGGCTGCATTGTTCGATTGTTTGAAGCGTATTAACACCATTATCATTGACTTAAACCGTGATTTCTGGACCTATGTGTCTATGGATTACTTTAAACAAAAAATTAAAAAAGGTGAAGTTGGAAGTAGTGCCATGCCACATAAAGTTAATCCTATTGATTTTGAAAACAGTGAAGGTAATTTAGGGATTGCTAATGCCGTATTTGAACACCTGTCGGCCAAATTACCCATTTCAAGATTACAAAGGGATTTAACAGACAGTACCGTTTTAAGAAATGTAGGGGTGCCTTTTGGACATACCCTTATTGGTATTAAATCTACACTTAAAGGATTAGGGAAACTATTGCTTAATAAAGATAAGTTTGATGAGGATTTAGAACGCAACTGGGCTGTCGTAGCAGAGGCCATACAAACCATATTAAGACGTGAAGCATATCCTAACCCATACGAGGCATTAAAAGGATTGACGCGAACCAATCAAGCTATTAATCAACATACCATTGCAGATTATATTGACACACTTGACGTAAGTGAGGCAATTAAAAATGAATTGAAACAAATTACACCGGAAAACTATACCGGTATTTAATAGATAAGAAATCTTAACAAAAAAAGTACGCTGGAAAAGCGTGCTTTTTTAATATACAGATATAATAGCTAATTTATTATTGAAAAAAAGCTTTTATAGGTTCCAGATCCAGGCTGGATAAATCAGTGTTTTTAATGACCGGTGCTAAACTCATAATATCTTCCAGCTTCATGTCATCGCCCAAAACACGAACAATAGCCATACCGGTAGACGGCATGTAACCAAAGAATACCATCTCATCTAGGGCATTATCATCATCGCCATTAATCATTAGCTTTACATCGGCTTCCTTAAAGCCACCTAACTTCATTAATTGTTCATATTTGGAGTCTTTAAATATGGTATTTAAGGTAGCAACTTCTGTGTTGAGTTGCTCTAAATTTGTAGAGTCTGATTTAAACATGAGAATGTTTAATTTCTCCACAGATTCATAGGCTTCCAACTGTCTTGTAGTTAAATCACTGCCTTCCATACTAATGATGGTTTTTGGAATATCTAATGTGATGAAATTGTCTTGTTCCTGGTGATCAACAAAATAGAGATCTAAATCAGACGATTGACAGCCGAGGAATACACCTACGGCAGTAAGCATCATCAATCGTCTTAGTAGAGTTAATAAGTTCATATAGCTCATGGCGTTCATTATAGTGATTGACTAAGAGATTAGATACGTTTTTTACCAGCTTTTTCTAACTGCTTGCCACCAGGGACATTCATATTGCTGGTAAGCTTTGAAATTTGTGATAAATCAAAGTTATCTCCAGTGAGTGACAGTAAAACTGTTTCGAAATCGCGCTGCTCCCCATTGATAGTTAAATCTCCTGAAGTTATGTCTGATAAGCCCGTAATAAACATGAGTAACTCATCAACATGATTTTCATCAGATCCTTCTTTAATATAAAACTTCACCGATTGATCACCTTCTTTGATACGCATTAATTCTTGTAATTTAGAACCTGTAAGATACTGCTTTACTGAGGCATTCATATCTAAAGCTATTTTTTTATTATCTGTAGTAAACACCTTAAGACTTGTAATTTGTTTTACCATATCAAGGTAATCCTGAGCTTCTTCGTCATCAGTAGAAATATCCATACTGGCCAACAACTTAAACATACGTTGGTTAATTACGACCGACACGACATCGTCCATGTCTTCGTATTTATCAAAAATACTTTGTGCATTTATTACAGCACTACTGCAAATCATTGCGATTATTAATACAACCTTTTTCATCTTGTTTTTATTTATTAATTAATAATTTATTTGTGGTTTGAGAAAACATGGCAGAATGACTCATTAATTGTTTTCCTTTGTTAAAATGTGCGTTAATTAAAGTCACTTTAGAAGTTTGTGCAATGCCTTTGTTAAAATTTACAGACAACAACTCCAAAGCTTCAAGAGTTTCTTCATAGACCATACGATCTTCTGCAGACAGAGCGTCTAAGCTTGTTTTACCTGGATTAAATAAGGTAAACATAGACACCAAAAACACTACAGAAGCTGCTGCTACAGACCATTGTAATTTAAACGATTTTTTAGGGGCTTCAAAATTCACCTCACTGCGCTCCTTCTGACTTTCCTTAAAGAATGTAAAAAGGATCTGGTAGGGTTCCAACTCAGGGTGAATGACTTCTTGAGAAAAGTACGTTCTTAAAACGCCTTCTTCCTTAAGCGACGTTTCACCGGCTTCATACTTATCTAATAAGTGTTTGATCTTATTTAACTCCATAATTATGAGTTTGCATTAAACGTGTTCTTAAAACTTTACGTGCTCTTGAGAGCGCTACTCGAATTGCCGTCTCATTCATATCTAGAACTTTAGCAATTTCTTCAAATTCATACTGCTCGATATCTCGCAGCTGAATAACCATCCGTTGTTGCTCTGGCAATTCCTCCATTAGCTTAGACATCCAAGACACACTATCTTTTTGCTCCAAGTGTTTGTCTAATCCAGTCTGCTTCTCTTCATAATTACTATGAACAATACGCAGATTTTGAGATTGCTTTGAGCGTAAACGATCTAAACAATAATTCTTGGTTAGTGTCATGGAAAAAGCCTCTACATTTTTATAATCGGCCATTTTTGATTTTTGATTCCACAACTTAATCATGACTTCTTGAGTCGCATCCTGAGCCTCTTCATGGGAAACTAACAAGCGCTTTGACAAACGATAGAGTTTATCCTTGAAAGGGGTTACGATGTTAAGAAATTCTGATTGTGTCACAAGTATTGTTTTGCGTTTACATCATTCCGACGAATAACTTTTACTTTTGTTACAAAAGAAATTGATTATTTTTAGAAAAAAAATTTTATGCCTCACAGAACTACTAAGCCATGGATTAGATTATTGTTTATTACCATAATAACTATATCCTTTTTTGGATGTTTTGACGATTATGACGACGAAGTCATCTCTGATGTCGATATTAAAACTTTTGTATGGAAAGGCTTGAATGCCGTTTACCTATACAAAGATAATGTTAGTGATTTAAGCAACGATCGCTTTAATTCTAATTTAGAACTCAGACAATTTGTAGCCGATTACCAATCGCCTGAAGCCTTGTTTGAACATCTAATTTACACGCCAAAAGACCGTTTTAGTATTATTGTGGAGGACTACAATGTATTGGAGCAAATTTTTGCTGGTAATAATCAAACTAACGGTATGGAATTTGGATGGGCCATGAGCCCTGATACTAACTTTGAGGTTATAGGATTTGTGAAGTATATTTTACCGAACAGTAATGCAAGCACTACAAATCTTAAACGGGGTGATATTTTTTACGCCATAAACGGTACGCCTTTAACACTTAATAATTACAGAAGTCTAATAGGTGCGTCAAGTTACACCTTAAACTTAGCCACTTACGACGCTCAAAATGAAACGCTGACTCCCAACAATACTGATGTGAGTCTGTCAAAAACTAATTATTCTGAAAACCCCATTTACATAAACCAAGTCATTAATACAGCTAACAATAAGGTGGGATACCTCATGTATAACGGTTTTATTGGGTCGGCTAATAATGATGTAGCCCTAAACAATGTATTTGGTGAATTTAAATCTGAAGGTGTCAATGAACTGGTACTAGATTTACGATATAACCCAGGTGGATCCGTGCGATCTGCTATTTGGCTAGCTTCAATGATTACTGGAGACTACACCGGTGAAACATTAATAAAAAGACAGTGGAATAGTGAAATTCAGCAAAGTTTTGAAGTAGAAAACCCTGAGGCTTTAATTGACACTTTTCAAGACGCAATTGTTTACCGAAACAGCAATGGAGAAACGCTAGTTAATGAAGCTATTAATCACCTCAACCTGAATCGGGTATATGTACTTACCTCACCTAATTCTGCTTCGGCAAGTGAATTGGTAATAAATGGTCTCAAACCCTACATTGAAGTCATTCAAATTGGCACCAACACCGCAGGAAAATATCAAGCTTCCACTACAATTTATGATTCACCAGAATTAGTAAATAAACAAGGTGTAAACCCATTACACAATTATGCCCTACAACCTTTAATATTTAAAATCTCTAACGCTAATGACGTTACTGATTTTGACGATGGGTTGTTACCTTCCATTGCATATGAGGAACAACTGGGAGCCTTTGGAATACTTGGTGATGTTGAAGAACCATTATTGAAAAAGGCTTTAAACGCTATTGAGGGGATTAGTGATGACCGTTCATCAAGAACAAATAATAAATCTCTAAAATTAATTAAACTGAAAGACAGCTACAAAGAACTCATGTATCTGAGTTTAGACTAATAATGAATAAGTATTAAAATAAAAAAAGCACTCATACGAGTGCTTTTTTTTATTTCTTAGGGCTAGTATTTAAACTTTTACTGAGTTCCATAGAAATGGAGGACCTTTCAAACTTAATTTTTCCAGCCTGAGTCTCTATAACACAGGTATTATCTTTTTCACCTATCTCTACAATTTTACCGTGCATGCCGGATTTAGTAATAACTTTATCGCCTTTTTTTAGTGCTTTTGCAAATTTTTTCTCTTGCTTAGAGCGCTTCATTTGAGGTGCTATAATTAAAAAATAAAACACCGCTAACATGGCTACAAAAGGTAGCATATTTGATAATTCTCCCATTATTTCGTTGCGTTTTCGTCTTTTTCAACAAATGCTTTAATTTTTACTTTCTCAGCACCATTTTCAGTGTTTGTAGTTAAAGTGACTGTTTTCTGAACACTATTTTGTCCACGACCATTAAATTTAACAGTAAAGCTTGAAGACTCTCCTGGAGCTAAAGGATCTTTGTTCCAATCACTAGGTACAGTACAACCACAAGTTGATTTGATATCACTAACCACTAACGGTGAATTTCCAGTATTGGTATAAGTAAACGTAGTTTCTACAGCTGTTCCGTTTGTGATGTTTCCAAAATCATGTTCTTCTTTATCAAATGTAATTTTTGGTAAATCTAAAGCAGCCATATCGCGCTCAGCTGCCATATTTACATTATCTTGATTAACCTTACTTGCGGCATCATCTTTACAAGCAAACGCAAGTAATGACACTAACAGTACTAAACTTAACTTTTTCATATTGGTATATTGATTAATAATTATGGGTCTAAAATAATAATAAAATCTTAAGCAAACATATTATTTACATAAGTCCACGACCTGTTTTGTTTAAATTATTGTTGGCTTTATATTCTTTGACAATTTTATCAAGAATACCATTAATAAAAATACTACTCTTTGGAGTTGAATATTCTTTAGCAATTTCAAGGTACTCGTTTATAGTTACTTTAACCGGGATGGAAGGAAACTTTTGAAATTCACAAACCGCCATTTGCAGTAAAACACCATCAAGCTCAGCAATCCGTTCTTTATCCCAATTGGTAGTTTTAGCAACTACCTCGTCTTGAAGCTTACTGGAATTGAGTAAGGTCTTTTTAAATAAATCCCCACCAAAAGCTTCATCCTCTTGATCTCTATATAATTTAGGAACAAATGCGTTAGGTTCTGTGGCTGTACTGAGCTTATTAAGCTTCTTTAAGATGAACGTATTTACCAAAGGCAAATCATCTACCCAAGTCAGACATTTATCCTCAAAATAATCATATAACTTTTCATTTGGTGCTATAACCTTAGTGAATAAGTCCACTAAAAATTGTTTATCCTCCTCAAAAGATTGGTTTGTGCTATCCATGTATTCCTTATAAAAATCACTTTCAATCATTGCCTTGTGAATAAGATCCACATAGTCAAAATCCAAATACCAAGGATTGAGTTTACGGTCTTCTAAAGTTACATTTAGCTTGGGGTTATTTACAATTTTTAAAAGCGCTTGGTTATTTACTAATTTAGCATTGGGATTAATATCAGCTTGTGTGGGCAGTAACTTGGTTTTACTCTTAGCTATGAGTTCTTGTGATTTTTTGTAGACTTCTTGAATCAAAGAGAGGTTGTATAAATACAATTCAAAAAGATTATCGAGACTTTTTCGTAAAAATTTTTCTTCTTTTACAACATTAGCATCTTCAGCGCCTTTGAGACTGTATAAGGATTGCATAACTTTAATACGAATGTGCCTTCTATTTAACATGATAAAGAACTTTTTTTAAAGCTACAAAATTAATCTATTTTCAAGAAAACGAAAGATAAAAATGAATTTAAATGATAGTGATGTTTGTTTCACATTATTATCTTAGCATCTTGATAAAAACGTTTATAAAGCTCAATATACCTTAACTTTAAATGAAAGCCCTTAAACACCTAAATACATATTTTTACAAATACCGTCTAAGACTGATTGTTGGTGTTTTAATAACCATTGGTGCTAAAATTTTTGCCTTATTTACACCAAAACTCATAGGAGAAGCTATTACAATTATCTCTAACCGTTTGAATAATTCGATTACAGATCCTGTTTTTAGAGACCAGCTTACCTGGAGTATCTTAATGCTTGTTGGGGCAGCTTGTTTATCGGGCTTACTGACCTTTTTAATGCGTCAAACCATCATCAATGTTTCACGCCTCATAGAATACGATTTGAAGAATGATATCTACAGTCATTATCAAAAATTAAGTTTACGTTTCTATAAATCCAATCGCACCGGTGATTTACTTAATAGAATTACTGAAGACGTTTCTCAAGTTAGAAGTTATGCAGGACCAGCGTTAATGTATACCATTAACACTGTGACTTTATTTATAGTCGCTTTAATTTACATGTGGAATGCCGCTCCAAAGCTTACATTATATACAATAATACCATTACCTATACTTTCCATTATTATTTATAATATAAGTAAAACAATTAATCTTAAAAGTAAGATTGTTCAGGAATACTTATCGAAACTCTCCACCTTTTCACAAGAGACATTTTCAGGGATTTCTGTAATTAAATCCTATGTAGTAGAAGGTAAAAAGCATAGTGCTTTTCAAAAGCTCTCTGATGACAGTCGGGAGAAACAAATTAATTTATCTAAAGTACAAGCCTTGTTTTTTCCTTCCATGATTTTACTCATTGGATGCAGCAATATCATTGTGACTTATGTAGGAGGAGTACAATACATCAACGGAGAAATCGAAGATATAGGAACCATCGCTGCTTTTTTAATCTATGTTAATATGTTAACCTGGCCCGTAGCAACTGTAGGATGGGTAACCTCTATTGTGCAACAAGCCGAAGCTTCTCAAAATCGTATTAATGAATTTTTGAATAGGATACCTGAAATAACTAACCCGTCAGAGACTCCATTTAAATTAACGGGAAAAATTGAGTTTAGAAACGTCTCATTTACCTACCCGGAAACAGGTATTAAGGCTCTAGATAATGTTAGTTTCACCCTAAATCCGGGAGAGACTTTGGCGGTTCTAGGTAAAACAGGTTCCGGAAAATCTACGCTTCTTGAGCTTATTTGTAGACTCTATGATACCGATAGTGGTGAAATCCTTATAGATGATCAACCTATTACTACGATTAATCTTAATGCACTGAGATCTCAAATGGGATTTGTGCCTCAGGATCCATTTTTATTCTCCGAAAGCATTAAAAACAATATACTATTCGGAAAACACGATGGTACTTTAGAGGATGTAATACAAGCCAGTAAAATGGCAGATGTCCATAAGAATATAGAAAAATTCAAAGCAGCTTACGATACGGTGTTGGGTGAGCGTGGGATTACTTTATCTGGTGGACAAAAACAACGTGTGTCTATTGCGAGAGCAGTTATTGGCAACCCAAAAATGTTATTACTTGATGATTGTTTATCTGCAGTAGATACCGAAACAGAAGAAATTATTCTTGGGAATTTGGAAAATTTATCAGAGGATAAAACTACCATAATAGTAGGTCACAGAGTATCATTTGCAAAAAATGCGGACATTATTTTAGTTTTAGATCATGGAAAAACAGCTGAAATAGGAACCCATAAATCACTCTACAAGCAAGACGGTTACTACACTGAGTTGTATAATTCGCAAATAACTCAAAAAGAAATATCTTAATTTGTTGGTTTCTCAATTTTTTTTTTTGATTTTTGACTAAATTAATTTTAAAAATCACAGAATCTATGGATGATAAAGGATTACTAGAGAGAGAAGAAATTTTTTCTAAAGTTTTAAGAGCTGGAAGACGAACTTATTTTTTTGATGTAAGAGCTACTAAAGCTGGTGATTATTACTTAACTATTACTGAAAGTAAAAAGTTTACAAACGATGACGGTTCATTTCACTATAAAAAACACAAAATCTATTTATACAAAGAAGACTTCTCTGAGTTTAGTGAAATTCTGAATGAAATGACCTCTTACATTATAGATGAAAAGGGTGATGAAGTAATAAGTGAAAGACACCAAAAAGATTATAAAAAAGAAGACTATAATACCAATAGTAATGAAGATTCTTCTTCTGATAGTTTTACTGACGTAAGCTTTGACGATATTTAATGCAATAATATTTAATTTAAAAGCCACCTTATTGGTGGCTTTTTTATTTTACAGGCATGCCATTCACGGCAGCCGATTCTGGTTGCAGTAGAACAACACCTTTTTCGGTCTCGAAACCCAATATCAAACATTCACTTATAGTATTAGCGACTTGTTTAGGATTGAAATTCACCACTGCAATAATTTGCTTACCCAATAATGAATTTTTATTGTAGCTAGCTGTAATTTGAGCTGTTGATTTTTTTTGACCCAACATCCCAAAATCTATTACTATCTTGTAGGCAGGTTTTCGAGCTTCAGGAAAGTCATTGACTTTGACAATAGTCCCTAATCGTAGATCTAATTTTGAAAATGTTTCAAAAGTAATTAATGATTTCATAAAAAAAATATGGCTAGAACTCCATCTAATATGATTCCTTTGGGGACAAAAGCACCCCATTTTGAACTGATTGACACTAAAGATAATATTTTAAAAAGTCTGAACAGCCTTAAAGGTGAAAAAGCAACTGTAATTATGTTTATCTGTAATCATTGCCCTTTTGTGATTCATGTCAATCCTGAAATTACAAAATTAGCTAAAGACTATGTCAACCAAGGGGTTAATTGTATTGCTATTTCCAGTAACGATACAGACAACTATCCTCAAGACCGGCCTGAACTAATGCAACAGGTTGCAGCTCAAGAAGACTACATATTTCCATACCTCTATGATAGCGACCAAAAGGTTGCTAAAAGCTATGATGCGGCATGCACACCTGATTTTTACCTTTTTAATAGTGATTTAGAATTGGTATATCGGGGTCAATTAGACAGTTCTCGTCCAGAAAATAATAAACCGCTAAATGGAAAAAATCTCAGAAATGCTATAGATGCCACATTAAAAGACCAAAAAGTTTCTGAAATTCAATACCCTAGTATTGGCTGTAATATTAAATGGAAAAATTAGCTTCTTTTTTGTAACATCTCCTTCAACTATACTACTAACTAAAAAGAACTAAAACTGAATTGGATAAACATTTAGAGGAACAATTTGTTGAGCAGCTGGAAACTAATCAAAACTTGATTCATAAAGTTTGTCGGTTATACACCCATGATGTGGATGCGCATAACGACTTATTTCAAGAGATTACCATCCAACTATGGAAATCGTATAAAAACTTCAGAGGCGATTCAAAATTCAGTACCTGGATGTACAGAGTGGCTTTAAATACCGCTATTACATTATATAGAAAATCTAAACGCTCTATTCAAACTCAGGAATTTGATACCGTTCAATTCAAAATTCAAGCAAGTGAATATGATGACACTGAAGAGCAACAACTCAAAGAGATGTATATAGCTATTAGAGCTCTAAATGATATTGAAAAGGCACTTGTGTTTTTGTATTTAGAAGATAAATCATATAAAGAAATTAGTGATACCATGGGTATTACCGAGGTGAATGCTAGAGTAAAAATGAATCGAGTAAAAACAAAATTAAGAACCATTTTAAACCCATAGCTCATGGATAAACTGGATTTATTAAAAAAAGACTGGAACAAAGGACATCAAAATTTTTCTAAAGATGACCTTTATAAAATGATACATAAAAAATCTTCATCTATTGTAAAATTTCTATTTTACATCAGTGTTGGGGAACTCATTTTATGGCTTGGAATAAACTCACTTCAGTGGTTTTACAGTGAGGAATATAAAAATAAAATAGAAACTACATTTGGCGATGATTCATTAATGTTTGTTGCCACAATAGTTAGTTATGCCATCATTATTTTATTCATTTTATTGTTATACCGCTCATACCAAAAGATTAGTGTAACAAGTAATATAAAAACACTGATGGAGAACATTCTTAACACCAGAAAAATTATAAAATATTACGTCTCCTATAATTTAATAATGCTATTTGTTGGTCTTATTTACGGATTCTATGTTGCGATTCATAATGACCCTGTGTTATCTGAGATGTTTACCCATTATAATGACCAACAAACCTTGAAGTTTTTATTTGTTCTTGGATTAGTTATAGCTATATCCTTAGTTTGTGTTTGGTTATTTTATAAGCTTATCTATGGTTTATTAATCCAAAAACTAAATAAGAATTATAAGGAATTGAAGGCTATAGAATAAGGACTAATTACCATTGCCTTTGGCTATTCAAGGCTTCTTGCTCTTGTAAATCTTCCTTTGAAATAACTTTAAGAAAAGACTCATGCTGTTCTATAGCAAATTCTATTTTACTTACAATATGATCTAAGGAATCATTTTCATAATCAATCTCAAGAGGAGCCTTAATTTCCATAGATTGAAGTATATTTTTCTTCTTAATACGCAGACCTTTTTTATCAAATGATCGCCTAAAACCGTCTATAACTATTGGTACAACTAGTGGTTTGTAATGTTTAATTATGTGGGCAGTACCTTTTCTAATTGGCTTAAATGGAGTAGTTGTACCTTGTGGAAAAGTGATTACCCAACCGTCATCAAGTGCCTTTTTAATATTTGAAATATCACTCATTTTGACTTGACGATTAACATCTTTTCCTTTTGAACGCCATGTGCGCTCTATACTTACAGATCCTACATAGGCTAGAATTTTTGGCAATAAACCATCTTGCATGGTCTCCTTAGCTGCGATGTAATACATGTTTAGTTTAGGTTTCCATATATAACCTACATTTTTTATCGTATTTTCTCTGCCACTTAAACTGGCATTAAACACATGGAACATGGCCACAACATCTGCGAAATAGGTTTGATGATTAGAGATAAATAATACATGCTTATCTGGTAAATTTCTTAATACATCAGAACCTTCGATTTGTAACTCATTGAATCCTCTAAATCTACTGTGTGACAACACCCCGAGTATTCTAATTAACCAAACTTTTATAAATAATATATGTCCAAAAGGATTTCGCTTAAATAGCTTCATATTCTAATTAAAAACGGTTTGCAAAGTTAATAAAACTTAGCACTATAGGTTATTTTTACACAAGTCTTTTAATTCACTAAGTATCATTGCAGTAGCACCCCAAACATGATAATCACCCAATTTAAAAGCTGGCACTGTTAAAATTTTATTTGTAGCTGTTAGCTGTTCCGACTTAATTTCAGCTTTATCATCTAGTAAAAAATCTAATGGTATTTCTATCATTTTTTCAACCTCAGATTCTTGAATTTTAAAATTCAAATGGTCTTTACAAAATCCAAAAAAAGGATAAACCATATAATTACTTGGCGGAATATAAACTTTAGTTAATGTAGTAATCATATCAATTTTAGATATACTTACTCCTACTTCTTCCTCGGTTTCTCTTAAAGCCGTATACTCTAGTGAACCATCTGAATCTTCATACTTCCCCCCCGGAAAACCTACTTGGTTGGAATGTACGCCTTTGTAGGTCTTTCGAAGAATTAAAGCTATATTAACACGACCTGTATCACATGGATAAAACAAAGCTAATACAGCTGCTTTTTTATGAGAACTATATTTTTCTTTAGCCATTTTTATAAGCGCCGTACGATTAGGGGGCATCATTTTTAAATGAGATAACGTACCATCGAATTTTGTTTTTTTTAATTTTGGAACTAATTCTAAAAATTCTTGAAATTTCATCTATGAATATTAAAATTACTGGGCTAATTTGTTTGTTTATGTTTCAATGCCAAAAAGGAAACAATGATTCAAAAACAATTACTAAAGATACAATCAATTCGGAAAACAATGAGATTAAGGTTAATAAAACCGTTGTAGTTGCCAATGATAGTATAAAGAAAAATACAGAAAACAATGTGTTTTTAACCAATGAAAATGCCATGTTTTTTTTAGCTGATTATGCTCAAAAACATAATGATAACAAAGTAAGAATAGAAACCCGATTTGGTAATATTGATATACTTTTGTTTAACGAGACCAAATACCACAGGGCTAATTTTATTTACTTAACGCAATTAAATTATTTTGATAATACACAATTCTTTAGAGTGGTTCCAAATTTTATAATTCAAGGTGGTAATAGTGATGATATTAAAATCACAAAAAAAAGAAGTAAAATAGGTCGTTATTTATTACCTAACGATACCAAAAGAGGGTTTAAACATCACCGAGGTGTAGTTTCTATGCCTAGCAGTGATGTTGAAAATCCACACAAAATGGCTTCTCCGTATCAGTTTTTTATTGTGCAGAAAAAAAATGGCGCCTACCATTTAGACGGAGACTATACCATTTTTGGTAAAGTGATAAAAGGAATGGACGTTGTAGATAAAATTGCTGAACAAGAAACAGATAGTGGAGAGTGGCCGCTTGTAAACATTTATATGGACAAAGTGTATATAATTCCTTAACAATTGGTATTTTTATAAACTATAAACACTTCATATAACAATAGAGAAAACCTATATTAATGACTATTACCCAACTTCACTACGTTTTAGCAATAGCAGAATATAAAAACTTTACTAAAGCTGCTGACTATTGTCATGTTACCCAACCCACTTTGAGTACTCAAGTTCAAAAACTAGAAGATGAATTGGGTGTTAAAATATTTGATCGAACTCAAAAACCACTCCAGCTTACCGAAGTAGGAAAAAAAATTGTTACACAGGCAAAAAAAATTGTTATTGAATCTGAGCGTATTCAAGATATAGTTGAACAACAAAAGGGATTTATTGGAGGTGATTTTAAATTAGCTATTATTCCAACCGTGATGCCAACGCTACTGCCCATGTTTTTGAAAAACTTTTCTTCAAAATACCCGAAAGTTAAGCTCCAAATTCAAGAATTAACAACAGACGATGTAATTACTGCTTTAGAAAAAGGAGAAATAGATGCTGCCATTGCAGCAACCCCTCTAGATAACGAACTTCTGAAAGAGCGTGTTATTTATTTTGAACCTTTTGTCGCTTATATACCAAATGCGCATCATTTGCATGGTAATAATAAAATAACCATGGAAGACCTTGATTTAAACGACATTCTTCTACTTGAAGACGGACATTGTTTTAGAGATAGCGTCATTAATTTATGTCATAACCGTTCTCAAAAGGACTTAAAATTTAAAGTGCAAAGCGGAAGTTTTGAAACCTTAATTAAATTAGCTAATGAGGGATTAGGCATGACGCTCCTACCCTATTTAAACACCTTAGATTTGAATGAGCAATACAAGACTAATGTTTTTGAATTTGAAGCTCCAAAACCTTCAAGAGAAATTAGTCTCATATACAGTAGCAATCAGCTGAAACTTCATATTATTGAAGCACTATACCAATCAATTTCTGGAATTATTAGAGGAGCAATAACATTTGAAGACGTTAAAATAATAAGTCCACTTAAAAATGCTGCACTTTAATTAACGTCGTTTTAAAGTCCACTCGAATTCAAATTCAGAAACACAAACTTGATCTTTATTAATTCCTTTTGAAACTAATGTAAGTGTTTGCCCCTCACCTGTGTTGATAGCAGTTTGTATAATATGATCTATTTCATTACCCTGATCGCAACTAAAATGCAATTTCCCTTTTCCTTTTTTATAAAATGAGGCTTTATTATGAAGTACTAACATAGAGATGTTATGACCAGAGTTTTTAATCTTATTCATTATTAATAATCCGGTACTTAGCTCTGCTGCCATACCTTGAATAGCCCAAAACATTGACTTAAAAGGATTTTGATTAATCCAAGATAAACTTACAGTGGTTTGACAAGATTTATCATTGATTGTTTTAACTCTAACACCAGTAAAAAATGCAGATGGAAGCTTTAGTAGTAGGTACAAATGAAGTTTGAAATATGACATGTAAGTAGATTTTTTCTAATGTATAAAATTATCCCAAAACAAAAAATTATATTTTTTTTAGTACTATGTATTGCATAATACTATTTAATATTTATATATTTGCATAAGATACTAGTATATCAAACATCAATCAATCAATCAATCAATCAATCAAAAAATGAACAGTTTAATTAAAATTCGCGCCTATGAAAATTGAAAATACTAAGGCACAAATGCGTAAAGGCGTTTTGGAGTTTTGTATTTTATCAATACTCAAAAACAAAGATGCCTACGTCGCTGACATTCTTTCTACGTTAAAGGACGCCAAGATGCTTGTTGTAGAAGGAACTGTGTACCCGTTATTAACCCGTCTTAAAAATGCAGAATTACTGACCTACAGATGGGAAGAATCTACATCCGGTCCACCTCGTAAATACTATAAATTAACAAATGAAGGGAAGATTTTCCTTAAGGAATTAGACAGTACATGGGGTGAATTACAAAAAGCCGTTAACCTAGTTACAACCAAAAAACAATCAAAAAATGAATAAAACAGTTAATATAAATTTAGCAGGGATTTTTTTCCATGTAGATGAAGATGCTTATAAGGTATTGAGGAACTACTTGGATACTATAAAAATGTCTTTTAAGAATACCGAAGGAAGTTTAGAAATCATTGCAGACATCGAAGCCAGGATAGCAGAGCTTTTCTCAGAATTATTACAATCAAAAGCAGAGGTTATTTCTTTGAAAGAAGTTGAAGATGTTATTGCAATCATGGGGCAACCTGAGGATTATTTAGATGAGGAAGCCTTGAATGAAGAACAACCTAGTTTTGATTCACAAAGCAATACCAACATTAACAAAAAACTTTATAGAGACATAAGTGATCGTTACATTTCTGGGGTTTGTTCTGGTATTGGACATTATATAGGTTTGGACTCGCTATGGGTACGACTAATTTTCATCTTACTATTATTTGTTTCAGCAGGAACTATAGTACCGATATACATTATTTTATGGGTTTTAGTTCCCGAAGCTATAACCACTGCTGACAAACTTAGAATGACAGGACAGCCTATCAATGTGTCAAATATTGAAAAAAAGATAAAAGACGGTTTTAGCTCTGTATCAGACGGTGTAAAGCAAGTAGATTTTAAAAAACATGGTAATCAAATTAAATCATCTTCAAAAACAGTGGTTGATGGTTTGATTAAAGTATTATCTGTTGGTCTAACATTATTTGGAAAATTCATAGGATTAATTTTAATAATAGTCAGTATTTCTATTTTTATTGGATTAATAAGCTTCGTGTTGTCAATCAATATCATAGATTTTGTTAATCTACCCTTATCAAACGAAATTCAATTGACAACAAATATTCCTGCGTGGTTATTATCAATTCTTGTGGCTGTATCTTTTGGAATTCCAATTTTCTTATTATTTTATTTAGGATTAAAAGTCATAATGTCTAATCTTAAGTCTATAGGCAGAGTAGCTAAGTTAACCTTACTAGGTTTATGGATATGTTCTTTAATAGGATGGATGATATATGGTGTTAAGCAATTTTCTGAGTTTTCGCACGATTCTAAAATTGATCAATATGAAACACTTTATACCACAAGTGATACGCTTTACGTTAAAATGATACCGCATTATTTTATTGACAAAGAATTACACAGAGATAATGATATTGATTTAGAATACGATGAAGAAGGAAACCGTATTATTTATTCTCAGAACATAAGATTGGTTGTAAAATCAACTAAGGAATCATCACCCTACATGGTTATTGAAAAAAACGCATCGGGTAAAACGTATCAAATGGCTAAAAGCAGAGCTTCAAATATTAATTATGATTGGGAATTAACGCCTAATGATGAATTATTACTTAATGGTTACTTTACATCTACTCCTGACCAACTTAACCGTGATCAACATATAGAAATCACTTTATTTATGCCAGAGGGCATGATTATTTATGCTTATGACAATACCTATTCTTATCATAGAAACACTTCAGGATACGGAGATATTCTAGATAACGGTAAAGAAGAAAAATACCTTAAAATATTAAATAACGAATTACAATGTTTGGATTGTGAAGTTGATGACAGTATTGAATTTGAGACAAGTTTAAATTCCAAATTTAAAATTAATAAAAATGGTATCAATGCGGAAAGCGATCAAGTAAATGTGGAAATTTCCAGCAATGGAATCAGTATCAAACAAAAAAACAACTAACCTACTTATGATAACTCTAATTAAAATGATTGTAGCCATTTTTTGCTAACAAAAAACCAGCTTTAAAGCTGGTTTTTTTATGCTGTAACTTCAGATTCTTTAGCGGCGAGATAACGTTCAGCATCCAAAGCAGCCATACATCCTGTTCCTGCAGCTGTGATAGCTTGTCGGTAAACATGATCTGCTGCATCACCAGATACAAAAACCCCTTCTACATTGGTTTTAGCCGTTCCAGCTTGATTAATTATATATCCCGTTTCATCTAAATCCAGGTAGTCTTTAAAAATATCTGTATTAGGTTTATGACCTATGGCCACAAAAAAACCTGTAGCTGGAATTACAGACTCTTCACCTGTTACATGATTTACAACTCTAGCACCTGTAACACCTTGGTCGTCTCCTAAGACCTCTAAAGTATTTGTATTATATAAAATTTCAATATTTTCTGTGTTCTTAACACGATCTGCCATGATTTTTGACGCTCTAAACTCGTCCCTACGAACTAACATTGTTACTTTAGAACACAGTTTTGATAGATAGTGCGCTTCCTCACATGCAGAATCTCCCGCTCCTACTATAATGGTTTCCTGACCTCTGTAAAAAAAGCCATCGCATATAGCACAAGCACTAACACCACCACCAATTTTAAGATAATGTTGTTCTGACTCAAGTCCTAAATACTTTGCAGATGCTCCAGTAGAAATGATAACCGTATCACAATGAATCTCCTTTTCACCATTTACCCAAACTTTGTGAACGTCACCTGAAAAATCAACTTTTGTAATCCATCCATCTCTCACATCAGCACCAAACCGTTTCGCTTGGTCTTGGAGTTGAATCATCATCTCTGGACCTGTCACACCATCAGGATATCCTGGGAAATTCTCAACTTCATTTGTTGTGGTTAATTGACCTCCAGGCTGAGTGCCTTGATATAATACAGGAAATAAATTTGCTCTTGATGCATATATAGCAGCAGTATAACCCGCTGGTCCCGAACCAATAATCAAACATTTAACTTTTTCAGTCATATCATTTTAAATTAATAGCAACAAATGTATGAGAATTACATTATTTCCTTACTTGTAAATTAATTTTTTATTAAAAAGGTTTCCACAATTTACAAAACCTTTATTTTTCTAAATTTTCCCTATATTCTCTTGGCGTAACATCATACTGCTTCTTAAAGCATTTTGTGAAATACGATCTATTAGAAAATCCTACCTGATACAATATTTCTGATATATTCATCTCTGAAGTTTTCAAGTATTCTGCAGCTTTTTTTAGACGGTAAGAACGGATAAACTCATTAGCAGATAATGTTGTAATAGATTTTAATTTTCTATATAACTGCATTCTGCTGAATCCTAATTCTGATCCTAAATCATTAACACCAAATTCGGTATTCATGAGATTAGCTTCAATAACAGATTCTGCTCTATCTAAAAATTTCTTATCAAAATCATTAATGAGATCTTTTCGATATTGCTCATCTTCTGAGGCCATACTAAATTTGGATCTTAGCAGTTTTCTTGAACTTAAAAGATTAGAAATCCTTGCAAATACCAATTCGGCATTAAAAGGTTTGGGAATATAGGCATCAGCACCTACTTTAATTCCTGCAATCCTGTTTTCTACGGAGGCTTTAGCTGTTAAAAGAATAATTGGAATATGTGAAGTAATTTCATTTGTTTTTATTTCTGCACACATTTCCATACCATTCATCTCTGGCATCATGATATCACTTACAATAAGATCTGGCATCAATTCTAAGGTTTTATCAAGACCCTCCTTTCCGTTAGAGGCTTCAATAACATCATACTGTTCTTTAAGCAAGCTGACAATAAATTCCCTCATATCACTATTATCTTCTACAACCAGAAGCGTTGGTCTTACTTCTTCTAATTCATCTTCATGCTCAATGTCATCTGCATCAAAATCAGCATCTTCAAATCGATCAATAATTTTATCATCCTCATCGTCTACATAGTTATAGTTTTCTGATGCTTCAGTTAATTCAACATCTAAAACCGATTGATTTTCAGCAAAAAAGTCTGTAGCTTCAATTTCAATATTAGAATAATCAAAAGCTACTGGTAATCTTACTACAAAATTAGAGCCACAATTCTCCTCACTTTCAACATAGATATCCCCTTTGTGAAGATTAACCAAAGCTTTTGTTAGGGCTAAGCCCACACCAGATCCTGTGGCATTATTACTCTTTTCTGAATCGGCTTGATAAAATCTCTTAAATATTAAAGGAATCTTACTACTTGGTATTCCTGATCCTGAATCTGAGACTTCTATTTGAATAAAATCATCAATTTTATGATTATCTGTAGTCTTGTAAGAAAATTTATTATTAACCCTTTTTAAACTTAACGAAATATTTCCTCCTTCTGGTGTAAATTTTAAAGCGTTAGATATAAGATTATTAAAAATTTTATCCAGTTTATCAACATCAAAATAGTCTTCGAAAAAATCTAATTTTGAAGTAAATTGCAGTGTAATATTTTGTTTAGCACATAATTCATCAAAAGAGGCCACAAGCTCTTTAAGGTAAGACACAATCTCTAGTTGCTCTAAATTAAGATGCATTTCATTGTTTTCAATTTTCCTAAATTCAAGAACTTGTTGGATTAACTTAAACAATTGATTAGCATTACGTTGCATCATTAACAAACTTTCTTTAACACTTTCGCTGGTTTGCTCTGAGTTAATTAAACGCTCAAGAGGTCCTAAAATTAAGGTCAAAGGTGTTTTAAATTCATGAGAGACATTAGTAAAGAATTGTAACTTAATTTTGTTAACCTCTTTAATTTTCTCTTGTTCAAATTTTTGAAGTCTTAACTCAGTTTGAAAACGTTCTTTAATCAAGATGAAATTCCTAAACACCCACATTAAACCTATTATAAACAAACAATAAATAATATACATCCACCAAGTTTTCCATATTGGAGGATGAACTTTTACTGCTAACTCAACAGGTTCCGCATTCCATATATTATCTTGATTAGCAGATTCTAATTTAAAAATATAATCTCCTGCCTCGAGATTAGAATAAGACACATAGCGCCTTTGAGAGTTTGCTAATACCCAATCTTGATCCCAGTTCTCTAGTTTATATCTGAATTTATTTTGTTCAGGATTAGAGAAATGTAACGATGCAAATTCAAAAGAAAAGGCATTATGGTTGTGTTTAAGTTCAATCTGATCTGTAAATTCTATAGACTTATTAAGTAGAACATTGCCCAGAATAGTATCATTTACTTTGACAGATTTATTGAATACTTTAAAATCTGTGATAACCGTTTTAGGCTTAGCTGAATGCTCTTTTATATCTCCAGGATTGAATACATTAAAACCATTAATTCCCCCGAAATATAGTAGTCCACTTAACCCTTTATGATATGCAAATTTTCTAAAATTTCGACTTTGAATACCGTCAGTTTCGTTATAGCTTTTGAAACTATTTGTTATTAAACTATATTTTGCTAATCCATCATTGGTACTAATCCATAAGTTTTTATCTAAATCTTCGATGATCCCATAAACTACATTATCTGCTAGACCTTTCTTCTGATTAAAATGTATGAATTTAGTAGGGCCAGCATTTAATGAATCTCTTATAATTTTATTTAATCCGCCACCAAAGGTTCCCACCCAAAGATTATTTTCAGAATCTTCATGAATTGCAAAAACGTTATTGTTACTTAAAGAATTTGTATCATTCTTATCATGAAATATTTGAGAAATCTGAGAAGGTAAGTTATTTTCATCACGAGTTATTCTATTGAGACCTTTTTTAGTTCCAACCCATAGAGTCTCATTACTATCTTCATAAATAGATGCTATTTTATTAAATGTTAGACTATTGGAATCTTCAGAATTATTTTTAAAATAGTCTATTGGACCTAAGCTCGCATACTTTTTAGTTGGTGTAAATCTCATTAATCCAATAGGATCGAAAAAAGAACCCATCCACAAATCACCTTTACCATCTTTATAGATCTGTGATATTTTATTAGTCAAAAGGTTACCGTTTGTATTGTTCTTATTAAAATTAGTGACCCTTGACACATTCATATTATCATCAAGTTTAATCTTGAATAAGCCCTTTTGATTAGTTCCAACCCATAAAAACCCATGATTGTCTTTTATAATAGAGAAAACCGTTAATCGCTGTCCTTCAGGCACTAACCTAATTTTTGAAAAGATAGGTTTTCCTTTATCAAAGGTTAACTTAATTAACCCTTGTTTAAAAGTACCTATCCATAAATCTTGATTATCATCCTCAAAAAAAGCATTAATAACATTGTCCTTGAGTGAGTTCTTGGAAGTTGTTGCATTATAGTGCACAAAATTACGCTTTAACAAATCTAATTTGGATAAACCTCCTCTAGATGTACCTACCCATAAAACACCAGAAAAATCCTTAAATAAGGACAAAATAGTGTTACTCTTAATAGTGTTAAAATATGGTCTAGAGTCTGCTGAAAATTGTCTTACACGTTTAGTGACATAATTATAATTTATTAACCCTTTAGTACTTGTACCTAACCATAAATCATTATTAAGGCCCAACACAATAGAACTCACATTGGTGTTTAGATCTCCAAGATCAATTTTAGTTAGTAGACTGGAATTTGAAAAATCATTTGTTTGAAATTTATAAAGCCCATCTTTGGCACCAATCCAAACATTATTCTCTTCATCCTCTATCATAGTTAAAATAGAGATCTTGTTAAGAGTTAAGACTTTTTGAAATTGTGTATCAATATCGGTTGTAGAGGTATCAATAGTATTACTTGCCTTAAGAACACTTGCCCCTTTTGCTCTAGCAAACAGAATGTCGTTATTATTTAACTTTAATGCTGTTGAAATAAATTTGTTTCGACCAATTGAAGATAGGTGACTGGCAAAATTAATCTCAGATGGAAATTCAGGTGTTTTCTTAACGGTATAAACACCATTATTCGTACTTATTAAAATCGTACCATCAATGTGCTGACTAAATTTTCTAATACGTTCGTTATTGATAACATTACTACTAAAATTTCTAATAGCATGACCATAAAAACGATCCATTTTCCTGTCATAAATATTCATTTCATAATCATTCCCAATCCACAGAAAACCATCGTCATCTTCAAAAATGGTTGTTATTGTATTGGATGATATACCATATTCACTATCGATTTCGAAACGAAATACTTTAAAATCGTATCCATCATATCTAAAAAGACCATTTGGGGTGCCGAACCATATAAAACCCTTTGAATCTTGAAAAATAGCATTTATAGAATTTTGGTTAAATTTTAGGCTGTTGTCAATGGATTCAAAATTCAGTTTTTTGTTAGAATATAAAATCTGATTAGGCTTTTGAGCCCAAATAGATGAAGTAAATACCAACAATAAAAACAGTTTAAATAATCTCATAAATTAAGTTTAAATCATTTTAAATTTTGTAATAAAAAATTGTCTTTATAACGTTAGATTTGGTTGATTTTTATAAAGTAGTAAAAGTAGTAATTTAACATTAAATTATACTAAAATTTACAATGTAGATTTGAAACAATTGTGTTAAAAATTGTGCTATAAATTAAGGTCTTCATGGACTCATCATAATAGCTTTACAGGTTAAACAATATTTATATCATAAATGAATCCAATATCAGTTAAAAATATTAAAGCTCTGTTATTAGTATGCACCATTACAATTCTTAACAGTTGTGAACAAAAAAAAATAAAAGTAGCCAAGGTTGCAAATTCAAAACCTAATGTAGTTTTAATCTATGCTGATGATCAAGGTACCCTTGATGCAGGGTGCTACGGTATAAATGACATAAAAACACCAAATTTAGATGCTCTTGCCAAAAAAGGGATTCGTTTTACTCAAGCCTATGCTCATACGGTTTGTTGTCCCTCTAGAGCTGCGTTATTAACAGGAAGAGCGCCTCAGAGAAGTGGGGTAAACCAATGGACCTCATGTAATCCAAATGATAGGGATGGCAGGGTGATGAATCTTAATGAAATTACTATAGCTGAACATCTTAAACAATTTGATTACAAATCAGCACTCATAGGAAAGTGGCATTTAGGTGCCACCATGGATCATGGCCCTTTGGATCAAGGTTTTGATTATTTTTATGGGTTTAGAGGTGGTTTTATAGATTATTATTCTCACAAATTTTTACATGCTAAATGGCAAAGACCACAATTTCATGACTTGTACAGAAATAAAGAAGAGATTTTTGAAGATGGTAAGTACTTTCCTGATTTACAAATCGATGAAGCCAAAGCTTTCATTAAAAATAATAAAGAAAACCCTTTCTTTTTATACTTGCCTTTTAATTTACCTCATTACCCTGAGCAACCTGACCCCAAATTTGAAGACACTTATAAAGATTTAGACTGGCCTAGAAACTCTTATGCACCAATGATATCAACCATTGATGACAAAATGGGAGAAATCATTAAAACACTTGAAAAAGAAGGACTTACCGACAACACTATTATTATCTACATGAGTGATAATGGTCATTCTACTGAAGATTATTACAATTGGGATGTTAGTTATGGTGGAAATGCTGGCGGAGGTTACACTGGAAAATGGCGAGGGGCTAAAGGTAGTTTTTTTGAAGGTGGATTAAGAGTTCCTGCAGTGATTAGCTATCCTAAAGAATTAGTCTCTGGAGTCACACGCGACCAAGCTATTACAAATATGGATTTACTCCCTACTCTATGTGATTTATTGGACGTCCCTAAACCAAAAAACAAATTGGATGGTAAGAGTATTATTGACATACTAAAAAGCGAAGAAGCTGTTTCACCTCATAAAGCACTTCACTGGATGTGGCAGGACATGTGGGCTGTTAGACAAGGCAAATGGAAATTGATTTATAATGGACATGATACCACTGGAAAATTTTCAAACCATCCAGAAAAAGAATTTGAAATGCCTGAATACTATTTAGCTAAACTAGACGATGAAAATCCAGAGGAAATTAATTACGCACAAACCCAAGTAGAGATTGTTAATCAATTAAAGAATTTACATGAATCCTGGGCTAAAGATGTTTTTAATGGCTCTGGCTATCCAGATCCCAATAAAGTCTCCGTTGAAGAAATAAAAACTCAAAAAGGAACAACAAAGCTTTAAAACTCAGTAAATGAATAATTTTAAAATTTCTTATCTTTTTTTATTTCTATTGGGGTTTACTTTTGTTTCAATTGCTCAAAAAAACAAACCAAATGTAATATTAATTATCACCGATGACCAAGGTTATGGTGACATAGGAGCTCACGGTAATCCTGATATTAACACTCCAAATCTTGATCAACTTCATGCTGAAAGTACCCGACTAACAAATTTTCACGTATCGCCTACATGTGCCCCTACTAGGGCTGCGCTTTTGACTGGACACTACTCTAATAAAACTGGTGTTTGGCATACTATTGGAGGACGTTCATTATTGCTGGAAGATGAAAAGACCATGGCAAATATGTTTAATGAAAACAATTACAAAACAGGTGCTTTTGGAAAATGGCATTTGGGTGACAATTACCCTTATAGACCCATGGACAGAGGGTTTGATGAATCAGTGGTTCATGGGGCTGGTGGTATATGGCAAACTCCAGATTACTGGAACAACGATTACTTTGATGATACATACAGACACAATGGCATTTTAAAAAAATACAAAGGGTATTGCACTAATGTATGGTTTAATGAATCCATGAAGTTTATTGAAGAAAATAAAGACGTCCCTTTCTTTTGTTATATCGCAACCAATGCACCTCACGGTCCACTATGGGTTGAGGACAAATATGTTAAACCATACGAAAACAATAAAGATATTGTTAAACCTGCATTTTACGGTATGATTGAAAATGTTGATGAGAATATAGGCCGACTAATGGATAAATTAAAAGCCTTAAAACTGGATCAAAATACAATCGTCATTTTTATGACCGATAACGGAACAGCCAGCGGTGTATGGACAAAGAAAGAAACGCAATTTGTATTTAAAGGTTATGGTGCTGGGATGCGTGGTAAGAAAAATTCTGCTTACGAGGGCGGACACAGGGTTCCCTTTTTTATAAGATGGCCTAAGGGTAACCTTAAAGCAAATAATGAAATCAATGCACTAACAGCTCATATTGATATATTGCCTACTCTAATGGATTTATGCCAATTAAAAGATTCTGAAAACATACAATTTGACGGAAAAAATCTTACACCAATGTTATATGGTAAGGGGAATTGGATCCAACGTACATTAGTTGTAGACTCCCAACGAAGTGAGTATCTCAAAAAATGGAAAAAATCTGCGGTAATGACAGAACAATGGCGTCTTATCAACGGCAAGGAATTGTATGATATACAAGAAGATTTTGGACAAAAAAATGATATTGCAAAAGCTCATCCCGAAATCGTTAAAGAACTTACAAAAGCCTATAATTTATGGTGGGAAGATGTTTCTGTAAATGCAAATGTAGTTGCACCTATAATTGTTGGTAATAGGATGGCTAACCCTACAACACTTACTTGTCATGATTGGCACTCTGATGACAAAAATCCTTTCCAACAAGATTTAGTTCGTAAAGGAATAAATAGTAATGGGTGGTGGCATATTAAAACAGAAACAAAAGGTAATTATGAAATTACACTAAGGCGTTGGCCAAAACACTTAAATCATGCTATTCAAGATGGGCTTGAAATTCGTCCTGAATTAAAGGGTACAACGGTATCTAAAAGTGCTGTTGGTAAAGCTTTGCCAATAACCTCAGCGAGACTTGACATAGGAAAAAAAACGTATTCTAATTCGGTATCCAAAACAGATACGGGAATTACATTCAAAGTGAAATTAAATAAAGGCACAAAAAAAATTCAAACTTACTTTACTAATCCTGAAGAATCTATTGAACTAGGCGCCTATTTTGTCGAAGTAAAAAAAATATAGTTAAATAAAAAAAGCCTCCTACAGAGGCTTTTTTTATTTACTCTTTTAACTTAAAAACTAAATCTTTGACATTAATACCAAGTGATCTATTACTGCGGTCCTGAGCATGAAACTCCTTTAGTGAATATTTAAATTGATAATCTTTTGCAGATTTTAAAACTAAATGATTTAGCTCAGAATTCACCATTTGTACCTCACCAATTTTAACTGTTTTAAATTTAGAGAATGATGGCTTTTTTTGTTTAGTCTCATTACCATCAAAAAGTTGTTCTTTCTCATTTTCTTTCTTTTGGTTTCCTTTTAAATTCACTTTGAAAGACTGGTTTTTTATTTCAAATAAAAATTCCTTTTCTTCATATTTTGTGGCATAAGTCAGCATAATCTCATAAGTCCCTGTTTGGTCAACAGAAAAATCCCATGTTCTAAAATTATCTTTAATTATTGAACGGTAACTTAATTTCCCATATTTCCCATGTTTGATAGCTTGAGAATCATTTAGATTCACTACCCCTTCTTTACCTTTAATTACGATTGGATTTATAACTAAATCATCTTGATACTCAACTACCAAAACATCCAAAACAGGATTAATTTGACCACCAAGATTAACTACAATATCTCCATTAACTTTATTGAAAATAAGAGACTTTTTAGTGGAATCTGCTAAAATATATGCGTTTGATATATTAGATACCAGACCAGGAATGACTAGCTTTTTATCTTTAGGATAATCAAATAAATGAAAATATAATTTTTGATTACCCTGTGTACAATAGCCCCAATCCAATTTTTTAAATGGGGTACTTTTAGTACCATGAATAGCTTCTGCATGAAGTGTCATCCATTCACCAACACCTTTTAAAACTTCTTGTTCGTACTGCACCACAGTACCATCACTTTTTGGACCTATATTTAACAAAAAATTCCCTCCTAAACTGGCAATTTTAGAGAGTTTTTTGACTTGGTTTTTAATCTGCTTATCAAGGGGAGCACCCTTTACCCATGATTTATAACCCCATGTGTGGTAGAAAGTACCTGGTGTTTCCCAAGCAATGGTATCAAGTGGTACGTCTGGCAAATGATTATCAGGCATAGTAATAAAATCGCCTTGATCATTCATTACCCTTCCATTTATCAAACAGTCTGGTTGCAATTCTAAAACCGTTTCTTTAAAGCGTTTACTTTGTGCTGCAGTAGGTTCACCCATGTCAAAAAACACCTCAACAATATCGCCGTAATTGGATAACAGCTCTTTCAACTGGTTAACTTGATAATCTTCATTTGCTTTAGAGACCTTTCCAAAAACTGAAATCTTATTATCTACTGGATTGATTTCCTGATCATCACCATTAAAATGCCAATCTGGTGTAGAATAATAAACCCCAAGTTTTAAATTATGTCTTTTACAAGCATCTGCTAATTGTTTTAGAATATCCTTTTTGTAGGGCGTAAAATCAACAATATCGTAATTGGTTGTGGCCGTCTCAAACATAGCAAAACCATCATGATGTTTAGCCGTTAAAATTATATACTTCATTCCAGCATTTTTTGCCATTTTAACAATCGCATCAGGATCAAAATTTACCGGATTAAATTGTTTGGCAATAGCTTCATATTCGTTTACTGGAATTCTGGCATGACGCATTATTTGTTCGCCAAGTTTTTCTATTTGTTTGCCTTTCCACACTCCTGCAGGAATAGAATAAACCCCCCAATGAATAAACATACCAAATTTCATGGCTTTCCATGTTTCAATACGATCAGGAGTCCCTTCAATTTGTGAGTAACTTAATGTTTGTTTGGGATTATTTATTTTAAATTGACAAGCACTTAAAAAGAAACAGGTGACTAAAATTTTTAAAATGAATTTCATAATTGAATGATTAGAAAAAAAATGATGACTTGCCCTAAGGCAAATCATCATTTGAATTAAATATTTTGATATTGAATTAATTCCAATACTTATCTATTGATTCTTGAATTTCTGGATATTGTGAGTCATCTTCTTTAAGCTCCTTTCGCATTTCCTTTAATCTAGCTTTTAAACTTACTATGGTTTCAGCATAACGCGGATCATCATATCGGTTATCCATTTCCTGTGGGTCATTTGTCAGATCGTAGAATTCCCATGCCACAGGAGTTTTTACAAAGGACAAAGAAGAGGGATGGTTAGCCCACTTTTGAGCTTTATTATTACGTTTTTTATAATCTCTAGCATAAAAGAATATCAACTTATAATCTTTGGTTCTGATTCCAAAGTGTGCTGGATTACTATGTCTATGCGCCATGTGCATCCAGTAACGGTAATAGGTGTCTTTTTTCCAACCTTTTGGTTCCTCTCCTGTTTCAAGAACAGCTTTAAAACTTTCTCCTTGCATGTAATCTGGTACATTCCCTCCTGCTAAATCAATTAAAGTAGGTGCAAAATCAGCGTTATTAATAATAGCATCTGTTCTTGATCCAGCTTCAATCATTTTTGGGTAGCGTACTAAAAATGGCATACGCATAGATTCTTCGTACATCCAACGCTTGTCAATATAATCATGCTCTCCTAACATAAACCCCTGATCACCTGTGTATACTATGATGGTATTATCCATTAAATCTTCTTTTTCCAAGTAATCAAATAAACGCTTAACGTTATCATCTACACCTTTAACACATCTCAAATATCTTTTTAAATACTCTTGATAAGCCAATCTGGTATATTCTGGATCTGGAATATCTTGATCAATTTCCATATGCATTCCCATGTTTCTGATGATATTTCTGTGACCTATTGAAGACCCAATAGTATCCATCATAGACTCATTATATCCTCTTGTTGCAACAGAACCGTTATTCCCATTATAATACATACTTGCAGGCTCAGGAATTTCAACATCCTCTAAATAGTTTTCGTAACGCTTTGCGAATTCAAAGAAATCGTGAGGTGCTTTGAAATGATGCATTAAAAAGAACGGTTTAGACTTGTCTCTTTTTTGATCCAACCACTCCAAAGAAATATCAGTGATAATATCTGAAGAATGCCCCTCATAAATTTTAGCGTTAACTTCTCTTACCAAGCCCTTTTCAAACTTCATCTCTTTTCTCTCACCAATAAGCTCTTTAGAATATAAGGTTGGGTTGTGGTAATCACCTTGACCTGGAAGTACCTGATAATAATCGAAAGCCTCCGGCGCTTCTTTTAAATGCCACTTACCAATTATAGCTGTTTGATAACCAAGTTTATTCATTTCGTGAGCCAAATATTGTCTGTCTCCTGGAAGAATGCCACCTAAATCTTTAACGTTATTTACTTGCCCGTATTGACCAGTCATGATTGTAGCACGTGAAGGTGTACAAATAGAGTTGGTACAAAATGCATTATCAAAAATAATACCCTCGTTTCCAATTCTATCAATGGTTGGTGTAGGGTTTAAACTTGCTAAACGACTTCCATAAACTCCAAAACCTTGTGTAGTATGGTCATCTGACATTATGTAAATGATATTAGGTTGTTTTTTTGAAGCTTTACGCTTTTTTTGAGCACATGATGTAAAACCTACTGTGATACATACTAATGCTATAAAAATATTTCTCATGTTTTGTCTTTGTTTTAATTTTTAATTAGGCTCCTAATTTAAATACACGCTCTAAAGGCATCCACTTTTCACCGTCTTTAGCCCAAGGTAATTCTTGTTGATAATCCCACATTAAATTTTCCCATTCTTGAACCTTAGGATTACTGGCATCCATCTCAGCCTTTTTTGAAGGATTGAAAGTCTCATCAACTTCCATAATCATAAACATGCGGTTACCTACTAGGTAAATTTCCATATCAACGATACCCGCATCGGTAATGCTTTTTGTAATTTCTGGCCATGCTTTACCAGCTGCATGGTAGGCTTTATATTCTTCTATTAGCTTAGAATCGTCTTTTAAATCACAAGAATAACATAGTCTTTTATGACTCATAATCTTTTTAGTTTTATTGTTTTTTTAAAGTATTGTAACCATAGAAGGCCACCACAGCTAAACAAATTAATGGTAGTATAAATGAAAAATTAACTTCAGGAATAAAACCTAATACTTTAACATCTGAGAAGCCTCCGCCACCCCAGTCTAAAATACTTCCTTGTAGTACAGGCATTAGAGCACCACCAACTATGGCCATTACTAATCCTGCTGAACCAATTTTAGCTTCATCGCCCATGTCCTTTAAAGCAATCCCATAGATTGTTGGGAACATTATTGACATAAATACCGATACAATAACCAGACAAATTAAGCCAGGTAAACTTCCTAAGAAAATTGTTCCAAAAGCAAAAATCACACCACCTAATCCAAAGTACATTAGTATTCTGGACGGATTATACTTTCGCATTAATCCTGTACCAATCCATCTTCCAGCTAAAAATGAAATCATAGCTGCAATGTTAAAATAAGTGGCCGTGTATGTGGTTCCCTCAGTTGCATTAATATTATCTACATATTGGAATATATAGGTCCAACACATAATTTGAGCACCTACATAGAATGCCTGACTCAACACCCCTTGTAAGTAATTTTTGTTAGCGAATAACTTACTAAAAGACTCTGATAACGACATTTTTTCTTCCTCAGGTGTTTTAGGCATTTTTGTGAATATGATAATGGTCATAATCGCCAATACCAAAACACCTAAAGCTATGTAAGGCAGGCTAATTACTCCCAAATCGTTTTCTCTAATTACCGCCAATTCATCTGAGGTAAGCGCCTTGTATGCTTCTTCTGTATAATCATCAGAGCGTAAAGCACTAATTACAAATACTTGAGCGATAACCATTCCTGTTAAAGAACCAATTGGATTAAAAGCTTGCGCTAGATTTAATCGCTGCGTTGAAGTCTCTTTATCACCAAGAGATAATATTAAAGGATTTGAGGTTGTTTCTAAAAAGGCTAACCCACAAGTAATTACCCATAATGACACTAAGAAAAAATTAAATTCCTCAAAAGCAGCAGCTGGGTAAAACATAAATGCACCAATAGCATAAAGAATTAATCCTAAAATAATCCCCGATTTGTAACTGTATTTTCTAATAAAAAGAGCCGCAGGAAGCGCCATAAAAAAATATCCGAAGTAAAAAGCAAATTGGACTAATGATGCTTGAACATTTGTCAATTCTGGCATCACCTTTTTGAAAGCAGAAACCATTGGGTTCGTTAAATCATTTGCAATTCCCCACAATGCAAATAGGGATGTAATGATGATAAAAGGAAATAAAAGCTCCTTTCTTACAACTGGTATATTTTTTAATTTACTCATAGTATTAGTATAAATTTTAGTTTTAATTTTCGCTAATTAATGAAATTTGTTAATGTCAACGAGACCTCATTTGTAACAAAAAATAAAACAAACGGTTTACTCTGTAAGTAAAGATCGGTCTAAATGTACATATCCACCATCACAACAAATAAACTGACCTGTAGTATGAGATGATTTTTTAGAAATTGTAAATAAACAAGTATCTGCAATTTCCTCAGGAGTAGTCATTCTATTTTCCAAAGGAATTTTAGAAACAATTGATTTTAACTTTTCCTCACCATTCTCTAAAGTTTTGATCCAATTATCATAAGCAGGTGTCCAACTTTCAGCAATAACAATGGCATTAACTCTGATTTTTTCTTTAATCAAATCTACCGCCCACTCTCTTGTTAAACCAAACACACCGCCTTTTGAAGCGGCATAACCAGATGTTCCGCCTTGCCCAGTTAATGCGACTTTAGACCCAATATTTAGTATGTTTCCTTTAGAAGCTTTTAAATATGGTAAAGCGTGTTTTACAACTACAAAATAACTCACCATATTAAGCTTTAATGACCACATAAAATCCTCAACCGAGCTATCTAATCCAGCACCATCATTAACTCCTACATTATTAATTACGACGTCTATTCTTCCATATTTTTCTGCAATTGTTTTAACTGCATTTTCAATTTGAACTGGATCAGTAACATCTGTTTTGCAAAACACAGCATCTATGCCTCTTGCTTGGAGTTCTTCTACATAACCAAAGCCTCTATCATTTCTATCAATTAATGCAGGAATGGCTCCTTCATCTGCTAATCGCTGTACAATAGTTTCACCTATACTGCCTTTTATACCAGCAGAACCTGAAACTACGACTACTTTATCTTTTAATTTTAAATCCATTTAATTCTCTATTATAAATTATAAAATTCAATAGCATTTTTTCCCATAATGAGAGTTTGCTCATTTAAGGATAATTTGCTTATAAAATCTGTGACTGTTTTTTTAACTTGGTCATAATTACCAGCAACCAAACAAACTGGCCAATCTGATCCGTACATTATACGCTCTGATCCAAAAGCCTCAAGAACGAGATTCATATAAGGCTCTAAATCATTTTGAGACCAAGAATTATAATCAGCTTCGGTTATCATTCCTGATAGCTTACAACTCACGTTTTCATGTTTTGAAACAGCTTTCATTTGGGTTGACCAGCCCTCATAAAAAGCATCTTTGATGTATGGCTTTGCCAAATGATCAATAATGAACTTTTGATTTGGAAACTGTTTCACAAACTCTAAAGTTGCTCCCAATTGATGCGGAAAAATTAAAATATCATAAGTGAAATTATGAGCTTCTAGGTTAGAGATTCCATTCAAAAAATTAGGTCTCAATAAAAAATTATGATCTGCTTCGCCTTGAACTACATGTCTAAAGCCTTTAACTATTGGTTTTTCAGCATATAATTCTAGTACTTCAGTAATATTAGTAGCACGAAGATCAACCCAGCCCACAACTCCTTTAATAAAGTCATTTTTTGAAGCCAAGTCAATCAGGAAGTCTGTTTCCTCCAGTGTCTGGTCGGCTTGAACTGCAACACAACCATCAACACCCGCTTGTTTATAAATCAATTTTAAATCCTCAGGAGTAAAATCACGCCTAATGACTTTCATAGCATCATCAATCCACTCATGCTTAATAGGGTCGTAATTCCAAAAATGTTGATGTGAATCAATTACCATGATCTGTTATTTAGCATTAAATTTATCTAATACTGAGCCTATACCCTCAACTCTAATTTCGCTTACATAAGCTGATACTAGAGAGGCCAAACCATCATATGCTGTTAGGTCTTCACCCCAAAAATCTGTATTTGATAGTACTGTATTTACAAAATCTTCTACAGTTAATTCTGAAGCGTTAACTGCCATCCAATTTTTTGAAAAGAAATCTAAAACAGATTGATCATCTTTTAATGCAATAGCCTCATCTCCTCTTTTACCACTGTAAAATGTAATTAATGAAGCTAAAGAGAATAACAGACGCTCAGGAAGTGCCTCTTTTCTTTTAATAAATTCTATAACTGAGGGTAGTACTCTCGTTTTAAATTTAGAAATTGAATTTAATGAGATACTCATAAGAGCGTGCTCCAAATATGGATTTCTAAAACGGTCTAAAACATCATTTGCAAATTGATTAAGCTCTGCCTCTGGTAAATCTAGAGTTGGACAAATTTCATTAAAGATCGCATCCTTGAGGTAGGTTCCAACGACATCATCCTCCAAAGATTCTCTTACTTTTTCTATACCATAAAGATAGCCGACAGGAACTAATGTGGTATGGGCGCCGTTTAGAATTCTTACTTTTCTTGTGCGGTATGGCTCCATATTATTTGTAAAAACCACATTTAATCCACAAACTTCAGAAGGAAACTCTTGTTTAAAAGTTTCTGGAGCTTCAATAACCCATAAATGGAATTGCTCACCTTCTACAACCAGGTTGTCTTTGTAGCCCAGCTCAGCAGTGATGGCATCCATTTTATCTCTTGGATATCCGGGAACAATTCTATCAACCAAAGTATTGCAGAAAATATTGTCATGCGCTATCCAATCAATAAATTCCTCACCAAGATTCCAATCAGCAGCATACTGAAGTACAATACGCTTTAAATTATCTCCATTTCTATCTATTAATTCACATGGAATAACGATTAATCCCTTATCTGATGCCCCTTTAAAAGCTTCAAATCGTTTAAATAAAAGCGCTGTTAATTTTCCTGGGTAACTTTTTTGTGGTGCATCGTTTAATTTATCTCCAGGATTGTATGCTATTCCAGCCTCAGTAGTATTCGAAATTACAAATCTTAAATCTGAATTTTCTGCATTAGCCAAATAATCAGCATAGTTTGTGTAAGGGTTAATTCCACGTTGAATACAATCAATAATTTCATGCTCACTTATTGCCTCACCATTTTTTATCCCATTTAGATAAATCGTATACAAGCCATCTTGATCATTTAACATATTTATTAAACCTTGATCAATAGGTTGAACAGCAACAACTCCAGCATCAAAACCAGCCTTTTTATTCATTTCATGAACCATCCAGTTAGCAAATGCTCTTAAGAAGTTACCTTCTCCAAATTGTAAAATACGTTCCGTGTATGAGTTTACCGAATTATTTGTTCTATTTAAAACGTTCATTCTATATTTTTAAAAATTTTATAATGATACCCCTCTTTTCCAAGGAATAAAGTCATTTTGTCCTTTTATAACAGCCTTAGCATCAACTTCTCCACTGGCAACATTTATAACATGATCTAAGATTTTCTCTCCCATTGAAGCGATTGTATCTTCACCACTAATAACTGTTCCTGCATTTATATCAATAATGTCTTTCATTCTTTCATACATAATTGTATTACTTGACATTTTTAATACAGGAGCAATAGGATTACCCGTAGGAGTCCCCAGACCTGTTGTAAAAACAACAACATTACAACCAGAACCCACAAGACCTGTTGTGCTTTCTACATCATTCCCTGGAGTGCATAGTAAGTTTAAGCCTGGCTTGGTTATTTTCTCAGCATAATCTAAAACCTCAACTACTGGAGACGTACCTCCTTTTTTTGCTGCTCCTGCAGATTTCATGGCATCTGTAATAAGACCATCTTTAATATTTCCAGGAGAAGGATTATTTTCAAAACCAGAACCACATGCTACAGCTGCATCAGAATATGAGCGCATTATAGATGCAAATTTCGAAGCATCCTCTTTAGTATTACATCGGTTAATCAACTCCTGTTCAACACCATTTAATTCAGGAAACTCAGCCAAAACTGGTGTGCCTCCGAGAGCAACTAACAGATCAGAGGCATATCCTAATGCTGGATTTGCTGAAATTCCAGAAAAACCATCTGAACCGCCGCATTCTAAACCAAGTGTTAATTTGCTTAGGGGTGCAGGTTTTCTTTCTAATTTATTAGCTTCCATTAAGCCCACAAAAGTATGTTTTACAGCTTCCTCAATTAATGCTCTTTCACTAGAACTTTTTTGTTGTTCAAGGAAATGAACTGGTTTACTATTTTCAGGATCATTTTGTTTTAATGCGTCCTGAAGCATTTCTATTTGGGCATTTTGACAACCCAAACTAAAGACAGTAGCTCCAGAAACATTAGGATGATTAATGTAACCCGCTAATAATTTACAAAGCACTTGAGAATCCTCTCTTGTACCTCCACAACCGCCATCATGTTTTAAAAACTTGATACCATCTACATTGGGAAATAATCTGTTTTTTGAACTCTCCTCTTTAGTTGTAATTATTGAAGTAGAAAGTATTTCTTGAGATGAAGCCCCACTTTTATATTGAGAAATTAATGCTTCTGTATCAACTGTAAAGTCTTTCTTAGTTACATAACCCAACTTTTCTGAAAGCGCTCCTTCTAAAACATCAACATTTCTGTTTTCACAAAACGTAAGTGGAATTACCAACCAGTAATTGGCTGTACCTACACTTCCGTCTGCTCTGTGGTAACCATTAAATGTTCTTCCTTCAAAATTAGCTATGTTGGGAGCGGTCCATTGGTAATCTACCCAATCATCTGAGTATGGTGTAGAGGCATGCTTTACATTAGACGTGTTGATAGCGCATCCTTCTTGGATAAGCTCTGTAGCTTTACCTATTAAAACCCCATACATGAATAACTCATCACCAATAGCAACATCAGACATGGTAAATTTATGTTTTCCCTTAATATCTTCTTTTAGTGTAATTTCTTTACCTGCAATAGATGCCACTGTTCCTTTTGGCAAATCATCAATTGCAACAATTAAATTGTCTTTGGGGTCTATTTGAACATATGAAATCGCCATAACTAATTATTTTCTTACTTTTTTAACAATGTCTAAAGCAGCCTTAACATCTGCTGTAAGTTTTGCGTAGTCTTTATTTGCAATGATTTCTTTTGAAATCAATTTAGAACCCATACCTACACAAGTTACACCAGCGTTAAACCAAGCTGATAAATTTTCTTCAGTTGGTGCAACACCACCTGTTGGCATAATACTTGTCCAAGGTTGAGGACCTTTAACTCCTTTAACAAATTGAGGACCGTAAATATCACCAGGAAATAACTTTATGATTTCACAACCTAACTCCTCAGCACGAGCAATTTCAGTAAGCGTTCCACATCCTGGTGACCAAAGCACTTTTCTTCTATTACATGCAATAGCAATATCTTCTCTAAATACAGGAGTTACCACAAAATTTGCTCCAAGCGCCATATACAATGATGCTGCAGCAGCATCTGTAACCGACCCCACTCCTAAAATCATTCCTGGCAATTCTTTTACCGCATATTTAACCAAAGCTCCAAAAACTTCATGAGCGAAATCTCCTCGATCAGTAAATTCTAATAAACGAGCACCACCATCATAACAAGCTTTTAGGACTTGTTTGCTTAATTCTATATCATTGCTAAAGAATAAAGGAATCATCCCTGTTTCCTTCATTGCATTTGCAACTTCAATTCTTGAGTATTGAGCCATAATTTATGTTTAAAAAAAGGCAGAGTCCTTCAAACAGGCCTGCCTTTTGAAAATTAATATTGATTATCTAGCAACACGCCCAGACGCATCACCACTTAATAATTTTTCAACTTCATCAACAGTTACTAAATTAGCATCGCCTTTAATAGTATGCTTAAGACAAGACGCTGCAACTGCAAAATCAAGTGCATTTTGATCATCTTCAGGGTATTTTAATAATCCGTAGATTAAGCCACCCATAAATGAATCTCCACCACCAACACGGTCTACGATATCAGTAATTTGATATTGACGTGTTTCGTACATGTTTTCACCATCATATAAAACACCAGCCCAAGTATTGTGAGAAGCAGAAATCGAACCTCTTAATGTAGTAATTACTTTTTTTGCTCTTGGGAATTTCTCCATCATTTGCTTACAAACAGATAAAAATGCCTCTGCTTTAACATCATGTCCATCTTTATGAACGTCTAAGCCTTCTGGATGAATACCAAAATGTTTTTCAGCATCTTCTTCATTACCTAATACAACATCACAATATGATGTTAATTCAGTCATTATTCTTTCTCTGTCACTATCACTACAATACTTCCAAAGCTTAGCTCTATAATTTAAATCTGTTGAAATTGTTAATCCCATTTTACTAGCTGCTTTACAGGCTTCTAGACAAGCATCCGCAGCACTTTGAGAAATTGCAGGTGTTATCCCTGTCCAGTGAAACCAAGCTGCGCCTTCAAATACCTTTTCCCAATCAACCATTCCTGGCTCAATTTCAGACATTGCTGAATGCGCTCTGTCATATACTACTTTACTCCCTCTTGCTACTGCTCCAGTTTCAAGGAAATAAATACCTAAACGATCACCTCCGTAAACAATATTATCAACATTTACGCCACGCTTACGCATTTCCATCATTGCACATTCACCTATATCATTCTTTGGTAAACGTGTTACAAAATCTACAGGCACACCATAATTTGCAAGGGATACAGCCACATTTGACTCACCACCACCATAAATTACATCAAAAGAATTTGCTTGAGAAAATCTTAAAAATCCTTGTGGAGCTAATCTTAACATGATTTCTCCGAAAGTAACTACTTTATTCATCTGTTTTTGAAAAAAATTTAATTTTTAGTTTTAGTTTATATATTAAAATCTACTGTTGCTTTAATAACACCCGTCTCAGGTTTTAGCCAGGCATCGAAATTGTTAATCATTTCTGTATAAGGTACATTGTGTGTAATAAATGATTCTGTTGGAAATTGATCTAGCACACTTATTACGTGCTCAAAATCTTCAGTAGTGGCATTTCTACTACACATTAAAGTCATTTCTTTGGCGTGAATAGCAGGGTGACTGTAAGTCAACTCGCCTTTAGATAATCCAACCAATACAAATCTACCTCCATGAGACATGTAATCAGGACCTGCTTCAAGTGCAAATTTATTTCCAGAAGCATCAAAGACTGCTGTACATAAATCACCATTAGTCAGTTCTGCAATTTCATCGGCTGCATTATCTCCAGCTTTGACTATGTAATCCACACCGATTTTTTCTTTAGCATATTGTAGTCGTTGTTCATTCATATCTATAGCTACAACTTTAGCACCGGCTATTTGAGCTAATTTCATAATCCCTATCCCAATTGGTCCACAACCAACTACAGCAACTATTTCTCCTGGTTTAACATCAGCTCTACGAACAGCATGAGCACCAATTGCTAATGGTTCCACAATAGCCATTTGATCATCTGAAAGATTATTTGCAGGAAGTAAAATATTTGCAGGCACCACAATTTGTTGTTGCATTCCTCCATCTGTATGAACTCCTAATACTCTAATATTGGGACAACAATTAGGTTTTCCATTTCTTGATGCCACACTATTTTTATCACTAATGTAGGGCATCACTACAACCTTATCACCTACTTTTAACCCTCTATCATTTTCACCTATTTCAAGGATTTCTGAAGCCAACTCGTGCCCAAGGATTCTTGGATAAGTAAAAAAAGCTTGATTTCCTGAATACGCATGTAAATCGGTTCCACAAATACCTACTTTATTGATTTGAAGTAAAGCTTCACCTTCTTTTCTGACAGGAGCTTCTTTTTCTTTAAGCTGAAAATCTCCTGGAGTTTCACAGACAATGTATTTCATATTTAATTTTTAGTTTAATTCAATCGTTTGAACAATTTAACAAAAATCAAGAATAATAACACACAATAAAACCCTATAAATAAAGGATTTTGATTAAATGATGTATTTTGATTTGCTAAAAAAAGTATCTATATTTGTTCAAACGATTGACCAAAATTAGATAAAAACTTTGTCAAAACAAAAAAAAACTACGATAAAAGACATTGCAAATGTGTTAAACATTACACCGTCTGCTGTTTCTAAGGCATTAAATAATCATCCAAGGATAAGTCAGAAAACAAGAGATGCTGTAATTCAAGTGGCCAAAAATTTAAACTATCAACCCAATCGACTGGCCTCGGCACTTAGAAAAGGAAAAAGTAACCTTGTAGGTGTTATCATTCCTAGGACTAACAGTATTTTCTTTTCAAATGTTGTTCAACACATGGAGGAAGTATTAAATCTTAGTGGCTATAATGTGATCATGACACAGTCTAACGAATCTTACACTAAAGAATGTACTAATATTGAAGCGCTTTTGGATACTCAAGTAGACGGTATTATTGCATCGCTTGCCAATGAAACCACAAACTTTGAATCCTACAACAAAATAATTAATAACGGTGTGCCATTAATTATGTTTGATCGCAGTGATTATGAAATTGATGCAGACTATATTGGTATAGATGATGTTCGTAGTAGTCAGCTTATTGTTAATCACCTCATCACCCAAGGCTGTAAACGTATTGCTCATATAGCAGGTTACAGTCACACTAGAATCTATAAAAACAGAATTAAAGGTTATATAGATAGTTTAGAACAGCATCAAATGGAAATTAATGAAGAACTTATTCTTGAAAGTAATTTAAGTCTTAATGACGGTCGTGAAAAGATGCAACAACTTCTTCAACTGGAAGAGCGTCCAGACGCGGTTTATGCAGCCGGCGACTATGCAGCACTGGGAGCATTACAAATTCTTAAAGAACATAACATTAAAGTTCCTGAAGAAATTGCTGTTGTTGGATTTAGTAACGAACCTTTTACAGCATTAACGTCTCCATCAATAACTACAATTAATCAGCATAGTGAACAAATTGGAAAGCTTGCTGCCAAAGCTTTTATTCAAAGAATGGATGAACAAAATTCGGACTCCAATGTGACTAACATCATTCTTGAACCTGAATTAATTATTAGAGAATCCTCTAAGCGTATCTAAATACAATTATATTAATTAGTAGTTAAACCAAAATGGTTTTTTACTATCTTACTGACATAAATTAACAATTTATGACAGCTAGAGAGATTCAACATTTATATTGGCGAGCAGGATTTGGTATCTCACCAAATGCATTAAAAGCTTTAAAATCTTCAACTCGACATAGCATAGTCTCTGATTTATTTAAAAAATCAGAAAACCTTATTCCTTTAGAAGTTGATCTGTCAGAATATGAAACCTTTTTTACGATGGGCTATAAAAAGTTCAAAGAACTTTATAGCCCAGAAGAAGCCCAAAAACTACAACAAAAGAGCAATAAACTTGTAAGAGATCTAAATATTAAATGGGTTAAAAGACTTTACGATAATGAGACACTTTTAAGAGAAAAAATGACATTGTTCTGGGCAAATGTTTTTGTTTGCAGAGACAATCATATCTTACACATGCAACAGTATAACAACACCCTGAGGGAGCATGCACTTGGGAATTTTGGTGATTTTACCAAAGCTATAGCAAGACAAGCTTCAATGTGTAAATACCTTAATAACAAACAAAACATAAAAAGCAATCCTAACGAAAATTTTGCAAGAGAACTCATGGAACTTTTTACCTTAGGAATTGGAAATTACTCAGAAACAGACATTAAAGAAGCTGCAAGAGCCTTTACAGGTTGGAATTTTAAAAGAGATGGTTCTTTTTTTATAAGAAAATACCAACACGATGAGGGTATCAAATCTTTTTTTAGTGAAACAGGAAACTTTGATGGCGACGATATCATTGATATCATTTTAAAACAAAAATCTTGTGCCCGTTATATTTGCTCAAAAATTTACACCTATTTTATAAATCCAGAAATTAATCCTACATATCTTGATGAGATCACTGATGTCTTTTACAAAGACTATGACATCAAAAAATTAATGTATTATATTTTCACAACTGACTGGTTTTATGATCCAAAAAATATAGGTGTTAAGATAAAATCGCCAATTGAGTTATTAGCAGGAATTTATCAAGTCGTCCCTTTTAAATTTGAAAAGGAAAGGCAACATATGATGTATCTTCAAAGAATAATGGGACAAACTTTACTTTACCCACCTAATGTTGCTGGATGGAAGGGAAATCAAAGCTGGATTGACTCCAACACCTTAATGGTGAGACTAAAATTATCTGCCATAATATTAAATAATTACGTTATAAATCTTGATACTAAAGGCGCATTTGAGGACAGCTTTGAAGAGTACTACAAAACCACAAAAGATCGGAAAAAGTTTATCAATACGTCTAAAAATATTGAAGCCTTTGAATTTAACTATGAAGCATTAGATTACAAAAGTATTATTGATCATCTGTTATTATCTCGAATCGACGATGATACATTTAATCTTATTAATGAATTGAATCCTGAATCTAAATTAGATTTTTGTGTTCAACTCATGTCTTTACCAGAATATCAACTTTGTTAAAACACCATGAAACGTAGAGATTTTATAAAAAACAGTTCTTTAGCAAGCGGATTATTTTTCGTGCCAAGCTTTTTGAAATCAATGGAATTAATAAACCCAGAATTATTGGGTTATAAAAAACTAGTTGTTATTCAGCTTTCTGGAGGTAATGACGGTTTAAATACAGTTATTCCATATCGTAATGATATATATTACAAGAAAAGACCTTCGCTAGCCGTTGATAAGTCTAATCTCATTGATATTAATGGGGAATTAGGGTTTCATAAAAGTCTAGCCCCGCTTAAAAACCTTTATGATCAAGGTTACTTATCTGTTATTAACGGTGTAGGTTATCCTAATCCAAACCGTTCGCACTTTAGATCTACAGACATATGGCATACAGCAAGTAATAGTAATGAATATCTTGAAACCGGTTGGCTTGGAAGGTATATCAACAAATATGGAGAAATGCCCTATTCCGGGATCGAAGTTGATGATTCTTTATCCTTAATTCTTAAAGGAGAAACCATTAATGGTATTGCTACTAAAAATCCAGAAGTTTTATTTAGAAATGCAAGAACACCATACTTTAAAAAAGTACTTAATCAGCAAACTGATGATCATTTGAGTGAGCATAATTTAGGGTATCTCTACAAAACAATGATTGAAGCCAATTCTTCTGCTAATTATATTTATGAGACATCAAAAGTTTTTAATAGTAGCGTCTCATATCCTAACAATCCGTTTGCTAATCAATTAAAAACAACAGCAAAGTTTATAAATTCTCACCTTGACAGTAAAGTATATTATGTTTCAATGGGAGGTTTTGACACACACGCTTACCAAATAAAACGTCAAGAACGTCTTCTTAAGGTTTACAGTGAATCTTTAGCAACTTTTGTTAAAGATCTTGAAGCCAATAATACATTCAAAGATACTTTAATACTAACCTTCTCTGAATTTGGTAGACGCGTCAAACAAAATGCATCAAATGGTACTGATCATGGAACAGCAAATAATGTTTTTATTATAGGTAAAAATCTTAAAAAAGCAGGATTTTACAACAACGCACCTGATTTAAATAATCTTGACAAAAACGGCGATTTGATTTATAATATTGATTTTAGAACCATATACGCAACACTTCTAAACAATTGGCTAGACTGTAATTCTGAGTCAATTCTCAACCAACAATTTAAACCGCTTGATTTCATATAAAAAAAGCCTGTCACAGACAGGCTTTTCTATATAAACAAAAAACTATTGCAATTCTACTTTGTAGATTCTTGCCAGATAAAAAGGTGAAGTTTCGTGAGACAATATAAAGTGTTCTCCTTGGATTGCAAAGTTGACGGGGGTAGAACTTCCTAAAATAGATACGTTTTTAATTGATAACGGATCTAAAGATTTTAATGCTTCTAGTTTATGAGATGACGTGTTATGAAAAGCAGTAATGTAAAGGGTATTAGGCTTTGAGGTATAACGGTATTCTTTTTCATGAATATGCATACTATGTTTGTTATAAATAACATCATCTTCGGTGATTAAATCTCCTGAAAACTCTCCATAAACTTCCCAAGGCCTTGTATCGTAGACTGCTTCTCCATGAATCTTCAACCATTCCCCAATAGCCAATAGCCGTTGCTTCATTCCGTTTGGAATAGTACCATCTGCTTTGGGACCAATATTAAGTAATAAATTACCATTTTTACTAACTACATCCATTAACAAACGAACCAATTCAGCAGGTTTTTTATAAAGATCATTGACTTCTTCATTTTCCATGTAAGCATACGAGACTCCTAAAGTTGCTGGGTTTTGGTATGGTGGCCCAATTTTATCAAATTGTAAATTATCACGTTCCACACACCCTACACCCTCTGGGAAATTAAGTACTTTGCCTTTATTATTAAAATACACTTCTTTACCCCATTCTTGAGCCGTATTAAGGTAATCTGCAATCATGGTTTTGAAAGCATTTTTAAATTTCACCACTTGAGGATCATTTGCGGCTTTATAAAAAATTGGTGAGTCATCAAGCCACATAAAATCTGGCTGATACTTAGTCTCCATTTCTTTCCATCTCGCTATGTAATCTGCTATGAAGGCATCACTATATTCAAAAGGTCCATAGAGATCTGCAGCTTCTGGCATACGTTTAATTTCTTCTGCAATAAGTGGAAAAGGAGCATCGTTTACTTTAAAATCCAAAGTAAAACGGTTAGGATGCCGTTCTCTATGATAAGATAAACCGTATTTTAAACCTTCTGCTCTGACTGCATTTCCTAGATCTCCAACTAAATCACGCATAGGCCCTTTCTTAGTAGCACACCATTCTGTTAAGTCTGAATCCCAATTCACAAAACCATCGTGATGTTCAGCTGTTGGGATAACATAACGCGCCCCTGAGGCCTTAAATAATTTTGCCCACTCTTCTGGATTCCATTTACTCGCTGTAAATAATGGTACCATATCTTTGTAACCAAAATCGGGCATAGTGGCTCCAAATTTATTCAACATAAAACTGGTATATGCTTCAGGTTTTTTATACATGTGATTGGTTATGGCTTCGGCATAACCTTTGTGCTTGTCCTTGTATCCAGCAACACTGTATGGCCCCCAATGAATAAAAATACCGAACTTGCCATTTTGCCACCATGATGCTGGTTTGGCTTTTTTTAAGGACTCCCAAGTAGGTTCAAAATGAACAGATTCATTAACTGGTTTTTCATTTTTTTTTACCTTTACTTGCTTACATGAGAAGACAAAAATAAGGGCAAAAACTAAAAAAGATATTTTAAAATTATTCATATTACAAAAACGCTTTAACAGTCTCTAAATATTTTTCTTCATAGGGAACATAAGGTTGAGCTTTTCCTTTATTACTTCTTCCCTCTTCTACTATTTCTTTCATTTTTAAAGTCATAGACTTCACAACCTGTGGATGGTCTTTTACAACATTAACTAATTCTTTAAAATCATTAGACATATCAAATAATTGAATTTCTCCAGGATTAATTACTGGCTTATCCTTAGGATCTGTTCTTCTAGAACCTGCTTTTTCATGGAATATTAGTTTCCACTGATCCATTCGCAATGCGTAATACCCTTTATCTGAATGATGTACCACTGCACCACGAGCTTTATCTTCCTTTTGCTCCCCTTTAAGAACGGCTAAGAAACTTACACTATCCTCTGCTGCATGGTCCGGTAATTTTTCACCGTGGATTTCTGCCACAGTGGCCAATAAATCTGTAGTGCAACTTAGATAATCACTTTCTGTTGATTTAGATATAATCTTTGGCCACTTGACAATAAAGGGAACTCGGTGTCCACCCTCATATAATGTACCCTTAGTTCCTCTATATATATAACTAGAAAAATGCCCTTTTTCTTCCATAGGAGCCAACTTAGCTTGCGGTGAAACCCCATTATCAGCTGTAAAAATTACTAAGGTATTATCCAATTCTCCCAGTGCTTCCACTGCAGCTAATATCTGTCCTACTGTATCATCAACATCCATACAAAAATCACCGTGTGGTGCCAATTTACTTTTACCTTTAAAATTTTTACTAGGCACAATTGGTGAATGAGGTGCATTTAAAGGAAAATAAAGGAAGAAAGGTTGATTATCATTATTCCTCTTATGATTCTGCATCCAAGTCACCGCTTTGTCAGTAAAGGTTTGCATGACTTCATCTCGTTTTAAGTTTTTATCTACCCATCCTTTTTTACCTCCTGTTCCAAAATGCTTTTTAACCTCTTGATCACTAGGCATAAATATAAAATCGCCTTGGATTTTATCATTTTCTATGTAAGCATGAGGATCCATATTAAGTGATGCTGAAATACCAAAGTAATAATCAAAACCAAAGACGATAGGGCCATTTTTAATAGGTGCATTAAGATCGAGATTCTTTCCGCCTTTTTCAATTTTTTTACCGTCGTTCGAAGACCAATCCATCCCCAAATGCCATTTACCAACAGCTGCAGTAGCATACCCCTTAGATTTTAGATAACTTGCTACAGTCATCCTGCCAGTTTCAATCAAATGGGGTGTGTAAGCATGAGTTACTCCACGTTTTAATGAAGTTCTCCAAGCATATCGCCCTGTTAATATACCATAGCGAGTGGGTGTACAAACACTAGAGTTGGTATGGGCATCTGTAAATTTTATCCCATCTAAAGCCATTTGATCCAAATGGGGTGTTGGAAATTTACAATCGCTATTATACGTCCTAACATCACCAACCCCCATATCGTCTGCCAGGATATAGATAATGTTTGGACTTTTTTGACCAGAAAGCACTGAAGTTATTAATAGAATTAGTGAAAATAAAATTAAACGCACCTTAACTAGTATATTAAAGTTCCACCGTTAAACTCAATCTTGAAAGCATTAGCAATTTCACTTACACCAATTTCTGGATATTCAATTAATAATCCCTCATTAGATTGCGACCACTTCACTTCTTCTCCGGTTGCGACTAATGATATTTTAGAAATAGGCTTTGTAGCGAGTTTTAAATCATTTGTTAATGATGTTACCAAGGACTTCCCATTTTCTGGCTCACCTAATGCTATAGCAAATAGTGTTTTATTGTCTTTACTTCTAGTAAACCTAATATCTTCAGCGGTTACCCTTCTAAAATCCCATCTAAATCCAGAACTCCCTTTCTTGGCTTTTCCTTTTTTGAATATAATCATTTCTGTGGGTCCTTCAGCTGCAATTTTCCATCGTCTTGTAGCATAAATAGATTCACCATTTAATTTTAACCAAGCGCCCATGCCTTTCATTATCTCAACAGCCTGTGGGTCTACAGAGCCATCTCCTCTTGGTGTTAATGACATTAGCATAATCCCACCGCGACTTACCATATCTACTAAACTTCTAATTTGATATGGTGCTTTATCTTTGTAAAATTTATCATTGACGTAAGACCATGGATAGCTAATAGCGCGATCTGCCAACCAATATCCTTGAGGCTCTTTTTCCATGTCTCTACAGTTTTCATAACAACGTAGCCCAAAGCCAAGTGGAAAATTCCAAACTCTAGTTCCAGGTAATTTGTTACAAACCACAACATCCTTTTGTTTGTAATAATCTTCAAAAATATTTACAATAGTATCCTGAGGAACTACATTATTTTTAATTGAGCCTGACAAGCCATCAAACCAAAGGGCATCAGGCTTGTAATTATTTATTACCTCTCTAACTTTATTAGACCACTCTACGCCAAAATCTTCTTTAGACTCTTTATCAGGGTTCCTGTACATCCAACCATTCTTTTCATCATAAATATCCCATTTCTTTTTTTCCTCCTTTGTGTGATCTTTATCAAATACGTAGCCAAAAGTTCTTGCCATATGGAACGTTGCCAGTAACTTCATATCGGTTTTTCTAATTTCTTTGGCTATCTCTCCATAGATATCCTTTTTTGGTCCCATATCTTTAGAATCCCACTTGGTGTATTTTGAATCCCATAAGCAAAACCCATCATGATGTGCTAAACAAATACCACCAAACTTAGCACCACCGCCATGCATAACATCTACCCATTCTTTGGCATCAAATTTTTCAGCCTTGAACATTGGTATAAAATCCTTATATCCAAAATCTTCAATTTTACCATATTTAGCTTCGTGATATTTCTTAACACCCTTTCGATCTTCTCCGTTTGCCGCATACAGTTCTTTAATGTAATCTGGGCCCCCATGAGCTGGGACTGAATAAATACCCCAATGGGTATACATTCCAAATTTGGCATCGATCATCCACTCGGGAATTTCTTTCTGCTTTAACGCTTCCCATTTTGGAGATTTTGGAAGCTTCCAATCTCTACCATAAGTATCATCTACATTTTGCGCAAATCCTATTATTGTAAATAAATAGAGCATACTTGCAATGTAAATCTGTCCTTGTAATTTCATTTTAGCTTATTTTAGATTTTCAGTAAATGTATTTTTAAAATAAATTTATACAATTCTCAATTGTATCAAATACTAACACGATTAAAACAATACCAGTAAAATCAATACCTTCAAAAAGAATTTTAGAATAATTAGTACAAATGTGTGTTCTAACCAAAAACAGATATCACAATACAAATGTGTTACAATTTATGATAATGTAACGCAAGTGTTATAAAATGAAAGATTACACATTAATCTACAGTGAATTAAAAATTACATTTGGTTAATCTAAATAGGTAAGAAATAAATAATTATGAAAATTAAATTAAGCTTAACTACAAAAATTACTGGAGTTGCACTTTTGGCTTTAGTTTTTATGGCTTTTAAAAGTCAAGGTTCTGATTCAGAACAGTCCTTAAAAAAAGAAGCTGTGGTTAAAAAGAAAAAACCAAATATCATATTTCTATTAACAGATGATCAACGCTACAATGCTTTAGGCTGTATGGGTAATAAAGAAATACAAACACCTCATATTGACAAATTAGCAGAACAAGGCGTTGTGTTTACAAATAATTATAATAACACAGCTATATGCATGGGTAGTAGAGCTAGTATTATGACAGGCATGTACGAACACAAAACGGGTTGTAATTTTACCCATGGCCCTTTATCTAGGGAGAAATTTCAAAAATCCTACCCTGTATTATTAAGAGATGCTGGATATTACACAGGGTTTACTGGTAAATTTGGTTTTGCTGTTAAAGAAACGGGGTTAGAAAATAGCTCATACAATAAAAAAGAGGACATGCCAGAAGATGAATTTGATTGGTGGGCAGGATGGCCGTCTCAAGGGTATTATCAAACTGCTAAAAACGAACATATGGTAAAATATGCAGAGGAGTATCCTCATGTATCCACTGCTTTAGGTGCTGCTGCTGTAGATTTTCTTAAACAAGCGCAAAATCAAGACAAACCGTTTTGTTTGTCTGTTAGTTTTAAAGCACCTCATTCTCCAGTTTGGCCAGACCCAAAATTTGACGACGTCTATGCAGGTAAAACATTTACAAAGCCAGAAAACTTTGGATTAAAAGGTGCTGAGCATTTACCAGAGCAATCTAAAAAAGGAAGACAATACGTTAAGTTGAGTAAAAAATATTTAAGTGATTATGACAAGGCTTTAGCAGACTATTACCAACTTATTTACGGTGTTGATCAAGCCGTTGGAATGATTTATGCTGAACTTGACCAACAAGGCCTTTTAGATAATACTATAATTATTTATACAACAGACAACGGCTACTATTTAGGCGCTCATGCTTTTGGTGGTAAAGTTTTACCCTATGAAGAAGGCGCTAGAGCCCCACTAATTGTATCAGGCCCAAAAAAATACATAAAAAATCCTGGCTCACAATCCAATGCTTTAACAGGAAGTATAGACATGATG
>ERZ802830.143-NODE-143-length-68847-cov-12.3334_pt1 | contig 68847 bp, 60 predicted proteins | sample MGYA00345654_ERZ802830 | MGnify/ENA primary metagenome ERZ802830 (study PRJEB30503, sample SAMEA104212375) | marine metagenome | biome: Westerlies Biome; feature: [SRF] surface water layer (ENVO:00010504) within the epipelagic zone...; material: water...
ACCACATAACCAGCATCTGGGTTTGGATAGCCGTACCACTGTAGCCTGCGCGATAGGGATAGAGGGCGTTGTTGGCAGGGCTTCGGTTGTAATAAAGAGTTTCAAAAGTGAACTTTGTCTGACGATTGTTCTTTGGGTAGAAGTTGAATCCTCCTCCGTATTCTTGACCGCTTCCATTGGGACCAGTCACACCACCGGAGCGGCCGTAAATACCTAATCTTTGTGGAATGAGACAGAAAGAAACGCTCCCAGCCCCTCCCTGCTGGAAGATGCTTGGAGCTTGGACCGATTTGGGTGTTGGGGGTGTTATGGGTACTGTTACTGGTGGTATGTTTTGTCCGGAGTAGTCATCAAGTTGTCTGAAATAGTATTCAAAATTTACTGCGGTGCCTTTGTATTTCCATCCAATGTCAACAGTAGCAAGTTGGACACGAACTTTTGTGATCACGGTGTCTGTTTGAATTGCGCCTGGGGCAGAAATTGGTGTGCCATTGCTGAGACGGACGAGTGTATCTTCAGGGTTTGAGAACTCCACACTTTGTTGGCTGGTTGGTGTCAGCGCATGCATTCCGCTGCAGCCGAGGCGTACTACGGGCTCACGGTGGATCTCCATATCAGAGTAGTAGGGGCCATACGCTCCAAGAGGTTCCCATGTAACAATTCCTGCCCATGCCATTGCAGTGCCCGATCGATTCACACCTGCACGCGATCCATCAATGCCGTTCCATACTCCTCCACGATAGCGAAATTCACCATCAAGAAGCTTCCCTTTGAATTCAAATCCAGGGGAGTAAGAAGGTCGAAAAAATGTATTCGCCATGCTACGGTCGATACCCTGGACCCAGCGACTTGAGGTTCCCCACTCTCTGGTTGCTGCGACAAAGGAGACTCCTCCGAGCATCATGACTTGATCGTTGAATTTCCAGCCTGCAAAACCGAGCGGTGCAATAGCAGAGTTGTTTCCGTTATTCGTTGTTCCAAAGAGGGTAATTGAGTAACGCAGTCGTTCATCCGTGACATAACCCTCTGATGTAAGGAAAAATCTATTAATTTCAAAAACATTAATATTACTGACAGGGTATTGCGTAGGTGCAGTGGGTGCGCCAGGAATTCCTTTTATAGGCCCACTTGCTGTCCAACTTGTCACGGAACGTGCGAACTCAAACCAACGGACCTGGACGAAACCATTGAGATAAAAAGAGAATGGAAATGATTGACGATTTCTCGATGCGTAAACCTCAAGGCCCTTTAAATCTACAAGTGAGGTAGCCGGAATGTATCGAGGCCGTGGGATACCACTGAGTTGAGCGGCAAGCATCATTTCAGCTTCCTCGCGAACCACCGCGGCTAATTCAGGATCAGATCGAATAGCCGATCGCAAGTCGTCCTCGGCAGCATACGTACGCGGTTCGGGCGGTGGAATAGTTTCGTATTCGGCATCATCCTGATACGAGGCGATGGGTAATGAGAGGCCCGAGGGTTCTGCCCACACTGGTTGTGAGTTCAGAGCTGCAAGAATTACAGTGAGTGCACACAGACGTCCAAAACGCACGTGCGCATGGCAGACGTTTTCTCTCCGAACAAGTTCTCGGTTTCTGGAAGTACGCATGAACGATGGATTGGGCGGGAGTTTCTAACCCCGAGGCATCTATTTAGGTAATCGACACAGAATGTGTCGATTCTGAGGGTTTTTTGGATTGTTTGGGCAGCCTGTAAGGCTGGGCGAAATAAGGCAGATACGGCCGCCCATAATTCCAGAAACAATGAAGTCGTCATGACTCTCCCCAGCTGTGCACAGCTTTGATCGTGCATGTGAAGCCGAACCTCTTCATTGAATGGTGCGTAAAGACTTAGGGGGAATGTGAAATGCTTTTGGTTTCTACACAGCAGAAAAGATGGGCAGGATTCTCGGTCATAGAACTTCTTGTAGCCGCTGCAGTTGTCGTACTTCTTGTAGGGCTTCTGCTGCCTGTCGTTCAGCGAGTGCGCGAAACCGGGAGACGCCTTTCGTGTCAAAACAATCTTAAGCAGATTGGTCTGGCCACTGCTCAGTTTGCTTCAGCGCATCGGGATCGCCTCCCACCTGGACGAATTCAGAAAGGAAATTTTAAAACCGTTTCATGGAGTAGTTTTTTTCTTGAGTTTATGGATCATGTTGATCGTCAGGCTACGTGGGCACCAGTCACAGACGCCGATCGTGTGACACACGACACTCGTCTGTTCTTGAATGCAGATTTTCGTTCCCAAGTAAATCACAAAGCAACAACAACGAAGATACAACAGTATCTTTGCCCGAGCGTTTCTCGAGAAGAGTCATCTCGTCACAATGACATAATCAGTGAATCGGGTGATTATTATGGAATGGCTTGTATCGACTACTCTGGGAACGCCGGTGTAAATCCAAACGAAGCACACTATTCTGATCACCACGGGCATCCCTATCCCTCCAATACTGGGGTGCTCTTGCTTCGTGAGGTCAGTGGTTTGAGTGAGGGCGTTCCCTACCGATGGATTACGGATGGGCTTTCCAAGACAATTCTGATTTTTGAATGGTCTGGTGTTGGCTTAGGTGGCGGGCAGGCCAGAGGCGTGTGGGCATCAGGGCTAAATTGTAATTATGTTGGCCATGCGCACCGAAATGTTTCACTGATCAATCCACCACCAGCAAAAGTCTGGGAGGCAGGGCCTAATGTACCCATGTTTTCTGACCATCCCGGTGGAGTAAATATTGTGCTATGCGATGGTTCGGTACGGTATTTGGCTGTTAGTACAGAAAACCATATTGTCTTGGCATTACTGACGCGTGCGTCAGAAGAAGTGGCAGGAAGTAGCGGGTAAGAAAACGGAATGCGTATGATGAACGCTGTGTCGAAGATTTCTGTCTTACAAAACAGATTCATTGAGTTCGCATTGTGCTAGAAGAGCGCCTCCGTGCATTTTCAGTGTAGGCGGCAGGCCGGGATGTTGGATAAGATCGTTGAATTCGTTTGTCAAACCATATGATAGAATTTTAGTTATTTGAAATAATAGAAGGTAGGAACGTTTTCAGTAATGCTCGATCGCAGGTGGCTAGGTTTTGTTGCTGGTGTTTTTATAAGCCTACTTTTAGTAGTCATTCTTTTTGGATTGTTTCTGGTATCACCTTCTCGTTTTCGCACAACGATCGTGGCCAGCCTATTTCCGTATGACTTAAAATCGGAGAGTGCTCAGAAAACACGTTCTCAAACAATCCATGATATTCATGGTGATGTTCACCCCAAGAGTGGAGGTCATGGTCACGGAGACCACGGAGACCACGGAGATCACGGAGACCATGGAGATCATGGAGATCATGGTCATGCTGATAAAGTGGAAGTTTCTTTATCGTCGCAAGCGAGAAATGGTATCGGGCTACGTGAAGGGCCAGTAGTAGTCAAGTCATACAGTCGACCTGTCATTGTGCCAGGCATTATTGTTGAGAAGCCTGGTCGATCTCAGTACACAGTAATTGCTCCAATTACCGGTTATGTCACACAGGTCTATCGAACACCTGGAGGGTCAGTTTCACCAGGCGATCCCCTTTTTGAACTTCGACTCACTCATGAAGAACTTGTACAGTCACAAGTTGATTTGCTTGCTACTTCGGAGGCACTTGATGTTATTCAAAGAGAACTTCGTCGGCTTGAGAGCATCAATACAGAGGGACTCATTGCAAAAAAGAGAATCCTTGATCAGCAATATGAATTGCAAAAACTGGAGGGTCGGCAACGTGCTCAGAGGCAGGCATTGCTGTTACATGGACTTTCTGAATCTCAAGTGAAGACAATTCAGGAAAGCCGCACTCTTCTGGGTACGGTCATAGTCCGGGCACCTCAAGAGGATGAACTTGTCGTAGATGATGCTGAAGGCCAGCCCACGCTTCTGCTACAGCAACTCGATGTCGAGCGTGGCCAATATGTTGAAACTGGCGTGACGCTTGCCGTGTTAGTAGATCATCGAACATTAATGATTGATGCTGAGGCTTTTGAAAAGGATGCGATTGAAATTAGTGAAGCTGCTTCAGAGGGCAGGCCCATCGTTGCGATGCTTGAGACCGCGTCTGGAGAATATAGGGACATTCCGGGACTTACAATAGACTACCTTTCTAGTGAGGTTGATGCAGAAGCGAGAACATTGCACTTTTTTGTGTCGCTTCCGAATGAAAAGTTATCAGGTCCGGCCGGTAAACTGAGTTCGGAAACACTGAATTGGCGATATCGCCCCGGCCAAAGAGTGCGACTGCGAGTTCCAATTGAGGAGTGGCTGGACCAAATGGTTGTGCCAGCCACGGCTGTGGCTGAAGATGGTGTCGAACACTACGTCTTTATTGCGGATGGAGATCACTTCCATCAACAAGCAGTTGAGGTTGAATTTCGTGATCCAAAATGTGTTGTTCTTGCGAATGACGGGTCAATCCATCCGGGCGACATTATTGCTCTCACCGCTGCACAGCAGCTGCAATTCGCATTGAAGAGTCAATCAGGAACGACTGCTGATCATCATTTAGGGCATTCCCACTAAACCTGCTACCTGTCTCTGCACAAGGGAATGTCATGCTTGATGCTGTTATACGAGCTGCACTTCGCTATCGGGTTTTAACATCCGTCTCTGCTTTAGCAATTCTTTTTTATGGTGGCTTGGCTTGGCGTAACCTTCCGATCGATATCTTCCCGGATCTTGATCGGCCACGAGTAACAATACTGACAGAGGCAAGCGGGCTCGCTCCTGAGGAAGTAGAGATGCTTGTGACCGTACCGCTTGAGGCAGTTTTAACCGGGGCGAGCGGTGTTCAGACAGTACGAAGTTCCTCAGGTATTGGTCTTTCTGTCATTTGGGTTGAATTTGAATGGGGCTCAGATATTTATGTCAATCGTCAGATTGTTGCCGAGAAGATTGGATCAGCGCAAGAGCGACTGCCGAAAGGAATGCGTCCTCATATTGCGCCGATCTCTTCGATCATGGGGCAGGTTATGCATATTGGCATCGAAAGTGTTCATGGCAAAACGGCTCCTATTGACCTACGAACATTCGCAGATTGGGTTGTTCGTCAGCGTTTGTTGACCGTGCCAGGAGTTGCGCAAGTTATCACCATGGGTGGTGGTCGCAAACAGTTTCAGGTTTTGGTTAATCCTGATTTGATGTTGCAATACGGAGTCTCACTTCATGATGTTGAGCAGGCCGTCCGAGCCAGCAATTCAAATGCTACTGGTGGCTATCTCGAGCGAGCCGGGAATGAGCTGCTGGTTCGCGCATTAGGCCGAATCAAAACAGTAAATGATTTGAAGGCTGTTGTAGTGAAGGCAAGGGAGGACCGCCCGGTGGTCTTGGGGCAGGTGGCTCGAGTTGTAGAGGGAGCGCAATTAAAAAGAGGTGATGCGGCTGTCAATGGAAAGCCAGCCGTTCTTGTAGTTGTTTCAAAGCAGCCTGGTGCTGATACTCGTCGTTTGACTGAGGATGTCCTTAGTGCAATCGAAAGCATCAGCCAGTCTCTCCCGGCTGATGTTCGAATCACCCCAGATCTTTATCAGCAAAAAACATTTATTGATTTAAGTATTTCAAATGTAATCGAAGCATTACGAGACGGAGTCTTGCTTGTAATTGTTGTTTTGTTCTTATTTCTTCTCAATGTTCGTGTGACATTTATCACGCTTACGGCAATACCCCTATCGATCATGATCACGGCCATCGTCTTTCAGGTTCTTGGTATGTCGATTAATACGATGACTTTGGGCGGATTAGCTGTTGCAGTAGGTGAACTTGTTGATGATGCGATTGTCGATGTCGAAAATATTTTCCGTCGCCTCCGTGAAAATAGTCAACGGACGGTACCGCATCCAATCCTTCGTGTTGTTTATGAGGCAAGTCGGGAAGTCCGAAGTTCTATTGTCTTCAGTACAGCTCTTGTCGTTCTTGTTTTTGTTCCACTCTTTGCACTCGGGGGAATTGAAGGGAAATTATTTATGCCCCTCGGCTTGGCTTATATTATTTCTATCCTTGCATCTCTTGTCGTCTCCTTAACGGTCACGCCTGTTCTGTCGTACTGGTTGTTGCCTGGTTCAACTGGTTCTCGAAAATATCGCAAAAGCTTTGTTCTTAATGTTTCCCAATCTTTAGTAGGGTGGGCGAATCGTTTCAGCATTCGGTATCCAGCAATTGTCTTAGTGGTGGTAGCTGGATGTTGTGTAGCTAGTATTGTGACCCTTGCGCGGCTCGGGAGAGATTTCTTACCTCCCTTCAACGAAGGTAGTGTTCAGGTCAATGTCTTTTTGCCCCCAGGAACATCGCTCACCACATCAAATGCAATCAATGCGATGGTTGATGAACGTATTGGAACAGTTGAAGGCGTTTTGAACGTTAGTCGCCGGACAGGTAGGGCAGAAATGGACGAGCACGCGGAAGAAGTGAATACATCAGAGATCCTTGTGTGTTTAGATCCGACTGCGAGCCGCAGTCGTGAGCAATCAATTCAGGATATCAGAGAAAAGGTTGAGAACGTCCCAGGCGTTATTGCATCAGTTGAACAGCCTCTCTCACATCTCATCAGCCACATGCTTTCAGGAGTAAAAGCACAGGTGGGCATTAAGCTTTATGGAGACGATCTTGTTTTATTACGGAAAAACGCCGAGCAGATAAAAGAGGCAATTGCTGATGTGCCCGGTGTTACTGATCTTTTAGTAGAGCAGCAAACGGAACTGCCTCAACTCAAGATTCAGATCAATCGAGAAAAACTAGTGCAGTATGGCCTTACAGTTGAAACAGTCAATGAGTTTATACAGACAGCAATGTACGGCAGAACCGTGTCACAAATAGTTGATCGTCAGCGTGTGTTTGATCTTATTGTACGGATGGATGAACCGTATCGAGTCGATGTTGAAAAGCTGGGGGACTTGTCAATTAATCTGCCAACGGGCGGGCGAGTCCCGCTCGATGCTGTTGCTGTTATTAGGGAAGGTAGTGGGCCGAATACGATTAACCGAGAAAATGCGAGGCGGCGTATCGTTATTCAATGTAACACGGTCGGGCGTGACCTTGATGGGGTGGTTCGAGAGATACAGAAGCGGCTTAAACTAATTGAGACCGGGTTGCCCCCGGGGTCCTTCCTTGAATACGGAGGCCAGTTTGAGAGCCAGAGGCAAGCAACAAGGATGATTGCTTTGTTAAGCCTGGTATCACTGGGTGGAATGTTCGTACTTCTCTATACGTTATTTCACTCTGTAAATCTCTCTCTGCAGGTACTTGCGGCATTACCTATGGCAGCTATTGGAGCTATTGGTGCACTCGTACTCACAAACCAGTCATTGACTATTGCAAGTATGGTTGGCTTCATATCACTCTGTGGAATTGCTTCGAGGAACGGAATTCTCCTGATAGCTCATTATCTTCATCTCGTTCGACATGAAGGAGAAGGTTTTACTCGAGATATGATAGAGCGGGCAGGGAAAGAGCGGGTTGCACCGATGCTGATGACGACGCTCACTGCGGGTATCGCGTTGGTGCCACTTGTTTTGGCTGCAGGTGAACCAGGGAAGGAAATTCTCTATCCAGTGGCAACAGTCATTCTTGGTGGCCTGATCAGTTCGACTATTCTTGATTTCTTTGTACACCCGGCCTTGTTCTGGTGCTTCGGTATGCGAGATGCAGAAAAAGCAATAGGAAAAGCCCGAACTGATGTCTTAGCGGCACCCTCACGGTAGCTTTGCAAGTAGGCTTGTTTTTGGAACAAGGCGCAGGCGCCTGGGAGGCAATGAGGCTGAAAACAGTCCAGATCAGGGTGGCGATTTTTCTAGGAATCTTCATTGGTAAACTTGGGGTGGTATGTTTTCATAGTGCGACTCCTATCCGTCCCTCGACATAAACCATATTGAGATGAAATATCATACAGGCTTTTTGCCCTCTTCGATTCTTTTGGTGCTCGTTTCCATTCTGTCATTTTGGTGCGAAGGGAAAAATACACAAGGCAGTGAATCAGACGACGAAATAGCAATCGCAGAGATCGTTCAGTTGCCTCCTGGCATGCACATGGACGTCTTTGCAGATGAGTCACTGGTTGCGAATCCTGTTGCTTTTTCAATTGACGAGATGGGGCAAGTGTTTGTCTGTGAAACATTTCGCCAAGGCAAAGGAGTCGAGGATAATCGGAAACATCTCGTATGGCTTGAAGATGATCTTGCAGCGCAGAGTGTTGCCGATCGGTTGGCAATGTTTCGTAAACATCTTGGTGAAAAAGTGCATGACTATTCTGCGTTTGAAGATCGCGTACGATTGCTTATTGATACGGATCACGATACGTTCGCCGACAAGGTGGTTACTTTTGCCGATGGATTTAATGAGATTGAAGACGGAACAGGTGCAGGCGTTTTGGCAATCAATGGAGATGTCTACTACACATGCATTCCGAATTTGTGGTTGTTGAAAGACACTGATGGCAATGGAATTGCTGACGTCAAGAAAACATTGCACAGCGGATATGGTGTCCGGGTAGCATTTCGCGGGCACGACATGCATGGGCTTACGCTTGGCCCCGATGGACGTGTTTATTTTAGTATTGGAGACCGTGGTTACAACGTGATTACGCCAGAAGGGAATCACTTGCACCGTCCATATTGCGGTGCTGTGTTTCGGTGTGAGCGAGATGGCTCGGGGCTCGAAGAGTTTGCCTATGGCCTTCGTAATCCACAGGAGCTTGCTTTCGATGACTATGGAAACCTCTTCACTGGTGACAACAATTCTGATTCAGGTGATCTTGCAAGGCTCGTGTATGTACTTCCTGAATCAGATTCAGGTTGGCGAATGTATTACCAATACCTGGATGATCGGGGGCCATGGAATAGAGAGCGAATCTGGTTGCCCTATAGGTGTGATGAAAAGACTGCCGCTGTGCAGCCGGCTTCTATTCTTCCACCCGTTGCAAATCTGGCCGATGGTCCTTCCGGGTTTGTTGCCTACCCGGGCACGGGACTGCCGGCCCAATACAATAATCATTTCTTTCTGGCCGATTTTTATGGAACACCAGCACTGAGTGGGATACGGTCTTTTGCAGTCGAGAAATACGGTGCAGGATTCGCGTTACAAGACAGCGAGTGGTTCATCAAAGGTGTTCTTGCAACAGATGTGGACTTTGGATTTGACGGGAGTATGTATATCTCTGACTGGATAAGTGGCTGGAACGGTACAGGGAAAGGCAGAATTATTCGGGTTACGTCGTCATCCCAAGAGGCAGCTACAGAGATTGCTGAACTGTTGCAGGTTGGCCTTGAGAAACTTTCGACCACCGAACTTATCAACCTCCTTGAACATGACGATCGACGTGTTCGCCAGCGAGCGCAGTTTACTCTTGCTGATCGTGGGGCGTTGAAATCACTGCTTGAGGTAAGCACTGATACCAGTCGTGACGTCCTGGCAAGAATTCATGCAATTTGGGGTTTGGGCCAATTGTCTCGAAAGAAAGCGGTCAATTACCAAGCACTCGTTCCATTACTAAAGGATTCTCATGCTGAGGTGCGACGGAATGCGATTGTCGTTCTGGGCGATGGGCATTTTCCACAAACTGTTCCTTATTTGATCGATGCGTTAACTGAAAAAGATGAACGTAAAAGTTCTCCGGCTGAAAAGGCTGCAGCTGCGATTGCTTTGGGGAGAATCGCCCGCCACGAGAAAAAAACACTGGTACAAGCGGTTCCTGCACTGCTCGATACTCTTGCTAGCAATAATAATGTTGATCCTGTTCTTCGGTGTGCTGTTTGTTCATCTTTGTCTTTTTGCGCGACGGCAGATCAGTTGGTTCAATGCGTGTCCGACACACGTCAGCCAGTACGGCTTGGGGCAGTTGTTGCCTTGGCGCGAATGCAATCTCCACAACTCGGAGCCTTCCTTAGTGATATGGATGCTCAAGTTGTGACAGAAGCCGCTCGTGGGCTATACGAGAATAGAGACAAAGAATCGATACGCTGTCTTGCTGGATTAGGGAGCAGTCGGAACGTTCCAAATATCGCCCAACGATATGCTGTCGCAGCATCCTTCCGGATTGGTGGTCTGCCTGAGGCGGAGAAGGTACTTGCAGTCGCGGCTGACCAAGCGGTAAGTGAGGAGATCCGTGTCGAGGCCATGGACGCGTTGATGGCATGGAAAAATCCATCGGATATCGATCGTCTTTCAGGTCAGTATCGTCCGGTCGAAAAGAGGCCACCACTCGATTTCACCGAACATCTTTCGCAGTGCCTTGAGGAGCTTTTTTCTGGGACTGAAAAAGTAAAAATCAAGGCCGCCGGATTGGTAACATTTTTTGAGGTCGAAGCGGCGGTCGACTTGTTATGGACAAGAGTGAACGATGTAGAAGAAGAGCCTGGTGCTCGAGCAGCCTCACTCAAAGCTTTGTTCGGTCTCCATGACCCAACACTGAAAGACTGTGTTGGTGCGCTGGTTCGTGATGGCAATGCTGCAGTGCGTAAAGTCGCTAGGACCATACTTGCAACAATCGATCCAGCTGAAGCTGTTGCAGAGGCGGAGTATGTGCTTCAAGGTGACTCGACTGACGAACAGCAACAGGTCATTGAAATGCTTTGTCAGCTGAGTTCAACGAAGGCAGACAGCGTTCTCTTGAAGGCCCTTCGATTGCAACTGACAGCAGATGCACATTCTCCTATTACGCTGGATCTTCTTGAAGCAGCAAAAAGGAGAGGTGTGAAGTCTCTTGCGGATGCCGCTGGTGAAATAGAAAATAAAAGAAACCCGGAAGATCCTCTGGGGAACTACAGAGAGTGCCTCTTGGGTGGCAATGCAGAGCATGGAGAAAAAGTCTTTTTTAAAAATAAGAAAGTTACTTGTGTTCGTTGTCATATGGTCAACGAGCGGGGAGGGAGTGTCGGGCCCAACTTGTCAAAAGTTGGTCGAGAAAAAACAGCAGAGTATCTTCTCGAGTCCATTGTTTTGCCGAGTGCGAAGATCTCACCCGGATATTCGACAGTCCAATTCTTGATGGCAACGGGCCGGGTTCAGTCTGGTGTTATAAAAAAAGAAGAGGCTGATCATTTTGTTATTCAGAACGCAGACGGTGATTTGTTGACACTTCATAAAGATGATGTCGATGAAATGCAGGCTGGTCTTTCTGGTATGCCTGCTGACCTCGTGAAGCAATTGTCAAAAAGAGAGGTGCGAGATCTTGTTGCGTATCTAAGTTCACTTGTAGAGGAAAAGAAACGTAGTGCTCATTTTGAATGAGAGGAGGGCATTGCTAAAACTTACGGGGTGGTCTGAATGAGACTGACCTGTGTCGATGCATACAGTCTTTTGTGGGCTCTGAAATCCTTTGGATGCTGAAATGTCTGGGGTTTCATTCATTGTGGGTGACGTCGCTGCATGAAACGTTGTCGACAGCGACGGTACTGCCAGGGTCACCTGTATTTTCAATTGACAGAACAATGTTTTGTCCAAGAAGGTCTGGGTGTTGCTCAGCTGAGACACTGACAGAGATCGGTGTCCAGATCGTTGGCCAGCCATGTTTCCAGTACACCTTTCGGATGCCAAATATGTCAGGAGATTCTTCAGTCCCATTAACTCTTTTTTTACTTTTCCTGTAGTCGTATCCAACAAATGTTTGTCCATCTTCTTCCCAGAAGTGTGGATGGCCTGGTACGAGTTGTGCCCCATCGTCACCGAGGAAGAAGCTATTTCCGAAACGTCGCTTTTGTTTGTTGAACTGAGTTAAAGGTATGCCGTCCTTGTCAACATACGGCCCCATTGGATCACGACTGCGACCCATTCGGATGGTGTAGCTAGTCATGAGACTGCCGTAGCTCGCAAACAAATACCAGAAATCATTTTTTCGGTAGATGGCGGCACCCTCGATCCATTCGTTATCGCCTGTCCACACGTCTTCTTGGTTCGTAGCCCGGTCGGCAACCCTTGCATGAATTTTTTCATGAGTCATTACTTCAGGATTTTCCTGCTCATGGAGTAGAAGGCCGGTTTCTGGATTCAGTTCAGTGACTGCTATAAAGTTCCCTCCCCAAGCCATCCAGAGTCTTTGGTCGAGCTCATCGAAAAATACATACGGATCGAAGGCAATGATATCTTCATCACCAGCATGCGATAAAACGAGGTTCTCGTATTTCTCAGGAGGTGCTGCTGGCCAATGATAGTTTGGTGCACCTTCTCCAGTCGGCTCGATGTATTGGATGGCGTGATATTCTTCTTGTTCACCTTCCGGATCCTCGAAGGTGCTGACATACAGGAGTTTTCTGTCTCTCACGATGACAGGGCAAACGGCACCATGGTCTTCCTGTGCCCGCTGGTAGTCTTCAAAGTCTGGAGCGATTTCCCAGGGGTCATGAATGGGGTCAAGTTCCAACCTCTGCACAAATCGGCTCTCACTAAAGGCATGTCGATACCCTCCGTCAATCCAGATATTGCCGCCGTCGTCGTTGGAAAACTCTTGTGGTGCACCAAGTATTTCGACAGGGTTTATGGCTACTTCACTTTCAGCGAGTGGTTTATTACCAATTCGTAATTCCAGCCGAATATGTGAGATTTCACTCGTGCCGTCTGGATAGTCTTGTGTTGGGCTGGTGAGTTGTTGCGAATGATTTTCGTCAAAGATACTTCGTGCCCAGACCGTCACATGGAATGACTTTCCTTTTGATAGTTTGAGGCTTGTTTCCTGTTCAATTTTATTACCACTTCCGTTGAGCACGGCATAACGAGTACCGTGAACCGGGGCGTAGTATTCATTTGATTCGGTTTGTAGACGACGCCACCCATTGTCGGACTCAAAACTTGGATTTCGGATAGATTCGTTGTGGTTCTCTTGAGACCAACAGGTTGATAGTGGACTATAGATGCATAGAAGAACCCCAAGCAGACCGTTGAAGGTGTGTTTGCTCATAGAAATCATCTCGGGTTTTGAAAAAGTCTTCTGAAGGTTGTACATAAATGTTTACAAAAATCGTAATTTTTATTGTAGTTGTTCTGTTTCCAATAATTTCTTCTGGCCAGGATGTTCAGCTTCAGGAAGTAGCAATCCTTCGCAAGGATATAGCTGTCGAGATGCAATATCTTATTGCTGTACCGCAGGAAGAGCCGGCCGCTGAGGGTTGGCCTCTGCTACTTTTCCTTCATGGTTTGGGTGAATGTGGCAGTGATATCAATCTTGTAAAAAAACATGGACCGCCAAAGCTTATTGAAAACGGAAAAAGGCTTCCTTTTGTTGTCGTGTCCCCGCAGTGTCCACGGGGAAGTCATTGGGAGCCTTGGCGGCTTGCCGTGCTTTTGGATGAAGTTGTTGAAAGCAATGATATCGACGAGGACCGGATCTATATAACGGGGCTGAGCATGGGTGGGTTTGGTACTTGGGATCTCGCGGCTTATTCCCCTGAACGATTTGCTGCAATTGCCCCAGTATGTGGTGGCGGAAATACGCTTGATGGAAAACTCTTGATTAATCTTCCTACATGGGTATTTCATGGAGCAGAAGACAAGGTTGTCCCCGCTTCTTTTTCAGAGTCGATGGCTGCCGCAATTCGGAAAGCAGGTGGACGGCCAAAGGTCACAATCTACCCACACGCAGGTCATGATTCCTGGACTGAAACCTATGAGAATCCAGCACTGTATGCGTGGTTCTTAAAACAGCAACGCAGAAAAAACGATAGTAGAGCAGACTAGCGACACGATTGGCTGGAAAAACGAGTGACAAGATTCTGGAAACGTTGCACACATGACATCGCGAGCGAGCGGGCCCCGCCACAGTTTCTAAAGAGATGAGCACCTGTCAAAGTGTCATTTGCACGAGTCACATTGCAGTGACATTTGGTGCCTCAGAAAAAGAAAGAATGCATGTCGTTCTGGATGGTGTCGAGAAGACCACAATCAGCGAGACATGAATTCAACAACCTTGTTGATGTTCACAGGCAAACTGACGTCTGACTTGTCAGGTCGTCTGTCAACGGTAAATCTCAGACGCTCGTTGTCCGAACTAATCCAGTCACACGGTTCACCAGTCTGGGTTGCAATTGCTTGTTGATATAGTTCGACAAGCTTCCCTTTCCTCCGGACATCAACGATGTCTCCTGGCTTGACCTGGTAGGAAGGTTTATCAACAGGAATGCCATTCACAGTAAAATGGCCATGCACAATACCCTGCCGGGCCTGTGGCCTCGTCTTTGTGAAACCACTTCTGCGAACAACATTATCAAGTCGTAGTTCACACTCAATGAGGAAGATGTCGCCGGTGTTACCAGTCTTCCGAGCTGCTTTGGCAAAAAATCGTCTGAGTTGTTTCTCACCAAAACCGTAGTAGTACTTGATCTTTTGCTTTTCGATCAGCCCTTCACCATAAGTCGAAGGTTTGTTCCGTCTCTTCTGCCGAACACCGGGCGGTTCCGAACGTCGCTCAGAAGCTCGTATTGCTCCAGCACTTTCAAAGATCATAGATCCAAGACGACGATTAATGCGAGCTTTAGCCCCGGTGTAATGACCCATCTGTTTTACTTGCCCTTGAATACCTTGTATTGAATGTGTCGTTTTCTTCACCCAAGTTAATGAATGAATTTAAAATCAGCTGAGTTGCTCACACGACATTGGAAACAACTGCTATTCCTCATTTAAGAATTTTGAGTGTACAGCGGTTTCTGAAATATGCGAGTCATGTGCTTGAAAACAGGTCAAAAACGCCTGTCAGACCTCAGGAAGGGAGGCTCGGAGCGATGTTCAACTGGTGACCTCCTGCAGGGCTGGGAGAGAACGACTGCCTTTGTTTGGTTTGTCAACATTTTTGTGACCACGGTGCTTAGTCGAATTTTCAAAAAATAGAGTCGAAGAACATTTGAGTGCTGGTTCAAAACGGGCCCCAAGAAGACCTTGATCGACGGTGGTAAAAAAGAGTGGGCGAGCAAGTCAGCTTAAGTCGAAAATTGATGGATTGCAGGTGCATGAGTTATCTGAAGCCCCTTCGGAAAAGGTTGGGATTGGTAGCGTATTCAATACGTGCGGTGAGCCTCGTTGCAATCGGATCGAATGTGAAAGTCTTCGGTGGTGTGGATAATGCTCAGCCGGTCATACCATGACGGTTGACGACGTCGGCAGCAATTTTTGTAGTTCTTGTGGTGTTTGATTCTGTCTACCATGCAATTACAAAAACCGATATGTCGTGTATTCGTTGTGGTGGATCTCCAAGAACGCGATCATTTTGTGTTGTAGGAGAGTGTCCACATTGAGGAACGTAAGACATATTGAATTGGTAGGAGACCAGGCGATTATGTAGTCATTTTCGATCGCACTCATATCATGTAAATAAGGGATGTCGTGGAATCTGGCTCGGCCTGTTACGGTCTCGAGTGCCAGAGTTTTGAATAAGCTGATGAGCGTTCTGCCCATAGTTTGCACAACAGTCTTCAAGTATTGAAAGGATTCATCGGAAATGTCCTCACGAGAAACACATGCTCGCAAAAGCTATGAGCGAGCTGCCCTTGATGAGCAAGGAATTAACCGTGATCCATTTCAACAGTTCACAATATGGTACGACGAGGCGGTGGCGGCAGGTTTGCCAGAGCCCGAGGCGATGACTCTTTCAACGGCAACTTCAGAGGGCCGTCCTTCTGCCCGGATTGTTTTACTTCGCGGGTATGACGAACGAGGCTTTTGTTTCTTTAGTAATTACTCCAGCCAAAAAGGAAGAGAGTTAGCTGCAAATCCACATGCTGCTGTGACATTTCACTGGGTTGAATTGGAGCGGCAGGTCAGGATTTCTGGACAGGTAGAAAAAGTAACTGCCGCCGAGAGCGATGACTATTTTCAAAGTCGGCCCAGTCAGTCGCAGATTGGTGCTTGGAGTTCACCACAGAGCAATGTGATTCCCAGTCGGGACACACTTGAGCAGTTTTTTAATGAGTATCAAGAACGGTACTCCGACGAGACGGCGATCCCTCGGCCTGAGCACTGGGGTGGCTACCGGGTAATCCCAGAGAGGATTGAGTTCTGGCAAGGCCGCCCGAACAGACTGCATGACCGATTGCAGTTTAGTCGTATTGATCATGGTCCGTGGGCATTAGATCGGCTTGCTCCGTAATGTTAAATCAATAGATAGCAAAAAGTTTGGCTACCAAGATTCCTGTCAAGTTAAGAATGAAGCGATCGCGTGTTTGGCTGGAATTACGAATTGGAAATAAATCACTCGCTGAAAATAACGTTCGGACTGATTTTGCTTTTGGGACTGATCTGTAAACTGTTCCTTCCTCGTTGGGACTGTTATTCCCGCGCGTGATGTATCGTTTGCCGTAACTGCAAAAAAAAGTCCCATAAACAAAGATGTTTACGGGACTTTAAGAGATGGGGTAGTGGGCGAAGAGGGATTCGAACCCCCGACCCCCTCGGTGTAAACGAGGTGCTCTAACCAGCTGAGCTATTCGCCCTGAATATTCTTTAAGTGTAACGCACAGTTTCGTGTCCGGCAGTCCCTTCCCTGAAGACCATGATTTTTGCTTCCTTCCCCTGTGATTAGGTATCTGCTGCAGGTTTGGGCGGGATAACTGTACGGATGCCTAGTTCTGCAAGTTGTTTGGTGTCAACAAGGCCCGGAGCCCCCGTCATTAAGTCACTCGCCCGCTGTGTTTTCGGGAATGCAATCACGTCACGAATTGAATTGAGGTGACCAAAGAGCATGACCCAGCGATCAATGCCTAGGGCAATTCCGCCATGCGGAGGAGCACCGCTTGCCAGTGCGTCAAGGAGAAAACCAAAGCGCTCCTGGGCAATTTCAGGAGAAATTCCAAGAAGCTCGAAAACCTTTTGTTGAGTTGCCTGGTCATGGATTCGAATCGTGCCACCTCCCGCCTCTGAACCATTAATCACAAGGTCATAGGCAATTGCACGGCACTCTGCCGGATTCGACGTAAGTTTTTCAACGTCTTCAGGATGAGGTGCAGTGAAAGGGTGATGCATTGCAGCCCAGTTCCCAGTTTCTTCATCACGGGCGAACATCGGAAAATCAATAACCCATGACACATGCATTGTATTTTCGTCGTACAGTTCAAGTTCTTTACCAAGATGTTTCCGGAGTGCGTGCAAGGTTTTACAGGTGACGTCAAAGCTGTCAGCGGAAATAAGCGCAAGGTCACCCGGCTTCGCTGAAAGTGATTGGCGAATGTTTTCCGCTACATCAGAGCCTAAGTTTTTTGCAACCGGCCCCGTCCACGATCCAGAAGAATCTAGTTTGAGCCAGACAAGGCCCTTCGCGCCTGCTTCGACTGCCATCGCTGTAAGACCATCGAGATCTTTTCTGGAAAATTTTTCAGCAGCACCGGAGACGAGAATCCCCCGGACTCTTCCACCTGACTCAACAGCACTTTTAAAAACACGGAAGTCACTGTTCTTCGTGACCTCAGTGAGATCGACGATCTCAAGGCCAAACCGCATGTCCGGCGCATCATGCCCGTACCGTTCCATGCATTCGGTCCAGGTGACCTGAGGTAATGGGAGAGAGATATCCAAATCAAGAATATCTTTTGCTGTCTTGACGACAAGGCTTTCAATAACACCCGTTACGTCATGTGCATCGACAAATGACATCTCAACGTCAAGTTGTGTGAATTCAGGCTGCCGGTCTGCTCGCAAATCTTCATCTCGAAAACATTTTGCGACTTGTACATAGCGGTCAAGTCCAGCAATCATTAAAAGCTGTTTGTAGAGCTGAGGTGATTGCGGTAACGCAAAGAAAGCGCCGTGCTCGAGTCTGCTTGGCACGAGATAGTCTCGAGCTCCTTCTGGCGTACTTCTGCCGAGCATCGGCGTTTCCACATCAATAAAGCCAAGTTCATCAAAGTGATCTCGCATGATTTTTACGATGCGGCTGCGTAAGAATAAATTATTTTGCATGTCGGTTCGGCGAAGGTCGAGCCACCGATTCTTGAGTCGCACCTCTTCACCAGGGAGTTCCATCGCTCCTGGCTGGAAGACCGGTGTGTCTGCTTCATTGAGGATTTCTAAGTTGCTGCAGACAACCTCGATCTCACCAGTGACAAGCTTTGGGTTTGTCGTTCCCTCTGGACGTCTTCCAACGCGACCGGTTGCAGAAAGAACCCATTCCGACCGAGCTGCACGAGCACTCTCCATGACGTTCGTTGATGCGTCGGGTCCGATCACAACTTGAGTCTTGCCCCAGCGGTCTCTCAGGTCAATAAAGATGACACCTTTGTGATCACGAACGCGGTCTACCCAACCACACAGTGTTACGGTTTCATCAAGATGGCTTGGACGTAGTTCACCACAGGTGTGAGTTCGTAGCACGGGGCATGAGGCCTTTCAGGAGGGAGCAAGAATGATGAGCAAGATGGCTAAGGGCTTGTGAAGTCAATAGTGAAGGATTGTCCGTGATCGAGACCGTTTCTCAAGGTCATACCCTCAAATCACACACGGGGGCCCTGATTGCATCAAAAACACTATTCGTCCAATGGCTTTTGGTTGAATCCGGTGTGAACGAGAAGGCCGATAGTCAGCAAGATTGAGAGTCCAAGAAAGAGAGCCGCTACAAGCATGAGCACTCTGTTGTCTGTGAAAAGAGCAACAAGGCCGAGGATAACGAAAAGGAGCGACATGCCAACAGCTGAGAGGCAAAGTCCTTGCTCCAACTTGTCATTGAATTTTAGTAGCGACATTTTTTATCAGCAGAAAGTAGAAGTACGTGTGATGTGTAGCAACCCAGAAACAGCATGACGCATGCAGCACCACTGTGCCAGGTCATGTGTCGATCATCGGGGAGGCTGTACAGCATTTCGTCCACCGGAAAAAGCAAGTTCTAGTTGTTCGTCACTTGTGTCTCCGCCCAGTTCCCGAAACATCATGCTGGGTTGGATGTCACGATTGTGTTGGTACTTGTCACTTGAATATTCTGTAATTTCGCCAGTGATCTGATGAAAGAATATTTGGCAAATGGGAACACCAGGGTAGATCTTCACTGGTTGAACAGCGAACATTTCCAGCGTCCAATATCCAGCAAAGCCAACGTCACCGAAGCCAGCGGTGACATGTACAAATAACCCCAACCTGCCAATCGAACTACGCCCTTCGATCATTGGAACAAGATTGTGAGTCTCTGTTCGTTCAACAGTCCGTCCCAGATAGAGTTGGTTGGGGGTCAGGACCAGTCCCTCTTCTGGAATTCGCACTCGCGCTACTCGATTACTCTTTCGCATGTCGAGAACAATTTCTTCGTAGACAAGAAGTTCGTCGTGAAGTGAAAGGTTGTAGCTATTGGGATTGAGCCTTTTGTCATCAAATGGATCGATATGAATATTGTCGCCAAGTTGCTTCCGGATCTCATGGCCTGAGAGAATCATTCGGGTTTTCCTTGCGAAGTGCGGTGGCGTAATCCGCGGCTCAGAGAGAAGTCGAAATTTTCCTAGAGCCAGAATTCGATTGTAAGGATTTGATGAGAAAATGTCTTAAAAAAAATCATATCACCGAGATTTTTTCAGATGCCTTGGGAGTCCCACTTTTGGGCAAAGGTCTTCAAGTCCGCAGCCGGCACAGCGAGGTTTACGAGCAAGGCAGGTGCCTCTCCCATGCTGAATCAAACGATGGCTTATGGCGACCCAGTGGTTTCGGGGGATTTCCCGTACAAGGTCTCGCTCTGCCCGAATGGCATCTTTTGCTTTTGTCAGGGCAAGTCGACGAGAAATACGACCGACGTGTGTATCAACAACGACACCTTCAGCCAAACCGAAAGCACTACCCAGGACGACGTTGGCAGTTTTTCGGCCGACTCCCGGCAGGGAGGTCAACTCCTCAACTGTTTGAGGAACATTCCCTTCGAACTGATCAACGAGTTTGCTGCAGCATCCCTGGATGTTTTTGGCCTTTGCTCGAAAGAATCCGGTTGTTTTTACGGCATTTTCGAGTTCTGCAATGCTTGCTGCTGCCATTTTGTGAGGGTTTGGCCACTGTTTAAATAGATCAATAGTTACCAGATTTACACGTTTATCGGTGCATTGGGCTGACAAGATTGTCGCTATGAGGAGTTCGAAGGGGTTCTTGAACCTGAGCGAGCAGTCTGCATCCGGATAGAGTTCTTCAAGGCGATCTACAATCTGGAGACTCCGTTCCCTTCGCTGCAGCCGAGTTTCTCTGCTTGGCACAATATGTGTGCGTGGGGTGTCCGATGGCGTCTTTGATGTCGATTTCGGTCTCATTTCAAGCTTCAGGGTACCATGAGGCTTCGCTCTCGCCACGTCGATGCTAGGATTTCAATAGTTGGAAAGTATAGATGTCGCAGTTGCTTGCTTAGGAGGTCCAATGGTCTCTGAATTGGTTGATCCTTCAGAATACGATCCGCTTTATTTGGCAGGCATCGTTAAATTTAATGAGTGCGATTACTACGAATGCCATGAGGTCTGGGAAGACTTGTGGACAGAGTACCGCGGTCCATCAAGAAAGTTCTACCAAGGTCTTATTCAAGCGGCTGTTGCCTTGTACCATTTTGGTAACGGTAATATTCGAGGGGCTCGAAAACTTCATGGCAGTGTCCATGGGTATCTTGAGCCGTACGGCTCGTATTACCTTGGGCTTCACCTAGATCAATTCTTTAAAGCTTTTGATGAGTGCCTCAAAGAAGTGGCCGCGAGTACAGAGAACTTTCCAAAGATCGAACTTGACCCAGAAACGTTGCCAGAAATTCACCTTGATCCGCCGCCCTTGGTGAACGGAGGTGATGCCGATGAATGATGATACCCTCGCTTTTACTCCAGATGATTTTTCAGGATCCGCACGGCTTTTTCCACTTCCTAATCTCATTATGTTCCCGCACGTGATGCAAGCCATGCATATCTTTGAACCTCGATACCGTTCGTTGTTCGAAGAGGCACTCTCCGATGACAAACTTATTGCCTTGGGTGTATTGGCGCCCGGCTGGGAGGTTGATTATGAGGGCCGTCCGGCTCTTGAATCAATGGCATGCCTTTGTCGGATAGCAACGTATCAGCGGACCCCGGAAGGGACCTACAATGTATTGCTTCTAGGAGTTCGTCGAATTCAATTGCAGGAAGAGTTACCACCCACCAAGCCTTTTCGTGTCTCAGAGGCCGAGATTGTTGAAGACCACGTGCCCCCGCATTCTTCAGCAAAAGAGATCGTAGGTTTGCAAAAGCAACTACTGGTGGCATTTAAACGTTCCATGACAAAACTCCCGACTTCGTATGATCAGATTGATGAGCTTCTGGGTAGCCAGATTACTCTCGGGATGCTCGCTGATATTGTTGCCTACACGGCTGAGCTAAACTTGAAGACAAAGCTATCTCTGCTGAAAACAAGCAATGTGGTTGACCGCGTGCACGTTCTCTTGGGTGCACTGAGTAAGAGTGGTCGGCCTAACGCTACCCGGCGAACGTTTCCGCCGGCTTTCAGCACGAACTGACTCTTCGCACGACGTGCTCTCAACTCCATTGGTCACCTTCGAGGAGAAAGAGGACGGGTATTGCTCGCAATGATAAAAAGGAATGAATTCTTGGTTTTGTTGGCTTTTGGAAGGCGAAAAAGTTTGCTGCTTTTCACTGTATGGCAGTGTAAAGTACGGTCTTCTAACTAGAGTGACAGATTTTGAACAGTTAGGTGTTAAACTCAAAAAATGAGTACGAGTCGTAAAGAATCAGATGATCCCACATCAATCGCCTCTGGGCAGGTAGGTGCCACTCAAGTCGTTGACCATCAAAGAATAGAGGCCGCTGTTCGGGAAATTCTTACTGCGATAGGTGAAGATCCAGATCGGGAAGGATTGCTTGAAACACCGGCTCGTGTTGCTCGCATGTATGCGGAAATGTTCAGTGGATTACATGATGATCCACGGCGTCATCTGGGAAAGGCATTCACTGAGAAGTACGATGAACTCGTCTTAGTTCGTGACATTGCCTTTCATAGTATGTGTGAGCATCATCTGTTGCCTTTTATGGGGCACGCACACATTGGATACATACCGAATGGTCGCGTGTTGGGTCTCAGTAAGTTGGCAAGAGTGGTTGAGGCAGTGTCCCATAAGCCACAGGTCCAAGAGCGTATGACTGAACAAATTGCTGATTTACTCGAGCATGATCTTGGGGCGAAGGGAGTCGCTGTTGTTCTGGAGGCATCTCACACATGCATGACTATTCGGGGAGTGCGAAAACCAGGAAGTCTTTGTGTGACTTCAGCCGTGAAAGGAATTTTCCGAGCAAATATCTCCAGCCGAGCCGAGGTCATGTCGCTTATTAATGGGAAGAATTGAGTGTGCGTTGGTTCGTGTGCGATGGAGTTTTGTTGCTTGCTGACTCCGCGAGGTGTACGTTCCGATCCAATTTAGGAACACTGTGAATCAACAGATATGAACCTGCTTGTAGATTTTCTTTGTCGCTTTAGTTTTGGGCTCGCGGTCGGGCTGTGTATCACTCCGGCGGCCCTTGTCCCAAGCGGCTTCTTTCGTGTGAATACGCTTGTTTTGCTCGGGCTTACGACATTCGCCGCACTGCTGTCATCAACACTGGGTTTGAATGCAAATACATGGCTCCTGTCTATCGCCGCACTTGTTTCATGGGTTGGCAGTGTGTTGTGGTACGCAGATCGCCGCCGACCAGGCCTTGTTTGCTGTGGTGGGGCCGCGCTGCTCTGCGCTGCAGCAACTGCCCTGACGGGTGAATTTGCAGCTGCTCAAGTTGGAGTACGAATTCTTTCAGGCTGTCTGATTGGGTTTACGGTCAATGCGATGCTTCTTGGACACTGGTACCTTAATGCGCCTGGTATGCGGGTGGATGTGTTACGACGATCAATCGATCAGACGCTTTTCGCATGGGGCCTTCTGTTTTTTCTGGTTGTGGCAATGATCATCTGGCAGTTTGGGAATATCGAAGACAGTAGCGATTCGTTGTCGTCTACCTTTTTTCGAGCGGTTACTGCAGCCACCTCTGGGGCTAATGGAGGCCTGGATGCTACGGGCGTGGCCTTGCTCTGGCTCCGCTGGCTGGCGGGACTCATTGGACTTCCAATTCTCTTGCTTATGAGTCGCATGACTTTGGATATACCAAATACACAAAGTGCAACAGGAATTCTTTATGTGGCGTGCCTAGCGGTCATTTTGGGAGAATTGACTGCACAACTTCTTGGGATGACAGTAAAGGTTGGCAATCCTGTGGCGGAGCCGGCTCGACAGGAAATATGGAGTGAAGGTACAGCATGAATATTGTGTGTGCGTGTCCGGCCTGTCAGATGGGTATTTATCAGACGTCAGTTGAAGAAGCCTCGTCGATTATATGCACAGCATGCGGTCAGAGTGTTGCTGTTCCGCAAGGGGCGATTCAGGTTTCTGAAAAAAATGCTCAGCCGCGACTGAATCGGTGTTTGGTTTGTCCCAGCACGGAGTTGTTTGTCAGAAAAAACTTTCCACAGCGACTCGGCATTGCAATCGTTGTTGTTGGGCTCGCCATGAGTTGTGTCGCCTGGGGCTATCGAGATTTATTTTGGACTTTTGGCATTCTCTTTAGCACAGCATTGCTTGATGTCATTCTGTTCTTCGTTGTGCCGGATTGTCTGACATGCTACCGCTGCGGTGCACGATACACGGGTACTGATGGAATGAGTGAGTTTGGAAATTTCAATCTCGAAACGCATGAGAAATATCGGCAGCAGGCTGCCAGAGAGCGACAGTCTAATCGTCCGTTCTGAGCCAAGGGGTTGCCTAATAAGTGTAAGGGCACCACGACTCGACCTGGATGTGTCTGGTCGAAGATCAAAGAGGAGGCGTTGAGGGCGGTACGATTTTTGATAATGCTGGGAACAACGAACAACAAAAATATTGACTGGTTGTACTTTCAGCTACAGTATCTGGGTTTGTACCGGCGTTATCTACTGTCGTAAGGTTTATCAAGAGAGTTCGATCCGAAGTGGTGTAGGAAATTGTTTGTGAACAAAAACATTGTAAGTAGCGATGGTTGTCTTGAATCAGAACGTACTACGGGCGAGGTGTCTGTAAAACTTTTTGCAGGCGTTGCGGAGTTGGCAGGAGTGAAAGAGCTTCGGGTTTCTGTCAAACGCTTTACAGTGTCAGAGGTTCGTTATGCCCTGGGGACTCAGTTCCCGAAGGTGGCTTCGTTGTTGTCCCGAAGCGCTATTGCTGTCGATGGTCGCTATGCAACAGACGATGAGGTTCTTTGTTCCGATTCAGAGATAGCGGTCATTCCTCCAGTGAGTGGAGGTTAGGTGAATGCTGCAGGTTGATCTCACGGATGATCCGATCGATGTATCGCTCGTGCTTTCACGTGTTGCGAGCGAACGCGCAGGAGCAAATGTGTTATTTACTGGCACGACACGGCAAGAGACAGATGGTCTCAGAACAGACTGGCTTGAGTATGATGCATACGAACCACTAGCTAGAAAAGAACTTGTTCGTCTGCATGAACAAGCTGTTGTCAGGTTTCAGATTATAAAATGTTCGATCGTGCACAGACTGGGTAAGGTCTCTGTTGGTGAAGTAAGTGTTGCTGTTGCTGTTTCTGCAATCCATCGAGCCGAGGCGTTTGCTTCAGCATCATGGCTTATGGAGAGGATTAAAGCAGACGTGCCTGTTTGGAAGCGACAGGTTAATGAGTCCGAAGCTTTTTGGGTGCACCCAGAAAAGAGTGACACTCTAACCAGAAGTTCCGGTAAGTGTTCACGGGAGCCTTTTGATGAGCTTTCCTGAAAAAGACTTCGATGCACCTGCCAACAATAGCCTTGTTGACGAGTTTGGTAGGCACCATACGGATCTCAGAATAAGTGTTACAGATCGATGTAATCTTCGATGCGGGTATTGCATGCCGCTAGAAGCGTCTTTTATGAGTCAACAAAGGCTGTTGACGTATGACGAAGTAGCCAGGTGCGCGAATGTCGCGTCTGAAATGGGGATTCAGACAATTCGTTTAACGGGTGGTGAACCACTTATGCGACCCAGGCTTGATCAACTTATTGAACAGTTGACTCAGTTACCAAAAATTCAAGAAGTTGCCCTCACCACCAATGGCCTACTGCTGGCAGACCAGGCTGCAGGTTTAGCCAGGGCTGGGTTATCTCGACTCAATGTGAGTCTCGACAGTCTTGATGAAGCTCGTTTTGAAAAAATTGCGCGTCGTTCTGGACTTCAGCGAATTCTCGAAGGGCTTGAAGAGGCGAGGCGGCAAGGGTTTCGGTCAATTCGAATGAATGCGGTTTCGATTCGTGGATTGACGGAGCAAGACATCGTCCCGCTGGCCGAATTTTGTCGGACGCACTGTTTTCATTTGCGATTTATTGAATTCATGCCACTCGATGCGGAGGATGCATGGTCTCGTGAGGATGTCCTGACGGGTAGAGAAGTTCGTCAGATAATTGAAATGCATATCGGTGAACTGTCACAGATCGAAGGGAACAATCCAGGGCAGCCCTCGATTGACTATGCTTATGTTGATGGCAGTGGTGTTGTTGGATTTATAAATCCTGTTTCGCAGCCATTTTGCGATCGTTGCGACAGGTTGCGGCTCACCGCAGATGGTCAATTTCGTAATTGCCTTTTTTCAACCACCGACTGGGATGCTCGCACCCTGCTGAGAGAAGGTGGGTCGGACGAAGAATTGCAAGGGCTTTTAGCAGCATGCGTTGGTGCGAAGCACTTTTCACATGGTATTGGTACAGAAGCTTTCCAGAGACCATCACGGGCCATGTACCAAATTGGAGGGTGACAGTCGGTGGAATGACACTGAGGTTACAAACGAGTGAATAACAACCGCAACCACCCACCAAGGCGATATCTAGATAATGCAGCGACTACATGGCCAAAGCCGGAGGTAGTTTGGAAAGCGTGGGAACAGGCAGCTAGAGAAAATGGCGTGGCGGTTGGCAGAGGTGCATATCACGAGGCGTTAATGGCAGGGGATCTTGTTCACCAGCTACGTCAGGAAGTCGCAGCCTTGCTAGGTGTTTCACCAGAAAGGATCTGCCTGCCGGTATCAGCGACTTTTGGGTTGAATCAGGCAATCCATGGTGTTGTTACGTCTGGCACCCATGTCATTGCTACTGCGGCTGATCATAACGCAACACTTCGGCCACTTCATTACCTACAGGAAAAAGGTCGCATTCAGTTGAGTGTCGTTCCATGTGATGGACGAGGTTGGGTTGATCCGGACGACATTGTTCGGGCATGGCAGGCGAATACAAGTCTTGTAACTCTTTCGCATGCATCAAATGTTACAGGTGTTACCCAAGAGGTTGAGTCAATTGTAAAAGTAGCACGAGAACGAGAAGCACTTTCACTGCTCGATGCTTCTCAATCAATTGGTCATGTTGCAGTTTCCCAATACGAGTCGATAGCCGACATTGTTGTCTCGCCCGGCCACAAGTGGCTGATGGGAATGCACGGAATAGCGGTACTCTATGCAAGGCAAGGAATTCATTTTGATCCATTGATACAAGGTGGTACAGGCTCAACGAGTGAATCTCTTGAAATGCCCGTTGAAATGCAGGATCAAGTTGAGGTAGGGACAATCGATTTCCCCGCAGCCGCTGCACTGCTCGCTGGGTGTAGGTGGCTGAAAGAGGAAAGATTGGAGTCGGTTGCAGCCGCTTGCAAGGGTTACGCTCAAGCGTGCTATGATGAATTGAGTGATATTCGAGGAGTTCGTGTAATAACTCCTGATCCAACTTCAGGTGTGTTAGGTCCGCCAATTATCAGTATGGTCTGTGATGGGTATTCACCAGTTGAGGTCGCTGCCTTGTTTGAACAGATTGCGGGTGTTCAGGTGCGTTCTGGATATCACTGTGCTGCTTGCATTCATGAATTTCTAGGGACCACCAAAGGCGGGACTGTTCGTATTTCCTTTGGTCCTTTTAGCGATATTGGAGATGTTGAAGCTGTTGTCTCGGCAACAAAGAAAATAATGCTGTAGAGTGCAGGGCGGTAGAAGGAGATGTTGTATGGCAAGTAAACAAGATGACGTCTGGTATTCAAAGGGTCTTCGCTTTGAATGCTCGCAATGCGGGGACTGTTGTACTGGCGCTGAGGGGTATGTTTGGGTCAATCAGGCCGAGATCGATGCAATGGCTGCGCGTATGCAAATTACCCCCGAGCTTTTTGAAGAACAATTCGTTCGACGAGTAGGTGTTCGAAGGTCGCTCACAGAAAGGCCCGGAGGGGACTGTGTGCTTCTTGATGCTGAAACACGTGGTTGCACGGTCTACGAAGATCGGCCTCGTCAGTGTCGCACCTGGCCGTTCTGGAATTCCAATCTCAAATCTGAGGCGGCGTGGGACGAGGCGGCTGAAAGTTGTCCGGGCTGCAACAAAGGCGATCTTGTGCCGCTTGAGAAAATACAAGAACAGGCAGCACGGATTCGCATTTAAGAAACAGTTTTTATTGCAACAGGTTACTTAGTGCAAAGCCTAGAGCCACTACCGAAATAACTGGCTGACAGATTGACTACGGCTGGTCTGTATAGACGACTCATGAAGACGCATTCTGAAGAAATTCCTGAGCGTCTTCTGTCAGAGCACGCCGCCGTGTGTTCTGTATGGAGTCATATGAGACGGTTGGTCGAGGAACCAGATGCGTTCCCACTCATCAGTGATCGCTCGAAGATCTTCTGAGGTGTAGATTAATTCCTGAGCTCTCCGAATAGGGTCGCCGGAATACATAGGAATGAGACATCCCGTATTTGTTGCTACGAGAATTCCTATGAACAAAAGAATAATAAATTTAAGGCCGATATCCCATGTGCCACTACGGGCATTGTTGGTATTCATCGCGCCGCGCTCCCTGTATCAGTTATGTCATTGTTCTCAGTCGAATACGTAAGTTCTTCACACAAATAGTTGTCTTTTGTTTTGGACAGAGCAGGCACATCCAGGTGGTTGCCTGTTGGCCATCGACCGGATTCTTTGTGGGTCTTTCTCTGCATACTATTTACTGAGCAAGACCTTTCAGTGCGATGGTAAAATTTTTCAAACCAACATGCGTTTTGTTGAAATAAGTACGTATCTGTTAGCAACAAAGCTTCTCGGTAGAATACGAACTCTAGGGAGACTGAGGCTCGTCGAGTTTCCTTACCCGTGCTTCCATTTCCTTGCCCGGCTTGAAGCTCACGAAATACCGTGGTGGGACGTTGACGACATCGCCCGTTCGCGGATTTCTGGCAACCCGACCATCTCTTCGTTTGATTTGAAACACGCCAAAATTCCGAAGCTCGACCCTGCCCTCTTTGACGAGTGCGTTTATGAGGGCATCGAAGGTGGTTTGAACCGCTTCCTGAGCTTTCGCCTTTGGGAGGTCTAACCGCTCGGAAATTGCTCGAACTATGTCTTCTTTGGTCACGACTCTGACACTCCAGTCGTGGATTGAGGGCCGAAAATGCCCGTTTAAACGCCATATGGACGGGCCAGGCTGTCTCAGCGTCGAGGATTCGTGTCCGTCCGGTAGGAACCATAATGGGGCTTTAGTCGTGATGTCAACGAGGATTGGGGTTTTCTTAAAAAAGTGGTACCACCTTTTCTATCTCTCGTATCGGCCTAAAAATCAGGAGTCTTGAACTAGACCGTATATTCAGAAGAAAAATTAAATCTTACCTGTTTTTCCTATTTGGCTGGTCCATTGATAGTTTGCCCCTGCGGTACACTGCAAAGTGTGGCGTCGACTGAATAGGTTTCAGTTTGTCAGCCATCATCGAGGTCCTCCTTAGCGTTTAGAAAAGACGATGACTGCATCTGCTTCTCCGGTGTGCCCTGATTTGACTGTTCAGCTCGGGCGGCTCTCAATACCGAATCCGATCATGGTTGCATCGGGAACGTTCGGCTACGCCAACGAAATGCAGGAATTTGTTCCACTGCATCGACTTGGGGGGATCGTTCCCAAAACAATCACGGTTGCCCCAAGAGTAGGAAACCGTCCCTGGCGTACTATCGAGACTGCCGCCGGGTTACTGAATTCGATTGGGCTTGATAACGACGGTATTGAACAGTTTGTTCTAGACAAACTCCCTTTCCTTCGGTCGTGTGGTGCACCAGTAGTTGTCTCCATTGCAGGAGGGACGGTCGCTGAGTTTGTGTTGCTTGCAGAGCAACTTGATAAAGAAAGCGGAATAGCTGCGCTCGAATTAAATATCTCATGCCCTAATGTCAGTCACGGTGTTGATTTTGCAACCGATCCAGAGCTCTGTAGGCAGGTAGTCGAGGGAGTACGCCACGCAACTCAGTTGCCAGTCATAGCAAAGCTAACACCAAACGTGACCGACATTACATCGATTGCTCAGGCAGCAGCTGACGGTGGAGCAGACGCTGTGACACTTATCAACACATGCCAGGGGATGGCCGTCGATTGGCGCAAGCAGCGGACGCTCTTAGGGAATGGTATTGGAGGTTTAAGTGGTCCTGCAATTAAACCAATCGCTTTGCGATGTGTGCATCAGGTACATGTACGCGTTGGCATACCCATCATCGGCGTGGGAGGCATTATGACAACAGATGACTGCATGGAATTCTTCGTTGCCGGAGCCTCAGCAGTACAGATTGGGACGGCGAGTTTTGCAGAGCCTATTATTACGACCCGAATCCTGGATGAACTTCCTGCAGCTGTAAATTCACTTGGGGCATCGGAACTTCAACAAATCGTTGGTACTCTGGTGATTGGTGATTCTGCCAAAACTTCGAACAAATAGCTCAGGACTATTTTAGATGTGTTCAGATCTCAGTGATGGTAGAGGACGGATGTTTTGGAGATGAATTCTGGTATGCAATCGAAGTCAAATTCTACAGCTAGGATGCGAGTGCTTTCAGGCATTCAGCCAACAGGACGGTTTCACTGGGGCAATTACTTTGGCGCAATACGCCAATACATTGAGTTACAGGATGCCGGAGAGGCTTTCTATTTTATTGCCGACTTACACGCCCTTACAACGGTTCGCGAACCTGAAAGACTTCGCGGTTTTGTGCGCGATGCGGCGATTGATCTGGTTGCTTTAGGGCTTGATCCTGAGCGAGCCACCTTATTTGTTCAGTCAGACGTGCCCGAGGTAGCTGAACTTACCTGGTTGTTGATGACGGTAACACCGATGGGGCTGTTAGAGCGGTGTCATGCGTATAAAGATAAAAAAGCGAGAGGGCTCACTGCAGACGCGGGCCTCTTTACATATCCCGTCCTCATGGCTGCAGATATTTTGGCGTACGATGCGGATGTGGTGCCGGTCGGTGAGGATCAGGTGCAACACATTGAAGTATGCCGAGATCTAGCTGGTACTTTCAATCATCTCTACGGCGATACTATTTTTCGTCTTCCGAAGCCAAGGCTTGTTGACGGTGCGGCGAAGGTGCCAGGGACTGATGGGCAGAAGATGTCAAAAAGTTATGAGAATACGCTTGATGTATTCGAAGGCTTGCCGGCACAGAAAAAGAAAATCATGCGAATTACGACGGACTCCCGATCGATGGAGGAGCCGAAGGATCCACAACAAGACCATCTGTACCAACTGTTTTCACTCGTAGGTTCCGAAAAAGAAGTTGCTGAAATGGCAGAACTCTATCGGCGGGGTGGATTTGGATATGGCGATGTGAAAAAAGCAGTTGTGGCAGCAGCCAACGAGGCTTTTGCTACTGCACGAGAACGACGGTGCGAACTTGAGTCGAACCCAAGCAAGATAGATGAAATACTTGCCGTTGGTGCTGAACGAGCAAGAGCGGTTGCCGGCAATGTTCTTGAGCGTGCGCGTGAAGCATGTGGTCTGCGTGGTTCATCTACGCGGGGGCGTAACCAATGAATGTGCTAGGTGTTGGCACGGACATCACGGAGTGCCTACGGATAGGCAAAATGATTGAGCGACACGGCGAACTTTTTGTGCAACGCGTCTATACACCCAAAGAAATTGAATACTGTCGAGGTCGTAGGATGGCGATGCAGCATTTTGCCGGTCGGTGGGCTGCGAAAGAGGCGATTCTCAAGGCACTTGGTACAGGGTGGCGTCAGGGTATCAGTTGGCGTGACATTGAGGTGATCAATGGCGTAACTGGAAGGCCCGTTGTGACTCTCATGGGCGGCACGCAAGACGTCGCTGAAAAAATGGGGATAGGTGGCGTGCTTATAAGTATTTCTCATTGCCGTACCCACGCAACTGCTCACGCGATCGCTGTAAGCGAGATGCCATCAACGTTTGATCAGGATATCCCTTGGGAGTAGGTGAACTACGATTCAGTAAACTTTTCCAATTCGGCAACCCCGCCTTCAATAGTCAGATCGGATACTGGGGTTCCATCTTCTACCTGCGTCTGTCCATCGCGGCGGGTGAGCACAAGAGTCTGCTGACTTTTCATATGGTCGGCTAATTGCTTCCGAAGATCCTTCTGTTCTTTTTCTGGAAGTTTTGCAAATGCACCTCGTCCGCGGCATTTTGGAAATTTACTACACCCGAGCCATGGACCTCGTTTGCCATCACGGAGGTTGAGAAGTTCACCACATTTAGAACACTCAATGTCGGTCAGGATGGGGGGTGGGGCAGGGAACTTCAGGTTTCCTTTTTTGTCAATGTTCATGATAAATGATACGGGTGCATCCGGATCTGATTTTTTAGATGACTTCTTCGGTGGCGGTGGGCCATCTTCGACAAGAAAGTCTCCAAACCGTCCCGTTCGTTTCACCATTGGCGTTCCAGTTGGTGAGAGAAGGTCAATTTGCTCTGGGAGCAGGGGCCGGCCGTCGCGGTCAACAGGCATGGCAAAGGTGCAAGCCGGTATTTCTTTTGGCTTCCGCTTTCGAGGTTTTTTCCCCTTCGCTGTTTTCTTAGGAGGCGGCGGTTCCACAAGTATTTTTTCGTTATACCCGCAGCATGACAGGAACCGGCCTGTTTTTCCGAGACGGTACTCAAGACGACGGTTACACGTTGGGCAAGCATATTCAGAAGGCGTCGATTCGGCCTTTTTGTGTTTGAGTTGATCAGCGAATTCAATTTTAGGCACAAGTTCTTCATAGAACTCATGGAGCATATCGGTCCACTGTTTTTTTCCTTCAGCTACTTGATCAAGTTCCTGTTCAATCTCACGGGTATATCCGACCTCGATGAACTGATCATGGAAGCCTTCCTCAAGAAATTCTGTAACTGCCTCCCCAAGTGCTGTCGCGTAAAAACGCCTTTCACGTTGTTCTACATAGCCACGATTTTCGATGACATTGATAATGCTTGCATATGTTGACGGCCTTCCAATTCCTTCTTCTTCTAGTTTCTTTACAAGTGTTGCCTCACTGTACCGAGGTGGCGGCGCTTGAAATTTCTGCCTTGGCTCGATACTGAATGGGGCGAGTTGTGTTCCTTTTTCAAAATCGGGTAGTACCTGATCGCCGTCTCCCTTCGGAATTCCGGTAATTCGCAAACAGCCATCAAAACGCAACACACGTCCATTTGTTTTAAAGACGGCTCCGGTGTCTTTGTCAGAACGCCGCATGCGTACTGCCGTGCTATCCCATTCTGCATCGGTTGCTTGACAGCCAACAAATGACTGCCAAATGAGCCGGTAGAGCTTGAGTTGCTCCTCGTTTAAGGCCGAGGCGATAGTGTCTGGGTCACGAAAGGGATCGGTCGGTCGAATTGCTTCGTGGGCTTCCTGCGCTGACTGATTGCTACTCGAGTAAAAGCGAGGTTTCTCAGGGAGATACTCCGCACCGATTTTTTCTTCAAGATAGCGACGTGCCAGACGGATGGCTTCGCCTGATAAATTCGTTGAGTCAGTTCGCATGTATGTAATCAGTCCGACTCGTCCCTCTCCGGGTAGATCGATGCCCTCATAGAGTTGCTGAGCGACACGCATTGTTCGATCAGTTGACATGCTTAATCGGCTACTTGCGGCTTGTTGTAAGGTGCTTGTAATGAATGGTGGATAGGGTCTCGACTTTGTACGTTTCACATCAATTGAGTCGATGCTATAGCGCGTGTTGGAGTCCGGCTTTCCTGTTAGACGAACAATATTTTTTGCTCTTCCCTTGCCAATACTGTTTTCCTCTCGTTGGATATCTATATCGACTAGTCCAGCTGCCTCAGCAGCCGACACTGCTTCATTAACGAGTTCTTCGGTAGAGGTTTTGTCAGCCTCAATCTTCAGAGTCTTTCCACCAACTTCAACAAGTTCGGCAGAAAGGCTGCGGTGATCAGAAAGCCAGGCGGTACGTTGCTTGATTGTTGGTGGTCGGTTGCGATCGTCTCGCTGTGACATGAAGTCGTCCCAGACGGTCTGCAGAGCCTCAGCACCATCGGTATCAAAAGAGAGATATCCTGTAAGTTCCCAAGACTCATCTGGAGTAAAGTCGCGAATCTGTTTTTCACGTTCCACAACGAGCCTTGAAGCCACGCTTTGTACGCGGCCCGCACTTAATCCGGAGGCGACCTTTTTCCAAAGAATTGGGGAAACGCGATATCCAACAATGCGATCAACAATTCGCCGTGCCTGCTGTGCTTCGACGCGAGGCATGTTAATACCCCGAGGATTTTCGAAAGCTCGTTGGACGTCAGATTTAGTAATCGCGTCAAAAGTGACTCGTTTCGCCTGTTTAGGATCCACTTTGAGTTCTTCTGCAAGATGCCAGGCGATGGCCTCTCCTTCACGGTCAAGGTCAGTCGCGAACCAAATATCACGAGCCCCCTTCGCGAGCTTGCGTAATTCTGTGACTGTCTTTTTCTTTGCTGAATCGACCTCATAAGTCGGTGCAAAGTCATGTTCGAGATCAACTCCGGGTACAAGTTGCTTGATTCCTTTGGGAGCTCGGCTCGGGAGATCACGAATGTGCCCCACCGACGCTTTCACGACAAATCCACGTCCAAGGTACTTTTCGATTGTTTTCGCTTTTGCCGGACTTTCAACGATGACAAGCTCGTAGTCTCCGGTTGGAGTGGTCCCAGCCGATGATTTTCTGCTTTTAGGAGCCTTGCGTGAGGTCTTTTTGGCCATGAATCTTGTATGAAAAAGGTGTAAAAACGATGAATTTCTGCTGAGATCGGGATTGGCACCAGACCATCTGGCGATACAATCTCCGACTTAGTTATTGCTCAACAGCGTTACCCTCCCTTCTCTCTACTTGTCAAGCCTCAGTGGTTTTCAAACCCGTGGCGCTTCAGAAAAAGGCGGTTTTATGGCCGGATCATTCAACTTCTTCCGGAAATATCAGCGATCGATGCTCGTAGCGGTGGCGGTCTTGGCGATGCTGGCTTTTTTTGTGCTTCCACCGTTCCTCCAGATGGGGGCAGGCTCGTCCTCTACTGATCCGGTTGTTGTGACGTGGAAAGGCGGTGCTGTCAGAGAAGACCAGCTCGAACGAGCAGTGGCCCTGCGGACCCTTGCAAACCGTTTTCTTATGCAGGCCGCTGCTACAGCGGGTCGTGATCCTTCTCGACTGCCAGCATTTCCAGAGGGGGAGGAATTGATTGTTCGCGAAATGCTTCTTGCAAAAGAAGCTGAAAAAATTGGATTAACAGTTAGCAATACTGCCATCAATGAGTTTCTTGCTGCTTGGACAAACAATATGGTTCGGCAAGATCAGTTCGATGCAATTATTGCTGGCCTTCGCTATGGTCGTGCGCCGGTTTTGGCGGCAGACCTCTTCGAGTCCTTGCGCACTGCTCTTGTCGCACGAAATACTCTGCTCTTATTTCAGACAGGTTTTTCAGGCGATCCCCCGGGTTGGCGGTGGGACTTTTACAAACGACTTGAACAGTCAGCAACTATTAAGGTTTTTCCGGTTGAGGTTGAAAACCTTGCGACGTCAGTTCAGGCACCAAGCGAATCAGAGCTGAAAGCTTATTTTGAAAAATTCAAAAACAACCTGCCGTCAATGAGGAGCCCAAACCCTGGGTTTAAAGAGCCTCATCGAATTCGATACGCATCACTCATGGCAGATCAGAAGAAATTTGAAGATGAGGCAGGGAAAACGATAACGGAAAAAGACGTTGAAGAGTTTTATGAAAAGAATAAGGAAACCCGATTTCGTCAGTCACCACCGGATTCTCCGCTCGCACAAGAATCGGCCATAAGTTCCAGCGATAAAAAGAGTGAAGTGGAAACAAAGGAGGAGAGTGAAGAGGGAAAACCCTTGAAGGACAGCCCGGATACTCCGATTCAACCTGAGCAAGATACTGAAAAGAAAGTGTCGAAGGATTCCGTTAAAACAACACCGAAGGAAGATCCTGAACAACAAGAGAATACAAGTCAGCCATCGGATTCCGATAATGGCTCTACAATTCGTAGAACACGAGTAATGCCAGTTGCTTTTCAGGTGAAAGAGGAGGTGAATGAAACTGATTCATCTGCCAAGGACACAAAACAGCAGCCCGAGAAAGCACCCGTTACTGGAGCATCAATCCCGGATTCGGTTGAAGAACAGCCTGGTGCTAGTTCAGCAACTGGTGAAGAAAACAAAGAGCCAGGAGAGTCTTCTGAGCCCGAAATGACATTTCAGCCGCTTGAAGAAGTAACTGAACAAATTCGTCAGGAAATTTCTCGGCAACGCGCTACAGAAACAATCGATGCAATTTTTTCAGCATTGGCTGCAGATGTGAATGCTTATGCTGAAGATCGTGCACTCTGGATTGCACGAGGAAAAGATGGCGACAAAGAGCCAGCTCCTCCTGACGTTAAAAAAATCGCTGAAAAGCAATCGCTTGTGGCAGTAGAGTCTAATTGGTTGACTGTGACCGAAGCTGCTAAAGGTGGTGGTATAGGAAGCAGCTTTGAGTTCGTGCCAGATCCATCGAGTCGCTTTGGCATTCGCCAGCAGCGATGGCTCGAGACGATGTTTGGTGATGGGACGATACCCCTCCGTCCAGTCACATCGCGAGATGCGGAAGGAAATCGTTATTTCTCATGGAAGCAAGACGATCAAGAAGAGCGGGTCCCGGACTTTGCGGAGGCTCGTGATAATGTTGAGAAGGCATGGCGAATCGTTGAGGCCCGTCCCCTTGCCTTCAAGCGGGCTACTGAGATAGTTGCAAAGCTGGATGAAAAAGGTTTTGCAGATTCGCTGTCAAAAGCTGAATTAGAGGAAGTTCAGGAGATTGGCCCGTTCACCTGGCTTACGCAAGGTGCGGCAGGGGTGAATGCAGCACCAGTTTTATCATCGCCCCAAGGGCTCGCTATGCCAGGCAACAAGATGATGCAGAAGGTGTTTTCAACTGCTGAAGGGAAGAGTGTGGCCGTGTTTAATGAGCCACAGACGATCTGTTATGTCATTCGCTTGCTTGCGTTTGAGCCGCCGGAGAGTGATTTGCAGGATAGATTCGAAGGCGTTCTTGGAGATCAGAGACGGTTGTCGATGGTTGCTCAGACAGCATTTGCTGAGGTCTTTATGGATTGGATCGCTGGCTTGGAGAAAGATTTAGAACTGACCTGGAATCGTGATCCAAGGCTGCCTCGGTAGATGGTGAAAAACTCGCTAGAATCGCTTGCAGGTCTTGAATGTGACTGATGCCAGTTCCTATGAATTACCGGCATCAGAGGGTTTCAATGCAACCGCTGCAAGTGGAGGGACGGTGAGAGAGACGGAGTGCTCTCGCCCATGTTGAGCAAGTTGTTCGCATATGAGTCGGTCGTTGTTGATAATATTGCTGCCTCCAAGGTGAGCAGCATCACTGTTGAAAATTTCCACGTAGTGATCAGCTGCAGGAACACCTATTCGATAGTTTTCTCGAGGAATGGGTGTAAAATTGCACACGATAAGTAATGAGTCTTTTTGAGAAACTCCTTTTCTTAAAAAGGTAATAATACTTTCTTGCCAATTCTGACAGTCAATCCATTCAAATCCTTGTCCGTCGAAATCTATTTGGTGAAGAGAGGTTTCCTCTCGTAGTAATCTGTTGAGTTCCACCACTGTCTGAGAGAGTCCTCGGTGGCTGTCCCCTCGAAGGAGATGCCATTGGAGGCTCTCGTCAAAATCCCATTCTTGTGGCTGACCAAATTCATTGCCCATAAATAAGAGCTTTTTGCCTGGGTGAAACCACATGAATGAATACAGCAGCCGTAGGTTGGCGAATTGTTGCCACCTGTCACCAGGCATTTGGCTAAGCAAAGAGCCTTTTCCGTGAACAACTTCGTCATGTGAGAGTGGGAGTACAAAGTTTTCATGAAACGCATAAATTAAGCTGAATGTTAGTTCGTCATGATGAAACTTTCTGTGAACAGGATCCTGTTTCATGAATCGCAGGGTGTCGTTCATCCAGCCCATATTCCATTTGAGGCTAAATCCAAGTCCACCAGTGTGAGTTGGTCGCGAAACACCAGGCCAGGCGGTGGATTCCTCGGCGATGGTCAGTGTTCCAGGAAAGTGATGATGAACTTGGACATTTAATTCCTTTAGGAACTCAATTGCTTCAAGGTTCTCACGGCCACCAAAGCGATTTGGCAACCATTCTCCTTCACGACGGCTGTAGTCGAGATAAAGCATCGAAGCGACTGCATCAACCCGCAGTCCGTCAACATGATAATGGTCCAGCCAGAATAAAGCTGACGAGATCAGATAATTCGTTACTTCGTTGCGACCATAGTTGAAAATGAGTGTTCCCCAGTCAGGATGCTCGCCCCTGCGTGGGTCTTCATGTTCGTAGAGAGCCGTCCCGTCCAGGCGGCGAAGCCCATGATCATCTTTTGGAAAGTGTGCAGGTACCCAATCAATAATGACTCCGATACCGGCTTGATGGCAGCCATCTATCAGTGACATGAAATCTTGAGGGGTGCCAAAGCGACTTGTTGCAGCAAATAAGCCGATCGTTTGGTATCCCCAACTTGCAGAGAGGGGATGTTCTGTTGGTGGAAGAAATTCCAAATGGGTAAATCCCATTTCGAGGCAGTAAGGTATAAGTTCTCTCTCAAGTTCACGGTATGTCAGCCAGCGATGCGGGTCATCTCCTGGTCGCCTCCAGCTTCCGAGATGAACTTCATAGAATGAGATTGGTTCACTGAACCAATCTCGCCGCTGTCTTTGCTCCATCCATTGCGAGTCGCTCCAGTTGTAATCACTTAAATCTGCGACGAGAGAAGCGTTTTGTGGTGGCACCTCAGCTGAATAGCCGTGGGGATCGGCGCGGTCAATAGTCCCTTCAGTTGTTTTCACACGGAACTTGTAGGCAGTATTAGGCCCAACGCCAGGAACGAAGAGTTGCCAGAAGCCAGAAGGCATCAGCTTGCTCATCATGTGGTTGTGGCCAGCCCAGCCATTGAAATCACCAACGACACTGACCGCTTCAGCATTCGGCGCCCAGAGAGCAAAATGGACTCCCTGTTGTCCATCACGTGTACACAGTTGTGCGCCAAGCTTGTCGTAGCTTTTCCAGTGTCTACCTTCGCCCAAGAGATGTAGGTCGTAATCAGTCAGCATTTGTTCAAGGAGAAAAGGGAAGATGAGTAAGAAGGTATAACGGTTCCTGCATGAGCCACAATGATGCAGACTGCCGTATAGTCTGGCCACCAATTAAAGGACTACGATAATCGTACCGCTGAATGAATAGCCATGCTGTCGGTTCGAAATGGTTTTGGGGCAGGTTGTTCCGCCTGAAGCGACAGTGCCACCTGAAGGGGCACTAGAAGCATTAAGCAACGGCTATGAATCAACACGAAAGGCCCACCGACTAGAAATATGTCGGCGGGCCTCACGATTTCACCAATGAAGTTGCTATTGAAAACGTCTGCTTGGATCAGGCCACGAGCCGCATTGCCGGTACTTCTCCGGTAATGCCAACAACAAACTCTTCAAATATCTTTGCATCAAGAGCAGATGCGGAGTCTGCCTCTGGGTGAAACTGAGTGGCGATCGCAAGCCATCCCTCAACCTCACTTTCGATAGCCTCAATGACTCCATCAGGAGATCTCGCAGTTACGCGGAATCCGGACGCCAGATCATCAATGGCCATATGGTGCATGCTGTTGACACGTATTTCACCATCCCCGTACACACGCTCCATTGCAGAATCTGGTTCTACGAGAAGTCCATGACGGTGCCCAGTATCGAGTGGGTCTTTATGCGGGATCGCTTTAGGTAGGTCTTCAGGAAGATGCAGGAAAAGGGTGCCACCTTCGGTAATGTTGAGAAGCTGCATGCCGCAGCCAATCGCGAGAACAGGTAGATGTCTGGCACAGACGTGCTTGGCTAACATGCGATCAAAATCTTCACGTCTTTGGTCCATTGGGCGGACTGCAGGGTGCGGCATGTAGCCGTCTCGTTGAGGGTCAAGATCCGCACCACCAATGAGGACCACTCCATCAAGCGTATCAAGCAATCTTACGAGGTCGTCCTCTTCATCAAGAGGAGGCAAGACAAGAGGTATGCCTCCGGATTGAATGATATTGTCGTAATAGCCCGCCGCTATGAATGAAAGCGAAGCATGCTCCTTGCAACTGGAGCGAAAGTCCATATTAATTCCGATAACCGGTTTGGCTGCCATGAAAGTTCCTTCTTCGAGCAACACTGTTGCGTGTTCGCGCCACTCATCCTTGAGTGACAATTCCAAACATTGCGGACGTGAAGATAGCGCTCAAAAAAAACAAGACAAGCATATTTTTGATTTTGTGGTCGGCAGTAGATCCAACCACAAGATGATGTGCTAGCACTTTATTTGATAGCACACGGGGTCGTCTGGCACGGAATTTGCGCAATGAGAGCAAGATATGTCACTAGCTATTCTCATTAGCCAGATAACCAGACTGCATCAGAAAAACTCCGAAACCATGTTCGTTGACGCTTTGCTAGTTGACGAGTTCGTTGTTTCGTTTTTGTGATAGCGTCCTGTTTTGTAATTTCTCCTCGGATGAATGCGAGAGATTCTTTATATCCAGCAGCTTGTGCTGCTGTTGTACCGATTCCGTATTGCTGTTCAGCAGCTTCAGTTTCTTCCAGGATTCCACACTCAAACATCGCTTCGACTCGCTCATGTATTCGGCGGTTGAGTATTTTTCGTGGTTGATCGATGACGAGTATCGGGCACGGAAAAAGTTGCTTTTTAGAATTGCGTGCTTGTGCCCATGAGCGAGGGTGATCTACCCCAGATGCCTGAATGATTTCGAATGCTCGAATGATGCGTTTTGTGTCGTTGGGATGAATGGTAGCGGCTATGTCAGGACGGAGTCGCCCGAGCTTCTCGTGGAGAGCCTTGGGGCCGCTCTGCGCTATCTGTTGAGTCAGACTGTTTCTGAAATCGAGATCTATGGCGGGGGATTCGTCGAGTCCATCTCGAAGACATCTCAGATACAGTGGAGTGCCGCCAACAAAGAGAATACGTCGACCACGGTCACGACAGTCCTGAATGGCGTTGGCTGCCGCGAGAAGCCAATCTGATGCGGTAAAGAGTGATGCGGGATCTACAAGATCAAGGAGATGATGAGTCGCTTGGGCTTGCTCTTCCAGAGTTGGTTTGGCTGAACCAATATCGAGCCCTTTATATACGGCGACTGAATCAGCACTGAGGATGTCAGCATTGAGTCGCTGAGCAATACGAATGCCCAATGCAGTTTTGCCCGATGCGGTTGGGCCTGTGAGGATTATGCAATCACTTGCTAATTCAGGCTTTGAAGCTGACATTGGATCTTTGGTGTCGTAAGTCTTTGTCGCATGGTACAGTTGAGGATATAAGTATGCGGTAAAAGTCTCTTTTGGAGAAGCAGGAGCGATGGAATCAGACAGCCTGAAGCGGACATCAGAACAATCTGTTGGAACAGTACTCGGGCAACTTGAGGACATTATCGCGAGTCGTAAAACGTCGGACGCCGACCGGTCGTATACGAGTAAGCTTTTTGCTGGAGGTGTGGCGAAAATAGGTTCTAAGGTTACTGAAGAAGCTGACGAGTTGGTCGAGGCAGCAGCTAATGAGTCTGACGAAAGGGTCGTTTCGGAAGCAGCGGATCTGCTTTATCACACTATTGTGCTGTTGGCCCATCGTGATCTGACACTCAGTCAAGTGGAAACCACACTTGCTGGGCGTTTCGGTGTATCGGGGCTGGAAGAGAAAGCATCAAGAAAATAGGCATTATAAGGTTGCGAAGTTTTAATCGAGGTCAACGCAAGTAGAGAGATAATGAAGAAATCAAGATCAGAAGCGGCGGAACGGATGCTGCGTATAGGCATTCCAAGTAAGGGACGGTTGTCAGAAGTAGTCGCTGATCTGCTCCATGATGCTGGGCTTTCGTTTCGACGTATTTCGCGTTCATTGTTTGCTCGTTGTCGTGATGTTCCAGTCGAGATCGTTTTTCTACGGACTGATGATATTCCAATTCTGACTGCAGAGGGCGCAATCGATCTGGGTATCACTGGTGCCGATCTTGTTGCTGAGGGAAGGGTCGATCTTATTGAAAGGCTTTCGCTTGGTGTAGGGGGTTGTAGGCTGGCCCTTTGCGTGCCAGATGATGCAGAGATTACGTCACCAGAAAGCCTGCAGGGACGAAGAGTTGCTACGAGTTTTCCAAAGATAACTCAGGATTGGTTAGCTCAACATGGCGTTGAGGTTCATTTAGTTGAGCTTTCAGGTAGTGTTGAGATTATGGTGTCTCTAGGTGTTGCCGATGCCGTTGTTGATCTCGTTGAGACGGGGAGTACTCTCGCAGCAAACCGCCTTCGAGTGCTCGAAGAGATTGGCTGTTATGAGACGGTACTCGTTCAAAATAAAAGTGTTGCCGATACCGATATGGCTGACCGTATTGTTCGCCGTCTTCAGGGAGTCGTCATAGCCCGAACTTGGACATTGCTGGAATATAACGTTCCACGTAATCGGCTGGCTGAGGCAGAAGACATTACTCCGGGGTTTAATTCACCCACGGTCAGTGCGCTTGAAGAGAATAGCTGGTGCTCCGTTCGGGCGATGGTGCGTCGGAATGAAACCCATAAGATTATGGAGCGTCTTGAATCAATAGGTGCTTCTGCCATTATTGAGACGGACATATCAAATTGCAGGCTTTAATCGTCTGCTAGGCAAAGTGCCCGGCTATGGGGCGTCCGCCTCGGAACGTAGAGACCACTGCAGTTGTTGCGTCAAATATTGCAGTCGTTGCCTTGTCTGCAGTGCTCGGTGACACGGAAGGTTTGAGGATGACAAAGTCAGCAGGTCGTCCAGTGGCAATGCTTCCTGTTCTGTGCTCGAAACCGAGGGCCCAGGCTCCGTTGGAAGTGATCATAAGGAGAGCTTCTTGGGGGGTAGCTAGACCAGAGTCAATAAGACAGGCTGCCTCTGCACGAATAGAAAGATCAGGATTGGAACCGCGGCCATCGGTTCCAAGACAAACTCGGGCTCCGGACTTCTTGAATTCTGCAAGAGGTGGAAGTTTTCCAGACAAGGCTCGTGTGGTGCGGGGACAAATCACTAGAGCAAGAGTGTGTCGATGACGCTTGATTCGTGCCATTGCCTGTGGGTTGTCGACTAGAAACGTTCCGTGAACTATCAGGCCACGATTACTTTTCGCTAATAAAGAGATCCAGTCGGCGGTTGAGGCTAACGCGGGAGCGTGTGCAGGCCAAATGCCAAGATCATGGAAGAGCTTTCGGAAAGGGCCTGTTTGTTTGTGGAGAAACTCTTCCTCAAACTTCGACTCGGCAAGATGCATTGCGAGAGGGGTCAGGCAGTTATCGCCTCTCCGGATTCTTTTGCAGGAGCCTAAACTGTTTTTCGCTGCGTTAACTGCGGCCTGACCAATATGCCACTGCGTAGAATATGGTGCATGAGGGGAAAGTCCGACAGCAATACCAGCCCGAGACAGTTGTTGAGAGTCCCGGAAGCTAGAAGCTACGCGCGGTGGCAAGGATTTTATGCTCGATGGATCCAGACCGAGAACTTCTCGGAAAACACGAAGACGGAGCCGGCCAGATATTTCATTGTAAGCGATGTCATTAGTCGCAATCTCACCAAGAGCAACTACTCCGCATGCAGCGGACTCACGAGAACCAGACACAACTGCGGCAGTAATTTTCTCATGAGCATCCGTTGAGGGCGAATGTTGCTCGCGTTTCCACGAAACGACTTCGTGAATCCATTCGTGAAGCCCACCTTTGGTAGCAAAAGGTTTCTGGCACGAAGAGAACTCAAGGTGTGTGTGAGCATTGACAAAACCAGGTGTAATGATGGCATTGCCCTGATCAATTACTTCGATATTGTTAACAGTGCGCGGTGGCCACACCCCAAAGCCTGTCACAAGGCCTCTTTCAACACGAAGCCACGCGTTTTCGAGAGGGCGACACGTAATTGGTAACAGCCATTTCGATCGAACGATAAACGACCGGTGCTGTTGGCCCGGATTCAGCATACGAGTTGCTCTTGTGTTACGTTGCTGAAGCCAAGACAGGCAGATCAATGCTTACCGTTGACTGATGATGACCTGTTTCCAACGCTTCGTCGGATCTGTCATCTACAAGTTCGTAGAACACATTACGACGTCTTGGCTCCCAGCCAAGTTCTGAGATTGCAGAACGCATCTGATCAAGAGTGAGGTGATGAACGGTTCCTGCTGCACTCACGACGTTTTCTTCCAGCATCAGGCTACCCATATCATTTGCACCAAACAGTAGTGCAAGTTGGCCAATGTCTCTGCCTTGGGTGACCCAACTCGATTGGATGTTCGGGATGTTGTCCAAATAGAGCCGGGCAACGGCTTGGGTTTTTAAATATTCAAAAGAACCGGTAGGAGGGATGTGGGCCATCTCGGTATTGTCTGGTTGAAACGACCAGCAAATAAAAGCGGTGAACCCTCCGGTCTCATCTTGTAGTTCTCGTAAACGGTCGAGATGTTCTATTCTTTCGGCTAGAGTTTCAATGTGCCCGTACATCATCGTCGCTGTGCTTCGTCCGCCAAGACTGTGCCATTTTCTATTTACGTCTAGCCAGTCATCCGACATGACTTTTCCACGAGTCATTGCCTCTCGCACGCGATCCACAAGTATTTCGCCACCACCACCAGGAAGCGATCCAAGCCCTGCGGCCGCTAGTCGTTCAAGGATTTCCAGAAGGGGTAGTTTTGTCACCTTCGTAAGGTGGAAAAGTTCAGGTGGAGAAAAACCATGAACGTTTACTTCAGGATACTGCGACTTGATATCACGCAGGAGTTCTTCATACCATTCGAGCGGTAATGTGGGATGCATTCCGCCCTGAAGAAGAATCTGATCTCCTCCAATCGCAACAGTCTCCTCAATTTTCTTGAGAAGAATATTTCTGTCGAGAACATACCCTTCAGGGTCTTTAGGGCCCCGGTAGAAAGCACAGAAATCACACACTGCTGTGCAGATATTTGTGTAATTAATATTTCGGTCAATGTTGTATGTTCGGTAAGGTTCTGGGTGAAGTTTTGCCGTAACAGCATTCGCTGCTTTACCAATTGACGCCAAACAGTTGGATTCAAGTAACTGAACTGCATCGGCACGTGATAATCGATGGCCATCCGTAACCGAATCGAGAATTTTTTGAATCGCGTTTTCAGTCACTGAGCACCAGTTGAAAAGTGTTTTGAATATTGGAATGCAGCATCAAAATTACGGTTGGATGGAGCAAGGCCAAGTTCCATGGCGTATTCGTGGAACAGCCGCAAGCCTCGTCGTTCATCGTATCCAAGATTGTAGTGCAGATTGTCGCTGAGATAGTCCAGACACTGAGGTACAGAAAGTCCGTGAGAAGGGGCTTCGATGGCTGCTATCGTTGCTAGATTAGCAAGTCCGGCGTCGCGGGCAGCATTAAGTCGTCTACCTAACCGCTCAAAGTCAACAGAGGGGCGTGCTGCCCAGACAGCAAAAACAAAAGGAAGCCCTGTCCATTGATGCCATTCATCACCTAGATCCCAAACAGTTTGAAAGCCACCACTTGTTGGACCAATTGCACGGTCGCCGATTAGAAGTACCGCATCGGCATCAGTCGACTCGATGTTGTTCCCGATTGGTAGCATTTCAAGTTTTGGACAAATGCCGAAACGTTTCGCTAATAAAATTCGGCAGAGCGCCACACTTGTTCTCGAGCCTTCGTCTATCGCGATTCGAGTAGTTTTTTCTGGTCGGGTGCGAAAGAAGAGTCGAACACTCATGACTGGTCCGAGACAGGCTATGCACGCGTTAGAAACTACCTGGTAGCGACCCTCACTTTGGGTCGACCAGTAATCTTCATTCATGGACGAATCAGATTGAGGCGAATCGAGCCGTTGGAAAAGTTCAATTGAGGGAATGAGAGCGACATCCAGTTCATCAACTGCCAGTCGATCTGCTAGTTTGCTTGGAAGATCAAAATCCAGCGAGTCGCCGAGACCGTATATAAGCGGACGTGTATTTAAATATTGGACCGCACCAATCCGCTCGTTACCTTTTCCTACAGGGATTCGGCTGCTTTGCGATACCATCAGTGATTTTCGTGGACGAATCATTTTTTGCTAAGAATGCACTGCGAATTTCCCGGGTCTAATCAATATCCAACACTTAAACAATAGACGATTCAGCGAGTGAGGCCAGAAACCTGCGTAAATGAGCCAAGAAAAGAAGCTCGCGAGGGAGAGAACGGACCACAATGTTCTCAATGCTTCCAAAAGTAAGGCTCATGGCTCCAACTGCCGGAATGCGCGGATTCCAAGCACTAACGGCAAAAAAGTAGCTAGCAGGCCACCTGCGATAATTATGAGGAGACTGGCAACTTGTCCGCCATAACTTCCGAGGAGCCGACTGGTTGTGTTCCCGGAGAGCTGCCCGATGGTTTGCTGCAAAAGATTGAAATGGTTTGTAAAGCCAACGGTGATCACGATAAGGATAATGAACATTGCACTGAGAACGAGGCTTAAGGTTCCCCCAAATCCTGCAGCAATTTTGGCAGGAGAAGATTCACGGAAATTTGGCATGCTTGCCCCCATTCCAACAGCGATACCAGAAAGGCCACCGCAGAGAGCAAGGCAGCACGTAAGGTGGACAAAGACTGCGCCCCAAGGCAACCCAAGCATGGAGTCACTTAGAAGGATTAACCCGAGGCACGGAATAAGGCCACCTACAAATGAAAAAAGGAACTTTGACCATACGATTTGATCTCGATGTATGGGAAGGAGACCAAGGATCCAAAAGCGACGACCTTCAAGGCTTATTGATGGAAAGACAAATCGTGTTGTGAAAGTAGAAAGAATGAGGCCGACGACAGCTAAGTTGAGGTGTCCGATAAGAGACGCGTAAACGTGCGAATAGTTGAATGAGCGAAGGTTGTAAAAGTAAAGAGCCAGGAGGCCAAAAAAGATGACGAATTGAGACCATTGAGAAACGTCGCGGCGGAAAATCTGGAGATCTTTGACGAGAAGAAGTCGGATAGGATTCCCAACCTGCGACCCTGTACGTGAGAGTAATTCATCGAGCCAGAAAATCTTTCGATGCCTTCTAGTTGGTACTTCTGCCTGAAGGTTGCTGTACCCTTTGCGGTACGTCCAGCGAGCGACCCAACTCGCTACGAGGCTTAGGAAGAGTGCATTAGCAAGAATCAACCCCAGGAACTTCAATGCTTCGAGGGTGCTCTTGTGAGTCAGTTCGCGTGATTCCCCACGGAGTGCTGCATCGAGTAGGCCTGAGGAAAGCCACCAGCTCGGCAGAAATATTTGCTCGGTCATGGCAAGACGAGATAGGGTTTCCTCAAACCATGCGGGCGTGAGCGCTTGGCTCTGAACGGAGCCGAAAGTTGACCACGAAAACCAAAGGATTCCCATCGCAACGAGAGCGAGTGAAATTGAGAGGGTATGGAGTCGTAGTCGAGGTAGCCCTGCAACCAGGAGCATGCACAATATGCTTCCGATAGACGCTGGAATAATGACAAAAGTAACAATAAACGGTATGAGCATGATGAAGAAGCTCCAGGGAGCATCCCGCACGATGCCATATGCAATAAGCATCGGGCTACCGAGAAGAATGAATCCCCAGCTCGAAAACCAGAGTGCCTCGGTGAATTTATGGGCATGAATCGCTTCGGCGCGTAGGGGGCACGTTAAGAGGAAAGACGACTCTCCAGACCGGTACAAGCCGCCGTACATCAAGATGCCAGTTGAAAAGATCATCATGACCATCAAGGCAGAGAAAAAAGTATTAAATAGCAATGACATTACTTCGGCATGCATAGAGTCAATGAAGTTGAATGCGTCGTAGAACAGGCAGAACACAGCCGCCCAGAAAATAGTACTGAGCACAAGGACAAGCCCGAAGCGGAAACGTGACTGGTGGAAGATTGTCGTGACAAGGTTCCAGGCAATTGTTCCTCGAAGTCTCCTCGTAAGCTGATTTTCCTGAGGAATATCAAGCAGTTGGTTCTGCATTTCTATAGCTTGTTTCTTTTTCTAAGTGTCGTCTGACGCGACTTCGTCCTCGCCTGTTTCGCTTGATGTGATTTCAAGATACAGGTTTTCAAGACTTCTTGTTTCCATGTCCACTTGTTCTCGCAGTTCTGAAACAGTTCCGAGAAATTTAAGGTTGCCTTGCACCATGATGCCCATGCGGTCAGCCATTTCCTCGGCCATCGCTAGCGTATGAGTTGACATGAATACCGTCATGCCATCTGCAGTTTTTGCTTTCAATAGATCTTTGACAATACGAACACTTCGTGGATCGAGACCAACCATCGGCTCGTCGAGCACAAGAACATCAGGGTCGTGTAAAAATGCGGCTGCAAATACAAGCCGCTGCCTCATGCCCAGGGAATAGTTTTCAGCAAGTTCGTCAGCGAATTCATGAAGCTCAAACCGGTCGATTTCCCTCTTGATGCGTTCCTGCGAAAGGTCCCGTGGTATGCGATACATGTCAGCAATAAATCGTAGGAATTCATGGCCTGTAAGTTTGTCGTACAGGTAGGGCTCATCAGGCACGTAGCCCAAATGAAGGTGAGCAGAACGTGTCTCTGTTATGAGATCATGTCCGCAAACACGAATAACTCCACGAGAAGGGCGGAGCAAGCCAACCAACATCTTGATCGTTGTTGTTTTGCCCGCACCATTTGGTCCAAGGAGAGCAAATAATTCACCTGAAGGTATTGTCAGGCTTAGGTCTGATACAGCAACCTTGTTGCCATACGTACGCGTGGCGTTTTCAAATTGAATCATAATGGTATTACCGATACTGCGTTACTCTGTGCAGAAAACACATGGTTATTGGTTTGTTTGGGAAGAGTTTACACCCACTGCTTCGGGTTCCTTGAAAAGGCTCTTTACGTGATCCAGCCGGCTTGCAAGTGATAGAGCGACGGTGTCGGTACGTCTCATGAAAAGTAGTTTTGCACCAAGTATTGTTGACTCATGCTGTAAAACCTTGCCATGAGGGGCAACCCAAATCCTACTTCGTGGCGGTTGATGGTCATTGGGAGTGCTTCGGTAGTTGACGATATCAGCATTCACAAGTTGATCATCAAAGTGCAGGGCTTCATGGCCCGCAACACTCGCATAAAGAATTTCTATTGGCTTGTGACTTGGTCGCAGTGGGCTATAGATAGGAACGGTCCAGTGTTGCCCTTGGGAAATCCCTGGCATGGTCGCCTGAGGTGAAAGTTCGTCTCGGATTGATAAATTGTCCGGCAAATGACGAGTTGTTTCGTATTGCAAATTGCCAGAATGAAGCGATACAGTGACTTTGTTGCCAGGTGTGATTCTGCCACGCAATCGCACAGTCTGCAGAGATCCCGGGACTTTGACGATTGATTGAAAGTTTCTTAGTTCTCCTCGACTGTTGATCGTCATGCGGCCAAAAGCCTCAAGTTTTATTGAGGTATGGAGTGTGCCTCCATGAGCTCCAAGCAATGTATTTGCCCAAGGCGGCAACAAGTCATTCAGGGGAAGGTCGACAAGTTGAAGGTTTGACCAGACGGTTACTGTGCCAGAAGGACTTGGCTCAACAATGCTTAATGCAGATCCGACCGGGCTGTCGTTAAGTGAAATCATCCAAGCTGTCGTTGAAGTGTCCTTCGTAGAAGCGTAAATCGACTGATAGCCCGGTGGCGTGTCGGAGGCGAGTGTTGGTAAAACTCTAGTGATAAACAACCAGCTGTTTGCTATAGCCGCAAAGGCCAGAATGAGCGCTGTCACGGTTGGGCGATACATAGGAATGGATTCCGGCTATGGTTTTCAATTGAACACGAGGGACAGTCGTGGCATGTTGGTTACGAACGAGCGGCAGCGAACAAGTTATGTATGGTGTGCTTTAGGCTAGAGGCCCTTTCTTGAGACAAATGTCTTCGACGATTATTTTCCGTCACCTCTAATGTACGAGATGTTTTCAAGACGGTTTTTCCGAGAGAAAGGCTGATTTTACCCGGGGCAGGTATTGGAGTTGCTAAAAACACGGCACAATTTTTATACTCTTTGAAGTCAGGCGGGGTGGGTTTTCAAAAATACTGCAGTAGATGGTTTTTTGTATGCCGTTCGTGTGTTTTCAGTGAAGAATCATTCGTTCTCGGGCTGTTTTGAGAATCCCGCTCCCGTTAAGGATAGCGATGTTCGGTCAACTGGAAAGAACCCAGGAGGTTGAGCGATGAGCGATTCTGTCTACTACCATCAAGGATGTCCTGTATGTGGCAGGATGTTGCGAATAGGCGTCCGTTTGCTTGGTCAGCGTGTTTACTGTCAGCATTGTGGCGGAGGATTTCGTGCAACGGATGAAACTCTTGAGGAAGATGAGGGGGCAGTTCGGGCGATGGAGCAAATTCAGGAAGATCGGATCGAAATGCTATTGGAACGCGCTACTGAAGCGATTGGCAACTCGCTGAAGAGCGAGCAGTCTCAGGAAGAAGATATAGCACAGGAAACAGCCTGACGTACTCGCTCGATTGCCGGTCGTTAGGTATTTACTGTCTGCTTGTCTGAACCAACTCTTCTAATGCACTCCAGTAATTCGGAAAGGTCTTCCGGACACATGCTGGGTTGGTGATGCATACTCCCTTTGACCGAAGCCCAACAAGTGACAGGCTCATGGCCATACGGTGATCGTCGTATGTTTGTATTTTTGCCGGCCGAAGGGGGGCAGGATGTATTGTCAGTCCATCAGGCTGTTCGTCAACGATGGCCCCGAGGCGTTGTAGTTCACATGTGAGGTCGCTAATACGATCAGTCTCCTTGTCTCGTATGTGAGCAACATTCCGAATCACGGTCGGTCCCTCGGCAAAAAGCGCAACAGCAGCGAGTGTCATGACAGTATCACTGATTGCATTCATGTCGATATCAATACCCTTTAAATCATTGCCTTGTATCGTAATGGATGGACATGACGAACTATTGCTTGACCATGTAACAGTGCATCCCATCTGTTCGAGTGCTGAGCAGAATTCGATATCACCTTGCATGCTATTACGACCAAGTCCCTCCAGAGTGACTGTGCCATGCGTAATTGCAGCAGCAGCTGCAAAATAGCTGGCTGCAGATGCATCGGGTTCAATTTCGTAATTTTTTGACACGTAACCTGTGGGTGCAATATGCCACTGGCGATCGTTACGAAGTTCACATTTTCCACCAAACGACTCAATAATTTTGCGAGTCATATCGAGATACGGCGTTGAGACAAGTGTTCCAGTTAGCTCAAGGGAAAGGCCTTCTGGCATACATGGTGCAACCAAGGCGAGTCCGCTCGCAAATTGGCTGCTTGTTGTGCTCTGGATGCATGCCTCAGCGCTCGTTACTCCAGTGCTACGAATGGTAACAGGAGGGCACTCGCCTGCACTTCCTGCCTCCGCCTCGACACCAAGCATTCGGAGAGCGTTCAGGAGGTCGCCGATTGGCCGCTGCCGCATGCGTGCGGTTCCATCGAGAACATAGTGGCCGTTTCCAAGGCTGACCAAAGCAGTAAGGAATCGCATTGTCGTTCCGCTGGCTTGACAATCAATGGAAGCCTGAGATTTTGGAATCAAACCTGCTGATCCATGAATGAACAATGTCTGTTTGTTCCAATCTGCGTCAACATTAAAGCCAAGGTTTTTTAAGCCACTAATCATGATGCGGGTGTCATCACTGTCGAGCGCACCGGTTATCTGACTTGTTCCATGAGCTAGTGCGGCACAGATCACGGCCCGATTGGTAATGCTTTTTGATCCGGGCGCACGGACACGGCCTTGGATCGGTCTTTGCACGGGTGTTACGGTAACTTCGTCAGGGAGCGAGTTTAGTGACATCAGACTTTAAAAGGCATTGATGAAGATGGATTCGAAGACTGCCAGGAGAAACGTTTCTCAGGTAGATTATGCCATGTTGGATCGACAAGCACTATCAATTCTTAAACAACGCTACCATTCCTGAGGGATTGTGTGATGAAATCACTGCGGCAGAGTTCTGAGGTCAGTCGTAGTTCATATGATCTCACTGTCCCACCGGTTGTTCGCTTTGGTCATGGTCGGATCGCAGAGGTAGGCCACATAGCAGCCATTCTCGGTAAGCGAATCTGGCTTGTTGTTGGGAAGCATAGTTTCGCTGCATGCGGTGGCAGAGAGAGTTTATTAGACGGGTTTCATCAAAACGGATTGAGTTTTGATGAAATAGCTCATTCGTGTGGTGAGCCAACAGTCCAGCAGATTGCGACCGCAATATGCAATATGCCAGTTGACCAACAGGATGTAGTTGTTGTCGCAGTTGGTGGCGGCGCAACTATTGATTTTGGAAAAGCATTGTCAGCTCTAGCGACAAACATGAAACCAGAATCAGAAGAAACAGCTGAGGAGATGATTCTCGATCGCTTGGAGGGCGTAGGCCGAGGAATTCCAATCGTCAATCCACCTCTACCTTTTGTAGCAGTGCCGACAACAGCAGGCACTGGCGCAGAAGCAACTCGCAATGCAGTGCTTTCGTGTCCCAAGCGAATGTTTAAGAAAAGTTTACGGAGCCCACTGATGGTTCCGCGAGCGGTGATCCTTGACCCTAGCCTGATCGGCTCCTGTAGTCGTGACATTATTGCCGCGTCAGGCATTGATTGCCTGACGCAGTTAATTGAATCATTTATCTGCCGTTTTCGGTGGGCTGTGCCAAGAGCATTGGTGCTTGATGCCTTTCCACAGGCGATGAGCGCGTTACCTCGTCTCCTTGAGAATCCATCTGATGAAATCGCGCAATCTGCAATGTCACACGCAGCATTCATTTCTGGTGTTTCACTTGGTAATTCTGGTTTAGGACTGGCTCATGGCGTGGCAGCAGCGCTCGGAGTCGAGTGTGGGGCTCCTCATGGTTTGGCGTGTGCCGCATTATTACCGGTTGCACTTCGCGTCAATCAAAAGATTTCAGAGCGTGATCTGGCCAGGCTTGATCAGGAGTTAGATGGCGAACGGTTACCTCCGCCAGAAAGTGCCCAACGACTCATAGAACGTGTTAAGGATTTGTGTCGACTGGCTGGGACGCCAGCTCGCCTTTCTGAATTTGGCCTGAAAAGAGAACGGCTCTCCTGGCTCGCCGAACATTCAGGCGGGAATAGCATGAAGGGCAATCCATTACAACTGTCACCAGCAGAGTTAAGAGATGTGCTCGAGTCAGCGTTCTGAATACGTTTTGGTGTGGTTTAAGGATTACTCAAAACAGAAAAACAATTGCTCCGAGTGCACATGTAACGAGCGACAGTGTCAGAAGGATAAGCAACAGAAGTTTGGAATCTGATCTTTTTCTATTGGTTGCAATTGGTTTTATGACGATGCTCGGTTGGGCTGATTCAGTCGGATTATCTGTCTCGATTGAAAAGATCGGCCCGGCGGCCAGCTCTTGAAGGGTTTGGGGGGGAGGTGGCATGGCAAAGTTTTCTGCACCGGTCGTTGGTACAGGCGGGATGACTTGGTCTGCAGAAGAGGGGCGTGAATCATGCATGGTATTCGGTAGTTGAGTGCCTGGCAGTTGCTGGGAGAAGGTGCGGTGCAAAAAAGAAGGCAGAGTTTAGTGCGGCTTCTTTCTGGGCGGTACTATTCGACGCGGTGCCAGGCTGTGAGTTCGGCTATCGTGTGTTGGTGTTTGCGACCAGTTTCACGAATGACAAACGGAATGTCTTCGCGACATCCCAGCTTGAAGTGTGGATGTAATGCTTTTGATAATCCCGTGAATGTATCAATAGGGATACCAGTATTGTCAATGTAGCCGCCTAACCAATAGCTCGGCGGGGTGTAGTCTTCTAGCCACGTGTAAGGTGACGTAATGACAAGCCATCCGCCGGCACGAATGCGTTGGGTTATTGAATCTAGAAAAAGCTGGGGCTGATAGAGACGATCAATTAGATTTCCTGCGAAAACGAGATCATAGTTATTCATTTCATCAAGAAGATTGCACGCATCGCCGGTTTGAAATGTGACTCGGTTGGCAATGGTGCTACCTATCAGACTCTCAAGCGATGTCTGACAATCAGTCGACAATTGGCCCTCAGTTGGAATCTTGTATTGAATGGTACCGCTTTGCTGCAATTTCTTCGCCGCATCAATGAAGCCGGATGAGTAATCGAGGGCATCAACATGCTGAAAGTGCTTTGCTAGCTCAAAAGAAGACCTTCCCACTGCACAGCCAATGTCGAGGCAGCGGTCACGGCTTTCAAATTGTACGGATTCCATCAAAAAATCGATGCATGCAGCAGGAAAATTGGGGACGCCGAGCACGGGTGGGCCGTAATGAAAGCCTAAATACTGTGAGACAAGACTGGAGGTTTCATAAAGTGCAGAACCAGGTGTTTGTGGAGCTGTTAGTTTCATCTGTTCTTTTCGTTTCATCTATATTTAGTTGTTGAAAACACGTGGGGAGGCAATAAGGCCATCAATGAGGCTTTGAGGTAAAGGTGACGTCGCTGCCAGTAGCGAGCCGACAACACTACCTCGATGACAGGAGTCACCACCACATTGTGCATTTGAGCAGATTCCATTTGCTGGCTTACCGGCATGTCTGTATGCGAGAAACAGTGCGGCGGGAAATGCATCGGGAATGTAGCAGGCCGATGAGAGCATTCCGCCGACAACTACTCGATCAGGATAGTCTTCCCAGCGTGCGATCTTTGCCTTCGACACCCATTGAGAAGCCTCGTCAAGAATGACCTCCTGTAAGGGTGCTCCAAGGCTTACGCCGGCCAGGATTCGAACAAGAACATCAGCCGCAGCAAGTACGTCATTGTCTTTGTGGGTAAGCGAGACATGACTCTGTACTATTTCACGAATATCAGGATGTCGTGGACCGAGCGCGGCAACCAGCGCCGGAACACCGACAAGACCACCAATGTGAATGTCGCGGACTCCGCAATTAACCGCTTTTCGACCAGAGGCATAATTTGTAAAAAAGTGCCGGTGGTACTCTTCAGCGTAGGTGTCATTGTGCTTCTGAGGAGTAAGCATGAAGTTGATATAGTGATCGAGCCAGCGAATGGAATCATAGTGTCCCAAACGTCGAACCAATTCGAACAGTTCAATCGCCAGAAGTGAATTGAGGGTGTTTTCGCCAGCTGTTAGAAATTGGTGGTAGTGTACGCCACGTTTGCCCCAGTACTGCGACTGCTCACGCAAAATATCACCGTCTGCATTGAGTGGCTTGTATTCGGATCGCCAGAGAATGCTGTCAGGATGCGTCTTTCTGGGCGAGTGATAGGAATCAAGTATCCCAAAGTCTCTCTCAATTGCAGATTGGTTGTAGTACCAATGAACGGGCATTGCGATACTGTCGGCTACCAGGGCACCAAGCAATATTTGTTGGCCAAAAGAAACGGTCGAAAGCGTTTCGATGTCCACATGTTGTCTTTTTTCTTCATCTGATTGAGGAGTGTTCATCGTAATACTTGCTCAAAAAAAGATGTGACTCGAGAGTTTTTTGAGTTTTCAAATACAGTTTTAGAGGGCCCATGCGACAAGACTTTACCGTCGCCTATAAAGGCAACTTCGTCAGCCACTCGACGAGCAAAGTTCATCGCGTGAGTGACAAGGACGAAATCAGTTCCGGAGTCTTTAAGGCCCTCAATCATATCAAGTACTTCAGCAGTCATCTCTGGGTCTAGGGCGGAAGTCGGCTCGTCAAGAAAGAGCCGCTTTGGTCTCACAACCATCGCACGAAGTATTGCTATTCTCTGGTTTTGGCCACCAGAAAGTTCCGCTGGCCGTTTGTCAGCATGTTCATGAAGCTGGAATCGTCTCAAGGGCTCTTCAACTCTCGCTATGGCGTCATCACGACTGAATCCGTGGACGTGTACGAGTGGAAGGATTAGATTCTCACGAGCGGATAGGTGGGGAAAGAGGTTGTAGGATTGGAAAACTGTGCCAATGGTGCGACGATAGAGGCGAAGATTTGCTTCGTCCCGTTGCAGGACCGTTTCGTCGAATGTCACTGTCCCTCTGGTGGGTATGTCGAGGCCTGCGAGGATTCGAAGGAGCGTGGATTTTCCACCACCTGATGGGCCGACAAGGACGAGCGAGTTCACCATCCCGGTCTCGATTGATAGTTTGTCGAGAACTCGCGTGGTGCCAAACGTCTGAGTGAGATCTTTTATGGTGAGCCGCATGGTGTTGCTTGGGGTGCTAGTTATCGTTCGTAACTAAATGAAGATTCGAGCCACCGGGCGGTAGCGGATAGCGGTAAAGTGAGCATTAAATAGCCAATCGCAAGAGGTACGTAACTCTCAAGAGTTGAGTATGTAAAAGAATTTACTTCACGAGCATTAAGTGTGAACTCGGAGATGGCAATAACAGAGAGAAGAGAAGAATCTTTAATAAGAGACACGAGCTGACCTGCTATAGCAGGCAAGACAAGGCGCACAGCCTGAGGCAGGATAACAAGCCGAAATGATTGCCATTGTGTCAGCCCAATCGCACGAGCCGAGTCTCGCTGTGTTTTGGGGATAGCATTGAGTCCGCCTCGAAAAATCTCAGCCATGTAAGCTCCGCTAAAAGCAGCGAGTACCAAGGTGCCCACCACAAAACGATTTTCGATGCCAACGGCATTGGCTATGACATAAAATCCGAGGAGCAACTGAACAAGAAGCGGAGTTCCCCGAATAATTTCAACATAGATCCTTCCGGTTGCCTCGATAAGAGGATTTCGAGCACCCAGGAACAGCGCCACAACAAGCCCAATTGCAACACTGAGTACTAAGGCTGCAAGACTCAGTCCGAGAGTCACAAGCCAACCGGAAATGAATTTCTGTCGGTATTCCCAGACCCCAGACCAGTTCCAGTCACCGGGTACCTCAAAGCAGGCAAGGACGAGCAGGCAGGTAACAGCCGTTGCAACAATGAGGTGAGCGAAAGATCGAGACATGGTTATAGCATAGAGCGTTCGGCTGGAAATATAGAGTAGTAATCCTGTTGCGGGCCTCTTTGCCGTCTCTGTGATGAAGCAAAAGGCTACAAGGAGTCCCTTTTTCGAACTATTGGAATCCTTATTTTTACTTTTGTCACCCGCTAGCGGACACAGAACAGACCACGAGCCTGCACTCAGAAATAAAAAGGAATGTTATTGTCTTTAAAATAACCCTTTTCCTCAGATAAAAACTTTTCTCCAAGTTTTTCAAAGCCACCTGCATCTTTAAATTCTTGCAGGAATTCATTGATTGACTGAAGTAGTGCGATGTCCTGTTTTCGAAGCCCAATGGCCCAGGTTTCCTGATGAAATGGATTGAGGATGGCTCGGGTTGTTTTTGGGTGGCGGCGGTGATGGCGGTAGACAGAAAGTGAGTCATAAATGAAAGCATCTACTTTGCCTTGCATGACTTCAAGTACAGCAGCGGACTCCATGTCTAAGACAAATACGTTGGCATCTTTGAGCTGTTGAGCCGCGTATTTGTGAGCAGATGTTCCTAATTTTACAGCGATACGAACACCTGGTTTTGTTATGTCATCAGGTGACAGGATCGGCGAATTTCTTCCAACGAGAAGAGTGAGTCCAGTTTTCAAGTATGGGTTCGAGAAGGCGATTGCCTTGGCCCGCTCTGGCGTTGATGTCATGGATGAAATAATACAGTCAATTGTACCTGTTCGAAGTGCTGGAATCAGACCATCGAACGCGATGTTTTCAATGATAATCGTACGTCCAAGATATTTTCCAAGTGATTTGGCCAGCTCCACACTGATGCCCTCTGGCCGGCCGGCTGTGTCAGTCATTTCAAATGGTGGATAAGAAAGTTCCATGCCAACCCGAAGAGCGGGTTGAGCTGCCTTAACTGTGTTTAGTGAAATTTCCTCAGTTGATGCGATTAGTGCGATGAGGATTCCAATCGCGTAATACAAAGATCGTTCTTGTTTCCGCATGTGATTGTCCAGGAGGCATTGTTCAATTGTTTTTTCAGTATATGAAACCAGAGAGCACTGTAGGAATACACACGGCGGTTCGGGTGATGATAGATTCTTTGATGCTGTGAATACTCGATGATTCAGTCCAATGTGCGTTCAATGTACGCTTTGGTGTCGGCTGCCCCACTTCTTCATTTGTTGGAAATGAAATTTGTGGTGATCTCATACGACGGCGATATTTCTTTCCCGGAGGGGAGGGGATCAGGTCACAAGAAGTCCAAGCCCATTCATCCAAATCTCGAAAACGAGATATTGTCGCTGTGAAGGGCCGAAATAACCAGTGACACTGTTTTGATTAGTCGCCATCTGCGCCGCAATTTTATCTTCTGGTGGCTTGAGTGAATCCAGCCTCAATAAGATCTTGATAGCCGGGCTGTAACGCACGTGCGTCATAGCCATGAGATAATAGAATACGTGCTGCCTCAAGGCAGCGGCCGCCGGATAAACAGTGACAGTAGATAATTTGATTACTAGGAAGTCGATTACGTAGTTTGTTCTCGGCAGTGGTTCGAAGTTCACTGAGGGGAAGAGACTGGGCACGAGATAGATGGCCACGAGACCATTCTTTTGGCTCACGAACATCTATGAGAATAGCATCTTGATTCATTACGTTGTGTTTGACCTCAGCAAGCGTGTCCTTCGTGTGGGTGTCGGCAAAGACAGAAGTGAATGCTCCAAGAAGGATCGCCAGTAGAAATCCTGTAATCTTGCATGCATTTTCGGAAGAACAAGATTGATTCCATGGCATCTTTGCAATGACCATCCCCATTCCGCATGTGTCGGTGATGCCGGCAAAAACCAGACCTACTCCAATGAAGCCGGCAAGGCATAAGCCGGCAAGTTGGATCACATAGATTCCGCCGAATGCTGCCAAAAGAACACCAGCGAAGACAAGCAGTCCTGCTGAAATTCGGACCTGTCTTTCCAGAGATATTGATTTGCGGCCTCGAACAACAGGGAGCCCCGCGACCTCGCAGGCGACGGTTCCTCCTTCAATATTAACGACGTTCTTGAAGCCAGCAGCAGACATGGCGTCGCAGGCCTTTTTACTGCGCCCTCCCGACTGGCAAATGAAGTACAGGAATCCGTCTTTGCCAGGACTCGAAGCCAGCGACGCTGTTTCGAGGCGATCAAGCGGTATGTTCTCCACATTCCGAACGTGAAGGGTACTGAACTCCGCTGGTGTACGAACGTCAATAATCCTCATGGAGTCGTTGTTTTGAAAGCGGTTAAGAAGTTCTCGAGGGGAGATGTTTTCAGCCATATGCTCTTCCTTCACGTCGCACGTTCCGTTTGTGTGACAATGAAAACGTTGTAGATACGGAAGCCTAGTTCTGCTTCAGGATAGGCTTCTTGTACCCGTTTCGTACAGTGCTCTATGAAGTCAACGTTATTTTGTCAAAATTCTAGAATAAGTAGTTGATGCCAAAATTCAATTTGTAATTTGTGAGGTGGTTTGGCTATCGAGGGGTGGTGGTTCTTGATTTATTCAGTGGATTAAGTCTGCCATCGCGCATTTTGCAAAAGACTTTCCAATTCTGTTTTGAGTAATAGCAAGGAATTCTTGAATGGGTTCAGAAAAAAAAGGACACGATCGCCTGATGACGGAGCGATCGCAACTTGAAGAAGCTCAGGCTGCCGGTATTGGACGTACACTGGCAACGTACACGCGGCTTTCGGGACCTGGTTGGTTGCAATCAGCCATAACGCTCGGTGGTGGATCGCTGGCAGGATCGCTTTATTTGGGAGTCATTGGTGGCTATGAGTTCCTCTGGCTGCAGCCCCTCATGATGATTCTCGGGATCGTAATGCTTTCTGCAATTGCGTACGTGACCCTTTCGACTGGGAAGCGACCGTTTCAGGCTATGAATGAGCATGTTAGTCCGGTGCTCGGTTGGGGCTGGCTTCTTGCTGCAATGATGGCAAACCTTGTCTGGGCAATGCCCCAATTTTCTTTGGGTACAGCAGCGCTTCAGCAGAATTTATTTCCACACTATCTTGCTGGTGATTCTGCAAAAGTTATTTGCGTTCTTGGTTTGTTTCTGATTGCAACGGCAGTGGTTTGGTTTTATGACTCACCAGGATGGGGAGTTCGTGTCTTTGAGTTATCTCTCAAAGCAATGGTTGGTCTTGTAGTGCTTAGTTTTTTTGGCGTTGTGGTAGCAATGTCCTGGAAAGGTGAGTTGGATTGGATGAGTATTGCGAAAGGTTTTGTGCCGGATCTCAGCCTTCTTTGGCGTCCTGTAACTGGACTGCATGGCTTTATTGATGAATCGAGTGCTCGTGATTATTGGACCACCACAATTCTTCACGCGCAACGGGAACGAATGATAGCCGCTGCCGCTACTGCAGTGGGAATTAATATGACGTTTCTGTTGCCATACTCGATGCTTCGGAAGGGCTGGGATCGTGCTTTTCGGGGACTTGCAGCTTTCGATCTTTCAACAGGCCTCTTTATTCCATTTCTTGTTGCAACAAGCTGTGTTGTGATTGCTGCTGCCAGCCAGTTTCATGCTCAGTTTGATGAAAGAATTATCAGTCAGCCTGCTGCTGATACTGCCGGTTCATATAGAGATAACCTTGAAAAAAGAGTCAGGGCGGAGTCCGGCTCAGAGGATCGTTCTGTCCTCAGTGAGTCAGAGATGAATGCAAAGATCGATGCTTTGCCGTCAGCAGATCGAAAGCTCGCATATATGCTTATCAAGAGAGATTCTCTCGATCTTGCAACTGCTTTAGAAAACCTGTTCGGGAAGGGTGGTCTTACACAAAAAGTTTTTGGTATTGGCGTTCTTGGGATGGCTATTTCAACGATAGTGATTTTGATGGTTATTAATGGATTCTGTGTTACTGAGATGACAGGGCGTGATAGTGACCGAGTTGTTCAGCGGCTCGGTGCACTATTTCCAGGTGTTGTTGGTGGTCTTGGATTCCTTGCCTTGTGGGGAGATGATCAGGCAAGGTTCTGGCTTGCGGTGCCTACAAGTAATTTTGGCATGGTGCTTTTACCAATTGCATACATCGCATTCTTTTTCATGATGAATAGCCCATCTTTGCTCGGTGATGCAATGCCCAGAGGTCTGTTACGAGTTGTTGTCAATGTCGTAATGCTTGTTGCGATTATTGCTGCGAGTATCGGCGCTGGCTTGAGCGTATGGGCGAACGTCGGTTGGATTGGTGTAGTCTTTGCAGCCGTATTTGTTGTGATTAGCGTAGTCAATGCGGGTTCAAAACGACCAGCATTGAAACAACACTAACAGACTCTTTGATTCCATGCCTTATGAGGACTCTCTTCCGCTGCTTGCATCTTTTCTGCTGCTTACAACTATTTTCATTTGGATCTGGCGATCAAGTGGGCAGTACCAATGGATGATTGTGGCGATGCTGGCTTGTGGAGCAGGTTGCGGTGCGGCTGCGATTGATTTTTTTGTTCAGACTGATCGAGAGCAGGTGGAAATCCTGCTTCCCGTGCTTGCTCAGGCTGTTGAGAAAAAAGATCTCGAGACCCTTCTTGAAGCAATTGCCCCTGAAATACGACCGGTTCAGGAGCAGGCAGAGAAAGCTGTTTTGGAGATTAAGCCCAGGCAGGTACTCATAACACGTCTTGATGTAGATGTTCTGTATGGTCAGAGATTTCCGAAGGCAGTTGCTGATTTGCTTGTTCGAGTTACGGGAAAATTTGTTGGGAGAGAGGAGGGGACTGCCATTGTCAGTGCCACGGTGACCCTGGAGAAACGCAAACGGTGGCTTGTAACAGAATGTATTGTGAAACCGGCCGAGCTACTGAATAAAAGAAAAACAACACGGGCCGGACAGATCTTACGTTGACCGCCGGCCCGTGCCGCTACCAGTTGTTTCTTGATCTATGAATCTGATCGAAGCACATTCTCTAGACTAAATGTGGTATCGAATTCTTTACCTTGTTCCTCAACAATCTTTTTGTAATCACTAATCTGATTGCTGATTTCTTCGATCACGGCAGGCTTGTTGCTGAGATTAGGATTCGCCATGAGGCTCGCCTGTAACGCAGTGAGTCCTTCCTCGTACGCAGATTGTGCTGCCTCAAAATCGCCATCTTGGGCAGCTTGACTCGCTCGTTGTAGTGATTCACGTGCCCTTATGCCATCTGGTGTTGATGCAATTGTTGAGACTGCCATCCAGTAGTCGTAGTTAAGTACATCTCGACATGAGCTTATGCCACGATAGTTCTCTTTGGCATCGGACAGAACGATACACAGGTTTTCTGCTCGAGAGCGTAGAGGTTCGACAAGAGTACCTGCTGCAGTTCTCCAGGAAACTGAAGTAGCCTTCTCCGCAACTGCTGCGAGATCAGCCTGCACTTCCGTTCTGCTCTCTGCGTCATTTTGCAGTGCGTCCTGCTGCTCTTGCGGGAGCGACTGCACGCGAAGTGAGTGAATCATGTCCCGGGCTTCACCGAGCATGTCCGTAAGCTTCTCCTCAAGACGCACGATACGTTGTTTTTCTGCCGAATGAATCCAGAGAGGCAACGATTTATTGTGAATCATAACAAAGCGAGTGGCGAGTTCCTTTCCTTCTTCTTGAACAGTTTTCCAGGCTGCCTGTGTTTCAGGACTAAACTCGCGATTGTTCTCGAGTTCATTCACCTTTCGTAATGCATTTAACATCGGCTGTGCTGCATCGATTAGTGGAACGCCGACAGTATCGGAATCAAACCTGCTTGTAGGTGCGAAGCCCGCTATAGATTGCTTCATCAATGACTTGCTTGCTGAAGCGGTAGAAAGTACGGTGCTTGGCATCTGTGCAAAAGCATAGAGAAGCCCGGTTATTACCATGCAAATACCGAGAATTACTTCTTCGGTAAAAAGCACACGACTTGGATGTGTGAGCTCATCAGTGACATCTTTGAGATTGTGTTCTGACTGAGGTGTAGGATTTTTTCGACTACCCAACCGAGATGTTGCGAAAAACATGTCAGGGACCCTTTCTGCTGGTATAAATCGCAGAGAGTGGAGATGGAGTGCTTCAAATAGGAAGCATGGTCAGCTCAACTCGCTACTTTTTTCACTCGATGGCCTGCCCCTGACTGCCGCCACCAAGTTCTTTCAATGAACGATAGGCACACTGATGAATCTCAAATCGGTAGAATGCTGAAAAATTTGAGTATTCCTGTAAAATCCGAATGAAACTAACAATTGCTTGCTAACCATCACGGTTTTTCAGATCAGACACTTAGGAAATATTCATTTTTTGTGGACTGAAAAGTCAAAATATCAAGAAATATTGGGCAATACGACTTTCTTTCAATTCTCATGTTCTTGTCGGTTCATCGTTCGAGGTTTGAACAAGGTCATCGCGAAGTTCCCTTTTTGGACGCAGGGACTTTTCTTTAAGAACTGCGTGATAGCCACGAACGGCCTCTTCCGGCGAAAGTTCGTCATCGATAACTGCCCGAAGAAATTTGACAAAAGAGCGTTGGTCCTCTGCCGAATTAATTTTTCTTCCAAAAATGGCAGCACGGGCACCGTATTTTTTTGCGTTTGCAGCTAGAGTGAATGCATCGCACGTTGTCCCAGAACTACCACCCAGAACCCCAATTATGATATTTTTGTCGTAGGCTGCTAACTGTTCCATGACGGCAGGCCGGAGGTAGGGGATTTTCAGAAAGAGAGGTCTGTTTTTTTGTGGGATGCCCGCGAGACAGCGGACAGCTTGATCCGCAATGAAGCGATCAAGGTCAGGAATCTGACGACGACGTTCAAGACAGTTCGGGTAAAAGATTTCAAGAAAGTGTTTGAAGTTATTCTGTTCGGCATCGAGCCGAAAATTCTTATATGCATTAAGAATTGGTTGGTCGACGGAGGCTTGATCATTCAGGGTTAGGGAGAACAGTCCGAGATTTGCACCGGGGACAGTATCCGAACTGGGGGTGTCCGTCTTAGTTTTCAAAGGATTCCAGCCATACTGGGCTTCTTTGATCGTGCAGGTTGAAAAAGGTAGTGCGGGTTGTGTTGAATAGCTCCCAGTGCCAGCGGATAGCCAGATGTCTGTCGTGTCATTCATGCGGACTGCTGGAGTGACAGACGACGTCTCGAATAATTGCTTGTCGATTGTGAGTTGTGCATTGGTGTTTGCACTCATCAGCATGACGTCAATATGCCCATCAGCAACAATCCCGCAAATTTGTTCGCGGTAAAATTCCATTGTTCGGAAGAGGTTATCTTCAGCAACGTGATTCGAAAGTACGCCCGGTGCTGCCAGACCAAAAGCCATATCTGCATCTTTGGCATCGACCAGAAGGAAATCACGGCATGATGTGTTGGTGAGTATGCGAGCAATTCGTGTGTCCAGAGATTTTTGTTGTGTATTCATGGCGTGGTGTGCGAATGAATTAAATGAGGTTTATGGTTACTATCTCACTCATTCGTGTTCGGTAAGAACAGTCCTTTCATTGCGGTGTTTATTGAGAAGGGAAACGCGTTTGGTTTTACAAATTCCCCGTTTACAATCTAGCTTATTGTTGGCAAAAAGATTGTGGAGAGAGATGTTTTGGACCGATCCGGGGAGGTGGTTTTTCATTTCGAAGAAGTAACTACGTGAACGTTTTCAGTCCGCGTAGCCTTTTAAAAGGAACATCATGGAGAAGAAGTTTGATTGCCTTGTTTGCGGTACTGCGGTTGTCGATGCAATTGTGAAACCAGTGCCGCTTGAAGAGCCAATCGGTAAGGGGAAGTTGCTGCATGTTGGTCCACTTGCTGTTACCACAGGAGGTCTCGTCTGTAATGCAGGTATAGCCATGCGAAAACTGGGCCTGAAAGTTTCATCGGTAGGGCTCGTGGGTCATGATTTCTGGGGAGAATTTATTTCAAGTGCGTTATCATGTGAAGGTATTGATACGACCGGATTGAAAAGTCTGGAGGCCATATCGACGAGTAGCACAGCGGTCTTCATTGATGTTTCCGGTGAAAGAACCTTTGCTCATCACGTTGGCAGTTGTGCCAAGCTGAATTCAGATTTTATTTATGACCATCTCGGCCATTTTTCAAAGAGTCAATATGCTCTGATTGGCTATGTAGGCCTTTTGCCAGGACTCGAGCCGAATCTTTTCGAGGTTCTTAGGGAAATTCAAAATACGGGTTGTCGTGTAGCAGTTGAGACAGCTGGGGATGGTGGCAGTCTTGAATATGTTGCATCTGCCCTGCCGTACATCGACTATTTTGTACCAAGCTTTGATGAGGCGAAAAGTCAAACGGGGATAGAAGACCCGCGGGGCATCCTACAGTTCTACCGCTCTCTGGGAGCTCGTGGGCTGATTGGTGTAAAAATGGGTTCTGCGGGCACAATTCTAAGTCCATCTCACGGTGAATGTATTCAGGTTCCTTGTGTTGGGGCGCCGGGGCCAGTCGTTGATACAACAGGTGCTGGTGATTCGTGGCTGGCGGGCTTTTTAGCGGGCATTCTTCGTGGACAAAATGTCTACCAGTCAGCCCTTTTAGGAGCAGCCACAGCGGCTTGCTGTGTCACGGGGCTTGGTGCAACGGATGGCTTACGAGACTTCGATCAGACACAACATCTGATCGAAGGTATTTTGCCGTAGTTACGATTCAGGAGATCGTTTCTTTAATTATCAAGTTCTTAAAGCGATACGGAGCTAATGCGGTAAAGATGAGATTTTGTACGAATGAGTAGATCGTCTCCAAAAACAGCCGGCGACGCCATGCATCCATCGTTAAGTTTGTTTTCTGAAACTATTTCAAAGAATTGAGGATTAGCTTTGAACACGATGCAGGTACCGTCCTCATCGCATGCATAAAGCCTTCCCCCGGACTCAATGAGTGAAGCTGAATAGCGTCCGCTATGTCGTTCGCTCCAGCGTACCTTCCCGGTCTCGATATCTATACAACTAAAAATCCCAGTATCGCTCACCATATAAAGTTGGTCAGCCACAACAGATTGGCTCGGTCGAGTTGGAGCCGATTTTCCAAACTTCCAAACCACATTTTCATCTGTGATATCCCCTGTTCCATCAGGTCGAACTGCTAGTAAACGATCGCCTTGAGCTGTACAAATAACCACAAGCCCGTGGCTATAAAGAGGTCGGGCTGCTGCATTGAATCCACCGTGATAAACCGTCCAAAGTTCTTCGCCATTATCTGGGTCATATGCAACAGTGGCGACTGCTGCTGGACTCACGAGTTGTGTTCGATTGTTGTGAGTCACAATCGTAGGGGTGCAATATGCTTTCTTAAAGTCGCCATCATCAGATCCATAATGAATAGATCGATCTGTCCGCCAGATTGTTTCTCCAGTCTTTGCATCGAGAGCGATGACGTATTGCTGATCGAATCCATCGAAAGTCAAAAATAGTTTATCCTCAAAAACAATTGGAGATGACCCTGGTCCTCGGTGGTGATCACATGGTAGGTCCTGGCGAGTCCATGTGATTACATCCGTCGCTGTGTCAATGCAGGCAGTTCCGGCACTACCGTAATGAACGTAGAGACAGCCATCTTCAACAACAGGGGTTGGGCTTGCGTAGCTGTTAAACGGGTGGCAAAACATCGGGTCCTCAATTTCGAAGACCGTAATGTCTTTACGTATCATTCCCGTTTTTGCATTCACTGCGAGTAGCGAAAGTCGGTGACCGTCTTTAGTAGCGTTGGAAAGCCATATGGTATTTCCTGAAACAACAGGACTAGACCATGCTTTGCCTGAGACAGGCGTTTTCCAGCGTATGCCCGTTGTTTCATTCCATCCAATGGGCAGGTTTGGCGAATGTGATTTGCCGTCAGCCGTCGGTCCACGAAACTGATTCCAGGAATACTCTGTCGCTTCGGTTGCGAAAGCTTCTCTGTCAATCGGCTTTTCAGAAAAAGGAAGCACATAAAGCAGGCTTGCGACAAAGAGCAGGAAAGATTTAGAGTGCATTTTTGAGGTTATTTTGGGCTTAAATTATTGTATTTGTTTTCGACGAGGTAGCTTTCGGCTTGGTATCGATTGAGTTGAGATCTCATGGTTCTTGCCATCGAATTGATTTTCAAGAAAAAGCCTAATGCGGTCGTCAAGTTCGCTCAGTTGAGGGCGACCATGACCACCACCCTCAATTGCGATAAGCCTGCTTGTTACTCCAGCGTTCTGTAGTGAGTCATGGAGTTGAACAGACTGTTCAAAAGGTACAAGTGAGTCCTTCGTCCCGTGAATTGTCAGGAAAGGCGGATCGTCCTTTGAGACATACGTAATCGGTGACGCCGTTCGAGCAATTTTCTTGTTGTCTTGCACTGGTCCACCAAGCAGTAGTGATTCTGGTGAGTCGGGATTGTTATGCCAACCACCCATTGAAGTGAAGTCGCTCGGGCCAAAGAAATTGACAACACCTTGGACTCTGCTACTTTTTTTGCCCCAAATTCCGAGCTCACCCTCAAGATCCGGAACATCCCCAGACGTTCCGAGTACGGCGACAAGATGGCCTCCAGCAGACGATCCAGCCACAACAATCTTCTCCGGGTCAGCCGTATATTTCGCAGCATTCGCTCGCAGCCAGCGGATGGCCGCTTTGCAATCATGTATTTGTGCTGGCCAGATTGCCTCATCAGTCAATCGATAGCCAATGGATACTCCGATATACTTTCCGGTTCGAACAAGCGGACCTAAAAAACTAAGACCACTGCGGCGACTACCATTTCGCCACCCACCACCGTGAATAAAGGCAACAATAGGGAGGGGGGTATCATTCACTCGGTTGTGTGGAAGAAAGAGATCAAGCTGTTGCCGAGGGTTCTCAGTGTCTGCGTACGGAATATTTTCAATGATCTCTAGCCGTTGTGATTTGCTTCGAAGGTCGGGGCTTTTATTCTGTTGGCTACGATTTCCTGACTCATCTGGCGATTGTGCAAGGTCGGTATCTACAAAGACCAGATTGGAAATACAGAATGTGAAAAGGAGAGAAATATTCCGCAGTTGTCGGAAGTTCATGTGGATGCCTTCTTGAATATCAACGGATGCAGTGGCCTGAAATTAGTCCAATCGTTGTACCTTAAAACTCCGGAATTCAACTGGGTCATTGTGTCCGGCGAGGCCGATAGAGCCTTTCCTTCGGTCAAGGCCACCCGGGACATGGTCCATTTTACTTCGGTTGAGTGTGTCGAGGTTGACATCCAGAATACATGTTCCATTGAGCGTGACGGTCAACTTTTGGTCCTGAAGGATGATCTCTTCAAAATTCCATTCACCAGCAGGTCTGAGATAGCCTTGCTTAGCCCCAACACAAAAATAAAGACTGCCGTGATGTTGATAATCCTTGAGTCTTGGCTTGCCTGCAGACGTGAGTCTGGTGTTGTACCCGTCATCATCGATGACCTGAATTTCCATGCCGTCATGGGCGCTATGGCCACCTTCAGGAACTCGTAGTGCGATTCCATTGTTGCCCGCTGTTGGAAGTTTGAACTCGACCCTGACAATCACGTCACCAAAGGAATCCTTTGTGAGTAGGTCCCCACCCTTACTGGGCTTGCAGACAATGTTGCCCTCACGAACCTCGTAACTGTCGGTAGCTCCCTGCCAATCGGATAGGTCTTTACCATTAATTAATTCAACGAATTCGCTTTCGTTTTGTGACCGTAGGAAGGCATCTGCCTCGGATGTGGATATTTCGCGTATGTAAATGTTGCGCCATCGAATCTCACTTCCATGAGTCTGTAGCTGGATAGGGCCTCGCGGTGGTACAGGGTCCACAAGAGGGTTGGTTGTTTCACCGCTGTTCTCCTCTTTTTTCTTTTTCCGATGGGCAAAATAGTTGTCCATGACAGCATTCTGAACAACAACTTTCCCATTGAGCTCAACGGTTACTCGTTCACCAATCATCTTGATGCGGAAGTGATTCCATTCACCAAACGGACGGTCCATCAATGCAAGGGGGTGTTTCCCTTCATTACGTTTGTTGTTCCAAAGTCCACCAGAACCCTTGTCGGCCCCTAGCTTGAATTTCTTTTCCTCAGTCGAATCCCATATCTGAACTTGTGGTATGCCGCGGAGGTAAATTCCACTGTCACCGAGAGGCTGCATTTTATAATCCACCAAAAGCTCGAAGTCTCCAAATTCCTTATCTGTTGTAAGATAAAGCCCTTTGCCATCATTGATTACTTCGCCATTTTCTACTCGCCAGTGCGCGTTGATGTGATCGTTTGTGTCTTTTCCTTTTGCATTAAGAAGCCCACTGCTAATAGATTTTTCTTTGTAGTCAGCTTGCTCTTCGGGCGACATGTTTCTGAAATCACTCGGGTCCTGCGTGCCCCATCCATACCACCCATTCAAATTCTTACCATTAAATAGAGGAACAAATCCGTCTGGGGTAACATTGTTGTTCTGCATTGCAGTAGCTTTTCGGTGGTCGTTAGTTATGAACGTTACAGCAAATAGGAGAAGAAGTAAGTTTTTCATTGGTTCTTCCAATAAAGGTTATTCGTCCATGCGTACTGTTACTTGTGAGTAAACTTGGGCCGTGAATAATGAGTGGTTCGAAGAGACAGGGTGACGACACTACACCTCGCCAGGTGCCATTTCGAAAAAGTTGACAGCATTTTGGTAACTGACACAACGAATCATATTTTTCATCACGCTTAGATCATCGGGGAGAAGTCCCTGCTCGATATCATTTCCTAAAAGGTTGCACAGAAGC
>ERZ802830.146-NODE-146-length-67997-cov-13.4315_pt1 | contig 67997 bp, 70 predicted proteins | sample MGYA00345654_ERZ802830 | MGnify/ENA primary metagenome ERZ802830 (study PRJEB30503, sample SAMEA104212375) | marine metagenome | biome: Westerlies Biome; feature: [SRF] surface water layer (ENVO:00010504) within the epipelagic zone...; material: water...
ACAGGTTTAAATAGAGCTCTGGCGCGTCATGTTTGTGGTCCCTGTACAGCGTCCGAGGACCCAACATGAAAATGCCAAGTCGAAAACCTGGATGCTGATAACCGCATGCAGCTGGCCCGATTAGCAGAGTATGCAGATTACACTTTTTATAACCATCGCCTACGTCGTCACTGTTCGGATAAAATAAGCCTGTATCTTCAAGCCACATCAGATCATCTTTCGTCGCTGCCAGGTGAGTTTTGATATCCTGCAATTCTGGAGCATCAATCCCGGCGATAGCATTCTTCAGAACCTCATCATGCCGGGTCCCTTGGGGAGGCAGATCAATGAGTTTTTCGTCAGAAAGATCCATACCCTTCAGCTTGTCCAACGTTAGATCAACACCGTACATACCAGCCCCGTGATCCTGGATATAGTTAACAATGGAATGAATAAGTGCTTGAATACGATGTTGCTTTTCTGTCATTATTTTTGGCCCGAACGCGTTGCAAATATAATACTTAAAATCAAGTAGCCAATAACGTAAAATGACGTAATTAGCCAATCATTTGTCTGGCTCATTGTCTGACGGAAAATTAAATAAAACTCACGTAAATTTCGCTAAATCATTGATTTTACAGGTGAGCAATGTAGGATTTAAACCTATAACTCACTGACTAAAAGCCAATTACTCTACCAACTGAGCTATAAGTCAGTGAGCGCTCATCCGATTGAAAAAATCTATATCGTGAATTGTAAGATTTCCCGATAAAATAACGGACGTAATCACTACCCAAATAACTGCAGATATGCCTGTTGTTATCCAAGCTTTCTTTTTTAATTTGGGGTTTGTAGGTGCTCCTGCGTGAGTTCCAGGTTCAACTTCTCCAACATCACCCTGGGTCTCTAGTCTGATTGGAAGAGCAATCAAGAAAACCAAAAACCAAATTACAAAAAAAAGAACCAGCGCAGAAGTGATACCCATGTAAATTTAAACCTGCTCTAATTCTATAAGTGTTCCAGTAAAATCTTTCGGGTGCAAAAATAAAACAGGCTTACCATGAGCACCGATTTTAGGTTCACCAGAACCTAAAATGCGTGCACCCTCAGCGCTTAAATGATCTCTTGCTTTAATAATATCCTGAACCTCGTAGCATATGTGATGTATCCCACCAGAAGGGTTTTTCTCCAAAAAAGCATTTATGGGACTGTTTTCACCCAACGGGTATAGTAACTCAATCTTAGTATTTGGAAGTTCAATAAATATCACTGTCACGCCATGATCTGGTTCATCTTGAGGCTCACCCACTGATGCCCCCAACATTTGTTTATATTGGGCGGCGGCTTCCATTAAATCGGGAACAGCTATAGCAACATGATTTAATCTACCGATCATTTTTCACTCCAATTATTCTTGCGGTATTATTCGCAAGTTCAATTCCATTAGTTGATCTGGTAATGGATCACTGGGAGCTTCCATCATTAAATCTTCCGCTCTCTGGTTCATCGGAAACATAATAACTTCTCTTATATTTTGCTGATCTGCTAGCAACATGACAATTCTATCAATTCCCGCTGCACAACCACCGTGGGGTGGAGCCCCATATTGAAAAGCATTGACCATTCCACCAAATCTATTTTTAACTTCAGCTTGATCATAGCCAGCAATTTCAAAGGCCTTAAACATAATCTCAGGGCGATGATTTCGGATAGCTCCTGATACTAATTCATAGCCATTACACGCCAAATCATATTGAAAGCCTTTTACCTGCAAAGGATCAGCTTCTAAGGCCGCCATTCCACCCTGCGGCATTGAAAATGGATTATGTTCAAAATCAATTTTACCACTTTCCTCATCTTTTTCATAAATTGGAAAATCGACAATCCATGCAAAAGCGAAGCGATCATGATCAGTTAGCTTAAGCTCATCACCTATTACGTCTCTAGCTTTGCCTGCCACTTTTTCGAAGTTTTTAGGTTTACCACCCAAAAAGAAAGCAGCATCGCCCGTGCCAAGACCTAATTGTGCCCGCAAAGCTTCCGTTCTCTCAGGACCAATATTTTTTGCCAATGGTCCCGCAGCTTCCATCCCATCTCCATTGTCTCGCCAGAATATGTAACCCATTCCAGGAAGGCCTTCTTTTTGAGCAAACGCATTCATTCTGTCACAAAATTTTCTACTGCCACCAGTAGGTGCAGGAATAGCTCTAATTTCTGTTCCTTCTTGTTCTAATAAATTTGCAAATATTGCAAAGCCAGAGCCTCTGAAATGTTCGGAGACAACTTCCATTTTTATTGGGTTTCTCAAGTCGGGCTTATCTGTTCCATACCACTTAGCAGAATCTTCATAGCTTATCTGAGGCCACTCGGAAGGATTATCTACTTTACGGTTAGAACCAAATTCTTCAAAAACACCAGCTATTACTGGAGAAATTGTGTCAAATACATCTTGCTGAGTAACAAAACTCATTTCCACATCAAGTTGATAAAAATCTGTTGGAGAACGATCTGCGCGAGGATCTTCATCTCTAAAACAAGGTGCGATTTGAAAATATTTATCAAAGCCAGAAACCATTATTAACTGCTTAAATTGCTGTGGGGCTTGAGGTAGCGCATAAAATTTACCTGGATGAAGCCGTGACGGTACTAAAAAATCTCGTGCACCTTCTGGACTGGAAGCTGTTATGATAGGTGTCTGATACTCTCTGAAATTCAAATCCCACATTCTTTTTCGAATAGACGCCACGACATCAGATCTTAATGTCATGTTTTTCTGCATAATTTCCCGTCGAAGATCCAAATATCGATATTTTAAGCGGGTCTCCTCCGGGTATTCTTGATCTCCAAAGACTATTAGGGGAAGCTCTTCAGAAGCTCCTAAAATCTCCAGATCACGCACAAATACTTCGATTTCTCCAGTTGGAATTTTGGCATTCACCAAACTGTCGTCTCTGGCCTTAACATTTCCATCAATTCTTATACACCATTCTGACCGAACTTTCTCCATATCTGAGAAAACCGGGCTATCAGGATCACACAAGACTTGCGTGATACCATAATGATCCCTTAAATCTATAAATAGTACACCGCCATGGTCACGAATTCTGTGAACCCAGCCAGACAGACGAACGTTATTTCCAACGTTTGTTTTATTTAAATCAGCACATGTGTGACTACGGTAAGCATGCATAATTAAATTTCCCAAAGCGAGTTTTGTAACGGCGATACAACTCTTTGTCGGTCAGATGTCAAGTCTAGCTGCTCAAAACTGCATTAATTTCACCACGGAGTGCATTTCCAACAGTTATTTTTTCTGCCTCTTGAAGGTCAGAGTAAGTAACAATTCCAACTTTGCAGCTACCCTCTTCAATTTTTTTCCGTCTCAGCACCCCAGGCAAACATCCACTTGAAAGCGGTGGTGTGAACCACTGACTGGATTTTTTTACAAAAATGTTGGTTATGGTTCCCTCACATACTTCATTGCGTTCATTTAGATAAATAAACTCATCTATGCCATCAGGCAATTTGGCTCGTTCGGTATCATATAATGCCCGATTAGAGCTTTTATGCAGTAACCAAGGGTCAGACGAGCTCAAAATTGAATCTGAAAGGAGCAAGGTCCAGGCTTCGGGGTTAGGATTTAGAATTGATGTTGAAAGGTTAGTTTCCCCACTAATACTTAATGTCAGTCTACAACGAAGGCGTTTTTCCGACTTAATTTTGAATACTTGGTCCCTAATTTTTCTTATTTCAAATTTAAACCTTAGGTTTCCTGCAGACTTACACATTCTCTCCAAGTGAAAATCAATGTCGGGCGCGCCCTTTTCTGGATCCCACAAGAAGGTTTCAATAAGCTCTATGTCTTCTCTAATATTTGAGTAAACCGGGACTTCCAAAGTGCTTCCTCGTATTCAGATTTTGCAGTGCTATCAAAGACAACTCCCCCACCAACATTCAATACTGCTTTTCCATTTTGCATCAATAAAGTCCGGATAGCCACATTGAACTCAGAGCTTCCATCCGGAGCCATCCACCCAATTGTTCCACAATAGATATCCCGAGGTCTTTGTTCCAACTCATGTATTATCTCCATTGCTCGGATTTTTGGAGCCCCTGTTATTGAACCGCAAGGAAACAAAGCTTCAAACAATTCGGTTATTGTGGTTTTTTTATTCATTTCACCAATGATTAAGGAAGTCATTTGGTGGACAGTTTCGTAAGTTTCTACTTTATACAATTCTGGCACCTTAACCGTTCCAACCTTGCTTATTCTTGAAATATCGTTCCGCAACAAATCAACAATCATAAGATTTTCAGCACGATTTTTAATATCATTTTTTAAGAATTTTAAATTTTGTTTGTCTTTTTCAAAATCTTGATCCCGTGGTTGTGTACCCTTCATCGGCCTAGTAGCAATATTCATTTGAGTATCAGTCTTGAAGAATAATTCAGGAGAACGAGAGAGAATGGATGTTTCAGTGTCTAATTCAACAAAAGCGCCATGTTTAACTTTCTGTGTTTTTTGCAGATCTTTGTAAAAGGTCCAGGGGTCGCCTTTAAAATCAGCAAACAGACTAAATGTCAGATTAGCCTGATAAATATCACCTGCCTCTATATAGGCTAAAACTTTATCAAAGGCCTCTTTATACTTCGTTTCATCCCATTCAGGAACGAATGGAGATATTGAGTAAGTAGAATTTGCTAAATTTGTGCTACTTGGCCCATCAAAAACACCAAACTGCATTAGAGGGATAGGCCGCCGTGAATGAGTTAAAGAGGTGAGTTTTGTCTCCAAAACATATGATAACTCGTAGGAAGCTAGCCCCGCTATCCAATATCCCTCGTCTAAGCAATTTTGAAGTTCTTCTAAAGCGGTGCTGACTTCAGAAGGATGGCACGCCTTGATTATTTTTGAAGGATTTTCAAACCAATGGAGTTTCGGCTTTGGCGCTGTATCAAAATGGATTTTCAAATTTTATGCCCTTAGTGTTACCACAAACATATAGCCTTTCTTATAACTACATTACAGGTCTGAAACCGGTTATTCTTGGAAAATTTACGATACCTCTTGCACCAGAAGTAATGTCAACTATAACGCATGAAATTTGCTAAAACACGATCCAATAACACCACTAGGATCTGGAAAAAGAAAAATGCCTAAAAGAACAGATATCAAATCCATAATGATTATTGGTGCTGGCCCAATTGTAATAGGCCAGGCCTGTGAGTTTGACTACTCTGGAGCGCAAGCATGCAAGGCACTTAGGGAAGAGGGTTTTAGGGTAGTACTTGTTAACTCAAATCCAGCTACAATAATGACAGACCCGGAATTGGCCGATGCTACTTACATTGAACCCATCACTGCAGAAGTCGTTGCTAAAATCATTGAAAAGGAGCGCCCCGACGCTCTGTTGCCCACCATGGGTGGCCAAACGGGTTTAAATACTGCACTTGAATTAGAGTCTATGGGCGTTTTGGACAAATTCAATGTCGAAATGATCGGTGCTAAACGCGATGCTATAGAAATGGCTGAGGATAGAAAATTATTCCGTGAGGCTATGGACAGACTTGGGCTCGAAAATCCAAAGGCTGCAATTGTAACTGCCCCAAAAAATTCTGATGGAACAACAAGCCTAAACGAAGGCGTTCAAATTGCTCTAAAAGCGCTTGATAAAATCGGGCTACCAGCAATTATCAGACCAGCTTTCACATTGGGTGGCACGGGAGGCGGCGTGGCATACAACCGAGCTGACTATGAACATTTTTGTCGTACTGGGATGGACGCATCGCCCGTAAATCAAATTCTAATTGATGAATCCTTACTTGGCTGGAAAGAATTTGAAATGGAAGTTGTTCGTGACAAAGCGGACAATGCAATTATCGTTTGTGCAATCGAGAACGTAGATCCAATGGGCGTGCATACTGGAGACTCGATCACAGTCGCGCCTGCTTTAACGCTGACTGATAAAGAATATCAAATTATGCGAAACGGCTCCATTGCAGTATTACGTGAAATAGGCGTTGAAACGGGTGGATCCAATGTTCAGTGGGCGGTAAACCCAAAAGACGGGCGGATGGTCGTGATTGAGATGAACCCCAGGGTTTCTAGATCTTCAGCACTTGCCTCAAAAGCAACTGGTTTTCCCATAGCCAAAATCGCAGCAAAATTAGCTATTGGTTACACATTAGACGAGTTAGACAACGATATAACAAAAGTAACTCCTGCCTCTTTTGAGCCGACAATAGACTACGTAGTAACTAAAATCCCCAGGTTTGCATTCGAAAAATTTCCTGGGTCAGAGCCTAACCTCACAACTGCTATGAAGTCTGTCGGAGAGGTGATGTCTATTGGCCGAACTTTTCATGAAAGTTTACAGAAAGCCTTAACATCTTTGGAGACAGGACTGACTGGTTTCGATGAAATAGAAATTCCAGGTTCTGATGACGCATCTTCAATAATAAATGCTTTAAGCAAACAAACTCCCGATAGAATATTAACGATCGCACAGGCAATGCGTTTAGGTATCGAAAACGATGAAATTCATGCCGTTACAATGTATGATCCTTGGTTTATTGAACGTATCAGAGAAATTGTGGATACGGAGGAAAGTATTCGCAAGACAGGTTTACCGTCTTCAGAAGAGGATCTAAGAAGCTTAAAAATGCTGGGGTTTACCGATGCCCGCTTAGCGAAAATTACAGGTTCAACTGAACTAGAAGTTAGAAAAAAGCGTTATGATCTTGGTATAACTGCAGTCTTTAAAAGGATTGATACTTGCGCTGCAGAGTTTGAAGCCCAAACCCCATATATGTACTCAACGTATGAAGCTCCTATGTTCGGTGATGTAGAATGTGAAGCGCGACCATCAGCTGAAAAAAAAGTTGTCATACTTGGCGGAGGGCCAAACCGCATCGGTCAAGGTATAGAATTTGATTATTGCTGTTGTCACGCATGCTTTGCACTGACCGACGCTGGTTATGAAACTATAATGGTTAACTGCAATCCCGAAACCGTATCAACAGATTACGATACATCAGACCGTCTATATTTTGAGCCGCTGACCTTTGAGCATGTTATGGAAATACTCAATGTCGAGCAAAAGAACGGTACTCTTCATGGCGTAATAGTGCAATTTGGAGGACAAACGCCACTTAAGCTTGCAAAAGCTTTAGAAGAGCACGGTATTCCAATTCTAGGAACAACACCCGATGCAATTGACTTGGCTGAAGACAGGGAACGTTTCCAAGCCTTGGTAAATAAACTCCAACTTAAACAACCTAACAATGGAATTGCTTCAAGTGAAAGCGAAGCAATGGAAATTGCTAATCAAATTGGCTTCCCATTAGTTATTCGCCCTTCATATGTACTTGGTGGCAGAGCTATGGAGATAGTTCACAACAAAGACCAACTTGAAAAATATATTAACAATGCAGTCGTTGTATCTGGTTCAAGCCCTGTTTTACTGGATGGCTATCTTGCCGGAGCCGTAGAATGCGATGTAGATGCGCTTTGTGACGGATCAGAAGTGCATATCGCCGGAATAATGCAACATATAGAAGAGGCTGGAGTACATTCTGGAGACAGTGCCTGTTCATTACCTCCTTATTCTCTTTCTAAAAAAATAATTGAAGAGCTAGAAGTACAAACCAAAGCTCTCGCTATTGGACTAAACGTCGTAGGTCTAATGAATGTACAATTCGCAGTAAAAGACGAAGAAGTTTATTTGATTGAAGTAAACCCTAGAGCTTCAAGAACAGTTCCTTTTGTTGCCAAAGCAACTGATAGCGCAATCGCTTCAATCGCAGCAAGATTAATGGCCGGTGAAAAATTGTCAGACTTTTCCAAAAGAGAGCCTTACAAACAAGTCGGCTATCACGAGAAATTACCAAAAACAGATCCAATGACGCTAGCTGACCCTAATATGCCCTGGTTTAGTGTTAAAGAAGCCGTGATGCCATTTGCACGGTTTCCTGGAGTTGACACACTATTAGGTCCAGAAATGCGTTCAACTGGAGAGGTCATGGGATGGGATAGAAACTTTGCAAGAGCATTTTTAAAAGCTCAACTTGGCGCTGGTATGAACCTACCCACGTCTGGCAAAGTTTTCTTCTCAATAAAAGATAATGATAAAACGCCACTTCTTTTGGAAACGGCACGACTCTTAACAGAAATTGGTTTTGAATTGGTCGCGACAAGAGGAACAGCAATATTTATTCAAAAAGATGGTATAAATTGTGAAGTAGTAAATAAAGTTCACGAGGGTCGCCCAAACATCGTAGACCGTATGAAAAATAATGAAATCTCATTGGTTATGAATACTACTGAAGGCGTACAATCTATCAGGGACAGCCGCGATATTAGATCAGTGGCACTATTTGATAAAATACCATATTTCACCACGGCCGCAGCGGCGAATGCTGCCGCATTAGCCATTCAATCTTATGCCGACGGTGAAATAGAAGTTAAACCGTTACAAAATTAGTTATCTAAACAAATTTGCAAAAAAGTTTTACTAGATAGCAATGTTTAAAGCGCTGTCTTTTTATTTTCAGGCACATGTACGGCAATGTAGTAATTGGGATCTTTGGCTTGCTTTATAACAGCTGGTATAATTTCTTTATATGCCTCGAATAAAGATTGCGGTTTGGGCAAATGTTCTTTGATCAAATCATGCAGTTTCGGTAGCTGGTGAGATGGAACCATAGGAAACATGTGGTGTTCTATATGATATTCCATTTTCCAGTAGATGAAACTGAATACAGGGTTCAGTCGAATAGATCTAGTAGATAACCTGTGATCCTTTACGTCCTCCTTCAAACCGAGGTGCTGTGTTATCCCCCAAACAATGTTTAAAGTTGCGAAAAATTTTGGGACTAAAATTAATAATATGGGCAACCAGGAACCCAGAGCAAAAGAAGCCAAAATTATAACTAGCCAAAGAAGGACATAAATCCGCGAATTTCTAATACATGAGGCTTTTTTATGGTCTGGTATACATTCCTTCATAACTCTGGTTTCAATTCTCAGCGCATGCTGTAGAATTTCGAAATGTAAAGATCTATGCAGGTTTAGAAGACCAAAACCAGGAATAAATATGACCAGAAACTCAATAAGCGTGCGCGGTTTCCAAAAAATACTACCTTCAACCTCAAAATCGTGAGGATCTACCGACGAAGCTGTATGGGTATGATGTAATGAATGTGTACAACGAAACCGTACAGCTTCAAAATTATTCATAAAACTAGCTATTTCATAAAAAAAATCGTTCAAACGACGTGTTTTAAATGCTGTTCGATGGCCACACTCATGCCAGATTGCATCAGCACCACCCCAAAGTGTACAGTAAGCTAAGTAAGGGACGATAAACCACCAACTACCCCAAGTTAAGATACAAACAAACCCCAGCCCAAATAATGAAGTAAAAAAAATGGTCAGATGTTTCCAGCCCTCATAATCACTTCGAACCGCGAGGTCTTTCATCTTTATTTTATCCATTTTTATCCTAAACCAAGGCTCTGTGGAGTTCTGTCTTTCTTTCTGCAATTTTAAACTCTTTTCTGGTTTCAAATTTTAAAAACAACCTAAGGAAATTTAATCCGATCACCTATAATTATGGATGCCCTATTCAAATAGTCAAACTTAGATTTATACCTTTTGCAAAAATAAAATTTTTGAAAGAGTATGACTATTTTGAATTCAAATTGATTGCACCAAAATTTTCGGCTAGCCTTGGATTAAGAAAATGCGCAAGTATAATTATATCACGAGATTTTAAGATGAATTACCACACACCTTCAAATTTTTCAGATGCTTCTGCTATCGCATCTAGTTCAAAAGGGAAGACCCGTTTTCTAGCTGGCGGTACTGACGTGCTCGTCCAAATGCGGTCCGATATCATTACCCCAGATGACTTGATTGACGTTAAAAAAATTCAAGGTGTAAAAGATATCACCAAAAACAAAGATGGTAGCTGGACACTAGGAATAGCCGTAACAGGTGCCGAAATGTCAGAGCATGCAGAATTTAAAAAAGCTTGGCCAGGTTTGGTAGAGGCCACAGATTTAATTGGATCCACTCAAATCCAAGGCCGGGCAACCATAGTTGGAAACCTGTGTAATGGATCACCGGCGGCAGATAGTGTTCCAGCTCAAATTGCAGCTGGAGCCACTGTTTCAATAATCGGTCCTTCCGGCAAAAGAATAGTAGCTGTTGAGGACATACCAACCGGGCCCAGCAAAACATCTCTAGGCAAAGGCGAGCTTATTTCAGCTATTCATATCCCAGACAGAGGGAAAAATGCGGGTGACGCCTATTTAAGATTCATCCCGAGAACAGAAATGGATATCGCAGTTGTTGGATGTGGGGTTAGTTTACGCTTGGATAATGGGATAATAACAGAAGCACGCGTAGCTCTTGGAGCGGTAGCGCCCACAGTTCTCTTAGTTGACGAATGCTCTAAAGCTCTAATTGGAACCAAATTAGATGAAACAGCATTGAAAAAATTAGCCCGAGCAGCAGAAAATGCGTGTAATCCGATTAATGACAAAAGAGGAACAATAGAGTTTAGAACAGAAGTCGCAGGTGTTCTAGCTGTACGCACCGCTAAGAAAGCTTATGATCGAGCACAAGGGAAATAATGATGAATAATATGCATGTGACTGCCAAAGTTAACGGTGACGAAGTTGAATTCCTATGTGATCCTCGGGAAACGCTACTGGATGTTTTGAGGGACCGCCTGAACTTGACGGGAACTAAAGAAGGTTGTGGCACAGGCGATTGCGGTGCATGCACTGTCACGGTTGACGACCGCCTTGTTTGTTCATGCTTGATGTTGGGTGTTGAAGCGAGCGGCAAAAGTATTGGAACCATAGAGGGTATGGCGGAAGAAGACACACTACATCCACTCCAGAAAAAGTTTGTTGAGCACGCAGCTCTACAATGTGGCATTTGTACTCCAGGAATTCTTGTCGCCGCAAAAAATTTATTAGAAAAAAACCCTGATCCCAATGAAGAACAGATACGGTATTGGTTAGCTGGTAATCTTTGCCGATGTACTGGATATGATAAGATTATAAGGGCTGTTCAAGATGCAGCGAAAGAGATGAGGGAAGCATCCTAATGGCAAAAGATGAACTCAGTAATAATTTTAAATATATAGGTACTCGTCCAAATAGACCTGATGGTTTAGATAAAGTAACTGGGCGAGCAAAGTATGGAGCAGATTTTAATGTACCAAACATGCTTCACGCAGCTGTGCTTCGCTCTCCTCACGCTCATGCACGCATTATTAAAATTGACACCTCTAAAGCGGAGGCTCTGTCAGGGGTAAAGGCGTTTGTAACTCGAGCTGATTTTCCTGATGGGCTAAAAGGAGAAAATTTTTATCTACAGGAGAATACAATCGCCGGTGATAGAGCTCTATATGATGGACACGCAGTAGCAGCCGTCGCTGCAACATCAGCATTAGCAGCTAAAGATGCCATTAAGCTTATTGAAATAGAATATGAACTCCTCCCACATGTAACTGATGTAGATGAAGCTATGAAACCGGATGCCCCTGTTATCAGAGAGGGTGCACAAGATCATTCTGTTCCAGAGGGCTTGCCTCCCAATATTGTATCTTACATGGATTTTGGTCACGGAGATCTTGAAGTAGGGTTTTCTGATGCTGACCTCGTAATGGAAAAAACTTATAAAACAGAGGCCGCACATCAAGGTTACATTGAACCACATGCTTGCGTTGGTCAGCTTGGTCAAGATGGAAAAGGTGAAATGTGGATCTGTACGCAAGGCCAATGGTTTATAAGAAAAATGTGTGCATCAGTCCTTGGATTAGAAGCTTCCCAACTTCGGGTAACACCATCAGAGATAGGTGGCGGTTTTGGTGGGAAAACTACAATTTTTTCTGAAGCCCTTTCGCTTGCCCTGTCACGAAAAGCAGGTGGGCGACCAGTAAAATTGGTTATGACCCGATCAGAGGTTCTGCGCGCAACTGGCCCAACTGCGTCCGCTTCAATGGACGTAAAAATAGGTATGAAGAAAAACGGGAAAATGACAGCCGCTTCGGCAGTTTTCCGAATGCAAGGCGGAGCCTTTCCAGGCATGGCACCCACCGGCATGGCATTAGAGTGCGCATTTGCTAATTATCAACTTCCTGCTGTCCATCATACTGGTTATGACGTGCTTTCTAACCGGCCCAAGTCAGCAGCATACAGAGCTCCAGGATCCCCGATGGCCGCGTTTGCAGTAGAAAGTCTTGTGGATGAATTATGCCGCGAATTAAACCTAGACCCGATTGATGTAAGGCTTTTAAACGGCTCTAAAGAGGGTTCTAAGTCAAGTTTTGGACCAACCTTTAGAAGAATTGGACTTATCGAAACTCTTGAAGCAGCAAAGTCTCATCCAAATTTGGATGTAGAGCTTGGACCTAACCAAGGAAGAGGCATTGCTTCGGGATATTGGATGAACCATGGAGGAGAGACGTCAATTTCTATGGCTTTGGGAGAAGATGGAACGGTTACCTTGTCAATAGGTACGCCAGATATTGGAGGCAGCAGAGCATCCATGGCCCTTATGGTCTCCGAAACTCTGGGAATTCCCTATGAAGATGTTCGAGTAAATGTTGTTGAAACCGGTTCTCTGGGGGTTAATGAGCCAACCCATGGAAGTCGCGCAACTTTTGCTACTGGAAAAGCTGCGGTTGAAGCATGTAACGGAGCTATCAAAGAAATGTGCCGCCGTGCTGCTGATAAATGGGGTATTGATCCAGAGGCAATCGACTGGTTTGATGGAGCCGCACATCCATCGGGGCCCAATGCCGGTGACTTTCCTCCAATGACAATTAAAGAAATTGGTCGTCGTATGGGGCGTACTGGAGGGCCAATATCCGGTCACCATGCGACTACTTATGGGGGAGCTGGTGAAAGTTTTGGAACGCATGTTGTGGATGTTGAAGTCGATCCAGAAACGGGAAGAACAACAATACTTCGTTATCTTGTTGTTCAAGATGCTGGCAGAGCCATTCATCCATCATATGTTGAAGGTCAGTTCCAAGGTGGTGCAGCGCAAGGAATAGGTTGGGCTTTAAATGAAGAATATATTTATGGCGATGATGGCAGACTGCAAAATGCTGGTTTTTTAGATTATCGGGTACCTGTCGCTTCTGATCTCCCAATGATAGATACAATCATTGTTGAAGTACCCAGCGATAACCATCCCTTTGGTGTGCGCGGAGTAGGAGAAACAGGCATAGCCCCTCCACTTCCAGCAATTGCAAACGCAATCGCAGATGCGACTGGGAAACGACTTCGCCATTTACCAATTTCTCCTCCAAAGGTATTAAAAGCGATCAAGGAAAGCAGCTAATGGCAGAAGTAAATCTGTGGTCAGGTTTGCGCCAGTTCACTGATGGAGAGCTAGTAGTTAACGTGAAGGCAGATACCGTTGGGAAAATGCTCGATGAACTAATTTCTATTTATCCAAACTTGGAACCCATAATAGAAGCAGGTGTTTCAGTTGCAGTTGATGGCGAAATGGTAGCTGGAGCAGACCACACCCCTATTAAGCCAGAAAGTGAAATATTTCTACTTCAGCAATTCAAAGGTGGCTGAGTAAATATTAAGTAAGTTTTAAATTTTGGGATCTGGGTTTTCCGTATGCCCATCAACAGCAATTACCTGACCAGATATTCGACTTGCCTGATCTGAGGCTAAAAATAGAGCCATTGATGCAATATCCTCGGCCTTCACAAAAGTCTTAAGCGAGGTACCCGATTTATAAGCTTCTCTAATAACATCTGGTGTTGTCTTTTTCTTTGAAGCTTCTCTCTCAATTACTCCGTCAATACGAGCACCCTCAACACAGCCTGGGGCAATAGCGTTTGCCCTTATTCCAAATGGGCCAGCCTCCATGGCTAATGTCTTCATAAAACCGTGTATTCCCCATTTACTTGCGGAGTAAGGAGAGCGATAGGGAAACCCATTAAGACCCGCAGTAGACGAGGTAAAAATAATGGTGCCTTGCTTTTGTTTTTTCATAATCGGCAAACTGCCTTTAACGGACAGAAAAGCACCTGTTAAATTTACATCTAAACACTTTCGAAATGCTTCAGCATCTTGATCTTCAATCAGCGCTGTTGAACCAGCTGTTCCAGCATTAGCACAAAGGACATCTAATCCGGCCCATTTATCATTAATTTTTTTAAAAAGAGACGACATTGCATTTTCGTCACAAACATCAATATTACTGCGCTCCCAATCTTTTGGACATTTTTTTAAAGCCTCTTTTGAAATGTCTATAATCCAAATCTGATAACCTGCATCATTGAATTGTTCTGCTAGAGCATAACCGATGCCGGTAGCTCCCGCCGTGACCAAAACTCTCCGCATTTCAAGCTTGCCTTTCTTATACCCGTAAGAAAAAAGGTTCAGGAATCAGGATTAACTAATGGGCTAGTAATTGCTACTTATTTTTTAAATACCCAAGTTAGCTAAAGACCATTTTTAGCGCATGTTGCATTATGCTATTTATTTTAGAAACCACAACATTGCATTCGCATAATAAAGCTTTAACTGTTGGATCTAAAAATATAGAGATCAAAAGCTGAAGTTTGAAATAGATTCGAATTTTGAAAAAAATTAACGGAGAAAAATTAATGGAACAGTTAGACTTTTATATTAATGGTTCTTGGGTAAAGCCAAACGGTGTTGAAGCACTTGATGTTATAAATCCTGCGTCAGAAGAAAAAGTCACAAGAATATCTCTAGGTAATGCAAATCACGTTAATGAAGCTGTTGCAGCTGCGCGTAAAGCTTTCGAAACTTATTCCCAAACTCCTGTGGAACAGCGAATTGATTTACTAACAACAATTAGAGAAATTTATAAGCGCCGGCTTGATGACGTCGCGGATGCTATTCAAACTGAAATGGGCGCTCCAACCCACCTGGCTAAGGGTGCCCAAGCAATGGTGGGATTAGGGCACTTAAAAGCTGCTATCCGTTCTTTAACCAATCATAGTTTTGAGTATGAACATGGAAACTTTATTATCAGACACGAGCCTATAGGTGTTTGCGGACTAATTACACCGTGGAATTGGCCCGTTAATCAAGTGGTATCAAAGCTGGCGCCTTGTTTAGCCTCAGGATGTACAGCTATACTTAAACCTTCCGAAATAGCTCCTCTTTCATCAATGATAATCGCTGAAATACTCCATGAAGCAAAAGTGCCAGCTGGGGTATTCAACCTAATTAACGGAATGGGACCAATAGTAGGAGAAGCAATGTCCGCTCATCCTGATATTGATATGATGTCATTTACTGGGTCAACGAGGGGAGGCGTCGCAGTTGCAAAGGCATCCGCTGATAGTGTCAAGCGAGTGAGCCAAGAACTAGGCGGAAAATCAGCTAATATTATTTTAAGCGATGCTGAATTTGAAAAATCAATACGAGCTGGGGTCGATTCCTGTATGAGTAACACAGGTCAATCATGTAATGCACCAACACGAATGTTGGTTCCAGAAGCTCGAAAGGATGATGCATATGCTATCGCCAAAGATGCAGCTGAAAAGGTGGTTGTCGGCGATCCTAAAAAGGATGGTACAACCATTGGCCCTTTGGTTAGCGACGTTCAATATGAAAAAGTTCAAAATCTGATACAGAAAGGTATCGATGAGGGTGCAAAGCTTTTGATTGGCGGCACTGGAAAACCACAAGGATTAGAAAAAGGCTATTATGCTAAGCCAACAATATTTGCTGATGTCGAGAACGATATGACGATCTCTAAGGAAGAAATATTTGGCCCCGTTCTTTCAATGATAACCTACAAGAATATTGATGATGCTGTGGCAATTGCAAATGATACTGAATACGGCCTTGCGGCATATGTATCAGGAGAGAGTAAGGAAACACTGACTTCAATTGCTAGACGTCTTAGGGCTGGTCAGATTCATATTAATTATGGATCTGCTGGTCCAGACGCTCCTTTTGGAGGCTTTAAGCAGTCGGGTAACGGGCGCGAAAAAGCAGAGTGGGGTTTGGAAGAGTTTCTGGAAGTTAAAGCAATAATGGGAACGTAAATTCAGTTGAATTTACGTTCGCCAAATTGGATTTGACCAAGCTCTTTTCCCATTATGGTCTATAACAGTCACTCTTAACCATGGGCTTTTTTTAAGACGTTCTAGTGAAAGTTGCGTGGAGACCAGCGATTGACCATGTTGAGCAACATAAGCTGAACCTTGTCCTTGAATAATAACAGTACTGACTGGTGTTGAATGAACTTCTGCTGTGTCAGATTCTATCTCAATATCTATTAAATCAGGACCCTGTGATGAGTAAAAAGCTCCCTCTTTAAGAGATTCCAAAATAGGGGCAGGACTGTTTTCATTAGACTTCACCATCACCCAGCCCCCAAAGTAGTCAGGATCACTAAAATGAGCATCATCCGTCGCCACCAGGTTCAACTTGCGACCTTCAGCTAAAAGAAGGTCTAATGTGTGAAATCCGTCAGGACGATCGGTACTCACAGCACAACCGTGATTATAAACTTCAACGGCATGGGCTGACTTGATAGATCTGGCGTCCGCCAAAGTAAGCCCAGACCACTGAGGATGCGCTATTGTTACAAAAGCACCAGCATCAACACACCGTTTGGCAATTTCTGGCCCCGTCTCTTGATTATCAGTAGGAACAAAATTTGGCGAATTAGTAGGCCTAAAATCTTTTGGCAATCCCACAGCAAGTATATGCCAAATTTCTCCATTCTCTGCAGAGCCCGAATGAAGCTCAGCACCTAAGACGGTTACAAAATCTGAAGCAGAAAAATTTGAAGGCTCTGTAATTGGATAATTATATAGGCCTACAAAATGATCTGAAATCACTAAAAAGTTATATCCTTCATCTTTATATTGTTGACATAAATCATCAGGTGAAAGCAGTCCATCTGAGCGATTGGAGTGAGTATGCAGATTTCCTCTCAAGAATTTTCCAGATTTAGAAAAAGCTAGCGGTTTCATAAGTATCCCTCCAAGTCTTTTAGATTACTTACTAGTGCAGTTTTTATTTCTTAAATAAAGTAAAAAATCCCTGTTTGATCACTATCCAAGTGTGTACACTGTTTATTCTTATGCCAAACGTTTCTGTTATAATTCCAACCTTTAATCGGGCACACTTGATCGAAGAAAGTGTCTCATCCGTACTAGCTCAAACGTTAAAACCCACAGAAGTTATTGTTGTTGATGATGGGTCGAATGATAAAACTTGGGATATTCTGAAAAATTTAGGATTTTCATTGTCAGATTCTCAGGAAAATACCCTGCGGTATCTCTATAAAGAGAACGGAGGTGTTAGTTCTGCCAGAAATGTTGGAATAGAGTTATCATCCTCAGAGTATGTAGCCTTGTTGGACTCAGATGATCAGTGGAAGCCTACTAAGTTAGAAGCACAATTATCATCACTGGAAAGAGAAAATTTTTCTTGCAGAGTAAGCCATACTGACGAAATCTGGATAAGAAACGGAATAAGGGTAAATCAGCACAAAAAACATTCCAAAGCTGGTGGTGACCTTTTTGAAAAGTGTCTAAAAATGTGCTGCATCTCCCCGAGTTCAGCTTTAATTCACAGATCCGTTTTTGATGACCTTGGAAGTTTTGATGAAAATTTAAAAGCATGTGAAGACTATGATTTTTGGCTGAGGTATTGTGCTTTTGAAAAGACCCACTTTCTAAATGAGCCACTCACTATAAAAAATGGTGGTCATTCAGATCAATTATCGCAGGCGTATTGGGGCATGGACAGATTTCGAATCTATAGTCTCGAAAAGCTTCTCCAAAATAAAAAATTAACTCGATCTAAGTATCAACTTGCTTTAACAGAACTACTCAGAAAGCTAAAAATATTGAAGAACGGCTCCATTAAGCGTGGCAATAGTAAGTTTGCAGAAGAATTGGATAAAAAAATAATTCACTTTGAAGGCCTGCCAAAAAATGAGTGAATTTAGAAATTTTGAAAACCACTCAAACGATCAGTTTAACTTTTGCTGGGTAATTGCACTTCGCGCGGAAGCAACTCCATTAATAAAAGCCTTCAATATGAAAAATGTGGGAAACAAATCTCTGTTCCCAATTTACACCAATGAAGAAACTGGGCACGCTCTTGTTATATCTGGTATTGGGTCAGTAAAATCAGCGGCCGCAGCTACATTTTTAAAGAACCAATTAAAAATTAAAGACCATTCAGCTTGGATTAATTTTGGAATAGCTGGGTTTTTTAAAGGACCAATCGGAGATTTATATCAGGCTATAAAAGTCGTCTCAAAAGAAAGTGGGGCAGCCTTTTTCCCAGGATTAAGACTTACCAAACTGTTGCCTGCATCAATCTTATTTACAGTCAGCAAACCGGAGAATGAATACAAGGAGCAGGTATTGTATGATATGGAGGCCTCTGGTTTCTGTGAGATGGCTCCAATTTTTTCATGTAATGAACTTACATACGTAATTAAAATTATTTCGGATACGCCAAATAACTCATCATCTTTAATCACAAAGAATTTGGTTCGCGAATTGATAGAGAAAAAATTACCAAAAATCCAAAATATTTTAGCCGAAATTAAGATATTGGTAGAGGAAGAAAAGAAACGGCTTTTGATCCCAAATGAAGTGATGAAGTTTGAAAAAAGATTCAAGTTCACCGAGACCAACAAGTACAAATTCCGAGAAACCTATAGAAAGTGGAAAATTGCTTTCCCTACAAAAAATTTAGAATTATCTGAGTTTTTGAATTTTCAGCCTAAAGAAATAATATTAAAGTTAGAAAATGAGCTCTTGGTTAATGCAAAAGATTGGACTGTACTTTGATTGAAACAATTTTTTTCGAAGAACAAATCGCTGAACATCCAACAACAGAGCGTATCCGAAAAGCTTTGCCTAGAGCAAGCTGGATCCCCATAGAACGTTATCAAGAATTATTTAATAAACGACACCAAAACTTCAAATTGCAGAAAAAAAATCCCGCTCTGATATTGGCAAAAAAACACGATAATTTTGTTTTGCCCGCTCCTTCAGGTTTTGGCATGGAGTCATATAAAAATTTTTATTTCTCGCACATGTACAATTGTCTTTATGATTGCAAATATTGCTTTCTACAAGGAATGTACTCCTCAGCAAATTTTGTATTATTTGTGAATTATGAAGATTTTTTCAAAGCAATTTCTGACAAAATTGAAGAATATAAAGGTAGGTCTCTTACATTCTTTTCAGGATATGATTGTGATTCATTAGCCTTCGACAAATTAAGTGGCTTTGCTGACCAAGCTTTAAATTTTTTCAATGACTTTTCTAATGTTGAACTTGAATTGCGAACTAAGAGCATTGCCATCAATTCACTTCTTCAGCGAAGACCCTTATCAAATTGTGTCGTGGCTTTTAGTTTATCACCTGCAAAAATTGCTAAATCATTAGATAGTAAAGCACCAAGTATAAGCAGACGGATTAGCGCAATTAAACAATTAGCAGCCGCAGGGTGGAAAATAGGACTGAGGTTCGACCCACTCATTTATACATCTGATTGGAAACAACTCTATGCATCTCTTTTCGCTGAAATAATGGACGGACTGGATCCATCAATGATACATTCAATAAGTTATGGCCCACTTAGGTTTCCAAAGAAAATGTATAAAAAAGCAGCTAGTCTTCACCCTGAACACAAACTTTTTGCTTTTCCAATGGAAGAGACAAAAGGCGTAGTATCTTATGGGACAAAAATTGAAACACAAATGCATGATTTCTTAAAATCTGAATTAAATAAGTACACATCAGAGAAAAAAATTTTTCAGTGCACCATATAAAAACTAGAAAGAAGCAAATATGAAAGCCGCATTAATATCTGGAAGTTCCAGTGGGATTGGTAGGGCAATATCAGAAAAGTTTTTGGAAACTGGAATTAAGGTAATTGGTTTGGCCAGAGACCATAGTAAATTCAAGCCAGATGAAAAAAACTATATCCCAATCGAGGCCGACTTATCTAAAGTCAAAAGACTTCCAGAATTAATGAAATTTATCCTTAAGGAAAATCCAGATATAGATGTCTTTGTAAGTGGGGCTGGTTACGGAGACTTTAAATCATTAGAAAACTTTTCCAGTCTTCAGATTGAGAACTTTATAAATCTTAATCTTGTATCACATATCATCTTATGCCGAGCAATCGTGGCTCATATGAAATCTAATGGAAATGGAGATATTTTTATACTTGGATCAGAGGCTGGAGTTATAGGCAAAAAGAAAGCAACATTATATTCCGCTGCTAAATTTGGTTTGAGAGGATTTGCACAAGCACTTAGAAATGAAGCAGGGCCCGCTGGAGTTCGTGTTTGCTTAATAAACCCAGGAATGGTCAGAAGTCCATTCTTTGACACATTGGAATTCGAACCAGATGGACTTGAAACCAATGCCATCGAAACAGAAGATATTGCAAAAATTGTGTTTGATTTTTTGGGAACTCGGCAGGGAACGATAATAGATGAAATAAACTTATCACCAGCATCCAAATCATTAAAATTTAAAAAAAGCAGCAAATAGAATAGCTAGTGTTCTATGGTTTTTTTGCTCGGATATGATGTGGACAATGTTCTCCACTTATTAAAACACCAACTAGCTTTGTCCATATTTCAACTTGGTGATCAATAAACTCTTTCCCATGGCGTTCGGATAAATCTTTTCTATATGGACCCTTTAGCCACTCTAATTCATTTGCAGCGATCTTAGAATACCACGGGTTTCTATTCACGAGCTCTATCTCAACAAATCCTGCTGCTACTAATGCTTTCTGGTATTCGCCTGGCGAAGCCATAGCGAAGTCAAGACCTTCAGCTTTTATGTATTCAGACATTTCAGGCGATGGCTTTCCATCATGACTTATTAACCAGTCTGATGCTACAAACTGACCACCCGGTTTCAAAACTCTAAAAACATCCAAGGCTAAAGCAGACTTATCTGGAATGTGGATAATTGAGTCCTTAGAAAATACAACTTGAAAAGAACCGTCTTCAAAAGGCAATTGCCCCGGAGAAACAAGTTCAATACTAATTTTTTCTGATAAACCTGCTGCTAAAACATGGTCTCGAGCAGCGTCACAAACAGGTGGCTCAACATCAATTCCCACTACCTGCTTTGCCAAATAATTCTTTGCAAGTAGAACTGCACAAGCCCCGGATCCCGAACCAATATCCAAAACTCGTCGATCTTTGATTTTTATGCCTTCAAGCACTTTCTTAACTTCTTCGGCACCTCCAGGCGATAAAAACCCATCTCCCCATAGCTCTTCTAAAAAAGAGATCATTTGAGAGTGATACAATATTTCATCAGACATTTTTACTAGTGGCTCTCTTTAAGCACTTGAGTTTATACTTCTTAGCTCAATCTCACAGTGAGTTTTCAAATTCTTTTGGACTGACTTAGGTACTTAAATACCAGAAATGCAAGTAAACCACCAATAATTTGCGCCATAATAAATGGGATAGTATCGCCATATTGGATACCCGAGAAAGTATTAGTCAATGTTCTTGCAATAGTAACAGCCGGATTGGCAAAACTAGTTGAAGAAGTAAACCAGTAGGCGGCCGTAATATAAAATGCGACCAAAGCAGCGACGGAACCTGTTTTTTGTTTCGACCCAAGTAAAATAGTTAGCAGTAACCCAAAAGTAGCTATGACTTCTGAAAAATATTGAGAAGATCCTGTGCGAACGTTTGTCGAAAACTGAATAATTGATATCTCAAACATGTAGTGTGCTAGAAAAGTGCCTAGTATTCCCCCAGTTATTTGAACAGAGATATATGCCAAAAACTCAAAAAAACTGAGCTTTCTCATAGCAAACATAATTAAACTAACAACTGGATTAAAGTGAGCGCCAGATATCTCACTAAAAATTGTAATCAAAACATATAAAATAGCACCTGTGGCAACGGCATTAGCCAAAAGCGCCAAAGCCTGATTTCCCATTGAAAGGTTTTCGGCCATGATCCCAGAACCAACTACCGTAGCAACAAGAAAAAGCGTGCCTAAAAATTCAGAAACAAAAGCTCTCATAATGTTTAAATACTAGAACAATAAAAAGAGGCAAACCCTGTTTAGAGTATTTTTATTGAAAATTCATAATTTGGCTATTGCGGCTTAAGACGCCAGGCAGCGATCATTAAAACTAAAGAAAAAGCGGGCAATAACAACGCCACAAATATTACCAGATCATAGCTACCCAACTGCCAAACTAATGATCCAAATAAGGGAGCTAAAGCAGATCCTAGAACAAACCCAACGGCTAACAGCCCAGAGATAATTCCGAAGTCATTGCGCCCGAGAAGACCTGAGATCACCGTAGGGCGAATAATACTCAAAACGCCGTAGCTGGCTCCTTGAAAAACAACAAAAGCTATTATTAAACCAAGTGAAAGGTTTCCTAAATAGATTGACCAACCAGCAATGAACATAGAAATAAAAGACACACAACAGATTGATAAAATGGAAACTTTTTTCTCCGATGCAAGCATCATCAAACGACCTATAACTTGCATCGGCCCAATGCAGGAGGCTGCTAGGACAGCCGTTTTAGCATCAAGGCCCCTATCATAAAAAATTGGCAGAAGATGACTTATTATCATCCCGTGATTGAATGACATGAATGCAAAAGTGCCTCCAATAAGCCAAAAAATTGGTTTTTTAATTACTGATAGAGCATCTTTTAAATTTCTAGAAGACTGTTTAACAAACCCCTTGGAAAATTTGTTCAACATTTTTGTTGCGCTCCAGACTAAGGGCAAATTTACGATCAAAAGTACTAAAGAAAAAACTAGTATTGCCGATCTCCAACCAAAAAACTGAGTCAAAAAATGAGCGCTCGAAAAAGAAATTGTTCCCCCAAAACCAGCAGCCAGCGTTACAAAAGTTATCGCTCGCCTTGCATTATTCGCCATAGTGGTTGTTAAAAAAGCAAAGCATGCTTCATAAAGAGAACAAGACATCGCTATACCCATGAAAAACCATAGAAGATAAAAATGCCAAATCTCAGTTGCTTTAGACAGTAAGAAGAGACAGGAGAACGCCAAAACGGTGCCTAAGGAAAATACTAAGTTTCCAGAACCTTTGTCGATAAATCTTCCCACAAAAGGAGCGAAAATTGCGGCTACAATAAGTGATAACGTATATGCTCCGGTCAGTGAGGTTTTAGAAAAACCTAATTGGGTTTCCCAAATCGGTAAAAAGGCTGGGAACGAATAAAAGCATGTCGCCCAAGCAAGTGTTTGGGAAATTGCAAAAGGCAATACGTACATTGTAAATCGAATACCAGAGATTTCTGGACTATCTTGAATTTGCTCGTTCATAAAATGTCTATTGTTAAAACTTCCAAAACCAAACTGACTGAAAAGAGTGGAAGTTTCAAACATAAGTGCCAGTTTTAAAAAAACTGTTGCAGATAAATTTGATAGAACTTAGCTATTAAAGATAAATTTTGACTGGTGAATTTGCTACAAGTTTTTGAGGTGGAGAATAACTATGGATGAACACGTAGATTTTACCGCAATGAAAGACGGAACTCGTGAAGAATACGAGTTACTAGCTCGGTTAGAGAAACCTTATCTTGCTTTGACTTCTGACAGGGTAATTGAAGAATTACGTAGAGCAGGCGAAGCTACACTAGAGGGTTACAAAATCACTCGCTTGCAGCATGGTTTGCAATCTGGAACTCGCGCTCTCCGCGATGGCGCAGATTTAGATTGGGTTGTCGGCGCACTGCTACATGATATTGGTGATGGGTTGGCCCCACAAAATCACGATAAGATGTCTGCTGAAGTTATAAGACCATTTGTCAGGTGGGATGTTGCCTGGACTATCGAGCACCATGGCATCTTCCAAATGCTTTATTATGGCCATCATTACGGTTGGGATAGAAATGCCCGAGAGCAATTCAAACATCACCCTGTTTTTGATACTTGCGCAGAATTTTGCGAACGATGGGATCAATCCAGCTTTAATCCAGATTACCCAATGGAACCATTAGATACATTTGAACCGATGGTTAGAGAAGTTTTTGGGCGAAAAGCTTACTCACCAGAAATAATCAGGGAAGGTTTTGTTTCATCCCTAACTGGAAATAACTAGGCTTCTAATCTTTTTTATTTTCTTTATTACCAATTAGTTGGACGATAATAAGCAGACCCGACGATATAACTATCAATATTGTTGATATCGCAGCGATTGTTGGATCAATTTGATCTCTAAGTGCCAGAAACATACTCCTTGTAATCGTAGAGTTATCTCCACCAGCTACAAAAAGCGAAATAATTATTTCATCAAAAGACGTCAAAAATGCAATCAACGAAGCAGAAATGATAGAAAACTTAATCTGCGGTAACGTGATTTCCCGAAATGCTCGAAATCGAGTTGCTCCCAGAGAGCGGGCAACTTTTTCTTGGTTCATATCGTAGTTTTTTAGAGCACTAAATACAATAATCAGAACAAGAGGCATTGCCACCAGTGAATGACCCAATACGAGCCCAAGGATGCTCCCAACTAATTTAAACTGAACAAAGAAGTAAAACAGACCAATGGCTACGAGTATGACCGGAACCATCATCGGCGAAATAAATATTGGAAAGAGAATCTTACCAAGTCTGGAATTGCTATTTACCAAACCGTAGGCTGCCATTGTCCCAATGGGTGTTGCAACAAATATTGTCAGTATTGCAACCTTTACTGAAGTCCAAGTGGCTTGCATCCAATCATTAAAACCATTTTCAACTTTCCAAGCAAAAAAGTAATTCTCGTACCACCTGAGCGACCATTCTCTCGGCGGAAATTCAAGATATTGGCTGGCCGAAAATGACATCGGGATTACAACCAGTGAAGGCACTATCAACAAGAACAATATTAAATAAGAGAGGATATAAAGCCATAACCTATTTTTAAGTCTAATTTGTGTTTCTGAGACATTTTTATTTAGAAAGCTCATAAACTCTACCTATTTCCAAGTTGATCCATGGAAACCAACTTTGATGCAATAAAAAGAATTATCCCCGTTACGACAAGCAATACAACACCCAGTGCACTTGCTGCTCCCCAACTGAAATAAAGTTCAATATTGCTAGATATTTTCATAGCAGCCATTATGACTTTTCCACCACCAAGGATTGCAGGCGTTACATAAAACCCAAGACAGAGGACAAAAACAATTAAGAGCCCAGCAAGTAAGCCAGGTAAAGAAAGGGGAAAAAATACTGTCCAAAAGGCTCTGGTTGGTGTCGCACCCAAACTTGAAGCCGCCTTCAAAGTATCTTTATCTATGGCGCGCATATTTGCATACAAAGGCAAAATTAAGAACGGGAGCATAATGTGCACCATTCCAATCAGAGTGCCAGTTGTATTATGAACAAGCTTAATTGGCTCTGAAATAATTCCCATTTCGATAGCCATATTATTTAGGAGGCCTTTTTTCTGCAACAGCACCAACCACGCATAAGTACGTACCAAAAGACTTGTCCAAAATGGAATTAGCACACCAATCATACATATGTTGGCCCATTTTCGAGAAAGCTGTGACATGAAATATGCAAGGGGGTAACCAATCGCAGCACATATTATTGTTGTGAGTATGCTAATTTTAAAAGTTGTTAAAAAAATACGTATGTAAGCCTTGCTTTTTACCATACGCTCATAATTTTCAAATGAAAAACTACCATCTCGACCAATAAATGAGAGATAAAACAACCAACCGACTGGGACTACGATCAAGGCTGTTACCATAAGTAGATATGGCAATGTTAAGCCAAAGAATGTTAACCTCTCGTTTGCTGCAACCTGCTGCAAACCTCTTTCATTTGGTTTTTCCATTTCAGCTATCGTCATTTTTAGCTTACCACATAGCTGTCGGCCGCCTTAAGGCCGATGGTCACATTTTGCCCAACTTCTGGGAGAGCTTTTTGTGTAACACTCTCGTTTGGTACACGAACACGAACTTCGTAGCCATCATCATTACTAGAGGTGATTTTGATAACTAAGAGCTGACTTTCACCTTGAAAAATAGAATCAATTAGCTTGCCAGAAAAATAATTTGCACCTTTAACCTTCTTGTCCGCTAAAAAAGCTTTTTCTGGCCTGATAACCAGGAGAAAATCACCACTTTTTTCAGCACCCTCAGCAAGAGCAATCTCTTCACCATTCAGGCTCGCCTTTCCGTTCCGAACAGTTACAGGAAGAAGGCTGGATTCTCCTATAAAATCGGCGATAAAGTGATTATTAGGGTGTTCATAGATTTCATTGGGCGTTCCAAGCTGCATTAGCTCGCCGTCATTTATGACAGTTATCCTATCAGACATAGTCAGAGCTTCTTTCTGATCGTGCGTCACATAAACTGTCGTCATATTCAGGGTATCATGCAGTTGTCTTAATTCTATCTGCATTTCTTCGCGCAGTTTTTTATCAAGAGCTGAAAGTGGCTCATCCATCAACAGGATTTTGGGCTTAAATACAATAGCACGAGCAAGAGCGACTCGTTGCTTTTGACCTCCCGAAAGCTCAGTAATTCCCCTATGTCCTAGACCTTCTAGTTTCACAGTGCTTAGCGCTTCCTCGACACTCCGTTTTATTTCAGCAGCATTGACTCCTCGCAATTTTTGGGGGTATCCAACATTTTGTTCAACAGTCATATGCGGAAATAACGCGTAGTTTTGAAAAACCATGCCTATACCTCGAAGGTGTGGTGGTTTTAATATTACTTCTTCATCTCCAAATTTTACACTCCCATAATCGGGATTTGTAAAGCCTGCTAAAACCATCAGCAAAGTAGTTTTTCCCGATCCTGAGGGACCTAAAAGTGTCATGAATTCGCCTGAGTTGATCTCAAGGCTGACATCTTTCAATGCGTAAAATTGATCATATTTCTTTGTGACATCACGAATAGAGATGTTAAGAGAAGTTTCGTTCATAGATTTATTGTCGCTATATAGAGCCGCTCGAAGGGCTAAGCCCTTCGAGCGAACAAGTTCAAATTAAATGAATGAATTACTCAGTCATCATTTCTGTATACATTTCAGAAGCTCTCGTACGCCACTTTGCGTACCAGTCCGTGCTCAAAGTCAACTGATACTTTGCGTTATCAGGATGACTTGGCATCTGACGTGCTCTGGAATCTTCCATAAGGCCAAGCTCATAAACTTTTCCGTTTGTTGGGCCATATGAGATGTATTTAGCAAATTCTGCCATATACTCTGGCTTCATCATTTCAGCAATATACTTCATGGCAAGATCCTTATTTTTGGCTCCTTTTGGAATTCCATAGCCTTCCCAATCCATAATACCAGTCTGCCAGTCATATGCTACTTTTGCACCGTCTTCTTTGGCCACGTCAAAACGACCATTCCATCCAGTAGTCATATCGACCTCGCCATCCTTCATAAGCTGAGCATGTTGAGCTCCAGAAGACCACCATACAGCAATGTGAGGTTTGATTGATCTAATCTTATTTAGTGCTCTCTCTATTCCCTCTTCACTGTCTAGAACTGTATATACTTGATCCATAGGAACGCCATCGCCAAGGAGTGCAGCTTCGAGTTGTGCGCCCACATTATTCCTCATTGCCCTAGTTCCAGGAAATTTTTCAACATCGAAAAAATCTGCCCAAGTTTTAGGCCCATTTCCTTCACCATAAGTATCGGTATTGTACGCGGCAACCACTGAGAAGATATCAGCACCTGCACAGTATTCACTGTACATTCCAGGCAAGTGATCGCTTACGTCAATCACAGAGTAGTCTAGCTTTTCCAAGATGCCTTCTGCACCACCGGATGCGCAATTACCAGCACCACTTGAAAAAATATCAAACTTGTCAGCACCAGATTTAACCATAAGCTTAACATCAGAAATACCACCATAGGTATCTTCTTTTACGGTAATGCCCATCGCCTTAGCCGCTGGCTGAAAAATTCCTAATGATTGCCCTTTTTGATAAGCACCGCCCCAAGACACGATTCTTAATGTATCTTCTGCATAACTAGCTGTGGCAGATAATAAAAAGCCCGTTGCGGTTAAGCAACCAATGGCTGATTTTAAAATATTTATTTTCATAATAATCCTCCCAAATATTTTATTTGTACTGCAGAGTGCACTGAGTCGCCTTGTATACGCAACAGAAGATTTAAGAAGGTGTTTTTACCTAGCGTTAACGATTTGTCTTTTATCACGCCAGCGATACCAAGAAACAACCGGAGGTAGAAACCAGGGGTTACCAGTATACAAAGGTTTGGTCGGAAACGGCAGGTCATCAAACGCTGTTTCACCTTGAGATAAACCCAAAACTTTTTGGCCTAATCTCATACCTAAATAACTTGCCATCGAGACACCCGAGCCACAGTAACCCATAGAGTAATAGATTCCATCGTGACATCCCGTATGAGCAAGCTCGTCAAAAGTATAGGCGACGGTCCCAAACCAAGAGTGAGTAACTTTAATATCGCTTAATTCTGGAAAAACCCGCACGAGGTCATTGTGTAGTTTTGGACCACTTGTTGCCGTATTAGTCTCCTTAGCTGAAACGCGGCCACCGTATAAAATTCGCTTACGATCTGGGGAGGGACGGTAGTAATAAACGACTTTACAGGTGTCAGTTATATTCCTGTTTGTAGGAAATAATTTATCCATCAAGCTTTTTTCTATTGGCTCAGTGGCAATAATATAGCTGCCAATCGGGATTACTCTTCTGCGGAGCCAAGGAGTTATAGAAGTAGTATAGCCATTCGTGGCAACGACAAGATCTTGGCAAACCACATCACCTTTTGAAGTTCGAACTTCAAAACCTTTTTCCAGCTTATTTACAGCCGTAGCTTCACAATAACTAACAACAGTAGCACCGGCTTCGGTAACGCGCGATAAAAGCCCATGATGATATTTTGCTGGGTGTACTGAAGCGTGCCTAGGGAAAACAACGCCTCCATAATACATATCTGTTCCCAGCTCTGTATGTTGCTCCGATTTAGGCACAATTTCGGTTGGAATGTTTTCGAACTTGGTTAGCTTTTCAGCGTCTCTCGCAAGGCCATCATACTGATCTTTAGAATGAGCAGCATGAAATCGGCCAGCCCTTAGAAAATTACAATCAAGGTTTTCCTTATTAACTAGTTCCTCGATCCAGTTTAATGCGTTCACGCCTTCTTGTCTCATTGCACTTGCTCTAGAAGCTCCAACTTTTTGAGTTAGTTTTTCAAGCGACGGCTTAACGTGAGTGCTTATTTGACCCCCATTTCGTGTGCTACACCCATATCCTGGGTATCCACTTTCAATGACCATCACATCGCGACCACCCCTGGCGATTTCTAGTGCAGCATTCAAGCCCGTGTAGCCAGACCCTATAATTAAAACATCTACTTTCCGTTTGAGATCGCTAGAAACGCCTGAGACCTGAGGCATATCATCAAGCCAATATGATGTATCTTTCCAGTCTGCTGCCCACATTTTTGTGTTCCCTAAGTTTTAATTTTTCAATTGTTTAAACAATTTTATGATTACCCAAATTAGACTGTAACTTGCTTTATTAAAATTTCAAAAGTTTATATTTTATTCAAATTTGCTGACCTGATAATCTGACTTAGAAAGCCATTCATCATTAATTTCAAATCCCCATCCAGGGTCACTTTTTACGGAAACACACCCGTCCTCAATATCAAACAAACTGTTTTTAAATAAGTCTTGTTGCCACGGATAATAGTCAGCACCCTCAATTGAAAACTCTAAATATTTCCCTGCATTTGGTATTGCTTTTAATAAGTGCATTGTAAAAAGCGTAACTAGGGATAGGTTTGCGCAATGCGGTGTTACTGGAAGTCCGGCACTTTTTGCGAGCTCAACAATTCTCATTGTTCGAGATATGCCACCGAGATATAAAATATCTGGCTGAACAATATCGACAGCTCGCATATCGATCATTCTTTTCCAAGTCGGGATATCGCAATCCTGCTCCCCACCCGTGACATCAATACCAAGTGTATCAGTAACAATTTTAGTTTGTTCAAGCTCCCAATAAGGACATGGTTCTTCAAAATGACAAAACCCATGATCTTCAAGTATTCGTCCAACTTCAATTGCTCTATCCGGCGAATAGCAGCTGTTTGCATCGATTAGGAGAGAAGCGTCTTGGCCGAGGTATTTGCGCATGGTTGGAATAATTTCTTCGGTTCTGCCTGGCCACTCATCTTCGTTGCGACCAACCTCAGCTCCAGCCCTTACTTTAAAAGCGTCATACCCAAATTCACCCTGAAGCCTCACAAGGCGCTCTGCCTCTTCCTTCGGTGTAATATCGCGTTTCATTGAAGAGGCATATGCTCTTAATTTACCAGGTTCTCCGCCTAAAAGCTCAACAACAGGTTTTTGACTTTGTTTACCCCTTAGATCCCAAATAGCCGTATCAAAACCACCTATTGCCCTTCTCAAATAAGACCCCGGAAATTTATGTTCGCGTTCGGTAACTAAATCGAGCAAGTCATCCAAGTCAGAAATTTGAGCGCCCAAAATCCATGGCGCTACCTGTCGATGCAAAACCTGACATGTAATATCTGAGTGATAAGTAGAGACCTGCCCCCAGCCCTCAAGACCTGTCTCATCAGTAATGCGCACAAATCCAACAAATTCGTTACAAAAAGTTTCTATCGAAGTAATTCTTAGCATTTCTGCACTCCTATAACTTTCGATCCGCTAATATAGTATCAGCGGCTTTCTCTCCCACCATTATGGCGGGAGCGTTAGTGTTGCCGGTCGTGATTCTTGGAAAAATTGAAGCATCCACAATTCGAAGGCCTTTAATTCCATGGACATTAAGACCTTGATCTACCACCGAAGAAGAAACATCCATTCCCATTCGGCAAGTACCACACTGATGAAAAACCGTTCCACCTTCATCCCTTGCAAAATTCATAAAACTTTCGTCGTCTTTGAAATCCGGTCCAGGAGAAATTTCTTCCTCGACGATATTTTTCATTGCCTTTGTTTGTAAAAATTTTCGCATCAAATGCATTCCAGATATCATAACTTTTTTATCTTCTTTAGTAGATAAATAATTTCCTACAAATTTCGGGCTTTTACGAGGATCTGAAGATTCAAGTGATATCCAACCTTCACTGGTAGGTTTGGTCGGGTTGAAGCCTAGCCTGACTGCAGGGTAAGGGTCTGGGCTCATTAACGGACGTTTACCTTGTGGCGCTGTCGAGTAACTCAAAGGCGAAAAGTACAGTTGCAAATCAGGTGACCCCAAAGAGGGTTCAGACTTCACAAACCCACCCGCCTGGTTAAGGCTCATTGCAAGAGGGCCAGACCTTAAAAAAAGGTATTCTAAGCCCACCATAAGTTTTCCCAAAACAGGACGAAGTTTTTGATTAAGAGAGGGACGGTTAACTGCCAGAGTGAAGTCTACTCCAATATGATCTTGTAGATGACGGCCCACGTGGGGCATGTCCTGTAATACGGAAATACCATGCGACTTTAATTCATTAGCAGGGCCCAAACCGGAAAGGTATAAAAGCTGTGGAGAATTAAGAGCGCCAGCACTCAAAATAACTTCTCCACGTGTAAGTACTTTCGTCTCTTTATTTCCCTTGAAAAAGGATACCCCTACTACTCGCTTACCTTCAAAAATTAAATTTGTTACAAGAGCATTTGATATCACTTTTAAATTTTTACTGCGTTTTTTTTTCGCTATGTAAGCACTAGCAGAAGAGACCCGTAATCCATTAAAGGTCGTTGTTTGATAAACAGCGACACCCTCCATATGATTGCCGTTATAATCTCTATTATAGGGAAAGCCTAATTCCTGACCCGCTTCTAAATAGTTGGCTGTTAAGGGATGAACATCGTTTTCAACATTTGTAACACCAACTGGACCAGACTTGCCTCTAACCGGAGAATCCTCGCCTTTCCAAGATTCTATTTTTTTGAAATAGGGTTCTACATTGCTCCAATTCCAACTGGGGGCAACATCTGCCCATTCTTCATAATCGTTTGGATGTCCTCGAACATAAACCATTGCATTAATAGCACTAGAGCCACCCAACACTTTTCCTCTGGGCCAATACATTCTGCGCCCCTTTAACTCGGGTTCAGGTTCAGTTTCATATTTCCAATTAAACTTTTGATCGTAAAATAAAGAACCATAGCCTAAGGGGACTTTTATTTTCAAAGATCCATCCGAGGGACCGGCTTCGAGCAAAAGAACTTTTAGAGATGGATCGGCTGCCAGTCGGCCAGCCAGAGTAGCGCCCGATGATCCACCACCAACAATGATATAATCAAAATCGCCCAATGTTTCCTCTGTATAAGTTCAGTGCTTTTAGTGGATACCACCTTAATCTCACCAAAATATCAATTCATATATCAGTCATTCGATGGATAGCGCTGACTAGATTCCAAAATATTAAGGTCCATGTGATTACGCATATATCGCTCTGATGCCTGCTTTAAAGGTTGGAAATCCCAAGGATAGTACCCACCCTTACGCAAGGCTTCATAAACGACTTTACGTTTAGCTTGGCTTTCTCGCACATCTCGATCAAAGCGATCTAAATTCCAAGTCGACCCAATAGTGTCACGGAAGGATTGAATTGTTGATTTATAATCAGTGTTTTCAATTAAATTATCTAACTCATTTGGATCTTTATCCAAGTCAAATAGTTGTTCTGGATCTAGTGAACAGAAAATATACTTCCATTGATCCTTTCGAACACAGACCATTGGCGCGTGACTTGCTTCCGCCGCATACTCCATTAGCACCGGGTTCTGTCTTTTTTCTCCTCGCATAATGCCACACAAACTCTCTCCCGTAATCCAGGGTGTGACTTCAGACATAGTGACCCCTGCCAATTCACAAATGGTTGGGCAGAGATCAATTGTTGAAACTGGGCTATTTATGACTTGGCTGCTTATTGAAGAAGCTGAGATCATCAACGGTACTCGAGCCGAACCTTCAAAAAAAGACATTTTAAACCACAGTCCACGCTCACCCAACATATCACCGTGATCAGACACAAAAATTATAATTGCTTCTTGGTCAGTTTCTTCCAGCGTTTTCAATAATTCACCAATTTGGTCATCCAAATATGAAATATTTGCAAAATAGGCACGTCTTGATCGCTCAATCATCACATCATCTATTTCGTAAGATCGCCAATCATTAGCATCGAAGATACGTTTAGAATGAGCGTCGTGGTTTTCGTAAGAAATTTTGCTCACTTCTGGTAAGAGATGCGAACAGTTTTCATAGAGATCCCAATATTTTTTTCTTGCAACATAAGGATCGTGTGGATGCGTAAAACTGACCGTCAAACACCACGGCCGCGGATCATGACCGCGCGCCAAATCATAAATTTTGCTCTTAGCATTAAAAGCAACCTCATCATCGTACTCTAGTTGATTTGAAATCTCACCAATACCAGCGCCAGTAACCGATCCCAGATTATGGTACCACCACTCAATACGTTCATCTGGCTTGCTATAATCAGGCGTCCAACCAAAATCCGCAGGATAAATATCTGTTGTTAATCTTTCTTCAAACCCATGCAACTGATCAGGGCCAACAAAATGCATCTTTCCCGACAAACATGTTTGATATCCTGCTCGACGTAGATGGTGTGCATAAGTAGGAATTGTGGATGAAAATTCTGCAGCATTATCATAGACGCCATTTTGTGAGGGAAGTTGGCCGGACATAAAAGAAGCACGCCCAGGTGCGCACAATGGACTTGCTGTATAGGCATTTTTAAATCTGACTGAATTAGAAGCTAAACGCTTCAAGTTTGGTGTATGCAGCCAGTCCGCCGGCCCATCAGGAAAGAATGTACCATTTAATTGGTCAACCATAATTATTAAAAAATTGGGCTTTGAAGTCATATCAATACCTAAGGTGTGGTGATAGGCGGCGGCTTTCTTCGAGCTCCGGAAATTGCGTTTCCAGCAATTGCTAATAATAAAACCAGCCCACCTAAAAGTGTATTCAATGTAGCAACTTCATTAAGAAAAAAATAGACCCAAAGAGGTCCAAGAAGAACCTCCGCCAGAGATAATAATGTTAATTCTGCAGCGGGTAGGGTTTTAGAGCCAAGGGTATATAAAACTAAACCTGCACCAACTTGGAAAACACCCATTCCCATAGAAATACTGGTATCGTTAACTGAAATTTTAAACGATAGGCCACTAAATAGGCAAATACTTGAAGTTATGACAATTGCAAAAATGCCAGATAAAAATACGGCCGGAAGCATATCTCCTGACCGACCCCAACGAAGTGCAACTGTAAAAACTGCAAACCCAAATGCCGACCCTAAAGCTGCCAAATTTCCCAAAAGTGCAGTCCCCCCTTGGGACTTATCTTGAACCATTATACCAATACCCATGATGGCAAATAATATGGCAACCCAAGTTGCTTTACGTACTCTTTCACGCAAAAATATCCAGCCAAGTATTGCCGCCATGAAAGGCGCAGAAGCAAATAAAAGCATAGCATTAGCTACTGAGGTGGATTGTATCCCATAGATTCCTCCCGAGTAGGCCCCAACTAAAGCTAAACCTGCAATGCAACCTGTAAGGCCAGCTGCTTTCACTACTTGGAGGAGATTTCTACGCGATCTAAGGTAGATGACTATTGCAAGAAAAAGACTTAGACTGATCGATCTATATAAGAGAATTTGCCAAACTGTAGCTTCATCAATCAGTCTGATGCCAAGTCCGACGGTGGACCACAAAACACCTGCCATAAATACAAAAATTAAGCCTTTACGTGCCTCAATTGCATTACCTAGATCATTTGTTTCACTCATTTAAAATCCACATAAATAATTCTTGGCAGAGTAACATAAATAAAATTAACAGACGTCTAATTCGCGACATTAAGAAAAGTCGTTTTCATTAGACAAACTAGAGCTTAAAAAAAGATGACCTTCCAAAAGGTTGTTCAGTAACACAAAACTAGATACTTTGAATTTTAAGTAAGAAGTTCTAATCATGGAGTGTTTTTTGATGTCAAAAACCTTCCCTAGGAATATGAAAAATTTACCGCCAACCGCGGTAAGTGCGCAGGGATGTTATATCTATGATAAGTCAGGCAAACCCTACTTAGATGGTTCCGGTGGAGCAGCCGTTTCATGTCTGGGCCACGCAGATCCAGACATTATAGCCGCAATTAAAGCACAAGCTGATCAATTATCTTTTGCGCATACAGGTTTTTTTACTTCTGAGCCTGCGGAAGAACTTTCAGAATTACTGATTAAACATGCACCCGGTGAATTGGATCGTGTCTATCTTGTTTCCGGTGGATCTGAGTCAACTGAGGCTGCGATAAAACTTGCACGACAGTTTCATATAGAAAATGGCCAGCCTGAAAGAAAGCATCTGATAGCTCGGAAACAAAGCTATCATGGAAACACTCTTGGATCGCTTGCTGCCGGTGGCAATGAGTGGCGGCGCAAACAGTTTTCACCTTTGTTAATAAATGTAAGCCACATATCACCCTGTTATGAGTATATTCTTAGAGAAGAAACAGAAACAGCATATGAATATGGACAGAGAATGGCTCAAGAGCTTGAGGATGAAATTCTTCGTCTTGGTCCTGAGACTGTAATGGCATTCATGGCTGAACCTGTTGTCGGAGCAACTCTCGGAGCAGTTCCAGCTGTAGACGGGTACTTTCAAAAAATCCGAAAAATTTGTGATCAATATGGTGTATTGTTAGTCTTGGATGAGGTCATGTGCGGCATGGGCAGAACAGGGTATTTATATGCCTGTGATGCTGAGCAGGTTAGCCCAGATATACTTTGTATAGCCAAGGGATTAGGTGCAGGCTACCAACCTATTGGCGCAATGCTTTGTACTTCTGAAATTTATCAATGCATAGAAACTGGAAGTGGCCTGTTTCAGCATGGGCATACTTATCTTGGTCATCCAGTTGCAGCAGCTGCGGCCCGTGCAGTTGTGAAAAAACTTGTAGAAAATGATTTAGTAGACCGGGCGGCTGAGAAGGGTAAAAAGCTTTCAGAGCTACTAGAAAGTAAATTTTCACAACATCCAAACGTTGGTGATATCCGTGGCCGTGGCTTATTCCAGGGACTTGAGTTTGTAGAAGACCGAGAAGCAAAACAGCCGTTTGGTTCAGGTCATAAATTTGCAGCTCGGTTAAAGGCAAATGCGTTTGAAGCTGGTTTAATCTGCTATCCGATGTCTGGAACAAGAGACGGGAAAAACGGTGACCACGTCCTTCTTGCCCCACCATTTATTATTGAAGATAGTCAGTTAGACGAGCTTGTTGAAAAATTGGATACCGCGATAACAGAAACTTTAGGACAGCCTGCATGAAAAAAGTTATTTTTGAAAAAGATGGACGCATAGGCCGGATCACTCTCAATCGCCCTGAAAAATTGAATGCTATTGACGATGATGTTCCAGGCCAACTGCAAGATGCTGTCCATGAAGCAGAGAACGACACCGACATTCACGTGATTATACTTTCAGGTAAAGGAAAGGGTTTCTGCGGGGGCTATGACCTTGGGGCTTACGCTGAGAACCAACGACAAAATAATGTCTATCAGGGCGAAAAATGGGATCCGCTCATTGATTATAAATTTATGTGGGATAATACACAAAAATTCATGTCACTCTGGCGATGTTCAAAGCCAGTAATTTGTAAAATCCATGGCTTTGCACTCGGCGGTGGTTCTGATCTAGCCCTTTGCAGCGATATGATATTCATGGAAGAAACTGCCAAGATTGGCTATATGTCCACGCGTGTTTGGGGCTGTCCATCTACTGCAATGTGGGTTTATCGTATAGGAGCAGAACGAGCTAAAAGGGTGCTTTTTACTGGTGATCAAATTTCCGGGGTCGAAGCTGCTTCTATGGGGCTTGTTTTAAAGTCTTTACCAGAACAAAAGCTCAATGACGAAGTTGAAGCTATGGCAGCGCGCCTTACCACCGTGCCCCTAAATCAACTCGCAATGCAAAAGATGGTGATTAACCAGGCAGTAGAAGCGACTGGCCTCTCTGGAACCCAACAGTTGGCAACCCTTCTAGATGGCATTTCCCGCCATACACCAGAAGGGCATAACTTCAAAAAACGCGTAGAGGAAAAAGGCTGGAAGCAGGCGGTTAAAGAGCGCGATGATGGCACTTTTGACTGGACCAAAAACGAGCCTTTCAGCAAATGAATTTACTGGATTTTTTCCAGGTCATTGATAATCTAAATACACAATTCAAAGGAGGGTCAAATGTCCAAAAAATTAAGTATTATACGTTTTAAACCAAAGCCAGAGCATTACGATGATTTTCTAAAGGACGTCATCGAAAACGGGAAAGAGAGAGACCCAGGCACTCATTTTGTAATGAAGAAAGATGATGAGGTTATTGCTATTGTTATCCGTGATTCAGAAGGTTTTGAAGAAAACGCTCAGGACGGTGTGGTGAATTGGTTAGATGAGCGCAGACCAATGTTACAAGAATTTGATCCAGTAAATAGGCACACAATACCAATGACTGGTGACTTAATTGAGTGATGTAAAACGCAATTAACTCTTTTCAAAAATTTTGATCCACAGACAGTTTCTGCTGCTGTAATTTTTCTAATTTTTTGAGTGCTAACTCGGAGTTACCAGTTTGTCGTAAAGCTTTATTATATGCTCTGTGAACCGATTTTGGGCGCCACGGCAAAGCTGCGCCGTTTAGCCAATCTCGAAGTAGCTTTGGCAGCCTATCAAAATCCCTCATTGGATCAGATTGGCTGCGCCTTTTTCTTAGTTTAGTTTCACCTAGATTTCTAACCAAAATTCAAACGATATTTTTAATTACTGTAATTTTAAGCAATAATACCCAGCCGACTTAAAACAGGCAGCTGGGTAACTATTCTAAAGACAGCCAGCCAGAGCCTTAGCCATATTACGAATAAGGTCGCCATATAACTGCGGGCCTGGTTCTAAACCCAATCCAAGAGGATCAATGACACCGGTTTTAGCGTCTGTTCCTGATAGAACGGTTGCAACAAGGTTTGCATTATACTGTGGCTCGGAAAGGACACAGTTTATTCCCTCGTCTTTAACGCGGCCTTGGATTTCAGCTATACGAGCTGCACTCGGATCTGTCGCATCACCTAGCGATATTGCACCAGCTGCAGGAAAATTAAAACTGGTCTCAAAATACTGATAAGCATCATGAAAAACAACAAAGTTTCGTCCTCTTACGGGCTCTAGAATACTGTTCACCTCTACCACCAAATCATTAATCTCTTCTCGAGCTGCTGCCGCATTGGCAAAATAAACACCAGCATTGTCTGGATCAGCAGCAGATAGCTTTCCGGCAACTAAATTTAACCATGTCTGAGCATTTTCAATTGACAACCAAGCGTGGGGATCATGTTCACCATGTGCGTGGTCATCATGATCATCATGATCATCGTGGTCGTCGTGTTCCTTATCGTGATCATCGTGGTCATCATGATCCTTGTCATGGTCATCGTGATCATCGTGGTCGTCGTGGTCGTCGTGTTCCTTATCGTGATCATCGTGGTCATCATGATCGTCATGATCACCGTGGTCGTCATGATCGCCGTGGTCGTGCTCTTCAAAGAGTGCGCCCTCCCGGAACTCTAAAAGTTTTGTTTCACTCTCTTTTAGAAGAGTTATGACTTCAGCATTCTTTGATAGTGTCTCAATCGAGTTTTCCATCCATGGTGCTAAGTCCTCACCTATCCAAATAATCATGTCAGCGTCTTGAAGCGACTTCGCTTCAGATGGGCGCAAACTGTATTCATGGGGTGATGCGCCAGCCGGTATAACAAGTTTAGGACTACCTACTCCATCCATCACACGAGCAACTAGTGAATGAACTGGTGCGATATCGACTGCTACCTTTGGCACATCGGCAATAGCCGTACTACCCAAAATTAATCCTATAGTAGTGTAAGAGAGAAGTTTTCTGGACATATAATCCTCCATGATATAACATAACATTGCTGGAACATAGAGAAATTATCTTTCAGCGCAATAGTTAATTGAAACAATACGAAAATTAAAATAAAAACAATAGCAACATTATCTATAGATAGAGGTCAAAAGTGGAAAAAAATATCCAAGAAGCAGAGCAATACTGCAAAGAAAATGGCCTCAACTTTACACCGGTGCGGCGGAAAGTTCTTGAGATACTATTACACAAAAATACAGCTATTGGGGCTTATGAGATCTTGGACCTTTTACGCGAAGCTGGTTTTAAAAATCAGCCGCCCGTTGCTTACAGAGCTCTCGATTTTCTTGTACAAAATGGATTTGCCCATAAAATAGAACAATTGAATAGTTTCATTGGATGCACACATCCTGGAAAAGATCACTCACCCGCTTTCATGATTTGCAGAAATTGCGATTCTGTTTCTGAAGAAGAAGCATTAACACGCAACTTTTCGGTTTCTCAAATCGCATCAAAATCCGGATTTACTGTTGAAAAGGCTGTCATCGAAGCACGAGGCCTTTGCCACTCTTGCACAAGTTTGGCCTAGTTTCGCAATGAAGTTAATTACTATAGATAGTCTAACTGTGGCGTATAGCGGCGTAGTAGCGTTAAAAAATGTTAGCTTCCAGATAGACGCTGGGGAGATCGTTACTATCGTTGGTCCCAACGGGTCTGGCAAAACAAGCCTTTTGAAGGCTATTATTGGTGCTATCGTCCCTCAAGAAGGCAATGTAGATGTTAAATCTGGCCTAAAGATTGGTTACGTGCCTCAGCGTTTAAATCTTGATCCAACACTTCCGATTAGTGTGGGGAGGTTTATGAGGTTGAGCGACAAGTCAAGCAAGAAGGAGTGTCAACGAGCACTTGAACAAGCAGGCGTAGCAGAAATAATGACTAAGCAGATGTCGGAGCTTTCCGGTGGCCAGTTACAGCGAGTGCTACTGGCAAAAGCATTGTTGGGCTCACCTGAGATGCTGCTTTTAGACGAAGCTACACAGGGCCTTGATCAGCCCGGAGCTGCAGAATTTTATAAACAAATTGAAAAGTTACGAGAAGAAACTGGTTGTGCCATCCTGATGATTAGTCATGACCTGCACGTGGTCATGAGTGCATCCGATCGTGTTATATGTTTAAATGGACATATTTGTTGTAGTGGGACTCCTCAAGCTGTTGCCGCAACTCCTGAGTATAAAGAGCTATTTGGGGCTGACACCGATGGAGCTTTAGCGCTATACCGACATAACCATGATCACAAACATGATCATAATGATAAAAATCCTTCTAACTCAACTGAGGCTACCCATTAATGCTCGATGATTTTATGGTAAGAGCTTTTCTGGCTGGCTTAGGTTTAGCTCTTGTTTCAGCTCCACTTGGTTGCTTTGTCGTGTGGCGCCGAATGGCATATTTTGGAGATGCGACAGCTCATGCCGCTATGCTGGGTGTAGCTCTATCATTAGCAATTGAAGCTGATGTTTTTTTTGGTGCGTTAATTTTTGCTATAATAATGGCTTGGTTAACAACCCAATTATCAGGCCGAAACTATGCAATGGATACCTTGTTAGGTGTTTTTTCTCACTCTTTTTTAGCTGTAGGTCTTGTCATTGTATCATTTATAAGCGGTGTCCGAATTGACCTTATGGCATATCTCTTTGGTGATATTCTCGCAGTATCAAAATCTGATTTAGGCGTTATTTGGGTTGGTACGCTTGTAGTCCTTGGCCTGATAATTTGGCGCTGGACACCACTCTTTCTAACAACCTTAAATGAAGAGTTATCCTATGCCAGTGGCTTTAACCCAAAACGGGAGCAACTATTTTTAACTGTCGCCTTGGGCATAACTGTAGCGGTATCCATTAAAGTAGTCGGCGTGCTTTTAATAACTGCGATGCTTATTATTCCCGCTGCATCAGCAAGAAATATAGCCCGTGATCCAGAAATGATGGTTTTAGTCGCAGGGGTTGTTAGTTGTATTTCAGTAATATTAGGCCTTCGTTCCTCATATGTATTCGATACTCCACCGGGTCCAACGATAGTCTGCGTTGCCCTTGCAATATTTATAGTTCTTAATCTAATAAATACTTTGCGAAGACTTAAACTTTAACAGAATTAAATTTGCGGGAATTTACTTATGGAAGATAAACGTGTTCCCCTAACCCTACTCACAGGCTTTCTTGGAGCAGGGAAAACAACTTTATTAAACACCGTTCTTGCAGATACGAGCGCGGGCCGTGTTGCAGTTATTGTCAATGAGTTTGGTGAAGCCGGTCTAGATCATGACCTAATAGAGCAAAGCAGCGAAGAAATTATTTTAATGCAATCTGGATGTCTCTGCTGCTCTATAAGAGGAGATTTATCGAACACGATATCAAGCCTCATTGGTCGTAAGAACAGAAAAGAAATCGAGTTTGATCGTTTATTAATCGAAACGACTGGTTTAGCCGATCCTGGCCCTATTACTCAAACACTTCTAGTAGACGCTATATTGGCAAGAACAACTGTCTTAGACGGAATTGTTACTGTTGCCGACGCCGCCAATGGTCCTAAAACTCTGGATGCTCAGTTCGAAGCAGTTTCACAAGTAGCCATGGCTGACTTAATTATAGTCAGCAAAACAGATCTCATTACAGCCGCTGAAGCAGAAAGTTTTCAAAACCGGCTTCGCACCATAAACCCGAGTGCAAAGCTTATTCAGTCACATAAAGGAAAAGGAACAAGCAAGCATCTTTGGAGCCTTAATGCACTTAGGCCAAAATCAACAAAACCAGATGTTGTAAAATGGACTTTAGGTGAAACACCTAAACTCGACCCGCTAGAGAATATCTCCGGTTTCGCACCAGCACAGAAACTTTCTCTACCAACTTCCAATCATGATAATCGAATTGGATCAGCTTCAATTGTTTTGGATAGTCCCATTAAAGATACAACTTTTGATCTATGGCTAGACACACTCATCGCAATGAGAGGCAAAGATATTTTGAGAGTAAAGGGTGTTGTATTCATTGAAGGTGTTGAGAAGCCTTTTGTTTTTCACGGTGTTCAAGATATTTTTGACCCTCCAGTACTGTTAGAAGATTGGCCTAAAACTGACACTCAATCACGGATTGTAATTATAGGACGTGATTTGTCAGATTCTCAGTTGCAAAGCACTCTAGACATGCTGAGGGCTCCACCTGACGACAAAGCGCCAAATTTTAAATTCATAAATCCCTAAAATTATTTTATCAAATGTTGAAATGTAAGGATAAAACTATGGTCCAACATGGTTCTTAAGCGTTCCTATTCTGTCTACAGAGACTTCGACACAATCGCCAGAATTAAGAAAGGCCGTAGGGTTGCGACTGCCTCCCGTACCGTCTGGTGAACCCGTAGCGATTATATCTCCTGGATTAAGCGGGAGTAGGTTCGAGATATAGGCAATTAACTCCGAAAGACTAAAAATCATCTCACCAGCCAATGCAGATTGCATCAACTTTCCGTTTATATGAGTTTCCAGCCTTAAAGAGGAAAAATCATCAATCTCATCAACTGTAGTAATCCAAGGCCCCCAACTACCAGAGGCATGAAAGTTCTTTCCAGCGTGCACTGAATGCTTCATCCAACCACGAACTGAACCTTCATTCATTATAGAATACCCAATAACGTGATTTAGAGCATCGTCCTTAGAAATAAATCTCCCTGATTTTCCAATCACAGCAACAATCTCACCTTCAAAATCATAAGTTTCAGATGCTTTTCCTGAAGGAAGTTCCAAATCAGCGCCATGCCCAACCAGAGTTTCGGTATGCCGAGCGAAAATCACAACGTTACCGGGATCAGGAGCAGCAACCCCATCAACTGGATAAGGCTTTCGATAATTCATACCCGCACAGATAATTTTGCCAGGGTTGGGAATAGGAGGCAGTAAAGAAACCTGGGATAGTGGTATTGGATTACTCTCACAAAAAGCCTCGAAATCCTCGATTTTTTTTGAATCAATAACTGCTTTTAGATTAGTGAACTCTTTCTTGAACTTTTCAAGCACTGGATAAATTCCAGATTGACTAAAAATACCAAAGCCCTCTTCGCCATTTTTTGAAAAAGAAACAAGTTTCACGTTTTATCCTTTTCATGAATGCGTTTCAAAAAGCATGCACGCAAATCATCTACCCTTTGATTAGGATTTTGGGCCAACCATATTCTCAGGTCGGACCACTTCATCAAAAGTCTTTTCATCCACAAAACCCAAGGAGATGGCCTCTTCCTTAAGTGTTGTGCCATTCTTATGGGCTGTTTTTGCGACTTTTGTGGCATTATCATACCCTATTTTTGGCGCAAGCGCAGTAACAAGCATTAGGCTTTCTCGCATTAATTTATCAATACGGGTATCATCGGCTTTTAAACCATCAACTAAGTTATCGGTAAAAGCCGAACAAGCGTCACCTAAAAGTTGTATGGACTGTAAGACATTATAGGCAATCATTGGCTTATAAACATTGAGCTCAAAATGGCCCTGGCTACCTGCGAAACCAACCGCTGTATCATTTCCAATCACATGGGCACAAACTTGTGTCATAGATTCACACTGGGTTGGGTTTACCTTGCCAGGCATAATTGAACTTCCAGGTTCATTTTCTGGTAAGATTAACTCTCCCAATCCACAGCGTGGTCCAGAGCCCAAAAGCCGAATGTCATTTGCAATTTTAAATAAACTGGCCGCTACGGTTTTAAGACTACCAGAAATTTCAACCATTGCATCGTGAGCTGCCAAGGCTTCAAATTTATTTGGTGCGGTTACGAAAGGTAATCCTGTTATCCTTGAGATATTTTTTGCAACTGTGGTGTCCCACCCCTCAAAAGTATTAAGCCCGGTTCCAACAGCAGTACCTCCTTGCGCCAGTTCATATATATCCTCAAGAGACTTGCTTATTCGTCTGATACCCATATGCACTTGATGCGCATAGCCTGAGAATTCCTGCGAAAGCCTAATCGGCGTTGCGTCCTGCGTATGGGTTCGTCCAATTTTGATAATACCATCAAATTCTTCTATCTTATTCCTAAGAGATTTTTCTAGCTTTTCTAGTCCAGGTATAAGCACATCCCTAGAAGCCATTGCCGTCGCAATATGCATGGCAGTCGGAAATGTATCATTTGAAGATTGAGCCATATTGCAGTGGTCATTTGGATGAACTGGATCCTTCGAGCCAATAGTGCCTCCAAGTATTTCTATAGCGCGGTTTGCTATTACCTCATTAGCGTTCATGTTTGACTGAGTACCAGAACCAGTTTGCCAAACTACCAGAGGGAAGTTGTCGTCAAATTTGCCGGCAACTACTTCAGCTGCTGATTTAATGATGGCATCAGCAATCTCTTCATTTAAATTACCAGCAGATTTGTTTGCTTCGGCACAAGCCTGTTTAATAACACCCAACGCACGAATAATAGCTACTGGCTGCTTTTCCCACCCTATGGGAAAATTTATAATAGATCTCTGAGTTTGTGCCCCCCAGTATTTTTCGGAAGGTACCTCTAAAGGGCCAAAACTATCAGTCTCTGTCCGCGTTTGCGACATAATCAACTCCGCCGTTGTAATTCACAAAACAGACTATAGAGCGCCTAGAAGTTTGAGTAAACAAGGGGCTAGGTAATTGTTAATTAACCAAGCGAGTATCCCGCTCCACGAACAGTACGTATTGGATCAGGAGCAAGCTTTACTCCAAAGCTTAGTTTACAGGAAAAGTATGCAAGCAGAACGGCAACGCTTTAATTAAAATTTTGGGCCAACCATATTCTCAAGTCTGACCAATTCATCAAAAGTCTTTTAATCCACAAAACCCAAGAATATAGCCTCTTCTTAGAGGTTAGTTTCTTTCTATGGCACAAATCCTTTATTTAAATTGCCACAATTCTTGAACTTTTTAAGAACAAAATTTTTATCCAAAAAAGTTTGTAACAAAATTTTTACAATTTTATTGTGAAATGCTCTCAAAAGAAATGATCTTTGGGAAAATTTTTGATGAATACCTTGATAAAAGTAACACATAAATGTTCATGGGAAGAAATTGAAGCGCGAATAACATACGATATGGAAGATCATGCAGGTAAATTTATTACAAACTATTCTTTGTTTAAGGAAAGTGAAAATAGCCTTATTTGGCTTGCGGACGTACTTAATTACAAAGAGTTAAAAAAAATGATGAACTCTCCAGAAGAAAAAGCTTTAGACAAAGAAATGGGAGTAAAATATCAATTCTATTCCTTAGAACCTTTGGAAGTTTAAACCTTGAAGTCTGCATTCCTTGGATTTCGACATTCTTGCCAAATATGATTATGGGATCAGAAATAATACTCAAATAGAGAAATTTCAGCCAAGCGAATACCCAGCGCTGCGAACTGTACGGATGGGATCGAGACCACCATTTTTTATTAATGCTTTTCGAAGTCGCCCAATATGTACATCAACTGTCCTACTTTCAACGTAAATATCTCGGCCCCAAACATGATCTAGAAGTTGTTCTCTAGTCCGCACTCGTCCCGGCCGCTCCATAAAAAAACTAAGCAATCTATACTCAGTCGGACCAAGTTTGACTTCAACACCATTTCGAAAAACTCTATGTGTATCACTGTCTAGCTCTATATCTAAATAGGTTAATTTTTCTCCAGTCATGGCTGCACTGTAACGTCTCAACTGAGTATTTATTCGGGCCATTAATTCAACGACCGAATACGGCTTTGAGACGTAGTCGTCAGCACCCATTTCGAGTCCTCTGACCTTATCAAGATCTTCAGACCGAGCAGAAAGTAAAATAATTGGAATTTCTTTTGTTTCCTTTTTAGATCGGAGCTCACGGCATACCTCTAGTCCAGATAATTTTGGCATCATCCAATCAAGAACAATTAAATTAGGGTGTTCTTCGTATGCCATTAAAAGAGCATCCTCGCCATTATCCGCACAGATCACCTCAAAACCTGCTGCCTCCAAATTATAAATCACTACCTCACGCTGAGCCGCCTCATCATCAACAACGAGTATTCTAGGACGTGCCATAACTACAATCCCTTGGATAGCTCTATATTTTCAGATGTATTGTCAGCCTTATCTCTTTTTTCTGTAGGCATTTCCCCAGTAACGACAAAAACAACTTGTTCAGCTATTGAGGTTACATGATCACCCATGCGTTCAATATTTTTTGCAATAAAATGGAGATGCATGCAGGCGGTGATATTTCTGGGGTCCTCCATCATATAAGTTAAGAACTCTCTAAAGAGTCCACTGTATAATTCATCAACTTCAGTGTCCCGCGAAATTACATCCAACGCCAAGTCTGCATCTCTATTAATATACGCATCCAAAGCATCCTTGAGCATGACTTGAACATCTTTAGAAAGCCTACGCAGTGCTGCTTGAGAGTTCTCTACGTCCTTTAATTGGAGAAGCACATTTGTTCTTTTGGCAGTATTTTTAGCGTGATCACCAATTCGCTCTAGGTTGTTTGAGACTTTTAGTATTGAAAGCAAAACTCGAAGGTCACTAGCAACTGGAGATTCTTGAGCAATAAATCGAGCGATCCCGTCATTTATAACTTCTTCTAAATTATCGATTTGTTTATCTCGCTCGCGAACTTTTTCGGCAAGCTCAATATCGCGGTCCTCAAGAGCCTTAGCTGCGTCCACTATATTCACCTCGACAAGACCACCCATTTTTAACATGTTGGCTTGCAAGCTCTCCAAAGCTCTATCAAAAGCAGATCTTATGTGTTGACTATTTTGCATGTTAGACTCCTAGCCTATTCGCCCAGTGATGTAGCTTTCAGTTCTTGGATCACTAGGGTTTGTAAAAATTTTCTCCGTATCCCCAAACTCAACTAAACTACCAAGGTGGAAAAAAGCGGTCCTCTGGCTTACTCTAGCTGCCTGCTGCATTGAGTGCGTCACTATTACAACGCAGAAATTCTGACGAAGCTCATCAATCAATTCTTCCACCTGAGCCGTTGCAATCGGATCCAATGAGGAGCAAGGTTCATCCATAAGCAAGACATCGGGAGAGGTAGCAATTGCACGCGCGATACAAACCCGTTGCTGCTGACCACCAGATAAACCTGTACCTGGCGCATCTAAGCGATCTTTAACCTCGTCCCAAATAGCTGCACGTCGCAAAGATTGCTCAACTATGTCGTCCAGCTCGGATTTGTTAGACGCCAACCCATGAATGCGGGGACCGTACGCTATATTATCATAAACTGACTTTGGAAAGGGATTAGGCTTCTGAAATACCATTCCAACTTTAGCCCTAAGTTGAACCGGATCTACATTCGCATCGTAAATATCTTCGTTTTCGAGAAGTATCCGGCCGGTTATCTTACAAATATCAATTGTATCATTCATACGATTTAAGCAGCGAAGAAATGTAGATTTGCCGCAGCCAGATGGACCAATAAATGCAGTAACTGCATTTTGCTCAATTTCCACAGAAACATCTTTAAGAGCATGAACCTCGTCATAAAAAACGTTTACATTTTCAGCCGTAATTTTTGGCATGCCATTTGACAAAGAAGCCTCCCGATCAGAATTCAGTTGATCTTTCATAATAATTACCAACGCCTCTCAAATTTTCGGCGCAAAACTACAGCCATTGTATTCATAGTTAAAAGAAAGATAAGTAAAATTATTATACCGCCCCATGCGCGCTCAACAAAAGCTGGATCTGCTCGTTTTGCCCACTCATATATTTGTGCAGGCATAGCCGAATTAGGGGCTAATAATCCTTCACCAATCGTAGTTGGCATGTTAGTCGCGATGTAACCAATCATACCTATCAGTAACAACGGAGCACTTTCGCCAAGAGCCTGGGCCATGCCAATTATCGTGCCAGTAAAAATCCCTGGGGCGGCCAAGGGAAGTACATGATGAAAGACGGTTTGCATTTTTGAGGCCCCAACACCAAGAGCTGCATCTCTAATGCTTGGTGGAACAGACTTGAGTGAAGCCCTAGTGGATATTATTATTGTAGGTAGTGTCATTAAAGTAAGGACCAGACCGCCTACGATTGGAGTAGACTGGGGTAAATTCACATAATTAATAAAAACCGCAAGGCCTAAAATTCCAAAAACAATTGAAGGAACGGCCGCTAAATTTGAAATCGTTATCTCAATCAAGTCCGTAAATAAGTTTTTTTTCGCAAATTCCTCTAAATAAACTGAAGCGGCCACTCCAAGTGGAAGAGACAATAGTAAAACAACTAGCATCAGATAAAAGGATCCAACCATTGCCACTCCAATTCCAGAAGCTTCAGGTCTCTGATCGGATGCATCAGCTCCCAAAATAAAGTCTAAATTGAATTTTTTTTCCACCACTCCGACCTTAATAAGTTCATCTATCAGATCAAATTGTTCGGCGCTTGCAAATTTACTATTAGCTACACTTTCTCTAGAATAACGACCTTTTAAATAGCCATCTATCCAACCATTTGCTAAAAATCTGAATTCAACTGTCTGGCCAATACTCGAGACATCGGCCAATACATACTCGCGTAATTGCGAGGGAGCACTTTTAGATATAATGCCGCTTAATTCTTTCTTTTTAAGTGACGATTGTATGTCGTTTTTTTCCAACGATGCCTTGACGGCGTTCACTAAAATGGGATTGTAGCCAAAGGTCGAAACCTTTTTTATGTCATCAATATTTCGGTTTCCTTTTTTGTCCAGCTTAGATTCTAAAAGTTCCACGTCCAAAGTAATGAATGTTTGTTGAAATGCGCTTGTGCCTCGCAAAATTATTGTACTGGCTAATACCAATAACATAAAAAGACCTATGGAAATTGCGGCAATACCGTAAATTCTAAATCTTTTCTCAGCAGCATTTCTGCTTTTAGTCCTATCAGAAATTTTGAACAGAGAATTTGTTGGAGTAGTATCCGTCATTCATACTGCTCCCTATATCTTCGCACAATGTATAATGCCAAAACATTTAAGCCCAAGGTAATGGTGAATAAAGTTAATCCAAGAGCAAATGCCACCAAAGTTTCCGCACTATCAAATTCAAGATCACCTGTTAACTGACTAACGATGCGAGTAGTAATGGTAGTAAGCGCCTCTAATGGGTTACCTGCAAATTTTGCAACGGCGCCAGCGCCCAATACGACAATCATTGTTTCGCCTATAGCACGGGAAGCAGCCAGTAGTATTGCACCAATAATTCCTGGTAAAGCTGCAGGGAGAATTACACTTCTAACCGTTTCTGATTGAGTTGCCCCCAAACCATAAGATCCATCTCTTAGAGACTGTGGGACTGCGTTGATAATATCATCTGAAAGAGATGACACAAAAGGGATAAGCATCATTCCCATAACTACTCCAGCAGTTACAACAGACCGAGAGTCGGACATCCACTCGACCCCTAAAAACCCTCCATCACCAAAAAATTTCCTTAGGAAAGGCCCAAAAGTTGTAAGCGCAAACAAGCCGTAAACAATGGTCGGGATCCCCGCCAACACTTCCAATAATGGTTTTGCAAATGCTCTAACCGATCGAGAGGCGTATTCTGAAAGATAAATTGCAGCATAAAGTCCGATAGGGACAGCCACCAAAAGCGCGACAAATGAAATATAAAGTGTACCCCAAAGTAGAGGAAGTATGGACAGCTCACTTCCAGCACTGAAAGAAGGTGCCCAAGTACTGCCAAAAAAGAAATCTGACCATGGATGCATCCCAAAAAAGCGGATTGCCTCAAACAGCATGGAAAGAACAATTCCTACACTTGTAAATATAGCTAGCGTCGCTGCTGCTCCTAAAAGTAATAAAATCATCTTTTCGACTCGAGGCCTGGCTCGAAAACTTAACTTGGCTTGCACCACTGCCCATACAAGGCCAAGAATGGATCCTATGATTACAAGCCAATTGCGAATAGAATTGCCCAGGGTCTCCAAATAGAATTTAGTCCTTGCTGCATCTAATATTGGAAGTTGAACGATGTCCTTAAGAAATACCCCAGAAGATTCTAGAATGCCTTCTATTCCAACTAAATCAATAGTTTTTGAATTAATCTGTTTATACGTCAGCGATCCCAATTCTACTGAAACTTTCAAACCATCGCTAATTCTGTCTACTTCACTAATAACTAAATTCATATTTGCCTGTTCGGCAAGGACCCAAGGGTTTAATTGTTTCTTGATCTTTTCGTCTACGAAAACTGACTGCGCAAAAGTCCAAAGAATTAAAACCAATAGTGGTGGAAAAAAAGCAAGGAATACAGCATTTAAGCCATAATACTGAGGTAAAGAGTGAAGTTTCCTTATGTCACCGTCAGCACTTGATAGCGCCCTAATTCTACCGAAAAAAAAGCCAAATATGGCAAATAAAAACAGTAAACCTAAAACACCATACGTTGACATAGTCTAACCTAAATTTGCTAAAAGGAAGCACATCAGATGTGCTTCCTGAAGTATTCATAGCGATTTAATTAATAGCTGCAACCAAAGCCTGTGTAGCAGCCAATTCTGGATCTGATACGAGACCATAATCTGCCAGTGGGCCGTCCGGGCCAGCTATTTCGTCTGATACGAAAAATTCAATATATTCTTTCATTCCAGGAACCTGCGAAACGTGTGCATCTTTAACATAAAATTGCAAAGGTCTAGAAACAGGATACACACCTGACGCTATTGTTTCTGTAGAAGGTTCAATACCATTTACCTTAGCTGCGTACAGTGTATCAGTATTGTTCAGGAGAAACGACAAACCAAAAACGCCAATGCCTTCTGGGTTTGCATCAAGAGATGCCAAGGTCTCGGTATAATCTCCATCGATATCGACAGAGGCACCGTCAGTTCTTACTTTGAAGCACTCCTTTTCAGCCGGTTTCTTTTCCAAACCACCGTCCATTAACTTCTTGTATGTTCCAACAGTTTTACATCCCGACAACATGACTTTTTTCTCAAAAACTTCTCTTGTTCCATGCTTTGTACCTGGAATAAATGCTTTAATTGCTACAGCTGGAAGTGAAGGATCTACATCCGCCCAAGTAGTCGCATTAGACTTATCTGAGAGTGCAAGATAAATTTGTGCAGGTGTCAAATTTGCAAAACCTTTATTTTCAAGGCGTGTTGAAAAAGTGATCCCATCATAACCAATTCGAACTTCTGTAATTTTACCTACTGTTTCTTGGCATGTACCCCATTGCTCCTCCTTCATCAAAGAGGATGAGTTGGCGATATCAATTGTGTTCAGCCCAACGCCCTCACACATACGTTTCCGGCCAGCACCAGATCCACCGCCTTCAACGATTGGTGTTGGAAATTCAAAATTTTCTCCAAAAGCCTCAGCAACGATTGAAGCATATGGAAGCACTGTTGAAGAGCCAGCAATGTGAACTTGATCACGCGCGGCTAGGGTTGTGGCGCTCAGTGCAGTTACCGCTGCGATTGACACCAACTTTTTCACAAAAAACATGTCTGCTATCTCCTTAAACAAGCATTTAATTCCCGACGAAATAAGAAAACAGTGCAACAGGTTTATGACATTAATGTAACAATTTTGTGAATATATAAAATGCTAGTCATCAGTTGGTAAAAAAACTGAAACAACTGTACCCTTGTCCATTTCGCTCTTAATTCGGAAACGGCCACGATGGCGGTGAATTATATGCTTTACAATTGAAAGGCCTAATCCTGTACCTCCGACCTGTCTAGAACGATGGTCATCTACTCTATAAAATCGCTCAGTGAGGCGAGGAATGTGTTCGTCGGGTATGCCTGGGCCCTGGTCCACTACACTGAACAATAACCCGTTTTTCCGCAACAAAGGCTGATAAGAGGGCATACTTAAGGCTAACTTTACCTCTTTTCCTGGCCCACCGTACTTCAAAGCGTTTTCAATAAGGTTGGAAATAACTTGTTGCATTTGATCACGATCGGCACTGATATTAATCGATGTTAAGTCCTTCTCAAAAGCTATCGAATTTTTGTTTTTTTTACACGCTGGATCAAAGATTTCTATCGTGTCATTAATTAACTTGACCAACTCTATCTTTGTGGTTGGTTTGGACCTCTCTTCACTCTCAACTCTGTTTAATGACATAAGATCGTTAACTAACCGGTTCATTCTATTAGCCTCTTCACCCATAATAGACAGAAAGCGCTCTTGAGCTTTATAATCGGATTTTGCAGATGTCCGCATTGTTTCAAGAAATCCAATGATCGAAGTCAGGGGTGTTTTTAGCTCATGGCTCACATTACTAACAAAGTCCCGCCTAAGTTGTTTAGATCTTTCAATTTGGGTTGTATCCTGGAAAGTGGCAAGCAAAAATTGAGAGCCAATTGGAGCAATATGCACATCAAAAACAACGTCTACATTAGCTAAGTTTGCTGCCCACCGTGCGGTCTTAGCGCTTAAATTATTTATCACTGTTTCGATAGCATCTGAAATTTCCGGATCACGCATAACCGTTATGTAATGCCTGTCTTCAATACTTTCTCCAAAAATAGCCTTTGCAGCGTCATTTGCAAAATGTACGAATTCATCAAATCCAATCACAATCCCAGGTATTGCTAATGCAGCCAATACATCTCGTACATCCGGCTCAATTTTACTATCGTTATAAACACGATCCATGTTCTATTTTCTACAAAGCTAATTTTATGTCCAGCACTACGCTAGCATTTAGAAATATATTGAGTTTGTATACTTTTTATTACGCAAGATTTTACTTTTTACTACTCCCAAAAATATAAGTTTTTCAGTTTTTGAAAATTATTTCTGAAAATCTTGAGATTCAAATTGATTTAATTCTGTGAAATGCGACACTCAATAATACCAACAGATTCGTTTATACTTTTTAAACTAAGGCTGCTCTAAAATGAATGAATCAAACAAAACTTCAGAACTAAGTTTAATAGACCTGCACTTGCGTAAACTCTATGATATTTCTGATGCGTTAGAGATTAAAAACAAGGCCCTAAAAAGAGGCTATATCGATCTTTCCGGCAATGTTACTCCAAGCGGTAAAAATATGGCGAAGATGGTTTTAGCTGATCGTAGGATTCTTGAAACTAATAACCACTAGCAATATCAAACTCGCTATCAACTTTTTCATCAAAAAACACGGCCCTTGGCGTGTTAAGCAAAGAGATAACAAAAGCTGCCTTTTGTTCTTTGGTTAAATTTATTGGAGGTTCTATTGGCCCGATAAAATCGGGGTTCAGGTAGTTTTTCATTTTTACTGCTCTTTCGTCCCTCCCCAGGAACGCTGGTTTGTTTTAGTGCACTTTTGTAAATTTTTTGTGACATTGAAGGTTTGTTATAGTGCTTTCAAATTTTATAATTATAAGGGTTTTTAAACGAATTATAAAACCAGCTTGAAGTAAATTTTGGTAGCCACTTGAATTTTAAAAGATACGCAATTTATTACGTTCCCTCAAATAACCTGTTTTATAAATTAGGTTCTAGCTGGCTAGGTTGGGACACTATTTCAGGCCAACCAGCGTCACAGCCAGAAACCGACAGCGCTGTAAATATTCAAAAAATCACAGAAGCTCCAAGAAAGTATGGCCTTCACGCAACAATTAAGGCACCCTTTAGACTTGGCAACAATGTAAATGCTTTAGAATTAGAGCGACAACTGGAAATACTTTGTGGGTCTATAAAGCCAATTGAGTTTAAACTGAAACTTTCAGAACTAAGCGGTTTTTTTGCATTAACACCAACTGTCAAAAACACAGAGATTAGGAATTTGCATACTAAAGTAGTCCGCAAACTCGATTATTTTAGAGCTCAGCCAACAAAAGAAGAAATTATTAAAAGACGAGAAAATCAATTAACCTCTGAGCAAGATCAGAACCTAATAAAATGGGGTTATCCGTATATTTTTGAGGATTTTTATTTTCATATAACTTTGACTGGAAAAATACCTGAAGATTTAAGAAATAAAGTAAAAGACGAAATAGAAAATTTTTTTCAACCAGTTTTACAGCAAAAGATAAATCTTTCAGAGCTAGCTCTCGTGGGAGAAGCTAAAGATGGTAACTTCTACGTTCTTCGTCAAATGCCACTCGTTCTAAAAACCTAAAAAACAGAACGGCCGTCCGACCAGGCACTTTTAATGAGTGACACTTCTTTATGTCTGTCAAACATTATTAAGTCGGCCTTCTTTCCAATATCAATAACGCCTCTATCTTGTAATCCCGTTGCTTTAGCAGGAGATAAAGTAACTGTCCGCATAGCTCTAGGCAAAGAACCCCATAAGTCAGCCAATACCATTGAAGATTGAAATAATGCAGCAGGGACATAATCTGATGACACAATATCAAGTAAATCATCTTGGGCTAATTCAAGAGCAGACACATTACCAGAATGTGAACCTTTTCTTATCAAATTTGGAGCACCCATCATTATTGATATTTTTTCTTTCTTACATGATATTGCAGCCTCTTTTGTTGTCGGAAACTCTGCAATCTGCACGCCTCTGGAAACAGACTGTTTAACATGATCTTTTGTAGTGTCATCATGGCTAGCTAATACCACATTTAATTTTTTTGCTTGCTCACAGACAAATCTTTCATGGCTAGCTCCATGCTTGTCGCGCAAGGCTTTTAGTGTTGACACATGTTCCGCAAAACCTTGATCATCAACTTTTTTCCTGCCTTGCACAAATTCTTTAAGTTTTTCTAAATCACGCCATTGCCTTTGCCCAGGAGTATGATCCATTAGGCTGATTATTCCTATATGATCTTCAGGTCCAAAATCAGACATTTCTTTTATCAAAGTCTCAGAACATATCTCTGCACGAAGGTGAATTAAGTGTTTAATCTTAAAAAGCTTTTCTTTTTTCAGTTCTAAAATGGCAGTGGCCAAAGTGCGCGCATACGCGGAATAAAGAGCTGAGCTGTTAGAAATTGATCCTACCCTTAGGGCATCAAAAACTGTCGTTATACCGCAGCTTGCCATTTCAGTGTCGTGGGCCAAAACAGCAGGTTTAATGGGCCAGCTCACTCCAGGCCTGGGTTCCATGTGGCGTTCTATATTGTCGGTATGCAGCTCTATGATACCTGGAGAAACATACATGCCACAACAGTCAATTGCTTTAGGCACGGCCGTTTTAGTTTGATCGATGGATTTAATCAGTCCATTCTCAACTTCCAGAGTCCCGCTAATAACTTCGTTCGCCAAAATCAATTTAGCGTTAGTAAGTATAGGGTTATTTGTGATTTCAGACATAAACGCTATCATTTAGTTTCAAAATTGACTTTATTTCTTTGGCGGTCTCAACAACTAGCCGGTTATTAGAAACATCGAACTTTTTGATAGAAGCGGAAAACTTTTCTGCTTTTCTGTTAACTCGATCAATTATGTCGCTTGAGGTTTCGCGGCCACGCTTTTTCAGTCTGCTTTCTAAGATACTTTTGGGCGCCGTTAGATTAATGACCAAAAAATTTTCAAAAATATTATTTGCCTCTTCCAATGTTTTCCTGGAAAGGTTGACCAGCATATCTTGCCCTTCAAATAGAGGCTGAATTGCTTCATATGTAATTCCATAGTGCAAACCATGGGCTTGCCAATTAAGAATAAATGCACCGCAATCTGCGTTAAGACGAAACCTCTTAACATCCATTTCAAAGTGATCTTCGTTACTTGTTTCAACAGGACGTGTTACTACCCTTTTTACCAGACAAACATCTGAGTTATTAAGTAACTCTCGCATTACGGTGTCTTTTCCAACACCAGAAGGTCCCACGATAGCGATCAGTTTTCCTTGCATGCTACGACTCCAATTTTGGTGAGAAATTTGACACATCAACTTGCCTGTCACACACATGCATTCGCGCAGACTCATCGTGGAAGATGCCAACAATTGCAGTTCCCTTTGATTTAGCGCCTTTTATTAAATCTAATACCACAGACCTGTTCTCACTATCTAAACTGGCAGTAGGCTCATCTAATAAAATAGCAGGGTAATTGCGAATAAAACCGCGGGCTATATTTACCCGTTGCTGCTCACCGCCAGAAAATGTCGTTGGAGATAGATCCCAAAGTGCGGGAGGAATATTTAGACGCTCAAGAAGTTTTTCTGCTATGTCAAATGCCTCATCCATTTCCTTACCGATTGCAAGCAGAGGCTCGGCAACCACCTCTCTCGTGGGGACTCTTGGAACCACTCTCAGAAATTGACTTACATAACCCAGTATATGACGGCGTATATTAATAATCGCACGAGAAGAGGCTCCAACGATATTTGTTTCCCCAACCCAAATTTTACCCTCATTAGTGAGATAATTTCCATATATCATGCGCATCAAAGTTGACTTTCCGGAACCAGATTTACCAACCAAGGCCACGCAATCACCTTTGAGCACCTCAAAACTTGCCTCTTTTATGACCGGAATTGAGGTGTTTTCCTGATTAAACAAAGTGAACGTCTTGCCAACATTTTCGACTTTTATCATTTTGATACCTCTTAAGCTTGCAAAACAGAGCTAACAAGCAGTTGCGTATAGGAGTGCTGAGGGTCATCTAACACCTGATCGGTAAGACCAGACTCAACCACATACCCGTCTTTCATTACCATCAATCTGTCTGCAAGTAGCCTAACCACGGCCAGATCGTGAGTTACAATTATTGCACTCAAATTCATTTCTCGAACTAATGATTTTATTAAATCAAGAAGTCGAGCCTGAACAGAAACGTCTAATCCACCAGTAGGCTCATCCATAAAAACCAATCGAGGTCCGGTGACAAGATTTCTTGCTATCTGCAATCGCTGCTGCATACCACCTGAAAAGGCTGTTGGTCTGTCGTCAATTCTTGAATTATGAATTTCTACACGCTCCAGCCAATCTACGGCTTTGTTTCTGATTTTACCATAATGCCGAGAACCAACGGCCATCAAACGTTCTCCAACATTACCTCCGGCACTCACATTCATTCTCAGACCATCCCGAGCATTTTGATGGACGAATGCCCAGTCAGTACGGGATAACATTCTCCGTTCAGGTTCCGACATCTGAAAAGTATCTTTCATCCCTTCAGAGCGTGTGCTGAAAAACACCTCTCCAAAATCTGCCTCTACCTGCCCAGCTAAGCAATTTAATAAAGTTGATTTACCAGAGCCACTTTCTCCTACAATTCCCATGACCTCGCCAGGCCAAAGATCAAAATTAACATCAGCACATCCAATACGATTACCATAGTATTTGGAAAGACCTGTTACATCTAAAAGTAGCTCACTCATAAGTTAGCTCCGAATTAATGGCCTGGCGGGATGAACAGAAATCAGTATCTGAGCAAACAAAAATTCTGCCTCCTTCATCATCAACAATAACTTCATCAAGGTAGCTGTTTTCAGAACCGCAGAGATCACAAGAGTAATCAGCTTTTGATGGTTCAAAGGGGAAATCATCAAAGTCCAAACTCACGACCTTAGTGTGAGGAGGCAATGCATAAATGCGCTGTTCTCGTCCTGCTCCAAATAATTGAATAGCAGCCATTTCCATCTTTGGATTATCAAACTTTGGTATTGGAGATGGATCCATTACGTAACGATCCTCGACTTTAACTGGGTAGGCATAAGAGGTGGCTATAGCGCCATGCCTGCTTATATCTTCGTAAAGCTTTACATGCATTAATCCATATTCCTCTAAAGCATGCATCTTTCGCGTCTCAATTTCAGAAGGCTCCAAGAAGCGTAGGGGTTCTGGAATTGGAACCTGGTAAACCAAAATCTGGTCTTCTGTTAATTGTTCTTCAGGGATACGATGACGGGTCTGTATGACGGAAGCACTTGATGTTTTTTCTGTTGTTGCGATTTTCGCAGTTTTTTCAAAGAACTTTCTTATTGAAATGGCGTTTGTAGTATCATCGGCTCCTTGGTCTATTACTTTAAGTGTGTCTTCAGGAGTTAAGGTCGCAGCGGAAACCTGAACACCACCCGTGCCCCAACCATAAGGCATAGGCATTTCGCGACTTGCAAAAGGAACTTGATAACCTGGAATTGCTAAACCTTTAAGTATAGCTCGTCTAATCATTCGCTTAGTTTGTTCATCTAAATAAGCAAAATTATAGTCACTCATTCGGCAGCCTCCTGAGTATCATTTCTTTCATCAGCTTCCCTTCGCAGCTTGCGGATAAGCTCAAGTTCAGACTGAAAATCTACATAATGTGGAAGTTTGATATGTTCTAAGAACCCTGTCGCTTGAATATTATCCGCATGGTAAAGAACAAACTCCTCATCTTGAACTGGCGCCCCTAGGTCATCTTCACCTAACTCTTTCCAGCAAAGAGCCCTATCAACCAAAGCCATAGAGATAGCTTTTCTCTCAGAGTGCCCCATGACCAAGCCATAACCTCTCGTAAATTGTGGTGGCTCAGTTTTTGATCCATGAAACTGGTTTACAGTTTCGCACTCTGTGACTTCAATCTCCCCAATTTCAATGGAAAACCCTAACTCTGGAATTTCCATTTCTACTGACACCATTCCAACGCGTAATTCGCCAACGAATGCATGGTTGCGGGCATACCCACGCTGAGTAGAATAGGCCATTCCCAGAACAAAACCCTCATCTCCTCGAGCTAAAGACTGCAATCTTAATGGCCTTTTAGCTGGGATCTCTAAAGGCTCCCGGGTTAAGTCCTGAGGTTCAGACCCAGTCAACTCCTCCTCTTTAATCAATCCCTCTTTGTTAAGGTAATTTGTAATATGAGGAATTTCTTTATCGATTGCAGTTTCTGCTTGCGCCGCAGTCAGGTTTTCTCCGTCAGCTTCCAATTTAAAGTCCAGGAGCCTGTGAGTATAGTCGAAAGTTGGCCCTAAGATCTGGCCTCCTGGCGCATCTTTGAAGGTTGCAGAAATGCGCCTTAAACAAGACATATTATTCGTATTAATTGGTTTTGTGGTGCCAAACCTAGGTAACGTAGTACGGTAAGCGCGTAACAAAAATATTGCCTCAATTAAGTCACCGCGCGACTGCTTTATTGCTAGAGCGGCAAGCTCACGGTCATATAAAGAGCCTTCAGCCATTACTCTATTAACGGCGAGACCAAGCTGTTCAGTTATTTGCTTCAGGCTTAACTCTGAAACAGAGACATCCCCCCTTCTTTCTTCGGCTAGCCAAAGATGAGCATTATCTATAGCTTTCTCGCCGCCTTTTACTGCAACATACATATTTTAGTCCTTTGTCACTTTTGTACTACGAGGAAGGGCTGCTATTTTTGATCCAGCACAAAATATAAAATCTACTCCCAATGGGAATTGTGCATTATTTTTTTGGAAAGCTTCTATTTCCGGCAGTGATAAATAACTGACTTTTTCAATGCCGGGCCCTCTGAGGGCCATGCCTGAATCTTTTAGATCATCACATTCCACGATTAGAGTAGCCGATCTGTCTGGATATTTTGAGTTACCCTTTTTAAATTGATTAATTGGGTTAAATTCTGACCATGAACCGATTACAAAACTAGCAAGATGAGCCTCGGTTGTTACTGCTCCAGTTTGAAAAGCCAACCAGTCTTTTACTTCTTTGTTGGAAACAGTACTTGATAGTTTTACTGGCGTATCTGGGTCACATAAAGTCAATAAAACTGTTCCAGCGGCTGGCGATAAAGGTTCAGGGGGCACTAGAAAATCTAAGTCTAATATTTTTCCTGGCCTGGCCATAGCTATCATAATAGCCCGAAAAGCCCTTGCTCCATCTTCTGATGGAGATGCAAAACCATTAGAGACGTTGCTATTGCTCATTCACTCTCTCCTCGCGCCATAGTAAAAAATTCTACTTTGGTAGCTGCTGCCTTTTTTGAGTTCGCCTCTTTTTCTTGATGGTAAAGCTTTGTGAGCGGGGCAATTACTAATGACTCAACCTCATGCCGACGAGTTCCTTGCATTATGGCGTCAAGGACAGCAACTTTTTTGGCAGCCTCTTTTTCTCTGCCTTGGATATATCCATGCCCAATCTCTCCAGTCTCAAGCTGAACAGAACACCGTGTTACCGTCATTTCACCAAGGTTGAATGAGTCACCCGTCGCGCCCAATCTACCTTGCACCATAGCACCTCCTATTTCAGGAGCTCTCAGCAATTTGTAATCCGGTAAATTTTTGACCTTGCGCCAGCATTCATCCAAATCTTTTGTCTTTGCTTTAGCTAAAATCGAAAGCCAATTCTTTCTGTCTTCTATCATTTAAACTTCTTACTATACAACTAGACAAATCTTAATTATCATTAACTACTACTGAAAAAGAATAAAAGTGAAGTTTTTGTAACAATGTCAAAATTGCCACTATGGAAAAACATAGCGAATGTACTCACTGAGGAAATAAAATCTGCCCAAATTCCAATTGGAGCAAAACTACCAACTGAAGCCAAGCTCTCGCAGCGTTTTGGCGTAAACAGGCATACAGTCAGGCAAGCTCTCTCTTTTTTATGTAGTGAGGGAGTCACTTGGTCAAAACGGGGGAGTGGTGTATTTGTTTCAGACAAGCCCACAAATTATAAACTCGGCGACAGAACAAGATTTAGCCAAAATATTAAAGACGCTGGGCGAACCCCATCAAGAAAAAAACTTATATTACAAAGTCGTCTTTGCACAAAAAAGGAAGCAGCCGCATTAAAAATAAAAACTGGAAGTAAGGTGCTGCACTATGAGGGGATATCATTTGCCGACCTCACACCTGTCGGTCTTTTTTCTTCAGTATTTTGTTTGGGCAAATTTCCCAATATTGAAGATGCAATAAAAGAACATAGCTCAGTTACAATTGCTTTGAGTAAATGTGGAGTAACTGACTATAAACGTCACTCAACAGCTGTAAAAGCAGTTCTGGCTGACGCAGTTCAGTCTAATCATTTGAGAATAAAACCGGGTGATCCATTATTGCGTACTGAGAGCGTAAATACCGACCTCAATGGAAACCCTATTGAATTTGGAATAGCTCATTTTTCTGGATCTGTCGTTACTTTGAATTACACCTAAATCCGTCACAAATTTGATACAAATTGTCATTAATCCGTTTCTAAAAATTAGAGAAGCATTTTAATGGATATCAAACTAGTCAATGGAACTACGCTTTTAGAGGGAGAGCTCCGCGATGAAGCTATATCCATAGAGGACGGCTATATATCTCAAAAAAATTGCATTGAAGTCGATTTGACGGGTTATTACCTGTTGCCCGGAATAATTGACCTCCATGGCGATGCTTTTGAGAAACACATCGCACCTAGACCATCTGCTAGATTTGACACTGAATTAGCCCTAAATGCCATCGATAAAGATCTAGCCGCAAATGGAATAACTACTGGATGGATGGCTCTTAATTGGTCTTGGGAAGGCGGTCGAAGGAGCCCTGAAGCGGCATTTCGATTTGCAGAAGCGCTTACCAATTACAATGAGCGTTCTAATACAGATATCAGAATTCAAATAAGATGTGAAACCCACACGACAGATACCTATAGAAAACTAATAGACTTTCTAAAAACCTATGGTGTTAATTACGTAGTTTTTAATGATCACCTCAAGGATGCCTTAGAATATGCAGAGACTAATATTGATCAATTAAACGCTTGGGCTATTAACAGCGGCACAAACCTGGACTCCCATTTGAAAGCGATTAGCTTGGCTAATTCACAAAAGCACGACGTTGCTGAATATCTAATTCGACTTTCTAAATTTTTTGATAAAGAAAATATAAGATATGGTTCTCACGATGACAGCGATGCAATAACACGGAAAAAGTTTTCTTTTTTAGGTGCCAAAATTTGTGAGTTCCCGACTAGCATCGAGGCCGCTAAAATGGCCAAGAAATTAAATGAGCCAGTTCTAATGGGCGCTCCCAACGTCGTTCGCGGCGGCTCTCAGTCAGGGAACGTAGCAGCGCTTGAATTAATCGAAGCAGGTCTGTGCACAGCGCTTGTATCAGATTATTACTACCCTTCGCTCAAACAATCTGCTTTCAAGCTTTTTGACGACGGTATTATTTCGCTGGCAGATGCTTGGATCTTAATATCTAAAAATCCTGCTAAAATCATGGGGCTTGATGGATTAGGTGAATTGAATATCGGTAACAGGGCTGACCTTGTTATAGTAAACAAGCTTAACTTTGAAGTTGAAGCGACGATCTGCCGAGGCAAGATAGCTTTTGCGTCGGGTAGTGTCGCGGAGCGCATTTTTGGGAAGCTATCGAGAACAGAAATAGTTTCCGCAGCTTAGAATTAACAATACTTTTCTAGAAACTCTTCTACGGAAAGGTTTCTAAAGTCATGCAGGGAATCTTTTAGCTTAGAGTGTGACCAATCCCACCATGCCAGTTCAATTAAACGGTCAATTAATTCTAACGAAACTCTTTGGCGCACTGGTTTAGCAGGCACACCCGCGACTATTGAGTAAGGTGAGACGTCCTTTGTAACAATTGCTCCAGAAGCAACAACTGCCCCATGGCCAATTTCAACCTCCGGTTTGACTTGCGCATTATGACCTATCCAGGTGTCATGGCCAATAAATGCAGTCCGAGCCTCACGGATTGTAAACCAGTTTTCGTCTCTAAGGGCATCATCCCAGTAATCTTCTGATCTATATAAGAAGTGATGCAAGCTAGCTCGGTTTAATGGATGGTCGGAAGCTCCGACTCTAACGAAGCTTGCTATATTTGAGAATTTTCCTATCTCAGTATTTGATAAATCAGCATATCGGTCACAATAACTGTAATCCCCAAATCGAACATTCGTAAGCCTAGAACCTTTGCCTACTTCACAGTACTTCCCAAACGTGGAATTTAAATGCTCAACTTGGTCATGGAAATATGGGCGCTCTTCTTTTAGTCTTGCCATATCAAAGCTCGTAACTTACTCCACCTTTAACCAAACGTCTCCGTAGTTTACCCGAGATCCAGCCCATTAACATTACCATCGTCGGATCCAAATTATGGATTAAACCATTTATTACAAGAGGCAAATGTTTCAAAAAGTTTTCGTGGCTTCAAAACAGTTAATACAGCGTCGAGTATGGCTTACCAAAACTTCCACCACGGGCGGCCTGGCGTTTCTTCGGCTGCGGTATCCTGGGCCTCCGCCGCTTCGACTTCACCCGCCTCAAAGACCTCTGAAGTCCCTGCTTCAGCTATCTCAAGCGCTTCGGTCAGCAATGCTTTCCCCGCTTCAGGGTCTCCATCAGCGCAGGTCTGAAAGCCTTGTTGCAGCATCTCTTGGGCTGTCGCCGCGGCCACTTCGGTGGTCCGGGGTAGTTGCAGGCGGATGCGGGCGCGTAGCATCAGGGCATCCACATCGTCACAGGCATCGACCAGCGCTTGAAAGGCGGCATCTGTGTCCGTGGCGATACCCGCTTGCTGCTGTTGGGCCGTCGCGGGTATGGCGATCAAAACGGCCAGAAAGGTGAGTAGTATTCGTATCATGGTTCAGGTCTCCGGTTTAAAAGACGTCAGTTATCGCGTTTTTCGATTCCGATTAGCTTGTTGCGCAACCAAGCGGACATGGCGTCCATTGCGACCACAGTGATCAGCACCAGTAGCGCCATGTAGGCGACGTTTTCAAAATCGTTGCCGGTTTGTAGGGCGCCCAGGAATTGTAGGCCAATGCCACCTGCTCCCATGGCACCGATGATCACCGCGCTGCGGGTATTGGACTCCAGGTAGTAGAGCGACTGTGAGATGAACACGGGCATGATTTGCGGTAAGACACCGAACCGTTGTTGTTGGATTTTTCCCGCGCCAGTGGACTGGATGCCTTCGCGCTGGTTGTTGTCAGCGTTCTCGACCGCCTCCGACATCAGTTTACCCAAGGTGCCGGTGTCGGTGAAGGCAATCGCAAAGATACCTGTGAACAGTCCCGGGCCAAAGGCTCGCAGGAAGATCAAAGACCAGATCAACGTGTCGATGCCGCGCAGCACGTCGAACAATCGCCGCAGTGCAAAGCGGATGCCACTGACCGGCTGGATGTTGCGCGCCGCCATAAAGGCGAGAGGCAAACCAACAGCCGCCGCGATCATCGTGCCTAAAAGGGCCATGAACACTGTTTCCAGCATCGCATACAAGATCGTGCCATGGGCCCAGATCGTGTTGTCGCGGAATTCGGTCCATACCAATTTTGCGTTGGACATCTCCGGCACCATCCGGTCACCCGAGAACATTAGTCCCAGCCCGGACCAGAAACCGTAATCCCGCAGTGGGCTGTCAAAGTCGAACCAGAAATAAGCCCAGCCCACTTTGTAGCGGTGGGCCTCGATCTTGCGGGTGCCGACCTGCAGACGTTCAAACAGCGACGGACGGATTTCCACTTTGTTGGCCGTTTGGCGGATCCAACCGGGCAGTTCGTCCAGCCGGTCCTGATAGCCAACCACAAAGGGTTTGCCGTCGCTGTTTAGTTCGAACCGGTAAATTTCATCCTCCCCGGGCCAGTCAAGTTCGACCGCGTCATCCAGCAGAATGACCTTGCCGCCATTGCCAAAGGTCACATCCCGCCCGTCGGCTCCGTTGTCTGTATACCAGTCGGGTTTGGGGTCGTAAACGTGACGGTGCCCACCTTCGAAGGAGATGACAACTTCATCTGGCGCGGCCCACCCGGTCGTCACATGATCCTTGTTCGCATAGGTATCGAGCACAAACAGCGCCGCGCGTTCGGGCTTCCATTTCTTCTTCAGCGAGCCAATGTCGAACTGCACCCAGGAAAACGCCAAGTATGCCAGGATAACCGCCATCACGCCACAGAAGAACAGCCGCTGCCGTCCTGCCGCCTTGTCGATGTCGGTCTGGATAGCCTTATAGGCCGTTTGATCCATCATCATGCTCATCGACGCACTCCAATCAGTTTGGCGCGGACCCAGTCAGACAGGTAGTCGAGCGCAATAATTGTAGCGACCAGCAGGACAAAAATCGCCGTGACCCGGCCGCCATCCCGCCATTGGATGTTTTCAGACAGGGCCGCGCCGATGCCGCCCGCGCCGAAAAACCCCAGAATGGTAGAGGCGCGCACGTTGATTTCCAGACGAAGGATGCCGTAGCTGAAAAACAGCGGCAACACCTGTGGGAGCACCCCGAACCGCACCCGGCTAAGCCATTTGCCGCCGGTGGATTCCAGGCCTTCGAGTGGTTTGCTGTCAATGTTTTCAATGGCTTCAGAAAATAGTTTACCCAAGGCGCCGCCAGTGTGGATCGTGATGGCGATCACGGCGGGCAACAGGCTTTTACCCATCAGGTAGAGGAAAATCAGCGCAATCACGATTTCCGGGAAGGAGCGCATCAGATCAAGCAGCCGGCGGGTGACCTGCACAACGGCGGTCGACTTCATTATGTTGCGCGCGGCAAAACACGACAGGATTACCGCTATGATAAAGCCCAGGAAGGTGCTGAGCAGTGCCATGTTCAGCGTCAGCAGCAAGTCGGGAACGAATTCGGCAACCCGGCTGAGCCATTTGGACAAACCGATGTCCCAAGCGAGCACAAACATGTCGCGAGGGAAGTCAAAGATTTTGGTGATACCCTGACTGAAGGGCGTCGCGTTGGCCGAATTGGCCATGTCGATGCCGATTAGCGTAATCGCAGCGGTGATCGCGATCCCGAACACCGTGTACAGCGTCTTGCTGCGCTGAAGCCGGTGGAGTTCGTTTTCCAACTGATTGAGATGTTCGGGAAGGATAGCAGTCATGATCGGCCTCAAAAAAGGAATGGGGTGCGCGGTGATCCGCACACCCCGATAAGCGGCTTAGTTGGACTTAGCTGCTTCGATTTTTGCTTTACGTGCTTTCACAATCACTTCGTAGAAAGAGTGATCCACTGGCACCCATGCTTTCACGATGCCGGCAGCAACGTTTTCGGAACATTCTGGATCATTTTTGTGGATCCACTGCTTCATGCCAACCATGACGTCTTTCGCTTCTTGTGGAAGCGCTTTACGCACAACGATTGGGCCATTTGGGATCAGGTTGGAAGACCAGATCTGCTTGATGTCATCCATGTTCAGGATGCCTTTGTCCACCATCTTACGGAGGTTGCCGGAGGTGTAACCCTCTGACCACTCGCCAACGCCGGAGGTCCACGTAACAGCCGCATCGATGTCGCCATTCAGAACCGCGAGAACGCCGTTTTCGTGGCCGCCTTGGAATTCTGAGGACGCAAAATATTCGTCCAAGTCACCCAGCTGGTCGCCCAGCTCGATAGATGGGATTAGGAAGCCCGATGTGGAGTTCGGGTCAGCATAACCCAGCTTCTTGCCCTTCATGTCTTCGATAGACTCGATACCGCTGTCGGCCAGGGTCACCATGACGGAATAGTAGCCAGTGTCGCCTGTTGGCTGCATGCGTGTGAGGATTGGCTCACCCGCTTCAGGGTCTTGCAGGTAGAGGCCTGCATAGCCAGATGCGCCGAACCAAGTGTAGTCCAGGTTGCCACCGACGAAGGACTCCATGGTGCCCGCATAGTCTTTAAATGTGAAGGTTTTAGTTGGAACGCCAAACGCCGCTTCGACATATTCTTCAAGGCACTCGTTACGTGCGATGATGTCTTGTGCGGCTTCGTCACCGAGGTGACCGATGCGGAACTCAGGCTGAACGGAGGACAGGTCCATTTTTGGGCCTGTGTAGTTGGACGCATTTGCAAAAGCAGTAGTTGCAATTGCGGCAACAGCAAAGGATGCTGCCATACGGGTCGTTAATTTGGTCATGTTAATTTCTCCAATAAAGTGGGTTTAGATGCAGAGGGCACCAATCATTGAGCGGCCGTTCTCGCGGCCACAGGCTCCAGCAGGGCGGCAGATTCGGCCCCACTCAGAGAGGTTGATGTTATGGATCCTTCAAAGGCTTCTTCGGCCTCAGCTCCATAAATCTCGCGTGCCATCGCGTCGGTCAGCGCGGCGGGCACGTCATCAAACACTTTTTGACCCTCACGCATGCCAATGACGCGATCACAATAGGTGCGCGCAGTGTCCAATGTGTGGAGGTTGCAGATCACAGTGATCTTTTCTTCTTGATTAATCTTTTGCAGAGCCTCCATCACCAGCCGCGCGTTCAACGGGTCCAGTGAGGCGATGGGCTCATCTGCCAGAATGAATTTTGGCTGCTGCATCATCGCACGGCAGATGGCGACGCGCTGCTGTTGGCCGCCTGACAGGGTCTCGGCCCGCTGCGACGCGGTCTGCGCCACTCCGAATCGGTCCATCAGGTGCAACGCCTCGTGCCGTTCGGACTGTGTAAAGAACGACAGCGACGACCGCAGGATCGATTGCTGGTTCAGCCGGCCCAGGATCACGTTGGTCAGGACGTTCAGACGCGGTACTAGGTTGAACTGTTGAAAGATCATGGCGCAGTTGCGCTGCCAGTCCATTTTGGCCCGGCCACTGAGCGAAAGCACATCTATGCCGTCAACCAGTAGTTCACCGCTCGTGGCATCCGTCATCCGGTTCATCATCCGCAAGAACGTTGACTTTCCGGCGCCGGAGCGACCAATAATCCCGATAATTTGCGGTTCTGCCACAGAAAATGCCAGTTCGTTTACAGCGACATTGTCGCCAAATTTCTTTGTAACGTTTTTGACCTCAAGCAATGATCAACTCCAAAATTTATTTGATCGTAATTTCGATGATTAATGTAAATTTTATGTAAAAAAAAAATGAAGAAACTGTGAAAAAGGCCCTCAATTTAAGCGATAATTCGTCATAAAAACGTTACAAATCTATCGTTAATCGGCATTGCGCGCACGGAAAAGCCCTTCTCCTGTACATCGATTCTCAAGTCCAGTGTGGGGCTTTTCCACCTTCAATTTATTCAAGCTTTTTAAGACTGTTTTTTTTACTATCGTCGTGTTAAAAGGCACCTTAGCTTTCATACTTCGATACACGACCACCCTGCAAAAGGGGTGACACAATATCTGAAAATAGTAAGTTCTTACTGGGTTCAAGTCTAGGATTTGCTCAAAAACATACATTTCGAAAAACTATTTAAATTAAGCTAAACATTAAGATAAATAATTTCATTTCCCCCTACGCCTGTTAAAGGGTACTTTGTCATTTCTGGCATGGGGCTTATCGATAGCTACAGACGCACTCTGGAGCTGACTGAGATAGAAGAA
>ERZ802830.147-NODE-147-length-67769-cov-17.9511_pt1 | contig 67769 bp, 59 predicted proteins | sample MGYA00345654_ERZ802830 | MGnify/ENA primary metagenome ERZ802830 (study PRJEB30503, sample SAMEA104212375) | marine metagenome | biome: Westerlies Biome; feature: [SRF] surface water layer (ENVO:00010504) within the epipelagic zone...; material: water...
CTACCATCGTGCCTTGCTCCAAGCATTCGATGAATCGTTTTTGCCTCTCCATATACATCTAATAAACTGGAATCAATGGACTCATTCATTCGCTTAGCTGCTTTTCCTGTGGGAGCTGCAAGTTGAATTTTCAGCTCTGGATGCCAGCGTTGATAGGCTTTCATTATCCGTTCAAGGGTAAAGGTTTTACCCGTTCCAGGTCCACCAGTTACAATAAGAAATTGCATGCTGAACAAATGAGCAAGTACCCGCTTTTTAGGCGTATCTAAATCTGAAAATTCTTGAGCTACCCATTCTGTGTACTCGTTCCAGATCAGCTCAGAAATACCTCGATTTGGTAAAAAAGAATCCAAAGAATAGTCTACATTTTTTAGCCATTTGACGATTTCATTTTCAAAGCTAAGGTGACGTTTCATATATAATCGACCATCCTCTAATTCAAATGACTCAAAACCGGATGTAAACGATAAATCACTCAACACGTGAATCAAGGCTTCTTTGTCCCATGTTGGGCCGTCAATTTGATGGTATAATTCCCACATCATCGTACCAGGATCAAGTATATCCTCCATTTCAATACACACAAAACCCTGTTTATGAAACTCTAACCACCGCAGCAATGCATACCGTATAATAAGAGCCTTTTCTTCGGTTGCCTGCGCCACACCAAATTCAGAAATGAGATAGGAATTGAAGGCCAAAAAATCGGCAGGCTCCCTAAAAACTTGCTCATTTTGAACTAACCAATCCGTGATGATATCTCCGTCATTGCTTGCCATTTACTATCACCTCCATGGTCTTCATTCGTTGTTCTGAAGGGCGATAAAAATGTACCCCACTCATCTTATTATCGGTAGACAGTCCTCGTACAAACACGTAAAAATAACCACCAAAGTGTTCTTGGTAGGAGTAATCATGCTTACAGGTAGCTAAGAATTTGTGCATGGCCAAACTGTACAGGTGCCCTTGAATATCATAGGACAGTTTAATCATCTGATTATTCAGCGAGTCAGAGGAATAGGCATTGTTTCCTTGCAAAAAATTAGTCTTGTAATCCAATATGTAATACGTATCCTCATATTCAAAGCTAAGATCGATAAAGCCTTTTAAGAAGCCTGCTGGTATGGAATTAAAAGAGGGCGTTTCATCCGTTAATACACCTTGGAGTAGATCACTATCTTGGTATACACTATTAAGTTGGCTTTGATCGGAATGCAATGGTGGCATTTCAAATCCTTCTTTGGACCGAATTAGCTTGTACAATGCATCAACCTGATAAGGCTTAACGGACAAGAAAAATGGCTTCTCAATAATTAATTGGTCTTTTTTAAGTGCCGAAAGCGAGAAACCATTAACTAAGGGAACCTTCATCATCCTATCTACCCAAGAAAAAAATTGCCCTTGCTGATGGAGATTTAACCCAAAATTTTTGGCTTCTAACATAACCCATTCTTTATAATCGAACTCATTCAAGCACCACTTTTCTAACAAATCCTCCATAATTCGATGATAAAAACTACCTAATTCCGTCCCCCCTAGCATTTTTGTGGTTTGCTTTATCTCCTGATCAACCCCTGCCTGATCAACCCCTGCGCTATCAGCTACTGTGTTTTCAGCTAAATCATCAGCTAAATCATCAAAATCCTGATAGTCTTTGGCCGCATCGAAGGAGTTGGAAGTAAAGGCTTTTGCGCCCTCACTAAAACGCTCCTTTAATCGCTTAATTGAACTGTAGGAATGTACTTGTTCATAGTTATTAACCATCTCTTGTCGTTCAAAGGAGGCATAATTAAGCTCTTGAGTTGATTCAACTCCTGTGGTTGGCACTAAATCTTGAGATTCCTGCACTAGCCGATTATACCAACAGGCCGATTGGTCCATTGGCTCAGTATAAAGGGCATTATTTGCAGCAAACCGCTCCATCAATCGACTTACTTCTTGTTTAGCAAGCCCATCGGCAGGTAAATTTTTCGTTCTAGGCTTTATAAGTTTTTCATCAATAGATTCAACGAGTTCTGCTTTATCCATTTGAGAGGCTAATAAGCCTGAATTCCAACCACGAGCACCGGTGTGAGTATATAAAAAACAAACAGATTCGGCCCTGGTTATAGAAACATAGCAAAGCCGAATATTACTGGCTATTTCCTCCGTAACCATAGGAATAGCGGACTCTAAGTGAATCTCTTTCGACTTAGATACCATTCTAAGATCGATCATCTGCTTGTTATCCTTGCGGTACTTGGTAATTTTATTGGTTAGCTCAAAACTTCGTCCAGACGAGGAATATGGGCAAAAGATAACCGGATACTGAAGGCCTTTACTACGATGAGCGGTTATTATATGAACCATATCCTCATCGGTATTCAACCGGATAACATCCTCATCAAGAGCCAGCTCATCCTCTTCTTCAGTAGATTGAGCGTGTAGATAATTGATCAATGAAGAAATACCCATCCAGCCGGATTGCTGCAATGTGTTTATAATCTCAAATAAGTGCTCTATGTTTGTAATAACCCGTTCGAAATCATCTAATTTGGTCCAAGCCGCCCAAATACCCAAACTCTGAAAGAGCGTTTGAAGTAGGCTATGTATTTTTTGCTTACTGAGTGATGTATGAGCCTGTTGGATCTGTTCCATCATCCTTGCCCATTGCGCATCGTCGGTTTGTAATTCCTGCAGTTTCATTGTATTTAGAACCGATAAACGATGTGCTAAAATCGTATTGATGAGCCGCTCCTTACTAGGATCTTGAATAACCTGTAACCAGTGGAGGATATATTGAGCTTCTTCGGTAGTGAAAATAGATTGTTGACTATTTATAATGGCTTCAATACCCTCCAGTTTAAGTTGCGTCTGAATATCTTGAGCATCCCTATTTTTGTGCACCAGAATAGCTATATCGGATGCTTTGAATGGCTTGACATTCCATTGTTCAGAGGAAGTCGAAGTACGAATCAATGGGCTTTTGAGTAATTCTTTAATCCTTCGAACCACATCTTGTTTTATGGCCTCATTAGTTTCTTCCACCCCCTCTCCTTCGATCTCAACCATTTGGATGGGATGAATTCGGTGAAGATCTTTGTTCTTTTGAATCCAGATATGATTGGAATAATGCGATTCCGAACTAGCCTGATTCTGATTAAAGTGGTCTCCACTGTTACTTTTTTGAGTAGGATGCAGGCTATCTTGGTAATCTATCTTTATGATAAAAGGGTCCTTATCCAGGGCACTTGAAAACAACTCATTCATAAAGCCAAGTAGTTCGGGATTGGACCGGTAATTATAGGATAACTTATATCGATTTGATGCCGGCACCCAATTACGAGCTCCCATATAGGTGTGGATATCCGCCCCTCTAAAACCATAAATAGCCTGTTTGGGATCACCAATTAGATATAAGGTTCCTGAATTAGTGTATAGCCGTTGAAAAATAGCAAATTGATCCTCATCGGTATCTTGAAATTCATCAATCAGTGCTACTCTATATTCTGACTGGACCAATTGAATGAAGTCCTCATTTGCTTCTTGGATGCCTTTTGATACAATACGGATAAGATCGTCATAATCTAACAAGCCCTTGCTTTCTTTTTCAGCGCGTATGTTGCCTCGAATTTGAACGACCCAGTACTGTGTTATAATGTGCTGTAATTCCTTATGCCAATCGGCTTCAACATAATCGGCCTTAGCTTTTTTGGTACGCTCTGCTACTTCCAAAAAATCAGCCAAACTTTGCAAACTTATAGTACCATTAACATGCTCTTGGTAGGAAATCCAAAGGGGATGCGAGGGGTGCAATTCATGCTCACTTTGAAACGCATCTTTCAATCCATCATACACTTTTTCAGGACTGTTCATCCCCTTTCCCAACTCAGAAAAAAGGTACTGCATGCGTTGAATCATTGGGTGGTCATTTGGGGTATGAAACACTCTCCAAAATTCCCTAATAACATCCAGAATGAACAGGGATGGATTAGGTACTAATTCAAAATCGGGGCGCACATCAAACTGAAAAGGATACGATCTTAATAGACCTTGGCAAAAACCGTGAATGGTTGAAATGTTGGCCTCATCAAAGGTGGTCACTGCTTCTTGCAGACATTTCTGAGCCTCAGGATCCTGTTCATAGCGATTTTTACAATAGGCTAAAAAGTGGTCCTCCTTCGTTTTTTCAGTTGCTTCTGCTTCATTTTCTGCATCACTTTCTGCTTCATTTTCTGCTTCAAAAAGCTCCAATACTTCCCTACAGCGATGCTGAATTCGAGCCCTTAACTCTATGGTGGCCGCTTCGGTAAAGGTGAGCACTAAAATATTTTTCAGATCCAGTGCGCCCTCTGCAATCAAGCGAACCACCAAGGAACTGATATTGAATGTTTTGCCGGTGCCTGCATTCGCCTCAACTAAGTGAACGCCCTCTAATGGCGCATGAGTAACATCAAAATGCTCCATGTATTAACCCTCCAGGACTTTTTTAGTTGCAATATCCATCCAATTTGCCCAAAAGGTATGACTATTATCCTGAAAGGCTTGGGTGGCTAAGGGGTCTTCATCAAACCAACTTATATTGTTCCAGAGATCTTCTCCCTCCCCAGGATACCCATACGACTTATTTTTCTGTTTCCAAGCCGACATTGCTTTTTCAAGTGCATAGAGCTCGTCCCCTTTTTTATGAAGCGCCTCAACGTAGCTTAGTGAACTTTCAGGGAAAAATATCAAAGACTCTTTAGACTGCATAGCGTTTACATACCAATGTATCAACTGTTCTAATTGCTGCTGAGCTACCTCAGGACGTATTGATGCTAAATGTAAGGCCCAGTTTTTTTTATCGATATAATAATAATCGGATCCTTCTTGGGAACCAGTGGCAGCCTTCAAAAGATGTTTTACAAAGAATCCCACTTTATGCTTTGCCTGTAGCCTACCCAATCGGTATTCCTTGAACTCACCACTGCTTAAAATCGGCAGTTGGGCTTCCAAACTATGGGTATGAGTGCTTAAAGCTAACGACCTCGATTCTAAGCTTTGAATGCTTACGTTAACCTGTGAATAAAATTGCTGAAGTTGATCAAATAATTCTTCAAAGACCGGGTAATAGGTTGAATGTGGGGGTACTAATTTAATGCTCCGTAGATACTCATAACACTCTTTGCACCTAACCCCTTCCTCCAAAGCCTCCCAAATACTAAGCTTAACTTCATACTTGTCCAAACCCTCCACCATATAACTCTCATAATCCTGAACGACCAAGGGATCGTAAGAATCTTGTACATGCAATGTCGTTTCAAGGTAAAACCTAGTTGGGTGGGTGTAAAACCGAATCAAATCATCCAGGTCAATCTTCGATCGCCCCCCACTTTCAGTCTCCATAGTGGCGGTTACAGCACTGCGCGAGCCATTTAATACTAAGGTAGTATCCACAAAAAATGTATGTTTAGAGGGTTCCAAATCACCATAAAGTGAACAACATTGCTGATAATGCTCTTTATTAAATGAGTTTTTTCCCTCTTTCTGGCTAAAATACGGTTTCGCAAAGGCATGTAAGCGATGTTCTTGAAAAGTCAACGCAGCATAGTTACTGTTTTCCGGGGAAATAGTTTTTCCTTTTTGATTGGATTCAGTCCCTTTGTGTAGATACCGTAACTGGGTAATGAGTGGGGAGGGATTTTTCTCGGAATTAGTGTGTGCATCCCTGCCAATATAGCTCAAGAAATACTGAGATTTAGTGAGAGCCAACCGCTCAATAAACAAGCGAGAGGTGTCTTTTTTTCGCTGCCGTTCTCCCTCTAAAGGCTGCTGATGGATGAGGTCAAACACAGGACGCTGCGGATTACCAGGAAATTCACGTTCATTTAAGCCCAGCATGGCTGTATACGAAAATGGCAATAGTCGGTTTGGGATATAACTACTCACTAACACACCGGTTCCAAAAGATGATGAATGATCCTGCTTTTGCACAAGTACACTACGGAACCAATCCATAAACACCTCATAGCTAACAGAGGTAGACGCATAGGCTAGTTCCTCTGAAAGTTGTTCAAACCAGTGAATGACCCAGTTATATCCGCGAGGATTTGAGCCGGCGCTATCTTTAAATATCCGAACAAAATGCTCTTGTAAGATCGCTAACCACTCCGTATTGAGCCGTTCGGTTTCTGGTGAAACAACTAAATCTAGCATTTCATCATAGAGCATTTGAAGTTTGGAAAGAGTAGACAATTGATCGGAATTTCTTACTCTTATAGAGGGAGAGATTTCGGGTTGATGTGTAAAACTTCGGTGTTCTACAAAATAACCTCTCCACCATGATGTTAAGGCCGTTGATAAGCTATACCTATGAGAATGAACCAGTCCAAAATGTATGTTGTCACTGACTATCCAATCTCTAATCGTACCCAATTCGGATTCATCGAATCCATAACGATCCATGATGTTAGGATCGGTGAGTGTGTCCATTAAATCACTCATTTTACAGTCGTTATACGCCAAATCTAGCAAGGCTAAAAAACTATCTTGAAGTGGACGTTCTTGCCCATCAAACAGGTACACAGGTAGGATGGGTTCTTGGGCAAACACCTGTTTAATAATAGGCGAATAAGCTTCAACATCGGGAACCAAAATACCAATTTCACTTAAATCGATTGCTTCAGAGGTATTTAGGAAATGCAATAAATCATCTTTTAATACTTCTACCTCCCTTTTTATGGAATGACAAGCGTGTATAGAACCAGGTATAGATAGTATGTTCGATAATTTAAACCAGTGGTCTTTAGGCACAACATTAGCTGTTTGGGAGGGCGTACTGTTCCTTCGTAATGCAAGCAAGTAAGGAGAAAATACACCGTTTTCCCTCCATTTTTCAGCCAAATGCGAGATAAAATTCTGTCTTGACCCAAAACTAAATCCTATTTGTTTTGGCTCGGATAGCATTCTATTCAAATCTTGTTGCGTTTTAGGGGAAATATCGTTTTCTAATTCGGGATAATTCACCACGTGAACATTCGTATGTCGGCTTATTAGCTCTACACTCTCCACTAACAAACGATTCCAATCTCTTTCCCCAACAAAGAAAATATCAGCAGGTAGTTTTTCCTCTATATCAGGGTTTTTTAGCTGTCTCAACCAATCTTTATAAATCTGTGTTCTTGACCATTGAAGATTATTACCCCGGTCAAATACACTGTTCAAGGACTGCCAAAGTTCTTTTTGAAACTGAATGTACCCTGCTAATCTTTTTGGCGAACCAATGAGTTCTGGTGTTTTTTTACCATCTAAAATATCCAGGTTTTGGGCATGCGGAGATGCATTCGGATGGACATTTGATTGGCTAACAGAATGTTTTGTTGCAGCGGATACGGAGTCGATACCAAAGTTGGAATCGGAAAGGGAATCTTCCCACTCAAAAAGCATGTGAGGTCGGACATTAATGTATTGATCAAATACATCTGCAAGTTGAACTGCTAATGCAAAACGGTGCGATTGATCCTGGAGATCGCCAAACAATAATTTTACCTGTTCATTATTGGCGAGTAGTTCAAAAATTTTAAAACTAAGAGCATGCAGATCAGTGGGTAATTTTTTGGGTAAATCTGGCTCAATTAGCCGATATAATTTCCAAATAAACTCAATAGGGAAGACATAATTGAAATGAGGACTACTACCCACTTTCTTAGCAATTTCACGATCTATCCACTCTTGGAATTCTCTGTTTGGAACCACAATCCATGGTGCAAGAAAGGGACGGTTGCTAACAGGATAGGCCTCGATGAGATAATCTATGAGCTCGTATGGATTCGCAGATTCAATGTATTTGAGCATAAATGCTAAAAGAAATGGGTTTTATAACGCATTTTCACGTAATTTGTACGTGTATTTATTTACTCTTTATTATATAACAAAATATATTTTTTTATGCAATTTTATAGTAGAAAAATAATTAAACCTCAAGACTTGAATAACAATGGCACTTTGTTCGGTGGAGCGGTCTTAAGTTGGATAGATGAAGAAGCCGCTATTTTTGTTGCATGTCAATTGGGCAAACAAAACATTGTCACTAAATATATGTCTGAGATAAACTTTGTTCACTCTGGGGAATTGGGCGATGTGATTGAAATTGGGATGGAAACAGTTAAGTTTGGAACTACTTCTATCACGGTTCGGTGTGAGGTTCGAACCAAATTCAGTGAAAAAACGATTATCACCATTGAAAAAATAGTGTTTGTTCATGTTGATGAGTATGGGCGGCCAAAGGCACATGGCATTACAGAACCTTTGGAATAATGCAGTTTTGTACCGAAAAAGAGTTAAATGACCTAGATATTGTTCAAGCTTATCTAGGGAATCCGTTCAAAGAACCCGGAAAATTGCTCACTGTTACCGGATCGGGGGGCTATTTCATTGAAGATGTAACCCTTCCCAACACACTTTCGACGGATATTCCTGAGGATGCCAAAGCGACCATTCAGCGCTACGAAAATGGTATTTTTGTGCTGTTCAATAAATCTAACAGACAGTATGGAATCATGTTAGCTTGGAATGATATGGTTTCCCTTGAATTAAACGAAGGCAAGAGCTATTACAAACCCATTCCTTTCTTACCCATGTGGTGGCTATTGAAATTTGGGGTAAAACATAACATAGCTCGTAATATTGGGATATTTGGAGAGTACCGACAGGAACCACTACAGCTACACATAAACCTGGGAAATAATCGAATTTGCTTGTATAGTAATGGTTTTTCATTTACTGAGAAACGTGCGTACTTTAAGGCAATGAGTACACTAATAACGGTAACCATCAACCCGAAAGAATGACCATTTTAGTTACCGGTGGAGCCGGATATATTGGAAGTCATACCTGCATAGAGCTACTGAACCAAGGCCATAAGGTCGTGGTAGTAGACAACCTAGTTAACTCACATAGTGAGTCTTTACAGCGAGTAGAAGAACTAACAGGTAAGAATATCCCCTTCTATGCCGTTGACCTAAGTAATGAAGCTGAGATAACAAAAGTATTTTCAGAGCACTCTATAGAGGCGGTCATTCACTTTGCTGGACTTAAAGCAGTGGGTGAATCGGTGGAACAACCAATTAGATACTACGATAATAATATTAAATCCACTCTTGTACTTTGCAAACTTATGCAGTCGTTTTCTGTTAAACATCTCGTTTTTAGCTCATCCGCGACCGTGTATGGATTAGCAGAATCCAACCCAATACCCGAAACTGCGCCATTATCTGCAACCAATCCTTACGGCAGAACCAAATTATTTATTGAGTATATATTGAATGATTGGATTACCACCTTTGATGGAGCTTCCGTTGCTTTGTTACGGTACTTTAATCCGGTAGGTGCGCATGCTTCAGGAAGAATTGGAGAGGACCCGCAAGGAATCCCCAACAACTTAATGCCTTACATAACCCAAGTAGCTGCTGTCCGTAGAGAAAAACTGTCTATTTTTGGAAATGATTACGATACTGTTGACGGAACTGGGGTGCGTGATTATATTCACGTTGTTGACCTAGCGATGGGACATGTAAAAGCCTTAGATGCTTTAATTCATTTGACCGGATCCCATGTGTATAATCTTGGAACTGGTAATGGCACCAGTGTATTAGAATTGGTTCAGGCATTTCAACAAGCAACAGGTCAACCTATTCCCTATGAAATTAGTGCGCGTAGACCCGGTGATGTAGCTACTTGTTTTGCAGATTCTTCAAAAGCTGAGCGGGAATTAAACTGGAAAGCTGTCAGGGGTATTGTGGAGATGTGTAGGGATAGCTGGAAGTGGCAAAAAGAAAACCCAAATGGCTACAAATAGAGCTATTATTTTAACTAGAATGCTCTTATTTTACGTAACCAAGCCAAAGTGGCGGAACTGGTAGACGCGCACGACTCAAAATCGTGTTCCTTCGGGAGTGTGGGTTCGATTCCCACCTTTGGTACAACAACCTATTCATATTAGAATTTCACGTTTAGAGATTCTGCTACTACAGAGCTAACACTATTCTTACCAATAAACATGAGTAAGAGTTTGATTAAAAACATTAAAGGAGCTCAACATGACAAAAACATGGGTAACATCGATCGATTAAGTAGAACATCCGTTGGCGTAATTGTAGCTATATTATACTTCACAGAAGTAATTAGTGGCACACTAGGCATAGTTTTACTTTTACTTGCCACCATTTTTGTATTAACCAGCCTTATAAGCTTTTGCCCACTCTATACCTTATTTGGTATACAGACCTGTCCGAGCAACACAAAGGGCTAAACACAGTACTACTTCTTTCTTACGATGGTACAACCATCTCGTAATGGAAGCAGTACATGGCTAACACGATTATCAATTTTAAGTTGCTTATTAAACGCATCTAATGCTTGAGATTTAGGGTCTTCGGGAGCTAACACTTGAGCGCTCCAAAGCACATTATCGGCTATCAGGATTCCTCCGCTTTTTAAAATAGGGATGCAATGATCGTAATAATGTTCATAATAGAGCTTATCTGCATCTAAGTATATGAGGTCATAAATCTTGTTTAACTTAGTTATTTCTTCTCTTGCATTAGCTTTAATAAGTTGGATTCTGTCATCAAATCCAAACTTTTGAAAATTCTCTTGAGCAATTTTTTGATATCGGATATTCATCTCAATCGTATCAATTCGTCCACCTGACGGAATAACTTCGGCCATTTTTATGGCACTATACCCTGTAAAGGTTCCAATTTCTAAGCAATTTTTAGCCCCTGATAGTTGAACTAAGATTTGCAATAAATTCCCCACTAGTGGTCCACTAAGCATATCAATGTAGTTAAGTTCTTCATCAGAGCCCTGGATCAGCTTGGTAACAACTTCACTTTCAGTAGTAGAATGTTCTTCTGCATACTTTTCAACTTCACTATCCGTAATAACTCGGTATGGCTTTGGTCGATTTTTCACTAATTTGGTCTTCGTTTTATTAGATTAGACCAAAAATACTCTTTCTTGTGAACTTTATCCCTGCCAAAGAACATCCCTTCTATTTGTGGTTTTTTTACTACGTAACGGCTTATTTGCTAAAACGCCGATTTAAAGAGGTACATATTGAAATAAAATACCGCCCATCTAAACATACATCTACACTTTATTATTTAAACCATAATTATTGGTGGGATGCCCTACTACCCCATTATCTTAACCGCCGTTTTTTTGGACAGAAGTTTCGCGGGATGATGGATATTAGACAGCTAAAAAAACATCCATTTTTCACAAAAATAGGAGTATTTTCTGTTGACTTAGATCAGCCTAGGAGCTCCATTTACAGTCTCCGGTATGCATTGAATCATCTCCAAACACCCAATGCTTCCATCTATCTATTTCCTGAGGGTGAAATAGTTCCCGTTCATTCAGGGCCCTTAGAGTTTAAACGAGGTCTAACATGGTTACGAAACCAAGCTAATACCACTGACCTTGTGCCAATAGCTATTTATGTAGATTATTCAAAGTCATCCAAACCCAATTTACACATACATATTGGCTCAGTGCTTAAGGCTGATGAGAATCCTGCTGCACATCTTGAAAAAAAATTAGCACATATTAAAAGGCGTCTTCACAGGGCTAATTGAGTCTTAAGGTGTATGTTTTTCCGAAGTTGAGTACCTGAAATTACTAATGCAGCTTAGGGTATCACCAAGTTCTTGAGTAAAGAAAGCGTGATTTTTGCACCCAGTGGGCTTTTGTGGACAAATATCTTAGGCGCATATTAATCATCCACCAATACTTTCGGTTGTAAATACGTTTAGGCAATATGTACTCCGAGATGCCTCGTTGTATTCTCTTAGTCTCACCTGTAATTAGAGTTGCCTCACAAAAATAGCGCTGATAAAAAGGTCCATCGTCAATAGTTTGATTGGTTAGCACCTCACATTCTACCCCAGGACCTTTCATCATTATACGTCGAAATGCTTGTAATCCATGCCGACTGGGCGCCTCATCCATAAGTTCAATCTCTCGAATACTAAGTCCTGGACTATCATTTTCCACTGGAAACAACCAAGCTTTTTTGTCCAACCCTTCCCTAGTATTCATTATGTAATACACTAAGGTATAGTCAGTAAAATGAACTCGTCCCCAATACCAATCCTCAAAACTGTCTTTTAATGGTTCAAAGCCCACATTGTGATCGTGATACCCCAAGCCATTAAAGGCTAAGTTATACATATCGGATCGCCCATCGAGCACTAAATTTCCCATAACTCCAGCCCTTGGTTGTATTAAATTCCAGGCATGTTGAAAATTTGTTTGCTCTGGTTCCTCTAACAGAGAACTAAAATCAGCAGATGTTTGCATTTTTTTAGGCTCATGCACAAACTTTATCCTACCTCTTAACTGATAACGAGATTCCAACATCTGGTTAAGTATAATCTCATACTCAATTTTTTCATCCAACACTCTACGTTCAAAAATGTTACTGCCCAACGATATTGAAAAAGGTTCATTTTGAGAGCTTAGTCTATTGGGTGCGTACTCCAAAAAACTATAGTATTCTGCTTTTTTAGTGTTATACACTGATACACTTATGGCAGGAAATGAGCTCGCAATGCCCTCTGTTTCAACAGAGTCTCCGGATAAATGAGTGGCTGAACTTTTCGCTTCTTCTTGGGCTTTGATATAAGCTGGCGAAAAAGGATTTCCTTCATAAAAAATAATTACAATAGCCCATTTTTTATCTGCGGACATTGCATCAAAATACCACCACTCATAACTCCCAGGAATTTCTTTTTTATGAGGTAATTCAGATGATAGCTTAGAACGTATATACATCTTAGGTTGGTACTGTAGGTGGTTTATTTAAGAGTTCGTTACCTTCCATTATGGAAACAACGTTATCCCAGTTATTAATGGTGCTAATGAGCTTTGCCCTGCTCTTTCACCTAGGAACATCACTCAATTATTTACGAAACCGTAAACATATTAGCTGCATTCCACAACTTTGTGATGAAGATACCAATAATCCCATCAATAATTGCGATACTGATCTAAGTGTTTGTATTCCATGTAGGAACGAAGAGCAGAACCTTAGAAAAACTCTGGACTCTTTGCTTGATCAAACCAAGAAAAATATCTCCATACTCATTCTAAATGATCAATCAACCGATGGAACACAATCCATTCTAGACAAATATATGCTCAAATATCCGAACATAAGGGTAATTCAAGGCAAGGATAAACCCGAAGATTGGTTAGGTAAAAACTGGGCATGTCATCAGCTCTCTGAACAAGTATCCACTAAATTGATGGTTTTTCAGGATGCAGATGTCTGGTTAAGCCCCACAGCCTTGGAGAGAATTACACAGTTATTATACGCCTATGATGCGTTAACTGTTTGGCCGCATCAAAAATTACTCAGTTTTTTCGAACAATTGATCATTCCCAGTGTCTATTATTCGCTATTTACGTTGTTTCCAGCTGTATATTTACATCGCAAACCAAAATGGCTGCCTAGCTTTCTACATTCCAGATTTAAAGAACTTTTCACCGCTGCAAATGGTCAGTTTATGGCATTTAACAAGGCTACCTATTTCAATATAGGTGGTCATTACGCCGTCCGAAATGACGTAGTTGAAGATATGGCCTTAGCCCGATTGGTAAAAAGATCCAATCATTCCATGGGTATGTATCATGGCCAACAAACTATTTTTTGCAGGATGTATCATTCTGCAAATGAAGTCTGGGATGGATTCGGAAAGAATTTTTTACAAGGCTTCCCGAATATATTCACCTTTATGCTCATGGGTTTATTGCACCTTTTAGTATTTATTCTACCCGTGATTATTCTAATAATTTCCTGCTGGGTAGACTATGCTACACTCTCTGAGCTGGTAATTACCTTAGTATTTGCTTCATTAAGTGTGCTAACATACACTCTTCAACGCTTGTCATTAGACCGATTATTTGATTGGAACCCAATGTATTCACTCCTTCATATTTTTTCCGTGATTTGGTTTCAAGCACTTGCAATTCGTTTAATTTGGAATAAATTAAGTGGTAGGAAAGTCAAATGGAAAGGACGCCCTATTTGAGATATATTTTTTAATCTTCTAATGCATATAAAACCATGATGAGCGCATATTTAGAAAAATTTATGGCTTTTTTGAGAGTGGAAAAAAATGCATCAGATCACACCCTAAGTTCCTATGACACTGATCTTCGACAGTTTTTCGATTTTCTTTGCAGACATTTTGATACCAAAGATTATTCCATTGACCAAGTTGACCGGTTAGCCATCAGACTCTGGCTCGGTGAATTAGCTGAGCAAGGTTTGGCTCAAAGTAGCATAGCAAGAAAGGTAGCGGCTCTACGATCCTTCTTTAAGTATGCGTTTAAGCATAATTGGATTCATAAGAACCCGGCACATCTACTTGTCATTCCAAAAAAAAATCGCACACTTCCTAAAACAGTCCCCGCTCCTGATATACAACGTATGCTCGATGGCTATCGTAATGAAGAAAATCCTATTGGATCCTTTCAAGATTCCGTTATTCTCGAACTTTTTTATAGTTCTGGGGTGCGAGTAAGTGAATTGTGTGGACTTAACACACAAGACGTACAGCTAAACCAAGCATGGATTAAGGTTCGTGGTAAAGGGAACAAAGAAAGAATTATTCCTATTAGCACGTCGGTAAATTCTATGCTTCGACAATATATATATCAAAGAAAACAACCTACCGCCGATAGTCTAATCGCTACTACTGATCTCAAGAAAAATGAAACTCCTCTTTTCTTAGCACCTTCTGGTCAACGCATGTATCCCAAACATGTATACCGTATTGTTCATAAAGCTCTCGAGCAATTTTCTGAGGTAACACAAAAAAGTCCTCACGTACTTCGGCACAGCTTTGCAACCCATCTACTGGATAACGGAGCCGATATTAGAATGATTAAGGAATTTTTGGGCCATTCCAGCCTCGCTTCAACCCAGGTATATACCCATACTAGCGTTGAGCGTTTACGTACGATTTACGAACAAGCACACCCACGTGCGAAATCCTAACCATAATGGAGTATATTATGAAGACAACAATTACATCCCGACACTTTGAAGCAAGCGAACAACTAAAGGATTTTGCTAACGAACACCTACAAAAACTATCTACGGTGTTTGGTAGAATAACCTCATGCTCTTTGGTTATGGAAGAGCATCCAGACCCTGATTTTCCACAATCTGCAGAACTCATTGTACATATTCCTCAAAAAAGCTTAACGGCGAAAAGCGCCAAATCTACCTATGAAAAAGCCGTTCACGATGTAGTGGAAAATATGAAACGACAACTCAAACGCTACAAAGAAAAAAAACTTCAACACTAAGTATCTCTACTTAGTAAATAAACTACCTAACCTATCGGTATATGCCCTTTTCAACCCACTCACCCATACCAATAAACGAAAAATTAACCGTCGAAGAGCTTATTACAAAGCTGCGAAAACGAGTCAACATAAACCTTATTGCTTGTGCGGCTGAAGAGAAATGCCGTGATAAATTTGTCCGTGAAGCTGAGTTAAACCGACCTGGCTTAGCTCTCACGGGCTATTTAGATGTATTTTCTTGGCAACGGGTACAAATTATTGGCAATACAGAAACCGATTATCTTGAAAAACTACCCGAGGACAAACAACTCGAGGCCTTTGGAAATATTACCAAATTTGACTTACCTATTATTTTTCTAACGAATGGGAACACATTAGCAAATGCATTGCTTGAAAATGCCACTCAACGGGGTATTCCTATATTTACTACCCCTTATGAGACCACTCGTTTCATGTTATTACTAAAAGATTTTTTAGACGATCAGTTTGCCTTACAAACTATGGTACATGGAGCAATGGTAGATGTCTATGGAGTGGGTATACTCATTGTTGGGAAATCTGGTATAGGAAAAAGTGAAGTCGCTTTGGATTTAGTGGAACGAGGCCACCGCTTAGTGGCCGATGATGTGGTGATGATCACCAAAAAAGGAAGTGTCCTTATGGCTTCTGCCACTACAATGAGTAAGCACTTCATGGAAATACGTGGATTGGGTATTGTCGATGTCATGTCAATGTTTGGTATTCGATCCGTTCGTTATCAAAAAAGATTGGAAATTGTAACTGAGTTATCACTTTGGGATGATGCCCGTGAAATTAACAGAACGGGCTTGGATCATGATCAGGTCAGTATATTAGATAATGAAATCCCTTACATACAGTTACCCATAACACCAGGTAAAAACATAACAGTGATTGCTGAAGTCATTGCCATGAATCATTTGCTTAAACATTATGGTTATGATGCTGCCGAAGCTTTTCAAGAAAGGATAAAATCTTCCATAGCTGAAAAAACAAAAGGCATGAACCCAAGCATGAAACGAGCTATTGAATATTTCGAAGGCGATATAGAGTGATTTTAAGAACGTTTACGAGCCTCTTATCGTTGGATATCTAAGTAAATATCCCTAATTTACTTTAAATAATAGCCTTATATGCACATCCACAACCATTATTTCTACGATAAAGAGTCGTGTGAGTTTATACCGATAGAATATAATATCTATCAACAAGTGGTATATAATCTATCTATTTGGATTTTGACAGGAATTACGCTGGCAAGTATCGGGATGATTATTTTGAGTAATTTTGTAGGTACCCCATCCGAATTAGCCCTCAGCACAGAAAATAAAATTCTTCTTGAAAGATTAGAGGAAACCAAACAATCTTTAACAAGCTTAGATCAACAGCTTCAAGAGTTGAGTCAACGTGATGCCGAAATATACCGATCCATATTGGGCTTAGATAAGGAAATGGACGAGGAAGCTTTACTCGGTGTTGGAGGATCAAATTTATATGAGAATTACGAAATATACAGCGAAAATGCTTTCGAGATATTATCGTGGACCAGTCAAAAAATAGATGAACTAGAACGGCAGGTAAATGTTCAAGATCTTAGTCTAGAAGAAATAAAAGCTCAATACAACGAAAATAAAGTAGCTTTAAAAAATATCCCTGCCATTAAACCAGGCAGCGGCATTTTATTAAGTGGGTTTGGGATGAGGCGACATCCTGTTCTTGGATACGTTCGCCCTCACGATGGATTGGACTTCAGGGCTGATATCGGATCAGATGTCTACGCTACAGGAGACGGTGAAGTCATTTTTGCGAAACGATACGGCACCTTTGGACGGACATTGATTATAGATCACGGGTTTGGCTATAAAACGCTGTATGCGCATTTAAGTGTCTATGAAGACGATATAAAAGTTGGAGCGAAAGTAAAAAGAGGCCAAGTGATTGCAAAATCAGGGAATACTGGCCTAACCGAAGGTCCACACCTTCACTATGAGGTACACTTTAACGACAAACCCGTCGATCCACTGTTATACCTATTTGCAGATATTTCGCCAGAAGAGTACCTCTTATTCAAACAAATCGCTGAATCCAATAACAAGTCATACTAATGACAATAAGTACCCCTTCTTTCTTTTACGTCCGTATTATAGTTCCCATAATTGGATTACTGTTTTTCCAAAGCTCTACTAGTCTAGCACAAACCAACGATTCAACTGTATTTTTAAGCTCAAAAACGAAACATGCCAACTCAATACTTATTCAACGTGCACTTTCATCAACACTTGGCTTTGATCGACTCGCTCACCTAAGTGATTACTATGGCCATAGATTGAGTGGGTCAGAAGAATTAGAGCAAGCAATAGATTGGATAGTTGGTGAAATGACCGAGGACGGATTTGATAGAGTTTGGAAACAAGAAGTGATGGTGCCTCATTGGGAACGAGGGCGTGAGTATGCTACGTTGAACGCCCCCATACAAAAAAACTTACCTATGCTAGGTTTAGGTGGAAGTATTGGAACCGGTGGCAAACCCATCACTGGTGAAGTCATCATGGTTCACTCTTTTGAAGATCTTGAATCTAAAAAAGATTCGGTCCCTGGAAAGATTGTTTTGTTTAATGTCCCATTTAGTACATACGGGCAAACCGTCCAGTATCGGGTTAATGGAGCTATAGAAGCGGCTAAGCATGGAGCAATAGCAAGTATAATAGCGTCTGTTGCATCTTATTCAATGCAAACACCTCATACTGGGGTGATGTATTATGAAGATGGAATCCCAAAAATTCCGCATGCTGCTATTACGGTAGAAGATGCCTTACTCATCGAACGTTTCCTACATCGAGGTGAAACCATAGAGATAAGCCTATATATGGAAGCAGAGCAATTTGAGGATGCGATCTCACATAATATTATAGCTGAAATCAAAGGTTCAGATTTTCCCGATGATTTAATCGTACTCGGTGGACATATAGATTCATGGGATGTTGGTCAAGGTGCAATGGATGATGGTGGTGGTTGTGTGGCGGCATGGGAAGCAGCTAGACTCATTATTGAATCAGGTAATCGCCCAAAAAGAACCATTAGAGTGGTTCTTTGGACCAATGAAGAAAATGGTTTACGTGGGGCCAATCACTATGCAGAGTGGGCTGAAAAAGAAGAGCAATCTATCCAAAATCATCTTTTAGCCATGGAGTCAGACGCTGGTGTATTTGATCCTATTGGTTTTGGATTTTCCGGCAATGAACAAGCCTACAAACAATTAAGTGAAATTGCTCAGCAACTTGTTGAGATAGATGCCGCAGAACTTAGAAAAGGTGGCGGTGGTGCCGATATAGGCCCGCTCATGAACAAAGGCGTACCAGGCATGGGACTAAACGTAGATGCAGAAAAATATTTCTGGTATCACCATTCTGCTGCTGATACCTTTGACAAGCTAAATCATGAGGATTTCAACGAATGTGTGGCGACCATGGCAGCATATGCATTTGGTGTTGCGGACGCTGAAGTACGCCTAGCCCGCTAAACTCTTAGTACAAGACCCTTATTCCCTACTCTAACACCTCTGTAATTTGAGAGGCTAATATGTATGATTAGGGCACTTAATCCTGACTTTGTTTTTGCTTAAGATATCTTTGCCAAATTCGTTTACCATGCTGAATGGATTTTATCATCCAGTCTTTTCTCAGTTCTAAGCATTCCAGCTGGCTTAGTTGCCATTCACTTTTGGGTAAATGCATAAGCTTTGTTCGTAAACTGTGCAGGCAGATTGCGGCACTAACCGATAAATTATAACTCTCTACAAAGCCGAACATAGGAATACTCACAAGGCCATCAGCCAACTGCAGTACCTCGGCACTTACCCCATCTAATTCGGTTCCGAATACCAACGCAGTTTTCTGACCTACATCTACTTCTGAAATATGAGTATTTCCATGGTGTGGAGAGGTAGCTAATATGGTGTAGTTATTACTTTTCAACGTTTCAAAACACTGCAATACATTAGATTCATGAGTAGAATACTTATGCAAAGTCACCCATTTATGACTCCCAAGCGAGGTGGTTGAGCTAGATTCAAACCGATTTTTATTTTCAATGATGTGTACATCTTGAACACCAAACCCATCACAACTACGTAAAACAGCATTGGCATTGTGGGCTTTGTGTATATCTTCTAGAACAACGGTTAGATGCTTAGTTCTAGAACCAAGTACTTCATCGATCCGACTTAGACGGTCTTCATTGATAAATTGTGACAGATAGGTTATTTCTTCTTGTAATCGTATTAACTCTTCCAATTTTACAGAGTATTGAGATAGCTTAAAGCAGCTCTAATATTTTGGATAGGCGTTTCTGTACGTTCATCTTCTACAAATAGATAATCAACTCCAGATGTCTCATTTAATGCAAAAATTTCGGGAAAAGGAATAATACCCTCACCTACCGTTGTTTGATCTAGACTGCTATTCGCATCCTTCACGTGATAGGACATGAAACGTCCAGGGTATTTTTGAACAAATTCTAAGGGATCAATACCTGCCTTACGAACCCAATACAAATCAGCCTGAAAGGATACTTTGTCTGCATCGGTTTCATTTATCAGTATTTCCATCGGAACTCTTTCATCGGAGGTTAATAAGAACTCGAAATCATGATTATGATAACCAAAACGTAATCCAGCAGATGTACTTAGTTCACCTACTCTATTTAAATTTTCAGCAACGGCTCCATAATCTCCTCTCATCCCCTCATCTAAATAAGGTATCACGATATGCTTCGTGTTCATTGCTAAGGCAGCGTTGATAAAAATATCGGCTTGCTCATGAGTAAAATATCCTGTGTGCACCGAAGCAATGTACATTCCTGTATCGGTCACAATAGCATTGAAATCCTCAGGGGTATACTGGCCAAAGAATTTCCCATCAAGACCTAGATCGTAGGCTTCAATACATGAATAACCCAGATTTGCAATAGCTGATATGGTTCCTTCTAGATCTTGGTTGAGTTCATTTCTCACTGAGTATATTTGCACTCCAATGTCCTTGACCAGATTGTTAACGGGCATTGAAACCTGTTTAGAAGATTTACTCTGAGAGTTACAACCCGTTGTCAGATAAGGTAAGCCAACCAAACCCGCTCCAACAACCCCAAGTTGTTGTAAGAAAAGTCGTCTGCTGTTTGTGCTGTTTTGATTCATAAATTCCTAAGTATGTACATTAACAATGAAAAGTAAAGTGCGGGATATTTCTCTTTTATACAATTAATTTTCGGACTTTTGAACAAAACTGGGGCTTTGATGCGACGCTAGGTAGCCTATCATAGCAGCTAGTAAATATTATTTTTATCTTAATGCTATGTTGAAAACGGTAGCATTTGAAACCCTGGGGTGTAAGCTCAATTTCTCAGAAACCTCTTCGATGAGAAGAGACTTTCTTGAAGCAGGGTATATCGAAAAAGAGTTTCAAGAGCCGGCAGATATATACATTATTAATACCTGCTCGGTAACCTTAGATGCGAACAGCACCTGTAGAAAAACGGTTCGTCGCGCCAGAAGAACCAATCCTGATGCCTTTGTAGCGGTAGTTGGTTGTTATGCCCAACTAAAACCAGAGGAAATTGCATCTATTGAAGGTGTTGATGTGGTATTAGGAGCGAAGGAAAAATTTGAATTGCTTCATTTATTCGATGATTTTGTTAAACAAGAGAAAACAATTATTCATCGAAAAGATGTAAACGAGGCAGCTGAATTTCATCATGCCTTTTCCTCTGATGATCGAACTAGAGCATTTTTGAAGGTACAGGATGGGTGCAACTATAAATGCTCGTTTTGTACCATACCACTGGCTCGAGGAATAAGCCGAAGCCCTTCTATTGAGTCGGTAATTCTCCATGCCAAACGTTTGATCGAGGATGGATTTAAAGAAATCATTCTAACTGGGGTCAATACAGGCGATTTTGGTCATGGCCGAGAAGATTCATTTTTAGACCTACTGACCGAACTTCACGAAATTGAGGGATTGAATAGACTTCGTATTTCCTCTATTGAGCCCAATTTGTTGCATCCTGAAATCATCGATTTAGTAGCCTCATCTAATACGCTTCAGCCTCATTTTCACATGCCCTTACAATCTGGTTCAGATACTGTGCTTAGACTAATGAAGCGTAGGTACGATTCCCATTTATATCGTAGCAGAGTTGAGTATATTCGAGCGCATATTCCTGATGCTTGTATAGGGGTAGATATAATTACCGGTCACCCTGGTGAGACTACGGAGTTGTTTGAGGAATCAGTACATTTCTTAAACGATCTTGATGTAAGCTACTTACATGTTTTCACTTACTCAGAACGGCCGGATACCCATGCACTGAAACTTTCACCTATAGTACCTAAAACTGAGCGAAAACGAAGGACGGCTATATATCGCCTTTTATCAGAAAAAAAACGTCATACATTCAACAAGCAGTTTAAGCAGACTACACGTCCTGTTCTTTTTGAAACGAACTCGAAAGACGGGTTACTAATGGGATGGACGGATAATTATATACGTGTAGGTGTCCCCTATCACCCATCGTTAGAAAACAGTTTGGTTTCTATACCATTGAAGAATTATACTAACCATGGTCATTACGAAGAAGAAATTAAACATGAAATTATGCACGAACTTAGTGTAATGGAGTCTCTGGTTAATGAATAGTGAGATACTTGAAAAAGAACTAGCTACATTTTTAGACGAACAATCCAGCTACCTAGCTCCAATTCCGATAAAAAAGCTGCAGCGACATATACACGAGTTAGAAAAAAATAACTCAGTAGCTCAAGATCCGACTACCAATGATACACCTACAGATCATGTAGTACACACACAAAGCCCTACAGATCACGTTGTATCAAAAAAGAGAAATGCAAGCCCAATTACTGAGAAGATCGACCTACTCATCGTAGTTACCAAACAAGATGCCTATCATATAGCTAAAAGCAGTGATACAGAAGACTCAGAAGCTAGTTTACTCATTAAAAATTTATTGAAAGCGGTAGGTTTGGATCATAAAAAAAGACGCATACACGCCCTGGATGTACCTGATGAACGAGTCCATTCTACCGCGGTTAACTCGGACACATTATCTAATGAAGAGTTACCATCAAAGATCACTGCACGTTTACTAGATGCCATTAGGCATACGAGACCTAGCTTTATACTCGTCTTTGATGAAACCTCAGCCCCTATACTGAATAGTTCTACTTTTCAAGATGAATCTATGCAAGGCACTGTAAAAATGGGCGAATTGTTTGAAATAGAGCGCATTAATTGTCTAATTACACACAGCATTAATGCTTTGTTGCAAAACAAGTCACTTAAACGTGAAACTTGGGAGCACGTCCAAAAAATTCCATCCAATTTTTAAAGTTACTCGAAACTTTCATTACATTGTGGAGTACTAATTGAATTGGTTCAAAGGAAAAAATTTTACGTGGAGAACAGCAAAGAAACCTTACAGGGACGTGTCCCACCCCAAGCGGTAGAAATAGAGCAAGCAGTACTTGGCGCTATGCTAATAGAACATGGAGCGGCTACCATAGCTCTTCAAATGCTGAAAATGGAAGATTTCTATCAGCATTCGCATCAACATATCTTTCAAACACTTTCACGACTCTATGAGAGGGATAATCCATTAGATTTATTGACGGTAGAAAACGAACTAAAAGACCAAAATCTGCTCGATGCAGTTGGAGGTCCCTCCTATCTCTCAGACCTCACAAGGATGGTCAGTTCATCGGCCAATATTGAGTATCATGCTCAGATTATCACTGAGAAAGCAATTAAACGAAACCTAATTAAAAACTGCACTGAGGTTATCACTGAATCCTATGACTCCAGTTCAGATGCGTATGATGTCTTAGACGATGCTGAGCAAAGAATTTTCGATTTAGCTAATCAAAAAAGTAAAAGTAGTGCTAAGCCTGTAGCAGATGTATTAAAAGATACACTTGCCTACTTAGAAGATATGAGAGGCAAAAAGTATGGTATAACCGGTGTGCCTTCTGGGTTACAGGTAGATCAGATGACAGCGGGTTGGCAGAAAGGCGATCTCGTCATCATTGCTGCTCGACCCTCAATGGGTAAAACGGCTTTTGTACTGACTGCTGCCCGAAATGCAGCCATGCACCCTGATGAGAGTCTGAAAACGAATGTGGCTATATTTTCCCTTGAGATGTCAAATCAATCTCTAGTTCAACGTCTGTTAACAATGGAAGCGCGGGTAAGAGCTGATGAGGCTAGAAAGGGTACGCTGAATGATGAACACTTTAAAGACCTAATTGAAGCGGCAGGTAGACTTTTTGCCTCTCAAATTTTTATTGATGATACCCCTGCCATAACGCTAATGGAACTTAGAACCAAGGCTCGTAGATTAAAGTCAGAACATGATATTGGGTTAATCATAATAGATTATCTACAGCTCATGCAGGGATCTAGTCGAGAAAATGGAAATCGTGAGCAGGAAATCGCCTCTATTTCAAGAGGGTTAAAATCATTGGCTAAAGAACTTGATGTTCCCGTTATCGCACTCTCGCAGCTCTCACGGGCAGTTGAGCAGCGAGGTGGCGACAAAAGGCCCCAATTAAGTGATCTTAGGGAGTCTGGCTCCATTGAACAAGATGCTGATGTGGTAATGTTTTTGTATCGCCCGGAATATTATGGCATAACAACCACAAATGAAGGCCAATCTACCGCTGGTATGGCAGAGGTTATCATTGGTAAGCAGAGGAACGGCCCCGTAGGATCAAAGATGCTTTATTTTGTGAAAGACTACGCCCGATTTGAAAATTTAACCGTTAATGATGCCAAAGGTGATTTTGTTGGTGTTCCACTGGAGGATAACCTGCTTTCATCCTCGGGTGATTTTTCTGCTCACAATCCTGGGGAGGATGCCATGATTCCAAATAGTCCAATGCCATCGGACGATGAAGCACCATTTTAGTAGTCTAACTGTTCACTACTTCTTCGAATAGAGCGTCAAATTCAAGAGATCTAACCCTCCAATCTAAATGCTTATTGATTGATTGTAAGCTATTCTTAGGTAATGCTTTGGATTTATTAGTTAATAAATTTTTTAGCAAATAGAACAACTCATCTTCATCTTCATACAATACTTTTGAATGTAACAATGGGTTGTGTAAACTCTCAGGTATGAGCTCCGGATAATGCAATGTTGAGGGAACCAATGGATGGCATCCGCAATAAATGGCCTCCATAATGGACACGCAGAAAAATTCATAGCTCGCCGTAGAAACTACAATATCACCAGAGTGAAGTAACTTACTGTAACTCTCTTTATCATCCACATAACCAAAATGGCGAATTTGATCACCAAATCGTTGCCAAGCTTTTGTGAATTCCTCTGGTTTATCATGCTTACTATCTCCAGCTAAAATAAGATCAAAAGCAATATCAATATCATTTAGTCTGTTTAGCACCCTAAAAAACATGGCAGGGTTACGGTCAAACTGCCAACGCTGATTCCACACTATAACAGGGCGCGCATTCTTTGCACGGGTATCTGGATGATTATTAAAATAGCTTAGATCTAAACCAGGATATAAAACCACACTTTTAGCCCGTATTTCATCTACCGTTACGTAATGTTTATCGCCTGGAAAATGATCTAGAAATCCCGGGAGAGCCTGTAATAAATCTTCTAAATGAAATTGGGACGAAAATATTAGTTTATCGGCCACCAACATACTCAGATAGTTAATATAGCAATAGGTCAAATCTCGCTGTTCACCATTGGGAATGGGTCGGGTGAACTGATTATCATGCATGTACATAATCTTCGGGGTGTGCGCAAACCGAGGATTCGTTAGCGCAATGAAAGCCGGCAGATTCATCATGCTACTGCTAAGCAACAGGTCAATGTCATCAGGGATATTCTTCGTCATTTCAGCAAGAGTCACGGAATCCCCATGCATACGCCATTTCCATCCTTTATAATTAAGTTTGACAGGGATGATTTCATGGGCGGAATGCCTAGCTAGACCTTTAAGAAAAGCGCGATGGGATCCACTGTAATAGGGCTCAACGGCTAAGACATTCATTAACGGAACCTCTGTTGAATTTCACTCATCGACATAAACAAAATAGTTGGGTGTTTTAAAGGATCATAATAGGGTTCTTCACAAGCAAATAATTCATCCACCAGTGCTTCCATTTGCTCTTGTTCTAGTTTTCGACCTTTTTGTATAGCAGCTCTAGTGGCAAAAGCTAAGGCTAAACGCTCTCTGGCATCAAAACTAACCACTTTATCGAGTTCGCGGTAGGTTTGTAACAAATCGGTAATCATACGAGCTTCATCTCCTTTGGTAATATCTGAAGGTACCCCATCAATCAAAATCGAATAACCACTTAACAAACTTACTGAAAAACCAATTTTTTGGATGAGTGGGTGTATCTCTTTAAGTAAGGCATAATCACTCGCTGACAAATCTATTTGTTGTGAAAATAGTAATTGCTGTGTGCTTGGAAGAGCTAAATCAGCTGCTTTCAACGTATTATCAAACAATATTCGCTTATGAGCATAGTATTGATCAATTAAACACAAGCCAGTACGTGTTTGTGTGACGATATAGCTAGAATGTAGCTGCCAATAAAACCCATTCGTAAATCGATCTTCATCCCCTTCTACTAGCGTTGTTTGACTGTTCTGCTCCCAAGGTTCATTTGCATAAAGTTGGCGTGCAATTTCACCACCATGTGTATCGATCTTAGTAGTTGATTTGGCTGCGTTTAAAAAGTTTAATCCCTTAGCTTTTGTACCAAAAGGATGCTGCTCATCTACGATTGCTTGGTTTTGTTCAGAGTTAAATCCGGTACCCTCTAATGCCGACCCACTGGGTATAATTGGAACGTGAAGGTGTTCATTTAACGCTCTTTTCATTACAGAAAGGCTTAACTGAATGACTGAACGCTCGTCTTCAAATTTAATTTCCGACTTCGCAGGATGAACATTTATGTCAATTTTGTCGGGTTCTATTTCGATAAATAGGATAAAGAAAGGATACTCGTTTGCATGCGTCCAGTTATTGTATAAACTTAATAAAACATGCATAAGGTAGCGATGCTGGAATGGGCGGCCATTAACAAATAAAAACTGTTCTCCGCGTGATTTCTTGCTCAACTTTGGATCTCCAGCAACACCGTGAACAGTAACGTAGCTAGTTTGTTCACTAAAAGGAATTAAGCTAGCTTTATAACGTTTCCCAAACATACCTACAATGCGATCTTCTAAGGATTGAGAAGGTAGTTGGTATACGGTATCAGCATCTGAGACAAAGGTGAAGGAAATTTTCGGATGACTAATTGCTGCATGTTGAACGGTTTTTAGGATATGCCGGAATTCAGTTGCATCCGTTTTTAAAAATTGTCTCCGGGCGGGTACATTAAAAAATAAATTGCGTACAGTTACTTGAGTCCCATTGGTGGTAGCAACGGGACTTTTTTGTTGAATCTCTCCACCATGTAACCGTATAGACCAACCAGCATCCTGATTATGCAACTTTGATTTGGCATCCACTTGAGATATCGCCGAAATCGAGGACATAGCTTCTCCTCTAAATCCCATCGTACGGATTGCATATAGATCATCTATTCCTTGAATTTTCGAAGTAGCATGCCTTGTAAAGCAACGCTCTAGGTCAACTTCGCTCATTCCACAGCCATTATCGGTTACTTGAATGAGGGTTCTGCCAGATTGCTCAATGACCAGTTGAATATGATCAGCACCGGCATCAATAGCATTATCCAGTAATTCCTTGACCACAGAGGCCGGACGTTGAATAACCTCTCCAGCCGCAATTTTATCGATAATGGTGTCTGGTAATAAGCGAATGTAACTCTCAGGTTCTTTCACCTTGCTCATAAAACACCAATAAGATAAACGACTAGTGATAGCAAAATGAACAGAAAGAATACCCGAACAAACTGCCTCGGCTGTACACGATTATGAGTCTGGAATTTTATGCGCTTTTTCCTGTTTTCTTTTTCATCTTCTTCTGGATTATAATACCTCAAAGGTAAATCGAACTGCTTGGGTTTTGGTCGATGACCAAACATGGGTTTCATCATAGCTTACTTCTTTTTATTCTAATTGAATAATACCGAATACAGAGTCAAATTTCAGCATTAGCAGCAAAGGATGATCAATTAAACAAAAGAGCTTTTTTTTCGAATCTAATAAACCTCTAGTTCGTGTGTATACGCTATGATCTACTAAGGTATTTATCTGAGCAGATAAACTAGCTATTCGGTCGAAAAAAACGAATTAAACGGACCAATTCATCATTTTTAAAAGGCTTCTTTAGCTGATGCTTCACTAATGACTGGATAGGACTACCCACAAGCATCTCATGAGTCCGTTCATGATCGGCACTCAGTAAAATAATTGAGCTTTTATTGGCAACCAAACCTTCCGATACTGAATTAAGCCATTGGATGCCCGAAACCGTCGGTAAGAACAAATCACAAATAATCAAACCTGGAATATACTCTTCTAGCCAATCATTGGCCTCTGAACTATCTCCGACGGTTTTGACCTTGATTTTGTGAATATGTAATAGGTCTTCAATCACCTCGCGAAGCAATTGATCATCCTCAACTACTAAAACAGTGTCTTTTGACATATATCATTATTGGAAAGTATTAATTCAGCAGTGGTTCCTGGCGCATTTTCATTATCGTATAGTACTAATTGAGCTTGGATTCGTTGAGCAGCGGCATGCGCTATGCTCAAGCCTAGGCCGCTACCCTCAATGTGTTCTACCTCTTGCCCACGCTGGAATGCTTTTATTAAGTGTACAGATGAATTAGCCCCTAAACCCACCCCGTTATCAATTACTTTTAATCGAAGGATTTCTTGGCTCTGCTCAAGTAAGATGTCCATTCTAGCATTATCTGGTGAATACTTAGAAGCATTCTCAACTAAAGTGCCTAATATGATACTCAGCAAATGATAGTCTGTGGTATACTCAAATGACTCATCCAGCATTTGAAGCTTCAAATCGAGTATTTGTGAGCTTTTAATTAACTCACCAAGGCTTTTTCGTTCATTTATTAACCAATTTGTTAATTTCCTGGTTTGCTTTCCCGCAGATGCCGATGAATAATTGTTGTTATGTAATTGCTTCATATTCTCTAACAAGAACTCCATACGAGTACTTAACTTTTCTAATCGATCGCACCACTTTTGTAACGTATCAGGCAGCTCGGCTTCATGTGCTTCGAGTTGAGCTTGAAGAAGCTGTACGGTACTTACTATGCCCGCTAGAGGCGTTCTGAGTTCATGTTCAAGCACAGAGCTTACAAAATGATCATAGGTTAAATGGGCATTTATTTGTAAAAGCAAATGCTCAATATTCTGACTTAGTTGAATGTGAGTGACATCTAAGGGTACAGAAGTAGCATCTCGCACCTTATTCCTCTCGTTGAGGAATTCCTCAACCAAGGTTGCCAATAATGGGTGTAATTCATTCACTGAAATGTGTTAGAGCCTAATTGTGTAACCGAGTAACCAATCCCGATGTTCTATTATTTAATTATTGTCTAAAATAGGAAATCCATAGGTAGATTTCCTATTTTATAGTGTTAACTATACCAATTTAAAAAAGCCTTAAGAATATCTTGGCTTGATCTAAAATACCTGTTGAGCATGGCACCAACCAAAGAAAAAATTATATACACTTACACAGATGAAGCTCCTGCCCTGGCGACCCACTCTTTTTTACCTATCGTAGAGGCCATAACCAGAGCAGCTAAGGTCGAACTAGAACTCCGAGACATTTCCCTAGCAGCTAGAGTTCTTTCTCAATTCCCAGAATGTGTTACACCAGAACAGGTGGTTAGTGATGACCTAGCTGAATTGGGTGAGCTAGCAAAGACACCTGAAGCTAACATAATCAAGTTACCCAACATCAGCGCCTCTATCCCTCAACTTTTGGCGACTATAAAAGAGCTCCAAGAGGCTGGTTTCGCTATACCTGACTACCCTACCATTGCGAACTCACCAGAAGAATTGGATATAAAAAACAGATACGACCGTGTCAAAGGAAGTGCGGTAAATCCTGTGTTACGCGAAGGTAATTCTGATAGACGTGCACCAAAAGCGGTCAAAGAATATGCACAGAATAACCCTCATAGAATGGGTGAATGGTCCAGTGATTCGAAAACCTCTGTAGCTACTATGACCAATGATGATTTTGCTCATAACGAAAAATCAGTGACTGTTTTAGAAGATGGAAATTTCCGTATTGAACATGTGAATGAGGACATGGAGGTTACCGTACTTACGCCTAGAACCCCTGTTCAAAAGGGTGACATTCTGGATGGAACCTTCATGAGTGTAAACGCACTAAGAACTTTTTTAAGGGAACAAATTCAAGCAGCAAAAGAACAAAATGTGTTGTTCTCTATCCACATGAAAGCCACTATGATGAAGGTTTCTGACCCCATTATTTTTGGACATGCTGTAGAGGTTTTTTTCAACGAAGTATTCCAAGATCATTCAGTACTACTTGATAAGATTAATTTCAATCCCAACAATGGATTAGGTGATTTATATAACAATCTTAATAAACTGTCGTCATCGGAACAAGAGAATCTGCAAGAGGCCCTCGAAAAAGCTCTTGAGCATGGCCCTGATGTAGCCATGGTGGATTCTGATAATGGTATTACCAATCTACATGTTCCTAGTGATGTAATCATTGATGCCTCTATGCCTGCAATGATTCGTACATCTGGAAAAATGTGGGATAAAAATGGGGAAACCCAAGATACCTTAGCGGTTATACCCGATAGCAGTTATGCGTCCGTTTACCATGAAGTGATAGAGGATTGTAAGCGACACGGTGCCTTCAACCCATCTACTATGGGAAGTGTGCCAAACGTGGGATTAATGGCCCAGAAAGCAGAAGAATATGGCTCTCATGATAATACCTTTGAGATTCATCAATCGGGTACCGTTCGAGTGGTTACTGACGATGGCCAGGTAATGATGGAACATCAGGTTGAAAAGGGTGATATATGGAGAGCTTGCTTGGTTAAAGATGCCGCCATCCAAAACTGGGTCCAGTTGGCTGTAAATCGTTCTAAAGATTCCAACACTCCTGCTGTATTCTGGTTAAATGAAGAACGAGCACATGACGGGCAACTAATTAATAAGTTCCGTACATACCTCAAAAAGCATGATACTACAGGTCTTGAATTGAGCATTCTGTCCCCTAGTCAAGCAACTGCATACACGCTTAAGCGACTTCGTCAGGGTCTTGATACTATTTCAGTAACTGGAAATGTGTTACGAGATTACCTAACTGACCTCTTCCCTATTCTTGAACTAGGAACAAGTGCAAAAATGCTTTCTATTGTTCCTCTGATGAATGGCGGTGGGTTATTTGAAACCGGTGCCGGTGGATCAGCTCCAAAGCACGTACAACAATTTAAAAAAGAAAATTATTTACGTTGGGATTCATTAGGTGAATTTCTAGCGTTAGCAGAATCGTTAGCCCATTTAGCCAAAACGTTTTCCAATGAACGTGCTTTGATTCTATCTGAAAGTTTACATATTGCTAATAGCACCTTTCTTCGCGAAAACAAGTCCCCAACACGTAAGCTAGGTGGCATTGACAACCGTGGTAGTCACTTTTATTTAGCTATGTATTGGATTGAGGAATTAGCTAAACAAAAAACAGACACTGCTTTGGCCTCTATGTTTGCTAATATACACCAGGAACTAAAGGAAAAAGAAGAAACCATTGTCTCTGAATTAATCGATGTACAAGGTCAAAAGCAAGACATTAAAGGGTACTATTTCATGGAAAAAAGCGTTCTAGATGTAGCTATGCGCCCAAGCAGCACGTTTAACTCCATACTTGATAAAATTGAAATCCACTAACAATCAACCCGTCAAAACGCGTTTATATATGAAGAAACCAAGTAGTGATAAGCCCAAAAGAGGTCTTACCAAACTGCTTGGTTATGGATCAAAATTCCTGTTCGTTTTATTTCTAGGTCTTACCAATGTACCAGATGTAAAGGCTCAAGCAATTGATTCCTATCGATATTTGGCACAAAGTAAGATTCAGAAAGGTTTTGATGTAGATTTTCAATGGGTTCAAGCAAAAAACGATTCTGCTCTTTTAACCGTTTTCTTATCTATACCCCATCAACAGTTATCCTTTGAAAGACAGGCGGATAGTAGCTATGCGGCTCGCTATCAATTAAACGTAGAAATCTACAAAGGGTTTTATGAAGACGAGAATTCTAGAGAATTGGCTGAAAGAATTTTTATTGGAGACACGGTCATTGTCAATCAGTATGACCAAACCCTAGACCCCAACGAGTTTACCCAGGTGCTAACGACACTATCACTACCTTTAGATGAGTACACCATTCACATGGATTATACCTATTTAAAGGGGTGGCCTGCGATTACCGGAATACAAATCGATTCAAAAAAACTTGAACGGCTCAATCCAAACAGGCGGAGAACTAGAAACTCAGATTCTAAGAGCACCACATTCAAACAATATATTCCTAAAGAAATTCTCCGAGAAATTGGGTTGCAATTGTATCCCCCTAAAACTCAACTTCCCCTTTACTTGTTTAATGCCTCAGAAGACAGCACTACCAATGCTAACATAGCTTTTTTGACAAAGGACAAAACAACCATTGCTACATGGATTGGCTCAACCAACCGGGTAATCTTTAGCGAAAAATCCTACCTTGGAATTCCAATTTTTGCACTGGATTCCTTATCCAGTTTTGACTTAGTTATTTCCACAAAATCAACACCCAGGTCTGTCTTAGGTACGAAAACTATTCAACGCTCGGAACTACCCTTCTTTGAGGTGAGCCTACCTTTAAGCAACCAACTCCTTGAGAGTACTTCGATATTTCATACACAATTCTACCTGGTTGAACTTGAGACAGAAATTTTAGAGAATAAGGGGTATAATTTAGAGCTAAAATCGAATGACCAAGTGATTTATTCATTGAATTTCGAGACCTACTGGCAGGATATGCCGACCAGCCTATTACAACTCGATGTTGCTATAGAAATGCTGCGTTATATAATGCCCGAGAAGATGATTGAAGATGTTTTAAAGAAAAATCAAGAAGAAAAACTAACTTGGTTTAATTCATTTTGGGAATCAAAAGATCCTATCCCGACAACCGCTAAAAATGAATTAATGAGCGAATACTATCGTAGAATTGATTACGCTTTTGACCAATACTCGACTACAAGTAAACCCGAAGGATACGATTCTGACCAAGGTCAAATCTACATTAAAATCGGACCACCGAGAGAAATTGTCCGTAGTTTTCCTACTAACGGAAGGGTTATTGAAGAATGGATATACCCAAATAGAACCTTCGTTTTCACCGCAAGTTCAGGCTTTGGAGATTTCACTTTAATAAACGCAAATCAGGAGAATTAATATTGAGCACTAAGCCTCGTTTAGTTGTCTCAATTGGTGATCCAAATGGTATTGGTCCTGAGGTTAGCCTAAAAACGCTCTTAAACATTGATTTATCTCAATCCACTCCCATTGTAGCTGCCCCTCACCACCTTGTTCAAAGACTTATCAAGGATCAAAAAAGTTATTTCTCTACATCATCAAATCCACTGCCAACCCTTCACTATATAACAGATGAAAATGAGATAGTTGAAGGGGCTATTAATGTGCTAGAGTCCTTTAACTCTTGGTCTGACTTAGAATTTTCAAGTAGTAACTATGGGCAACATAATTCGTTGGCTGGTATGCTAAGCATGCAATCGGTAGATACAGGGATTAAACTTTGCTTAAACAAACAGGCACAAGCCCTGGTAACCGCTCCTATTTCAAAAGAGAGTATTCACCTTGCGGGATATTCTGTACCAGGGCATACCGAATATTTGATGGAACAAACGGGCGTGGATGATGTGGTCATGATGCTTTCTGGTAAGGGGTTAAATGTGTGCTTACTAACCACTCATGTGCCATTAAAATCGGTGGTTGAACATATTAATCAAACGACCATTCAATCTAAAATTAGGATTATCTGTTCTCATTATAACACTTACTATCCAGACCGAATACCTAAGATTGCTTTATTAGGTATAAACCCTCATGCAGGGGACGGTGGAGTACTTGGTACAGAAGAGCAGGAAATTATGGCTCCTGTTATGCGATTCTTTCAAGATGACCCAACTGTCGAGCTAACAGGTCCCTTCCCCGCTGATGCTTTTTTTGGCAGAAAGCAATTTTTACAGGTTGATGTTGTTCTTGCCGCACACCATGATCAAGGCTTAGCCCCATTTAAATTATGGTCTATGGGAAAAGGGGTAAATTGCACTCTAGGATTACCATTTATTCGCACTTCTCCGGATCACGGAACCGCCTTTGATATTGCAGGGAAATGGATCGCAGAACACGACTCCATGTTAGAAGCATATAATGTGGCATTAGCTTACCTAACACGTGCAACGAAACCAAGCCAAGCATAATGAATGAAATCCAAAAAAAGCCTATCTACTCAAAACTTGCTGAGATTTATGATCATATAATGAGTGATGTAGACTATGCTTATTGGGCAGAATATATAGATGATCTGTTGCATCAACATCATCCAGAGCCAACTGCGATAACCGAGCTCTCTTGTGGAACTGCCTCCTTGACCTTAGAATTGAGTAAATTAGGGGATTATGACTTACAAGCTTGTGATGCATCCCCAGATATGGTTCTAGTTGGTAGTAAAAAGCTTGATACTTTAGCTCAACCTATTCCCTGTTTTGAGGCATCATTTGATAATTTATTGGCCATTAGAGAACAAGATGCCCTAATAAGTGTGTTTGACAGCGTTAATTATTTGTTACAACCAGGAGAAATTGAACATTTTTTTCATGAAGCAGCAAAATGCTTAACAGTAAATGGACTGCTAATTTTTGATTTTTCAACTCCAAAAAATTCTATTGAAGCCGTACAACATTTGAATGAAATCGAAGGTGACTACCATCATATTCGTTACTATCGAACAAGTTCCTTCGACCCTAAACATAACATCCATACCAATTCTTTTGAAATTATTGATCGTAGCCGAACAGCTCAGCAGGCATGGATTGAAGTGCATAAACAAAGAGCGTACGAACTGGTGCAGATAAAGAAACTATTGGATAAAAGTCCCCTAAAAGCATTAGCTTTTTATGATGCCTTTTCCTTTAATGAAGCAAGGTCCACATCAACCCGAATAACCGTTGTAGCCAGATGTCAGAAGCCATAGTTCAATTAAAAAACGTTTCGTTGAATTACGACCATCGTAGTATTTTAATCGATGCTAATTTCAAATTAGTTCAACAAGAGTTTGTGTATTTAATTGGCCCTACAGGTGTGGGAAAGAGCAGTATTTTAAAATTATTATACCGCGATGTAATTGCGCAATCAGGTGAAGTTGTGGTGAATGGTTATCAATTAAATAGCCTGAAAAGCAAAAAAATACCTGAACTTCGGCGCAGTATGGGCATTGTTTTTCAAGACTTCCAATTGCTCATGGATCGTAATATTTTTGAAAATGTGGCTTTTACTCTACATGTAACAGGCTTTCCTTCGTCAAAGATACCCGCAAAAGTAAATGAATTACTGGCTCTAGTCGGTCTTAGCCATCGTTTTAAACAGATGCCACAAGATCTTTCGGGCGGAGAGCAACAACGAGTAGTTATCGCTCGTGCTTTGGCCAATGAACCTCGACTATTACTGGCCGATGAACCCACTGGAAATTTAGACCCTGATGCCTCAAGAGAAATCATGGATATTCTATTGGGAATACACAAAAGAGGCACTGCCATTCTAATGGTTACCCATGATCATAGCCTTGTAAAGAAATATCCAAGTCGAACGGTCATGCTCAAGGATGGAAAGATTAATGATTTGGATATCTAGGCAGCTAGTATCATATTCATGAAATCTAGTAGTTAGAACTATTATTCTTTGAAACACTGCATTCCAATAGTGCCAATAGCGCCAAAGCTTAGCCGTATAAAGCCGTAATTCAGAGCTAAATAAACCCAACCATGATTACCCAAGAACAAGCGCGATGGACTCAGTTTATTCGGAACACTGCCCTTGAAATGGGCTTTGATGCCATTGGATTTGCTCAGGCAACCTATTTAGAAGATGACGATAGGCGACTTAGCACATGGCTAGAACAAGGACGTAATGGGACCATGTCATGGATGGAAAACAATCATGATAAACGAGTTGATCCACGTCTACTTGTTCCAGGTACTCAAAGCGTTATTTCCCTATTGGTGAGTTATCATAGAAAAGATGATCACTCCCAGTCAAACAAAGGTGTCTCATTTGCTCGATATGCTCAGGGACGAGATTATCACCGGGTAATCAAAAAAAAACTTAAATTACTTTACCAGCGAATTCAACAAGAAATACCATTTGTGGAGGGGCGCTATTTTGTGGATTCAGCACCGGTACTCGAAAGAAGTTGGGCCCAACGGTCAGGCCTAGGTTGGATTGGTAAAAATGGCAACTTACTCAATAAACAGTTAGGCTCATACTTCTTTATTGCTGACATACTGTTGAATATACCCTTGTTATATGATCATCCTACCACCGACCATTGCGGCACATGTAGGCGTTGTATCGATGCCTGTCCTACCGATGCTATCTATGAGCCACAAAAAGTAGATGGAGCTAAGTGTATTTCTCACTGGAATATTGAACACGATGGAGAAATACCGTCTTTCTTTCAGGAAAAAATAGGGAACTGGATTTTTGGCTGTGATATCTGCCAAGAAGTATGCCCTTGGAATAGAAAGGCGCTTTTAGGGCATTGGCCCGAATTCCAGCCCAACGATAATTGGATGTCTCTTACTCCATTGGAATGGTCGCAACTTCAAGAAGAAGAATACGAGGAATATTTTAATGGAACAGCGGTTCGCCGTGTCAAATACAAGGATTTCCTACGAAATGCTACCATCGTGTTAAAGAACCATCAATAATCTTGGATGGTATCCTTCATGTATTTATACAATAATTCTCTTGCTCTAAATATGTGAGCCTTTACCGTGCCTAGTGGTATATCCATCTCCTCGGCAATTTCTTGATAGCTTTTCTCCTCGATATGCCGTTTTAATATAACTTCTCTATATTTTTCCGGTAATTGATCAATAGCCTCGTGTACTTTATTTTTCCGCTCCCGCCTTATCATGGGCTCATCAGTAAAACTATCTTCATCCGCTAGTTGAATAGTAGCATGCGTATCATCGGAATCATCTGCATGAATACTGAGAGTTTCAAGCTTTTTCTTTCGCAAATAATCGATGGTATGATTCGTTGCTATTCGATATAGCCAAGTCGATAATGCGTAATCATTCTTGTAGTTTTTCAAGCTTTTAAATGCTTTTAAAAAAATATCTTGAACTAAATCCTCCGCAAAGTCGGGATTTCGGATCATTTTACGTACATGGAAATAAAGAGGTTTTTGATATTTTTGAGTTAACTCAGAATAGGCTTTTTCATCTCCCTTAACAGCCAATACTACCCAATGATCATCTTGTAATGAGCTACTAGAGGCATCTTGACGGGTGGTATGTTCGGAGTTATGGCTAGACATAGCGCTTAACTTAGCAGTATACCGTGTCTAATTCCACCACTAGACACAATGAATTCTTCAACGCTTGCGAATCGAAGCACCCCTTCTAGTATCAGTAAGCCAGCTAAAAATACGTCTGCTCGACCCTGCATTACTTCGGGATGTAATTCAATCAATTGTTCGTAGGTATGCAAACTGAAAATCTCAATACTCTTGGCTAATTTGTCGGTATTTAATCGATAATTATTTATTCGGGATAATTGATAAGGAAACAGCTGTTGATCAATAGCTGCTAATGAGGTAGCGGTACCAGAGACAGTAACAACTTGTGTATTTGGAGGGAATCGTAGCTTCGTTGACTCCAATAATGCTTCTATTGAACGCCTGCACTCTCCAATCTCTTCTTGATATGGGGGATTGTGAACCAAATAACGTTCATTGAACCGAACACATCCCATATCAACTGAAATTCCACGTAACCATTGAGATGAGTCGCCCATAGCTAATTCGGTACTACCCCCACCAATATCTACTACTAATATGGAATTGGATTCTACCTTTGTTTGACTGATCGCTCCTAAATAGGTGTATTTTGCTTCTTCTTCCCCACTTAGTATCTGAATTTCAAAGCCAACAATCTCCTTGACAAGTGACAAAAATTCGTTTTTATTGGCTGCATCTCGAACAGCACTTGTTGCCGTGACCCTTGTTTTTTTGAGTACTCCATCACCATAGGTTTGGATAATCTCGGCATACTCCGTTAATACCTCAAGAACCCTATCTATACTCTGCCTAGCGAGAACTCCATTAGAATCTACCATAGCACCCAATCTAGGCAAACGCTGCACTTCTTCATGTACCTGCAATCCTAGTTCTGTTTGCTCGGCAATGAGCAGCAAAACAGAATTTGTGCCTATATCAATTGATGCTGTATACAATAGTTATCGGATTAAAGAAAAGCTTTTATGGTTGGAGAAAGCTTGAACTAACTTGATCAAAATGCTACTGAATTTAGTAAACAACGGGCTTTAACCAAAGTGCAGACCACTCTCCTAACTCATTTTTCTTACGTATAGTGAACTCGTCTCGAATGACCTGATCCGTGAACAAATCTATGTCAATGCTAAGCAAGCCAGATAGTAGTAATGAACCATCTTGCTTTAGATATTTTTTAAATACAGGAACTAGTTCAATAAGGGCAACGGTATTAATATTAGCTAGGATAACATCAAATTTTTGAGCTGGATTAATTTGTTCCATACTTCCAAAATGAGCCTTGAAGTTAACTACCTCATTTTTCTCAATATTTTCGGCTACATTTTCTACACTCCAAGGATCACTATCAAAACCCTCTATAGAACTCGCACCAAGCTTACTGGCTGCTATTCCTAAAATACCTGTTCCGGTACCAGCATCTAAAACCGTGTCCATTTTTTTTACGACTGATGGTAACCAAGATAGCAATAGCCTAGTTGTTTCATGGGTGCCCGTTCCAAAAGCCATTTTAGGATCAATCATGAGCGGAATGGACGCGGTGGGAATTACTTTTTTATTCCAACTAGGATACACATAAAAGGGTCCAATTACCTGGGGCTGAATACTCTTTTCCCATTCCTCATTCCAATTCTTTTGCTGTATGATTTGCTCAGCGACTATAGTTAACTCCGGTAGACTCGCCAAAAATCTCTTTAGCTCTGTTTGCACATTAGACCAAATAGACTGTTCAATGTATGCCTTCAGTAGGTCTTCCGTTTCATCGAAACCTGAAAATCCCCATTCGTTAAGCTCAGCGATAATGAATGAGGGGTCTGTATTGTGCAACTGAAGCTGAAGCTCTATATAGGCTTGATTCATGTAAATTATCCTACGCCTGAAGGCGCTCTATTAATCTAGCTGAGGCAATCAACCTTTCTTCTTTGCATGCAGGTGCCATAAATTGTATTCCCATAGGCAAACCATTAGAATGAAATCCAATCGGCACATTAATCCCACCAATACCCGCTAAATTAGCCGAAATAGTATATATATCGTTGAGATACATTTGCACCGGATCATCTAATTTACTTCCAACAGGAAATGCGGTTGTAGGTGCAGTTGGACTAACAATGATATGAACCTGTTCAAACGCTTCTAGGAAATCTTGCTGGATTAATCGTCGCACTTTCTGTGCCTTAGCATAATAAGCATCATAATACCCAGAACTCAGAACATAGGTACCGAGCATGATGCGACGTTTTACTTCCATGCCAAAGCCTTCAGTCCGACTTAGTTTATACATCTTATTCAAAGCCGTATCTTTACTCTCAAGCTTTTTTATTTCTTCTACAGAGGCTCTGTGACCATATCGCACACCATCATAACGAGCGAGATTACTAGAAGCCTCAGCAGTAGCCAATATATAGTAAGTGGAAATTGCGTATTCACTATGAGGAAGTTTAATGGGAACCAATGTAGCACCTTCTGCCTCTAACTGACTCATCATCTTCATTATTTCTTGATGGATTTCAGTATCTAAACCTTCTCCAAAGTATTCCTCAGGTATACCTATACGGAGGTTTTGAGTTGGTTTATCGACTGCATCCATGTAATCAGAAACGGGCGCAGCAACCGAGGTCATATCATTTTTATCATGACCGGCAATGCTGCCTAATAGTAATGCAGCATCTTCAACTGAATTAGTTAATGGTCCGATAGAGTCAAATGAAGAGGCATAGGCAATCAAACCATATCTTGAAACTCTACCGTAGGAAGGTTTAAGTCCTACAACACCACAATACGCTGCAGGTTGACGTATAGATCCGCCTGTATCTGAACCAAGGCTAGCTTGTACAAAATGTGCCGCTACTGCTGCCGCGCTACCGCCGGATGAACCACCTGTTACATAATCCGTATTATGAGGGTTTCTTGCAAGCCCGTGTATGGAATATTCATTGGTAGAACCCATAGCAAACTCATCCATATTGAGCCTTGCCAAAAACAGTGCATCGTCCTTGTGCATTCGATCAATGACAGTAGCATTATACACACTCTTGAAATCACGGAGCATATTCGAAGCACAGGTAGCGGGTTTCCCAGCTTCGCAAATAGCTTCCTTTATTCCAACTACAGCCCCTGCTAAAGGTCCTGCAGTGCCATCCTTAATTTTAGCTTCTATACGGTCTGCCCTCTCTAATGCACCTTCTATGTCAAGGTGGGTAACCGCATTAATCTCTGTGTTATTTTTTTCAATGGTCGATAGGTGTTCTGCTACCAAATCTCGTAGCCGAAGTTCTCCATTGGCGATGCGTTTTTGAACGGATCGTATCGTTTGTTTAGACAAAATAACGCCTTCTTATTTCGCAGATTCTTTTTCTTCGTTTTTTACCGTCTCTTCAATATCGCGGGAAGTTTCTTCAATTTCCTTTTTAATATCTCGAGAGGCTTTTCTAAACTCTTGTATCCCTTGCCCTAATCCTTTAGCTAACTCTGGAATTCTCTTCGCTCCAAAGAACACTAATATGAACAGTGCAATGATAATAATTTCGGTTGGTCCTAATGAATTAAACATAAAAATGTAGATTCGTTAATTCGATGATGTATTTTTGCTAAGATAGCAATATTTTCGGCACGAATTGAGTATAAAAAAAATTCTGGGAAAGACTTGAATTTTTAGCTACTCTCTCGTTTAATATATTATCAATCTTAACGTACGTAAAAAATTATGATTTGGACCGTTGAATTAGCCGCCGCTCTAGACGAGGCACCCTTTCCAGCAAGTCGAGAAGAGCTTATAGAATGGGCAGAGAGAAATGGCTTACCTAACCAAGTTATTGTAAACTTGGAAGAACTCGAGGAAATCGATGAAGGCGAAGAGATCATCTATGAGGGCATAGAAGATATTTGGCCAGATTACATTAGAAAAGAAGATTTCTTTCACAACGAAGAAGACGAAGGATTTGACTACGATGATGTGTAACTGGCGTAATTCAAGCGCTATCTTTTGAGATGGCGCTTGTAACCTATCTGCACATTATTCAATTTCTCTGGTCATTCTTCCATTCTTATTTGCATGCGACATCTCCGTACTCACTCCATCTATTAATCGTTCTCTACAATTGTATACACTCTGGAAAGCACCCTCTGAAAAAATTAGCCACTGACAAATCGTACAAGCTTTATTTTTCTATGAAAGTGTTGTCGAAAGGCGGTTTAACTAGCTTATTTTTTTTACCTTTCAAGTACTGTTTAACCTTTTTTTGATTGCATATATTTTCCGCTTTTGAGCACTAATTTGAGCACTAAGTGTATTTTTTTAATTTTTTGCTTGGTTGCCAGCCTTGGTAGCACACACATCTATGCCCAAAATTCAATACAAACAGCAGAAAATATTGAGCTTAACTCAAACACTACCAACCTAATCAGAAAAGTTCGCTTTAGTGGCAATTCCACCATTAAGGATAGAGTTCTAGAGGGACTCATTAAAACCCGGACAAACCGAGAGTTTCTCGCCATACCACGCTTCACGCCATGGTTGTATATTCATACTCTAAGTGATGGACGCATAGGAGAAGACCCCTCCCTTCTCGACCGAACTGTGGTGGGGAATGACTTAGAAAGAATTCGCCTGTATTACGAATCACTTGGTTACCGTGATGTTCAAGTAGATACCACCATTGTAGACTTACGAGAAAATAAAGTTGAAGTATCGTACATCATTCAAGAGGGTCCTCAATATTTTATTGAGTCCGTAGGGTACACTGGATTTCCGCCCAACCTATCCAAAGAGACAAAAACGCGCTTTTACTCTCGAAGTCCACTTACCAAGACAGCCATTAATGACTCAACTTTTCAATTATTTGAAGCCTACAATGCGACTGAACTTAGACAGGAACAAGAGCGCATTTTGTCTTTTTTAAAAAACAATGGATTTGCATCAGCCAGTCGTGACTCGGTTATTGCTTTTATTCAACCTGGTGAACAAAATCATGGTCTTAAAGCACTTTTTTATGTAGCTGCAGGACCTTCATATAGATTTGGTGATGTCAATATTGTCTATAAAAACGCTCAAAATCCAATCCCTGAAGTAAGCAGTTTACGTTACAGTGCTGACAAAATGGTGCTCACACCTACCTCTACCTCCACATTGGAGGATACAACCCTTGTATCCAAACAAAACCTACCCGCGTCTATCAATCTCACAAAGACGATAAACCTACCCACAAAAAATCAGGTTATTCTTGATCAAATTGCAATTAAACCAGGAGGATTGTATTCGGAAACAGATTATTTACAGAGTATCAGGGAATTACAAAACCTGGGTATGATCACCATAAAACGCTTTGGATTATCCGAGTTTGGGATTAATCCCGATTTTAGCGCCGAAATTATTCCGGTGTACATCGAGCTTGAAAGTATTACTACACACCGCATTACCACAGAACTTTTCGGGATGAAGAGGTACGGATTCGGTACAGGTATAGGTATTGATTACAGTAATATAAATGTAAACGGCCTTGCGGAACGGCTTAATATAAGTGTGAACTCGAGTTTTGAATTTGTGAGTGAAGAAACCATACAGCAAATCACTCCTGAAGATCAGGTTCAATCCTCGCTGTTTCGTAGCTACGAATTGAGGGGAGAATACACCCTACCTAGATTAGCACGTCCTTTTAGAAGCTTAAATGATGTGCCTAATTTTGTAAGTGCTCGATCAACCTATTCACTTTCATATAGCCGTTCCGACCAACTTTATTTTGACATAAATTCCGACTTACAATTCAATTATCGGCTAGAAGTGCCCCATTCTAATTCCAGACTCTCCACCCTTGATCTATTTGAATTAGATATTATCGATACGAATCCATCAACCGAGTTTAAAAATAATCTAATTGATGAGTTTGGACAAAATAGCCTAGAATACATTCGTATCCTTCAAGATTTTGAACCCCAAATCTCCTCTATTATTCGATATAGTTTCAGGGATTACACCACCAGTCTGATTAAAAGAAACAACGGTTATTTCAGAGAGTTTTCTCTATCAGCAGGTGGAAATCTGCCCTATTTAGTCGATCGGTTTTTAGTCACCCCAGGCGCTCTTGAAGGTGAATTACCTACCCTATTCAAGCTAAGTGATAACCAACTGTTATATTCTCAGTTTGTAAAATTCACTATGGACCTTCGTCAATACATTCCACTAGCTTCTGGTACTATTTTATCGTACCGCCTATTTGGTGGAATTGCGCATCCTTTCGGAAATAACACTTCTATTCCCCTAAACCGTCGCTTTTTCGCCGGCGGAAGCAATGATATAAGAGGTTGGGCTCCCTTCCAGTTAGGTCCAGGAACTATCAGTTCCGATCAAGTAACCATCAACGGTGGGGAAATTAAACTTGCGGCATTTGCTGAAAGTAGACAGGTTCTAATTCAAAACCTATTAGGCGCTGATTGGTACGGGGCCTTATATGCCGATGCTGGTAATATTTGGTATGGTCCTCGAAACGATTTTCGATCTCAGGATAACAAAGATCAATTAGAGCAAGGCCGATTTTTGCTTTCGAACTTTTATAAACAAATTGCACTTGGCACAGGATCCGGAATTCGCATCGACTGGGATTATGTGGTTATTCGCCTCGATTTCACCCTCAGAGCTCATGATGTGAATTTGGGATGGTTTAATGACAAGAAATTGTATTTTAGTTTTGGAATAGGTCACTCTTTTTAAGGTTTACATTATGAGTACATACAAGCGTATAAAACAACAATCCAAAATAGTTCTTCAATCTCGATTTTTACAAAATCTCAGTACACTGGAACGATATGAGTTTTTACAACTATGCCATCGTCGAACGTACAAGTCTGGGGAATACATTTTTTATCGAAATGATCCAGGAACTGGAATGTATTTCATCGAAGACGGATCGGTTGAACTAACAGTGATGTCGAGTCAGGAAGTTGAGCAAGAAATACAGGATCATTCAAATGCTTTCTTATTAAGCTCCCCCGATAGTTTTGGAGCTTTATCCATTGGGTATAATCTAAAGCGTAAAACATCCGCACTATGTAAAACGGACTGTACCTTATTGGGATTCTTTAAGCCAGATTTTGAAGTATTAATGGATCGTCATCCTCAAATTGCTGTTAAGTTTTTGCAGATGTTAACGAATATAGCTCTTCGACAACTAGAGACTGCGCTTACCACCATTGAAGAGAATCATGACCCTAGGATTGCCGCTCAAATAGAATTTGATGCCTACTATGACGACGAAAAGCTCTATTAATGAAAAAAGGTCAACTAATTGAGCTCCCCATTCATGGCACTGCATTTAAAGGTAAAGGTGTAGGTCGTTATGAGGAACGAGCTGTTTTTGTAAAAGGCGCGGTCCCTGGAGATGTTGTGAAGGCACGCATCATCAAGAAAAAGAAAAGCTTTCTAGAGGCCAAGTTACTTGAGATTATAGAAGCCTCTGAGGACAGAATTACACCAAAATGTCAACATGCAGGAGTATGTGGTGGATGTAGTTGGCAACAGGTACCATACGAGAAACAATTAGCGTATAAGCGCCAGCAAGTAGAAGATCATATTCGTAGAATTGGTAAATGCGATACCCTAGTGAATGATACCCTTCCATGTGAACAGCCTTTTTATTATCGAAACAAAATGGAATATAGCTTCAGCCCTCGGAGATGGCTAAGCGATGATGAAATTCATCGGGAAGAATTTGTCGATGATAGTGGATTTGCAGCTGGATTACATGCCCCAGGTCGGTTTGATAAAATTTTAAATCTACATGAGTGTCATTTACAGGATCCAATATCTTTTAGACTCTTAGATTTCGTTCGAAATTATGCCTTAAAGCACAATATTGAGGCTTTTGATACCTTTGAGAAGACTGGATTCTTTCGGCATTTGGTTATTCGTACATCGTATCATACCAGTGATCTAATGGTTAATCTGGTCTGTTATTATGAAGATCAAGGTATTATCGAGGATCTATATGCTAAAATGATGGAGCAATTTCCCTCCATAACCACCTTTATAATCAGTATCAATGACCAACCAAACCCAACGGCAACAGGGCGTTATCAGTTTGTCTTGCATGGCTCTGGTCACATAGAAGACCATATTGGTCATTACCGTTTCACCATTGACCCAAAAGCTTTTTTCCAAACTAATACTGCTCAGGCAGAAGCCTTATACTCTGTGGTGGCAGATTTTGCGGACATACAACCGGCCGATGTGGTCTATGATTTATATTGTGGAGTTGGAACACTGAGTCTGTACCTCAGCAAACAGGCATCGAAGGTGGTAGGCATAGAATTGGTGGACGAAGCCATTGAAAATGCCCGAATCAATGCTTCAAAAAATGGGGTTGAACATGCTTTTTTTGTCAAAGGGGACATGAAAGACACCTTCAATGAAACCTTGATACAGCAATATGGTCATCCTAATGTATTAATTACTGACCCACCAAGAGCAGGTATGCATCCAGACGTCATTACTCAGCTATTAGATTTAAAAGCACCAAAAATAATCTACGTTAGCTGTGACAGTTCTACCTTAGCGCGGGACTTAGCATTACTTTCTGAAGCGTACAGCATTGACGCTATTCAGCCAGTTGATATGTTCCCTCAAACCTATCACATAGAAACGGTTGCCGCTTTGACCTTAAAACTATAAACACTTCGTTTATGAAAATGTGTTTGCCCATCTTTCGTTGCATTAATAGACTCGATTATGGATTGCCTTATGTTATTTTTTCTATTTTAAATCTATGATTACAGGGCTTCTTGTCATTCTAATTATGGCAGCTTATTCTTTGGACTTAGCCGCACAAAATGGCGAATTAAGGGGCTCTATCACCGATCAAAAAACAGGCGAACCCCTTTTTGGCGCCACCGTCTTCCTGGTTGATACTGACTTAGGCGCGGCCACCAATTTCGATGGTGAATATGTACTCTCCAATATTCCCCCGAACACCTATAACATACGAGTTAGCTTCATAGGCTATCGTTCGCAAATCATCTACAATGTGGTAATTCGCTCCGAGGGGAACATAGATATCGACGTGCAATTGGAACAAGCTGAAATTGGATTGGATGAAGTAGTTGTTAGTGTGAATCCATTCACTAAGCTTGAAACAACCCCCCTCTCCATTCAGAATTTAAACCAACAAGAAATTGCTTCTTATCCAGGTGGAAATAATGATATAGCTAAAGTAATACAATCATTTCCAGGTGTATCAGGCTCGGTTGCTGGATTTAGAAATGATGTAATTATTCGAGGTGGGGCCCCCAATGAAAATGTGTACTACCTAGATGGGATTGAAATTCCCACCATCAATCATTTTTCGACTCAAGGTAGCGCTGGCGGCCCCGTTGGTTTACTAAATGTATCATTCTTTGAAGGGGTCACTCTAAGTGCAAGTTCATTTGCTGCATCCTACGATAACGTTCTAAGTGGGGTATTGGAATTCGATCAACGAAATGGGAATACACGAGAGTTTGTCGGAAATTTCCGCCTAGGCTCCTCTGAGTCTGCCTTAACATTTGAAGGACCACTATTTAAGGCAGATCAATCCGAAGCACAAACCAGTTACATCGTAAGTGTACGACGCTCCTACCTCCAGCTTCTTTTCCAGGCTATTGGCCTCCCTTTTTTACCCGATTACTGGGACTATCAATACAAAGTAACTCATCAAATAAATGCAAACAATGAATTGCTTTTTACGGGAGTGGGTTCCATTGACAATTCTTCAGTAAATGAACTGAATAATTTTGACGCCGAACAAAAAGCTATTCAGGATCAGGTTCCTGTGCTTGAACAACAAAGTAACACCCTTGGAATTCGGTGGCGTCATAGATTTCCGGACAATAATGGACTAATGGATGTTATTGTGAGCCAAAATAGTCTTTATAACAAGTTTTCCCGATTTACTGATAACGTCAATGAACAAGGCCTGTATTTTCAAAACGATGCCAATGAACTTGAACGTAAGTTAAGGCATCAAATCAAGCTTTTTTCAGGCCCATGGACCTATGCATTTGGATACTCTGTACAGCAAGTTACCTACGATAACACCACGCAGGATGTAGTTAACGACAGAAATTTCGTCACTGATGTAAGCTTCATTCGATACGGTGCTCACCTTCAGGCATCCGCAAAAGGGTTACGAGATAGATTACAATTTTCAGTTGGATTAAGAGTCGACGATAATGATTTCATGAGAGATGGCGTGGGTTTATTTGGGCAAATTAGTCCACGAGTATCGTATTCTTATCAGCTCGATGCTGGCGGACAATGGAAGTGGAATCAGTCATGGGGGGTCTATTACAAAATACCCCCATATACTATACTGGGATTTGAAGATAACAGGGGTTTTTGGGCAAATAGAGACGCTAAATACATTAGAAGTGAGCACTTTGTTGGTGGTTTTGAATATGTCATCGATGAATCCTCTCGAATCTCATTAGAAGCCTTTTATAAGAAATATTCCAATTATCCTGTCTCTGTGGTCGATGAGGTATCATTAGCCAATAAGGGGGGAGGATTTGAAGTGTTTGGAAGTGAATTAATTCAAAGTAATGGATTGGGAAAAACACAAGGATTGGAATTATTATTTCAGCAAAAATTTACTGGTAAATGGTATGGAATTGCATCCTTTACCTGGTTCAAGAGTGAATTTAGCGGGAGTGATTTAGTGTACCGACCCTCTCTGTGGGACAATCGTTTCCTTATCTCTGCTTTAGCAGGATATAAACTCCGAAACAATTGGGAAATAAGCTCTCGATACCGGTATTTAGGTAGGGCTCCTTTTATTCCCACCAATTTGGAACAAACCTTAGAATTTTATCCTGCCATCATTAAAGATTACAGCTCTGTAGGAGAGAACAGACTAAATGCATATAATCAAGTAGATATACGGGTCGATAAAAAATGGAGTTACGCAGCGTGGAGTTTGGATGTCTTTTTTGAAGTGCAAAACATCTTGGGTAATGCAAATCCTGAGGAACCCAGCTATGGTTTAGATCGTGATGAAACCGGAGAATTAGTGATTCCAGAACGCTTAATTCAAGTTAACACGAATACCTCGGTGAATGTATTACCTTCTATCGGTTTAGTGATTAATTTTTAAGACTATCGCGTATTTTAGCCTAGGTAGTTCACTCTTTTTACAACAAATACCCAATGATGATCGGGAGAAATTCGGGTAAAAATGAGGGTTAACTCTCCCCCGTCCTGAATACCGTATTTTTTCTTAATAGCTTGGCTTGAGAGTGGATAATTCAACGTCCATATGTTGATATGCTTAGATACGTTTGCTTTAATCCACTTTTTTAAAAATTTATGAGAAGGAGAAAATCCATCCAGAATTTCAAAAATGCGGCCAGGGAAATGCTCAATCAAGCTTTTCGAGAAATATAGGTGGGTATGGCTATTTAATTTCAATAACCCATATTCTAATGCAAGATGATCCATACATGCTAGTTTTTTTGCCCCAACCATAGGGTCATACAAATAGGAGTTCAAGCCATCAGCCCCCCCCTTTTCTTTTACATTGTTAGAAGTAGAATTAGTACTGGTTCTGATACTAGGCAAAAAATCACTCTGAATGAATGGTACACTGACCGGAGCTAGTCCCTGTGTTTCGGCTAGAATAGCAAAGCTTTGCTGGCCTTGTTCCACTCTTTCATTCTTCCTAATATCAACCGATTTATACCATATTTGCCCCTCATTATCAGATTTCTGTTTATCTGGATTAAACCGATAATGGTAGAGTAGTTCTTTTAGCTCATTATTCACAGATACGGCATGTACACTATCAATAGGATATTCTATAGCTAGGACTTCCTCGATATGTGCCATAGGCGAAGCCTTTACTATGAGCTGATCAACGCTTATAGCAATTCGGTCCCACAACCTAAATAAGTTAGGTTCAGAATCCGCTAATCCAGCTACCTTATTTCCTTGCACCCGTCTAGATGGATCTATAAATAGCGTTAGCGAAGACGAGGAAGCACATAGAACTTCAAACTCAGGCGATCCCAAGAAATCTTCCAGCCTACCATGCACAACCTCAGCATCTATCCCCAAGATGGTAAAATTGTTCTGGGTAATCCTACACAAATGTTCATTGGATTCTATATACCAAAGCTTCATTCCTCTTTTTGCGAAAAAATAACTATCAACTCCCATTCCACCCGTTCCGTCAATGATGATTTCAGTCTCTACTAATTTTGCTTTAAAGCTTGCCGTCCACTCAGAAGAACTCTGCTCAACATGAATGGGTGGTGGATAAACTAGACCCTTGACTGATGAGAAGCAGGGGATTTTCTGTTGAACTTTTTTATGGCTGATCAATTGATCAATCAAAAACTGTTTTGGTAAGCTACTGGGAAACGACTTTGAAAGAATTAGTTCTTCTATTGAACCATCGCGAAAGGCCTCTAAGAAATCCGTATAATCGGAATTATATTCTGCTATTATAGATTCAATATCTTGTGAGTACATATGCTGCCTGATGTGATTTCAAGCTAATAATAAGATTTTTCGTACTCGACAACCTGTAAATATTACTCTTATACAAAGCTATGCATCAAACTCCTGATAAGGATGTACCTCTGCCCGACTCAAACACCGTTGGTATTGTTGGTGGTGGTATAGGTGGTCTAATGAGCGCATGTTTACTTGCTTCCGATGGCTATAAGGTTAGTTTGTTTGAAAAAAATGCTCAATTGGGTGGGAAGATGGATGAGCAACGTATTCAGGGCTACCGTTTTGATACGGGGCCTAGCCTACTGACCATGCCTTTTTTGTTAGAGACCTTCTTTAGAGCTTGCGGGGAGTCATTAGATGAATGGCTCATACTTAAAGAAGTTCATCCAATTTGCCGATACAACTATGCCGATGGCCAACACTTCGATTGTTATGAGGATATCAATCAGACAGCCAAAGAAATAGATCGTATTGCTCCAGAAGATCGTCAAGCTTATATGGACTTTTTGGACTACATACGGCGTCTCTACGATAAGACAGCCGATGCATTTTTGTTCAATACACTGAGCAGCCTTTCCGATTTAAAAGGTCTCAAGCTGTCTTCTTTCTTTAGTATTGATGCTTTCAAAAGCGTGAGCGATGTGATTGACGAGCGTTTTAACTCGCCCTATTTACGTCAGTTCTTTAAACGATTCACAACTTATAACGGCTCTTCCCCCTACTCAGCACCTGGAACCCTTAATGTAATTCCTCATGTCGAGCTTAATATTGGAGGGTATTACATACAAGGGGGCATGTATACCCTAGTGAAACAATTAGAGAAACTCGCAAATAAGTTAGGTGTCCAGTTATATACCCATTGTGATGTTCGCAGAATCTTAGTTGACACAAGTAGTACTAGAAAGAAAATTCAGGGGATTGAATATATAAACACTAAAAACCTGACACCTAACACCCCTTCTGTGAAGTCAGAGCAGCTACCCGTATCTAGATTTTATTGTAATAAGGTAGTCTCGAACAGTGACGCCTATGAAACCTACCAACACCTCCTACCTAGCAGTGTACGCCCAACAATTCAACAACTACAAACCCGCTATTCTGAGCCTTCATGTTCAGGTTTTGTGTTGTTACTAGGACTTAATCATACCTACGACCAGCTAAAACATCACAACATATTTTTCAGCGCAGACTATAAACAGGAATTCCATGACATTTTCAACAAGAAGCAGCTGCCAGATGATCCCACTATTTATGTTGCAAATACCTCCTTCTCCGAAGCTGAAGACGCTCCAAATGGTGGTTCAAATCTATTTATTCTAGTTAATGCACCTTACCTCAACAAGTTGGCTGAAGACCCTAAAACACCTGATTATGCACAAAAAATCATCTCCGAACTTGAAGAACGAGGGTTAACCGGACTATCAGAACACATTCAATATCAAGAAATACGATCTCCATTTCATTTTTACGACCGCTATCGATCGAATAAAGGCAGTATCTATGGCACCTCCTCTAATGGTCTTTTATCTGCATTTCTGCGACCTAGAAACCGTTCCAAAACAATCGATGGCCTCTTTTTAACCGGAGGCTCAGTACATCCTGGAGGAGGTATTCCACTGGTCTTACAATCCGCATTTAACGTCCAAAAACTTTTAAACACGACCTAGCTGCGGTCAACCAAGCTCCTATGCACTTCATTTAAACCATCTCCCCATAAATTTAAGACCGTACTTTTAGGTTAATGTACTACAAGCCCATGTAATGTACTTTGATTTCATATAACCTGGGTGAATAAACCTCGGGTTAATGTAACCTACATCGATTAAAAAGGTTGTTTTTTTCCCAATTCACCCAGATGAACCACTTGTGCATCGGATAACTTTCCTTGGTTAATTTTAAACGTTACAACCGTTCTGTATTGCTGAAACCCTTGCTTGCCGGCTGCTCCAGGGTTCATGTAAAGCATGTTCTTACATTCTTTGTCCCTAACAATTTTCAAAATATGAGAATGGCCACAAATAAATAATTCAGGAGGGTTTTGCATAATTTCTTTTCGAATTGGCAGACAATATCTCCCCGGAATACCGCCAATATGCGTCATCCAGACATCTATTCCCTCACATTTAAACCGCAGATGGAGGGGATATTCTTGCCGTATGTCTTGTCCATCAATATTACCATAGACTCCTCGTAAAGGGGCAATTTTTTCAAGCTGTTCCGCTACTTTTAATGTACCAAAGTCTCCAGCATGCCAAATTTCGTCACAATCCGAAAAGTATGAACGTAACTGAGGATCGAAATAACTGTGTGTATCTGAAATTAAGCCTATTTTCATAATAAATTAGTATCATGTACTGTAAATTACAGCGGCGTTAGGCATACCTAACTGACTAATTCCAAAGTACAAGTTTTTTAACAAAACGACCGAAATACTTGACCTCATTTAGCGTTGTCATACTGAATTGGAATGGATTAACTCACCTACAAGAATGCCTACAAAGTGTGCATGAAACAAACTATCCATCCATGGAAATTATTCTAGCAGACAATGGATCAACAGATGAAAGCCTTGCATGGGTTAAACAACATTTCCCTGATATTTCCATACTGGAGTTAAAGAAAAATTATTTTTTTGCAGGAGGAAATAACCGTGCTGTTAAGCATTGCAAGAATGATTATGTAATTTTTTTAAATAATGACGTTAAAGTGGATCCAATGTGGCTCCATTCCCTTCACACCTGCATAGTAACGAACCCCAAAAGCCAACTATTTCAACCTAAGATCTTATCGGCGAAAAAACCTACACATTTTGAATATGCAGGTGCTGCTGGAGGTTTTATTGATCGGTATGGCTACCCCTATTGTCGAGGGCGTATTTTCGATGTAGTTGAGGAGGATACGGGTCAATACGATACAGACGTATCCATTGATTGGGCATCAGGAGCCGCCATGGTGATAAAAAAAACGTTGTTTGAGGAGCTCCAAGGGTTTGACGAAGATTTTGAGATGCATATGGAAGAAATTGACTTATGCTGGCGTGCAAGAGATATTGGGCATACCATAACCTACTGTCATAATGCAAAAGTATACCATATTGGTGGGGGGTCATTGGCTCAAGGGTCTTATAGAAAAATTTGGTACAATTTTCGAAACAATTGGTATATGCTCATTAAAAATCTACCTAAGCATCGCCTATTTCGAGTACTATTTATTAGGTATCTGTTGGATGTCATAGCGCTTAAAAGAGCGCTACTAACTGGTAAATTCAGTGAGGCAAAAGCCATTTTTTCTGCTCATTTATCTTTGGTAAAAGAAATGCCTAACTTGCTGCACAAAAGGTCTTTAAATACACCTATTCACTCTAAAATGACTACTGGTGTTCTAGGTACTAACACTGCCCTTATAAGGCCTTTTTTAGTCTGGGAGTTTTTTTTCAAAAAGAAAACAACTTTCAGTGAAATTCAAGAACGACAAGTGAAAGTTAATGATTGATCGCATACCTATAGATGCTGTCGGGATTCAAGAGCGTGTAGCACGAATATGTACTAGAAGTATTAAAAAAGAATCCAAATTGCAGGCCCTTGATTTAGCACTTCGTATGATGGACCTCACTACTTTAGAAGGAAGTGACTCGGAAGGTAAAGTACGTCAGTTGTGCAATAAAGCACTACATCCATACACTGAACTACCCAACATACCTTCTGTAGCGGCGGTCTGTGTGTACCCCAATCGTGTGGCTTTAGCAAAATCCATCCTTAAGAATTCCTCCATCTCAATTGCTAGCGTAGCAACCGCATTTCCAAGTGGCATGTCGTCATTGCAAATCAAACTGGATGATGTAAAATTTGCCGTTTCTGAAGGGGCTGATGAAATAGACATGGTAATCTCAAGAGGCGCTTTTTTGTCAGGTGAGTACGCAAAGGTATACGACGAAATTGCCCTAATCAAAGAAGTCTGTGGTACAGCTCATTTAAAAGTAATTTTAGAAACTGGAGAACTCGGATCTCTAGAAAATGTGCGAATGGCCAGTGATTTAGCAATGAAAGCGGGTGCAGACTTTATAAAAACTTCGACTGGAAAAATATCTCCATCAGCTACCATGCCGGTAGTTTTAGTCATGTTACAAGCCATTCGAGATTTTCATGAGACTACAGGGAGAAAAATAGGAATGAAACCAGCGGGTGGAATTCGAAGTTCGAAGCAAGCCATTCAATACCTAGTCATGGTCAAAGAAACACTCGGAAATGATTGGTTGGATCCCTCCCTATTTCGTTTTGGTGCAAGCTCATTAGCAAATGATGTACTTATGCAATGGGTTAAAGAGAAAACAGGTCGCTATCAATCGCTAAATTATTTTTCAAACGATTAATTATTATGTCAGAAAAGAATTTATCTGATCAATCAACCCGATCAAATCAAGCATCTATTTCAATAGATTGGTCCTATGCTGATGCGCCTGAGAGTACCTCTCATGTTACATTCAGTAAACACTATGGGCTTTTTATTGATGGTAGCTTTACAGAATATAACGAGAATCAATCTTTCGAAAGCATTAACCCAACAAATGGTGAAAGCTTATATCGATGCACGGAAGCCAACAAATCGGATGTGGATGCGGCTGTTACAGCTGCTAGAAAAGCATTTAAAGGGACATGGGGAACCACCTCAGGCACCCAGCGTTCGCATTATTTATATCGAATCGCAAGAATGCTACAAGAACGGGCTAGGGAATTTGCCGTGCTTGAAAGTATGGATGGTGGAAAACCCATTCGTGAATCAAGAGACATCGATATACCTTTAGCGGCAGCTTACTTTTTTTATTACGCTGGGTGGGCAGATAAATTAGCCTATGCTTTCCCTGGAAAAAGCCCCAAGCCTTTAGGAGTATGCGCACAAATTATACCTTGGAACTTTCCTCTTCTCATGCTGGCTTGGAAAATAGCCCCTGCCCTAGCGTGTGGAAATACCGTTGTACTAAAGCCAGCGGAAACAACCTCCTTAACCGCTCTAAAATTTTGCGAATTACTACACGATGTTGGATTACCTGATGGAGTGGTTAATATTGTAACAGGAGCTGCAAAAACCGGTGAGTATCTGGTTCAGCATCCTGACATTGATAAAATAGCCTTTACCGGATCTACAGGAGTTGGAAAAGTGATTCAGCAATCCATAGCCGAAAGGCAGCTACCAGCGACCTTCGAACTCGGTGGTAAGGGAGCTTTTATTCTTTTTGATGATGCCGCTCTTAACGAAGCCGTCGAAGGTATAGTGAACGCTATATTCTTTAATCAAGGACATGTTTGCTGTGCAGGTTCTCGACTCTTAGTTCAAGAAGGTGTAGCCGAAAAAGTAATTGATCTGTTGAAAAAACGAATGCAACACCTCATCGTTGGCGACCCCCTTGATAAAAATACTGATATTGGAGCCGTTAACTCTAAAGAACAACTTGAGACCATTCAGCGCTATGTAAAAACAGGCATACAGGAAGGTGCTACCTGTTTTGAGTGTTCAGGCTCTTTACCTACCTCAGGATATTATTTTCCTCCAACTATTTTAACCGGTGTATCACAATCCTCAACGGTAGTACAAGAAGAAATTTTTGGACCTGTTTTAACCATTCAAACATTCAGAACTACCGATGAGGCCATTGAAAAAGCAAACAATACTCCTTATGGACTAGCTAATGGTATTTGGACAGATAAAGGATCAAAGATATTTTATGTTGGTAGTAAGCTCAAGTCCGGTGTTGTATGGTCAAATACCTACAATAAATTTGACCCAACATCCCCTTTTGGTGGGTTTAAAGAAAGTGGTAAAGGTCGAGAAGGCGGTATTTCAGGCCTACATGCTTACGTAAAATTAGATCATAACGGAGGGATGTACTAATGGCCAAAAAACAAACTAATGATGATACATCTCAGATCAATACGATGAATTCAATACCAAAGACGTACAAGAATTATATAAACGGAGAATTTCCTCGCACCGAATCTGGACGCTATTATTCTGTTGAAGCGCTAGATGGCAAGCATATTGCCAACGTTGGCCTCTCGACCAGAAAAGATATACGCAATGCGGTTCAGGCAGCTCGTAAAGCACAGGCTTCTTGGGCCAATAAAACTGCGTACAATCGTGGACAAATTATTTACAGAATCGCTGAAATCTTATCCGGACGACGAGAGCAATTCACCAACGAAATGGTGCTTCTTGGGTATACAAAAGAAGCTGCGGAACTTGAACTCAATGCATGTATTGAACTCATTGTTTATTTTGCTGGATGGACAGATAAAATAGGTCAGGTTTTTGGAAGTGTGAATCCTGTAGCAAGTGACCACTTCAACTTTAGCAGACAAGAGCCCGTTGGTGTAGTAGGAATACTTAGTCCTGAAACACCCAGTTTGTTAGGGATGCTAGGATTACTCCTACCCAACATGGTGGCTGGTAATAGCCAGGTAATTATTGCCTCTAAACAATTCCCTCTACCCTCTTGTACATTTGCTGAGGTTTTGGCAACCTCTGATGTTCCAGCCGGTACCGTCAATATCATAACAGGCTTAAAAAGTGAGCTCATACCTCCTATTTCTCAACACATGGATGTAGACGTATTGGTTGGTGATCATTCTTTGGACATTGAGCTTCGCGTTATGTGTGAACTAGAAAGCGCATCAAATATGAAAAAAGTGTATTTTTGGGAATCGTTTATTTCGTTAGAAGAACTCAATTCTTCGCCTAATGAAACAATATCTACCTGTGTACATTCGCTGAAAGATCCCTACCATATTTTACATCTCCAAGAAGTCAAAACTACCTGGCATCCCATCTCAGAATAACCTCATGCTACATAGTTTAACTAACAGTACATCAATGCCTGGTTATGTGACTACCTTTTTGTTTGTTTTACTCAGTATCAGTGTGACTAGCTGTAGCAGTACAAAAATAGTACCAGAAAACGTCATCAGCCAAGCTGGGCGAACCCCTACAAACACTGATACACTATATCAAGATAGTATGGATGCAACAGCGCCCATGCAGAAGGATCGTATTGACATCCCATTGGTAACAAACCTAACAAAATTACCGAGTGATGCAGATGCCAAGGTACCTGCCGAACCCAACATTCCACTATTGGGTTGGGCGGATTTCTACGCTAGCATACGACCAGGTGTACCCGCCGAACTTGCTGAAAGTTTAGAACTAGAAAGCACTGAGAATGAAGAAAAAAATCTCTATGAAGGTTTTAGAATTCAAATTTACTCGGGACCCTCACCAGCGATGGCAGATACGGTATCTAAACAGTTTAGGACCTGGTCAGCCCAACATGTCTCTGGATATTCTCCGGAGACTTATACATTTTTTAAAGCTCCATACTACAGAGTGCACGTTGGGAACTTTCATGATCGCACAAGAGCATATTCGGTATCGCAGATTGTTAAAAGGCAATTTCCAGATGCATGGGTTGTATATGATCGGGTCATACCTTGGAACGTTCCAGCTGATTCTGTGCTTATTCGTTTTCAACGGAACTAGCCAGCACAATACATGTTATCCTGCACCTAATTCTATTCTTTAATTCACTCCAGATTTCTCCTTGTATCCATGAACCCTAATCCGCTACAATTGTTAACAAAAAATTGGTACTTCAATGCGGGTATTAAAGCAATAATGAGATTTGTAGGGGTATTGGTGCTAATTTTCACACTAACCTTGTTGCTTTTCAAAGGATTGGATGTTTTAAGTATTGAAGACATTAAACACTGGTTACAAGAAGCTCAACAATGGTCTCCAATATGGGTTGGCAGTCTTATTATTGCGCTTCTAATGGTAGATCTTTTTATTGCCGTACCAACCCTTTCCCTAACCATCCTATCAGGTTTTTTTCTGGGTTTAGAAATGGGCTTACTTTTTTCATCGGTTGGATTAATGATGGCTGGATCTTTGGGCTACCTAATTAGTCGTTATCATGGAGCAAAACTATTGACTTGGGTGTGTAAAGATGAATCCGAACAAAAAGGGATGATTCATTTGTTTCAAACCCTAGGACCCTTATCTCTATTGCTTTGCAGGGCAGCCCCAATGCTGCCAGAAATAACTTCTTGCCTGGCTGGCACTACCCGAATGCCCTACTGGAAATATGTCTTATACTATGCTTTAGGAAGCCTACCCTACTCTGCTATTGCAGTTTATTCAGGCTCGATAAGTACGGTTGATAATCCTTCGCCAGCATTATATACCTATGTGGGTATGTTCGCTGTTTTGGGATTTATAGGATTAATCGTTTTGTACTTCAAGCGGCACGAACTTATGTCCTTGGGCCATGAAGATCAAGAACCATCAAAACCATGATGATCAGATAGAACAAGAACTACCGGTTAATGAGATAGAGTTCTTATAGCAGTCCATTTTGAACCCTACATACCTACCGCATTTCTGGGCTTTTTCTCTATACATTAAATCTGAAGAGAAGCACATCCCCGTCTTTGACAACATACTCTTTACCTTCTTGTCGCATTTTGCCGGCTTCTTTTGCCCCTTTTTCACCGTTGAATGAAACGTAATCATCAAAGGCAATAGTTTCTGCTCGAATAAAGCCCCGTTCAAAATCAGTATGAATAACTCCTGCTGCAGCAGGTGCTTTTAAGCCTGAACGAATCGTCCACGCTCGAGCCTCTTTAGGGCCTGCAGTAAAATAGGTTATCAATCCCAAGTTGGCATACGCCGCTGTAATGAGTCGAGCAAGCCCTGCTTGATCTATTCCTAATTCTTCCAAAAACATGGAGCGCTCATCATCATCAAGTTCAGCTAATTCGGCCTCAATTTTTGCACAGAAACTAACGGTTTCATCACCCTGTGAGCGAGCATATTCAGTTACTTGTTGAACATAAGAGTTATCTCCCGCAACGATATCATCTTCACTCACATTACAGGCATAAAGAACCGGTTTCTGAGATAAAAGAAATAAATCACGAAATAGGACTTCCCCTTCTCTAAAGCTTCTGGCACTATTGCCTTGCTCTAAATGTGCAAGCAATTCTTTTGCATCATCTAAAGCGGATTTCGCTTCTTTATCGCCACTCTTAGATTGCTTCGAAAGATTCTGAATTTTTTTCTCCAAACTTTCGATGTCTTTGAGAATTAATTCATATTCAATAATTGAAATATCTCTTTGAACATCAACGGAACCTTCCACGTGAATAATATCATCATCGTCGAAACACCGAACAACATGAATGATTAAGTCCACTTCTCTGATATTTGACAAAAAAGCATTTCCCTTTCCTTTCCCCTCAGCTGCACCCTTTACTAAACCTGCTATGTCTACAAATTCAATAGTAGTTGGTACAATGTTCTCTGATTGAGCAATCTTTGCTAGGGTGAGAAGGCGCTGATCAGGAATAGATACCAATCCAACATTAGGTTCAATAGTACAAAATGGGAAATTTGCTGATTCGGCTTTTGTATTGCTTAAAGCATTAAATAAAGTAGACTTACCCACATTAGGTAAGCCCACTATTCCACAGGTTAAACTCATAATAACTCGTTAAAAATCGATTCGTTTTTGTTGAAAAAAATGTCTTTCGGGTAAACTTACCGCCGTTAATTTACCAAATTGAGGATATACACAACCCGTATCTATCCCAATCATGTTGGTTTCTTGTATCGGACTTCGGACGGGTGTATGCCCAAATATCACGGTTTTTTCCCATCTATTATACGTAGAGTTTAAATGATCTCTACTCCATAAAAAACTACTATAGAGTGACTCATTTTTAATGGACTCTGAAATGGGCTGATCTATAGGTGGGCCACCATGAACAAAGAAAAATTCCGGGGTGTCATAAAACAAACGTGTATTCGTAAAAAAACGTAAGTGCTCCAATGGTATTTGCTCTTTTCCCAATGCTTTTCGGTACGATTCCATGGTCGCAGTACCTCCATTTTCGAACCATTTTAACCATGTTTTATCCTCAACATAATTCAAGAGCATTGCATCATGGTTACCACGTAAAAACACGCAACTATATTCTTTGTTTAGTGCAAGCAAATAGTCCACTACCTCTTTAGAATGGGGACCTCTATCCACATAATCACCTAGAAATACATAGGTACGATCTGAGCCAAATTGGGCCAATAAATCGGCCATTAGTACTTCTAAACTTTTAACACACCCATGAATATCCCCTATTGCAACGTATGAGTCAGGGGAATTCACGCTCTTATTCCTATCCAATTAGACCTCTTCCTGTTTTCGAGATTTTTTGTTCTTTCTGTAATTGTATAAGCGATGCGTCTAAAATACCGTTCACAAAACGGCCAGATTTTGCCGTAGAATACTTTTTTGCAATGTCGATAGCCTCATTGATTGTTACTTTAGTGGGTATATCAGGGAAGTTAGTGAGTTCACTGAGGGCGATATACAAAATAATCTTATCAATAAGGGCCAAACGACCTATTTCCCAATTTTTTATGTGTTGTTCAATAATTGCGTCCCAATCATCGGTCTGTTCTAGGGTCAACACAAATAAGCGCTCTCCAAAGCGCAGGGCTTCTGCATCCTCCTTGAGATTTTCTTTTAATAAGGTAGATATAATGTGAGAAACTGATTCCCCACTTTGAAGATATGCGTAGACTGCTTGAAGAACAGTTTCGCGAACAAAACGTCGCTGAATCATAATCAAAGAATACTTTTATGTAAATGAATTGTGTGATGTACGTCTTACCATACGTCTTTTTAACTTACAGGATGATTAGTTTCACACAAAATGCCATCAAAGATACAGAATGCTGATATAGCATTGAAACATATTAGTTATGTTTGGTATCTTTAGTGTCTTGCGTCCTTAGCTCAGTTGGTTAGAGCGTCACGTTGACATCGTGGAGGTCACTGGTTCGAATCCAGTAGGACGCACTCTTAACCATTCAGGCTTAACTATTTCATGTCTACTGATTTAATTCGCATTACCCTACCCGACAATACTACGAAAGAATTTTCTAATGGAATTACCGGAATGGCTATTGCAGAATCTATTTCTGCTGGCCTTGCACGTGTAGCTTTAAGTATTACGGTCAATAGAGAGATATGGGATTTGGATCGTCCTATTACCGAAGATGCACGTATCCAACTTCATACATGGGACAACGAAGAAGGCAAATACACCTTTTGGCACTCATCAGCCCACCTTTTAGCCGAAGCTATTCAAGAACTTTTTCCTAGTGCAATGTTCGGTATAGGACCTCCTATTGAAAATGGATTCTATTACGATGTCGATTTTGGGGATCATACCCTTCAGCAAGAAGATTTACGTGCTCTGGAAAAAAAATTCTTAGAATTAGCACGACAGAAAAATAAATTTTTGCGAACAGCGATTTCTAAATTAGACGCTCTTACGCACTATCAGAAAATCGGTAACAAATATAAAGTTGACCTCATTGAAGGACTTGAGGATGGTCAAATAACCTTTTATGAGCAGGGTAACTTTACTGATTTATGTCGAGGCCCACATGTTCCTAATACAAGTATCGTCAAAGCAGTTGCATTAACCAGCATAGCTGGAGCTTATTGGAGAGGCGATGTTGATTCTAAACAGTTAACAAGAATTTATGGAATCAGTTTTCCCAAACAAAAACTGTTAGAAGAATATCTAAACCAAGTTGAGGAAGCAAAGAAGAGGGATCACCGAAAGTTAGGTAAAGAAATGGGCATCTACATGATCGACAAAATGGTCGGAAGTGGATTGCCTTTGTGGCTCCCAAAAGGAACCACCTTGCGAAGAACTCTTGAAGCCTTTTTACGTGATGAACAAATCAAAAGAGGTTACCAAGAAGTAATCACGCCGCATATTGGCAATATTGAATTGTATAAAACATCGGGACATTACCCCTATTACAAAGACTCACAGTTCGATCCTATTGAAGTAGATGACGAACAGTACATGCTTAAACCCATGAACTGTCCACATCATCACCGAATTTTTGATTCTACCTTACGTTCTTACAGAGAATTACCGATTAGATTAGCTGAATTTGGTACAGTTTACCGCTACGAGCAATCTGGAGAATTAAGTGGGCTTTCTAGAGTACGTGGTTTCACTCAGGATGATGCGCATATATATTGTTCTCACGATCAATTAAAATCGGAGATTAAAAACACTATTGAACTCACTCAATTTGTATTCAGTACCTTTGGCATGCCAGTAGATATCCGACTCTCATTCAGAGACGATAATGATCAAAAATATGGTGGGGATCTACGTTATTGGAATCGTGCGCAACAAGAAATCCAAGAAGTTGCCAATGACATGCAGCTGGATTATACCATTGCCCCTGGTGAGGCAAGTTTTTATGGCCCAAAAATAGATTTTATAATCCGAGATGCTATTGGTAGAAAGTGGCAATTAGGCACTGTTCAGGTCGATTATGTTATGCCTGATCGGTTCGAACTAAATTACATAGGCTCAGACAATAAAAAACATCGGCCTGTAATCATACACCGAGCACCATTCGGTTCCATGGAACGCTTTACTTCTATATTAATTGAACACTTTGCCGGTAATTTCCCCTTATGGCTTGCTCCAGAGCAAGTCAGGATTTTACCTATATCTGATCATCAAAATGAAGCAGCACAAAGTCTATGCAATGAGCTATTGGATGAAGGGGTTCGTGTCACTGTAGATCTTCGATCAGAACAGATTGGTGGAAAAATTCGCCTTGCAGAAACTGAAAAAATACCCTATATGGTTATTCTAGGTGCTAAAGAAGTTGAAAATAACCAAGTTTCGTTGCGGCGACATAAAATGGGAGATATTGGAAGTGTACCAATGAATCAATTCAAAGCGGATTTATTGAGAGAAATCAACGAAAAAGACCTCCCTTCCGAGTCTTAAACCTGAAAAAAAAGCTTTTACCTATTTCAACAAATCATTCTTTACCTATTTAGAGATAAATTCAATAATTTAGTATTATTGATTGAACACATTAACAACCATTGAGGATTTAACTATCGCTAAGAGACATTTTCGAGGAAAACCTGAACCACAAGGCCCCCGACTGAACGGACAAATAAGAGTACAACAAATTCGACTCATAAAGCCGGATAATAGCCACGAACTCACAACACCTGAGCGTGGTATGCAACTCGCAGAAATGTACAATTTGGATTTGGTGGAAATTTCACCCAATGCCAACCCTCCCGTTTGTAAGATAATTGACTACGGAAAGTATCAATACGAGAAAAAGAAGAAAGAAAAAGAAGCCAAGAAAAAGCAGCATACCGTCAGTGTTAAAGAGCTTAGATTTCGTCCCAACACCGATGATCATGATCTAGAGTTCAAGACTCGACATGCTCGAGAGTTTTTAGAAGCGGGCGATAAAGTTAAGGCATCCGTTCAATTCCGAGGACGTGATATGTTATACACCGAAAAAGGTGAATTATTATTGTTACGACTGGCTAAAAGTTTGGAAGATGTAGCTAAAATCGAATCTAAACCAAACATGGAAGGCCGACGGATGATCATGATTCTTACACCCACTAAATAATACATCTTCGTATTGCTTGGCCTTAACATAGTGCGTATCTTACGGGTCTATGTTAAATTCATCAATTTGTGATTGATTATGCCAAAAATGAAAAGTAATAGTGGCGCAAAGAAGCGATTTAAAACGACCGGTTCCGGTAAAATTAAACGCAAGAAGGCTTTTAAGCGTCATATTCTAACTAAAAAGAGTAGTAAGACCAAGAGGCAATTAGGCCAAAGCACATTAGTTGCTACTGCCGACGTACCTCGAGTGAAGCAACTCTTAAGCCAATAAACTTAACTCTCTAAACACATAAAAAATGCCACGTTCACTAAACCTAGTGGCTTCCCGTCGCCGTCGCAAAAAGATTTTAAATCAAGCGAAAGGTTATTGGGGTAAGCGAAAAAATGTGTACACGATTGCGAAAAATGCGGTAGAAAAAGGTCTTCAGTACCAGTACCGCGATAGAAAAAACCGCAAACGTGTATTCCGAAGATTATGGATAGCTCGTATAAATGCAGGAGCTAGACTTCACGGTTCAACCTATTCTAAACTCATTCATGCAATGAGTCAAAAAAATATGGTGATCAACCGTAAAGTTTTAGCAGATTTAGCGGTTCATGATCCAGAGACTTTTGCTGCCATTGTTACGGAAGCCCACGCATAATAAGATCTAAGACCATTTAAAACCGGTATACCCCAATCCATTGTATTGTAAGGTGTACCGGTTTTTTTATTTTCGTATGTTATCTTGATTACTATGTAAACAGTGAATCATCACATACGACCTACTTCAAGCACGTAGAAACTCTCTTATATGAATCCAGAAATTGCCCAAATAGAGCAACAAATCAAGAATTATACGATATCCAATTTGGACGAGTTAGAATCTTTTAGACTACAGTTTCTTTCTAAAAAGGGCTCTATCCAGGAACTATTCAAGTTGATGGGAACCATACCAAACCAAGAAAAAGCAGCTTTTGGCAAATCCTTAAATGAATTAAAAAAACTAGCTCAGGATACCTTCGATCAAGCTAAAGAAGCTCAACATAGCACACAAACTACTCAGGTATCTGCAATTGATGATATAAGCTTATCGCCTGAACCCTTACCTGTAGGCTCTATTCACCCTCTAACAAAGACGCTTCAAGAGATGAAAAATATCTTCTATCGTCTCGGGTTTAATATTGCAGATGGCCCGGAGGTGGAAGATGATTTTCACAACTTTACTGCTTTGAATTTTCCTCCAAATCATCCTGCAAGAGATACTCAAGACACCTTTTTTGTTAGAAAAGATGACGATCCAGGGATTCCAGACTTAGTATTGAGAACCCACACCTCACCTGTACAAATACGATTAATGGAGAAACAAGCCCCTCCTATTCGATCTATAATGCCTGGCAGAGTGTACAGAAATGAAGCAGTGTCACCAAAGTCGTACTTTCTTTTTCATCAAGTAGAAGCACTTTATGTTGATCGCCATGTAAGTGTAGCTGACTTAAAAGAATCCCTCATTACTTTTGTGAAGCTAATGTATGGTTCTGATGTCATCTATCGTTTACGTCCAAGTTACTTCCCTTTTACAGAGCCCAGTCTTGAAATGGATATTTGGTGGGGCAGTAAAACCACCGGAAAATGGTTGGAGATTCTAGGATCAGGCATGGTTGATCCTAATGTATTTATAGCAGCTGGGGTAGACCCTGAAATATATTCTGGCTTTGCTTGGGGTATGGGCGTCGAACGTATTGCTATTTTGAAATATGGAATAGATGACATTCGTACTTTTTATGAAAATGATATTCGATTTCTTCATCAATTCATCTAATGATCAAGTCATCTAAGATGACTACAAATACCTAAACACTCGTATTGCCGAACACTCTATTGATTACGCCTTTATGAAATTATCCTATAACTGGTTAAAAGAATATGTATCCCTTCCCGAAAACGTCCAAGAGACTGCCGATACACTTACGTTAATTGGTCTTGAAGAAGAAGAAACTCAACATCTTGGTGCGTCATTAGATCAAATTATTGTTGGTGAAATTCGTGCTGTTACTCCTCATCCAGATGCTGATCGTCTATCCATATGTATGGTGTTTGACGGAGATAAGGAGTTACAAATTGTATGTGGAGCTAATAATGTCGCAACTGGTCAAAAAGTACCTGTGGCACCCGTTAATTCTACCCTTCCAATTAAAGATGAACAAGGGCGTTCAATAAAAATTAAAAAAACAAAATTACGTGGTGTTGTTTCAGAAGGTATGATTTGTGCCGAAGATGAACTGAGTATTTCCGATGATCATGCAGGTATTATGGTACTCCCCTCAGACACAACCCCAGGAATCCCATTGAGTGAACTTATTAGTAGTTATCAGGATAGCGTAATTGAAATCGCGATAACACCTAACCGCCCAGATGCAACCTCACACATCGGAGTGGCCCGTGATCTTTCCGCAAAATGGGGTACTCCTCTTACCGTCCCCACTGTAACTATACCTGACCAGGTAGCTAACCAAGGCACGAACGTCACGATATCGATTGAAGACCCTCAAAAATGTAGCCGCTATGTGGGCGTTGTGATGGAAAACATTCAAGTATCCCCATCCCCTGCTTGGTTGAAAAATAGATTAGAAGCAATTGGTCTTCGTTCCATAAACAATATCGTCGACGTGACAAATTATGTTATGTATGAATGGGGACAGCCGTTGCATGCATTTGATGCAAACAACTTAAAAGGTTCTTCTATTCACGTTAAAAGCTTTGCGGAACCCTATGACTTTACCACTTTGGATGGGGTTACAAGGAAGGTACCAGGCGGAAGTCTGTTTATCTGTGACGATGAGCAAGCGGTTGCCATAGCTGGTATCATGGGCGGTGAAAACTCAGAGGTAAGCGAATCAACAATCACTATTGTACTGGAAAGCGCCTACTTCGATCCAAGTACCATCAGAAAATGTTCCAAGCAACTCAGCCTACAGACAGACGCTTCCTATAGGTTTGAACGCGGTATAGATTCCAATATCCAACTTACTGCGGCCATTCGAGCGGCTGATCTGATTAAAGAAATGATCCCCGAAGCACTTATTACCGAAACTATTGACCTACACCCTATACCCAAGAAAAGCTTGGAATTATCACTCAGAGTGTCCCGTGTTTATCAAATTTTAGGGGTCGAAATCGGCGAAGAATGGATCATCAACCAGCTAAACAGATTGGAAATTACAAGTAAACGAAGTGGTTCTGGAATGATTGAGTGTCATATCCCTAGCTTTAGACCCGACATTGAACGTGAAATTGATCTAATTGAAGAAATTGGTAGACTATACGATTATAACAATATTCCTTCGCCCACCAACGGTATTAACCTATCATCCAGTCCATTTTCTGATTGGGAATTAGACAAACAAAAAATTATTGAAACCCTTGTCGGTTTAGGGTTCAATGAAATTTACTCAAACTCATTAATATCGGAAGCTGAGGCCTCTCAATTTGGTGATCTTGATCAAATGATTGCCACATTAAATCCGCTTACCAAAGATATGACCACACTACGGCCGTCTTTGCTTCCAGGATTCTTAAAAGCGAGTTCGTATAATAAAAACCGGAACGCAAAGGGCTTGCGGTTTTTTGAACTAGGCAATGTGTTTTTCAATGATGAACAGGGTACTTTTCACAAAGGCATTGGAGAACAAACGCACGTTTTAATTGGTCTAGCTGGGCAAAAACAAGAGGACCACTGGCAAAGCCCTTCGTCGAAGTATACTTTTATGGATCTAAAATCATCGGTCCAATCCTTATGGGTTTCACTGGGACTAGATCATAAAATTAAAGAAAAGTTAGATGGATACAACAGTCTACAATATTACATAGGCAAGCATTACATAGGTAATCTATCCCAAGTAAATAAATCTCTTCAAACTATTTATGAATTAGACGAGGCCGTTTACTTCGCAGAGTTCAACGTTCAATTGATTCACGAGGTGCGGCGGGAAGTAGGAGTACCTACATTCTCAAAAATTCCAAAGTACCCTGGTATCGAATACGATATCGCATTGGTTATGGACAAGGAAATCGCTGCGGGTACCATTGAGGCTGAAATTAGTCAAATGGGGACAAAGCTACTTAATAAGATCCGTATTTTTGATGTGTATGAAGGTGAAAATATACCCAAGAATAAAAAGAGTATTGCTTACCGATTGTACTTTTTGGACCCAAATAAGACATTGAATATCAGCGATATAGAGCCTATAATTGATAAGGTTGTAAGATCATTAAATAAGAAGTATACTATAGAATTAAGATCATAATTCTATGAACGTAACGTCCGAACATACTGAACGCTTTAAAGAACTATTAGAAGAAGTATACACCGAGGTAGACCTGCTCAAAAAACAATTGAAAGAAGCTAAAAGAGAACAGCTTCATTTGATCAAGAAACTCGAAGAAGAGCGTGGAAAACAAACGGATATTTTCTCAGCAATCAGCGAATCTGAACGCTTAGCAATGCGCCAGCAAATTACTTCTATGATCCATAAAATTGACCGTCACTTAGAAAGCAACTAACTTGTTGAATGGACTATTGTGAAATCACTTAAAATATCCATACTAGGTAAGCAGTACCCGCTCATGGTTGAGGATCATGAAGAGGAGAATATGCTCAACATATGTCGATATGTGGACGAAAAATTCCAGGAGTATCGTCACCAACTAATCAAACAACCCGAATCAACCGTAATGGTACTCGCTGCCTTAAGTATTGCAGAAGAATTGTTTGAATTAAGGCAACAACTATCCGAATC
>ERZ802830.148-NODE-148-length-67692-cov-11.224_pt1 | contig 67692 bp, 66 predicted proteins | sample MGYA00345654_ERZ802830 | MGnify/ENA primary metagenome ERZ802830 (study PRJEB30503, sample SAMEA104212375) | marine metagenome | biome: Westerlies Biome; feature: [SRF] surface water layer (ENVO:00010504) within the epipelagic zone...; material: water...
CTCCCGACCCCTTGGTTCGAAGCCAAGTACTCTGTCCAACTGAGCTACAGGCGCATTGTTTGTGATAGGTTAATTGAATCTATTCAAAGTATCAAAATTTATTTAGATAAACATTGTAAGAAAATGTACCAAATCTTATAATCTAAGCATCATATTTCTTTGGGGGAAATATATGAAACTTCTTCGAAATGTTATTTTAATTATAATAGGAATATACATATTAACTTTAGGATTAGTGTATGTAGATGTATATGACAGCAGGCCTATAATTAGCTTGTTTAAAAATATGCAATCTGATTCCTCTCTTGAAGTTGTTGACTTCTCTGTAGATAAAAAAGATAGCTCAAAAACTAAACCAAAACCTAATAAGAATAGAAATCCATATTATGGTGACTTACATGTTCACACTAAATATTCTTTTGATGCTTATATCTTCGGTGTAACAGCATCACCAGATGATGCATATAGATATGCTAAAGGTGAAGGTGTAAACCATCCCCTTGGTTACGAAATGAAGTTAAGAGAGCCATTAGACTTTTATTCAGTTACCGATCATGGTTTTTATATGGGTATGATTCAAGCATATGCTGATACTTCAAAAGATATTTCACAAAATGATTTTGCTGAACCTTTTCATAATTTAAATAGATTAGATAACTTAACTGTTGAATCAGCAGGAGAAAGATCAAATATTTTCAGCTCTGTTCTTGGTGCAACAATTATTAAGCCATATCCAGATTGGCATCCAAAATTATTAAAAGCATACTTTACTAGAAATACTCAAGGCGCTCTTCGATCATTTGATTACGATATACATAAATCTGCCTGGGCTGATGTTGCAAGATCAGCAAACGAACATAATGATCCAGGACATTTCACTACGTTTATTGGATATGAATATACAACTTCAACAGATATTGAAGGTGGAAATTTACATAGAAACGTTATCTTCAATTCTTCAAAAGCATCTATTAGACCCTGGACAAGAATTGATTCTATTAATCCAGAAGATCTATGGACATGGCAAGATAAGTTAAGAGAAAAGGGTGTTGATACTATTTCTATACCTCACAATTCAAATGGTTCTAATGGCCAGATGTTTGAAATGGAAACATTTAAAGGTAACGCACTTAATACAGAGTATGCTAAAAAGAGAATGAGAAATGAACCATTAGTGGAAATCACACAAGTCAAAGGTACTTCAGACACACATCCATTACTATCACCAGATGATGAATGGGCTGATTTTGAAATTATGGATGTAAGAGTGGGTAGTAGACCTCCAACGTATAGTAAACCCTCCGGTTCATATGTAAGAGAAGCATACTTAAACGGCCTTACTCTAGAATTCACTAGACAAGGAAACCCATATAAATTTGGATTGATAGGTTCAACAGATACTCATGTTGTTGCTGCATCGCTTGATGAATCTAATTATTGGTCAAAGGTAGGGCTTCTTGATGGTGACCCAGAGAATAGAGGCTCAGTTCCTTTAAAAGAAGAAAATGTTGAAAGATTAAAAGAATATATGCGAGCTTTTAACCAACCTATAAGTACTGTAAGTTTAGAACAAGGAGAATATGCAAATACAGGCTTTACTCAATGGGGCGCCTCAGGGTTAGCTGCTGTTTGGGCTGAAGAAAATACAAGAGAATCTATTTTTAATGCATTTAGAAGAAAAGAAACTTTTGCAACAACTGGAACAAGAATAGCAGTACGATTTTTTGGTGGTTATGATCTTTCATCAATAGATTTAAATTCGGAGTCTATTGTTAGCGAGGCTTATCAAAAAGGTGTAACCATGGGTTCTGATCTACTAAATGATGAGAATAAAAACCCTGAATTTCTAGTATGGGCTCAAAGAGATAAAAATGGAGCACCACTTCAAAGAATACAAATTATAAAGGGCTGGATAGATGCTAATAGTGGAAGACCTGAAGAAAAGGTTTTTGATGTTGCCTGCTCTGATGGATTGCAGCCTGACTCTTTAACTAATAGATGTCCAGACAATGGAGCTCGCGTAAATATTAATGATTGCTCAATAACTTCAAATGTAGGCTCATCAGAGTTAAAAACTATTTGGAAAGATCCAGAATTTGTTCCTGCCGATAAAACTTTTTATTATGTTCGTGTATTAGAAAATCCAACATGTAGATGGAGTACATGGGATGCAATTAAAGCTGGATTCAAACCTCGTGAAGGTCTTCATGAAACAATACAAGAAAGGGCATGGTCTTCACCAATATGGTATATACCAGAACAGTCTGATGTTGAAGTAATTCCTTTAGGAGGAACAATTCAACTAAGGAATATTGATTAGATATATCTAGTTTTATTAAATTGAAGTATAAAATATCTATATTTTTTATTATTGGATTAACTTTATATCTTATTGATATAGGGTTTAATTCTTCTGATAAAAAAGAAATTTATATAAGTGATCAAGAGATTATAAGTCTAGTAAATGCGTGGAAATCTCAAGTTGGTAGAAATCCTAATGATGATGAAATAACTCGCATTATAAACAATCTAGTAGAAGAAGAAATCTTATACAGAGAAGCTCTAAAGATAGGCTTAGATAAAGAAGATCGAATAATTAAAAGGAGATTGGCTCAAAAAATATCTTTTTTAAAACAAGAGTCAATCCCAACTTCTCCATCAAATGAAGATCTAATTAATTATTATAATGAAAATCATGATAAATATTTTATAGATTCTTCATATACTTTTAGTCATTATTTTTTTTCATCAGAAAATAACTCAAAAAAAAGATCATCTAAAGCTTATAAAGATCTATTAAAAAATATTAGTATCAATTCTGATCCTTTCTTCCTGGGCAAGAACTTTGTTGATATAAGTCAAAGAAAGATAAAAAGTGAATTTGGTAAAGATTTTGCTTTAAATTTTAAGGATGTTGAATTTGATAAATGGATTGGTCCAATAGAATCACCATTTGGCCACCATATCATATACGTAACAAATTACACTGAGGGTTATATTCCGGACATTACTAATGTTTTAAAACAAGTTGAAGTTGATTTTTTACAAAGCCAAAGAGATGTGGCAATTGAAAATTACTTAAATCAAATCAGATCTGAATATAAAATTTATATAAATCCAAATTTACAAATTTAATGATAAGACTTCTTTGTTCTTTATTTTTTTTAATATCATTAGACATAAATTCTCATGAATTTAACCCGGCTCATCTTGTTATAGAAGAATTAACTGAAGACCTCTCATATGAGGCTATTTGGATGTATCCATATAAAAATATCGGTAGAAGGGCTGAGGTTATTTTTCCAAACGAATGTGTATCAGAATCAAATGATCTTTATTATCAAGGTAAATATATAAATGAGAAGATATTTTTAGAGTGCTCATTACCTTTAAAGGGATTATCTATAGAAATTGTCAATCTAAGTGTTTTAACAGACGCTTTGATAACAATAAACTTTAAGAATAATACTTTCGAGGGACTAGTAAATGTTCAAAATAATATACTTAAAATACCTTTAGAAAGTAATTATTATCCATCCTCTTATTTAGAACTTGGCTTTTCTCACTTGTTTGATGGGTTAGATCATATTTTATTTATATTTGGACTACTCTTTTGTATATCTGGGTTTATTAATATTATTAAAACTATTACAGCTTTTACAATTGCACACAGCATTACCCTTGGTTTAACAGTTTTTGAGTTAATATCCTTACCACAAGGAACTATTGAAGCTCTAATTGCATTAACGATTGTATATTTAGCTACAGAGATAAATCAAAATAAAAGATCTATAAAAACACCATGGATAATGGCATTTGGTTTTGGCTTGCTTCATGGACTAGGATTTGCAGGAGCGTTAATAGATATTGGTATAGCAAATAATAAAATGCTTTTGTCATTGTTCTTTTTTAATGCTGGTATTGAGCTTGCTCAAATAGCATTAATACCTATACCTTTATTGTTAATATTTTTAGCAAATAAATATAACTCTCCTAATACTTTAAAAATATTTGCCAGTTATTCAATTGGCGGGCTTGGATTTTATTGGTTTATAGACCGTGTAATTGGTATTATTCTTTAATTATTTATAGCTAAAATTAAGTAAATGCTAAATTTTTCAAATAAAAATATTCTTCTAGGTGTTACAGGAGGAATTGCAGCATATAAGTCTGCAGAAATAATACGTCTTTTTAGAAAAGAGGGAGCCGATGTTAGAGTTGTAATGACAGAGTCAGCCAAAGAATTTATAACTCCTTTAACGCTTCAGGCTGTATCTGGTAATGAAATTCATGATTCATTGCTTGATGTTAAAGCAGAATCAGCTATGGGGCATATAGAATTGGCTAAATGGGCAGACATTATTTTAATTGCTCCATGTACAGCTGAAACAATGGCAAAAATTACTCATGGTAGAGCTGATGATTTGATGGGAGCGTTAATACTTGCATCAACTGCAAATATCTTTATAGCACCAGCAATGAATATGAATATGTGGTTAGATAAAACAACTCAGGATAATTATAAAAAGATTTCAGCTAGAGGGATTACATTTATTGGTCCTGCAGATGGTGAGCAAGCATGTGGTGATGTTGGCCCTGGAAGAATGGTAGAACCAGATAATATTTTAAATTTAATAGCTTCATCAACTAAAACAGGTCCCCTGAGTGGAAAAGTTATAACAATTACAGCGGGACCAACTAGAGAGCAAATAGATCCAGTCAGATTTATATCCAATAATAGTTCAGGGAAAATGGGATATGCTCTGGCAGAGGCAGCTATAGAGCTTGGAGCATCAGTTAACTTAGTTAGCGGTCCAGTTTCACTGAACGCAGACAAGTCTATAAACCTTCATAAAGTAAATTCTGCTAGCGAAATGTCAGAAAGTGTTAATAAGTTTATGAAATCTTCTGATATTTTCATTGGATGTGCAGCAGTTTCAGATTTTAAACCATTAGACTACTCAAGTATAAAAATTAAAAAAGAGGATTTAGTCAATCCTGAAATAGAACTTGAAATGAATACAGATATTTTAAGCAATGTTGCAAACACTTATAAATCTTCATTTGTTGTAGGATTTGCTGCAGAAACATCAGATGTTGCTAATAACGCAAAGAAAAAACTTAAAACCAAGAACTTAGATATGATCATATCCAATGATGTTTCAGACAAATCAATTGGTTTTGATGTAGATGAAAATGAAGTAAATGTTATAACATTAAATGAAACTATTTTTCTTAAGAAAGATAAAAAGATTAGAATAGCTCGCGAAATATTAAAAATTATTGCCAAAAATACTAAAAATTAAAAATGTCGACTCCATCAAAAATAAAATCAGTTACTTTAAAAACCTTAAATAAGTTTAAAGAAAATAACGAGAAATTTACATGTTTGACGGCATATGAGTCCACCATGGCATCTGTTATTAGTGATGCTGGAGTAGATGTTATTTTGGTTGGTGATAGTTTAGGGATGGTTATTCAAGGACACGACAGTACTTTACCAGTAACTATGGATCAGCTTGTTTATCATCTTGAGTGTGTTGTGAAAGGGAATACTAATTCTCATATCATGGCAGACATGCCATTTATGAGTTATTCAACCGATGATCTAGGTCTTGAAAATGCAAAAAAATTAATGCAAGCAGGAGCTAACTCTATAAAGATTGAAGGTGGAGAATGGATTTCAAAAATGGCTAAAGTGTTATCTGATAGAGGCATTCCAGTTTGTGCACATATGGGCTTGACGCCACAAACTATTAATAGAATAGGTGGACATCATGTACAAGGAAGAGATCCTACACAAAAAGAGAAAATTATTAATGAAGCAATAGCCTTAGAAAAATCTGGTGCCTCGATGCTTCTTTTAGAATGTGTACCTGGAGATCTAGCAAAATTAATCACTCAGGAGTTACAAATTCCTGTTATTGGAATAGGGGCAGGAGTTCATACTGATGGCCAGATAATGGTCGTTCACGATTTATTAGGTATTTCTTGTCTAGAAAAGCCTCCTAAGTTTGTTAAAAACTTTATGAATGAATCATCATCAATTCAAAATGCCATAGAAAATTATGTCAAAGATGTAAAAGAACTTAAATTTCCTTCTAAGGAACATACATTTGAATAACATTGATAATATATAACTCATTAGAAGAATTTAATTCAATTAAACACAATTTACCTAAATTATCTTTTGTTCCAACTATGGGCAATCTTCATGAAGGTCATGCATCTCTAATTGATATAGCAAAAAAGACAGGAAATGAGGTTGTTTCAACAATTTATGTAAACAGTCTTCAATTTAATGATAAAAATGATTTTATTAATTATCCTAAAACTCTAGATACGGATATTGAATTATTAGGTAAAAAAGGATGCAATCATTTAATTTTACCTGACTCATCTATTTTGGATAATATTAAATCTATAAAAGCTCCAATCAAATCAATGAAGCTTTGTGGTGCACATAGGCCAGGTCATTTTGATGGAGTCTTAACAATATTAAATAGGCTTTTTGAAATTATAAATCCTCATTCAGTAGTATTTGGAAAAAAAGATTATCAACAGTTCCTTCTTGTAAAAGATTTTATTGATGAAAAGAAATTAAATATAAATATTATTGGTGCAAATACCATTAGAAACAATAATGGATTAGCACTATCTTCAAGAAATATTCTTTTAACAGAAAAAGATAAAATCATCGCTCCAACACTTTATAAAACTTTAAAAGATATAGAAAAAAATAAAGCGTATTTAAATAGTGAATATCTAAAAACTAAATTAGATTATCTGAAATCATCTGGTTTCAAGGTAGATTATCTTATGTCATGTGACACAGAATCTCTTGAGGAATCATACAACATAAATAACAATGATTTATTGATTGCTGTTGCAGCACATCTTGGTAGTGTAAGGCTTATTGATAACTTAGTTATCTCAAAACTTTAATAATTTGCAATATTTCTCTATACTTTCGTCCTTATGAAAAAAACATTGCTAAAATCAAAGCTACATCGTATCAATGTCACTCAAGTTGAGTTGGATTATGAAGGATCATGTGCAGTTGATAAGGATTTTCTTCAATCAGCTGGTATGCAGGAATACGAAAAAGTTGATGTTTATAATGTTACCAATGGTAATAGATTCTCAACATATCTAATACTTGCTGAAGCAGGATCAAAAACACTATCTGTTAATGGTGCAGCAGCTCATAAAGTATCTATTGATGACGTAGTAATAATTTGTACATACGGATCTTATGATGAAAATGAAGCAAAACTCCACCAGCCAACACTCGTATATTTTGACAATGAAAACAATATCATAAATGTTAAAAACAAGATTCCTGAACAACGACTTAAATCAGTTTAAGTTAAACCCTTTTCTATTAATTTTATTTTTTTTAATAAGTCCATTATTTTTACTTGCTGAAACAAAATTAATTATTTTAGGTTCTGGTACACCAAATCCAGATCCCGAAAGATATGGCTCTGGATATGCAGTAGTTGTTAACGAAAAGGCATATATTGTGGATTTTGGTCCTGGTATTGTTAGAAGAATATCTGCAATGTCTCCAACATGGGGTGGTGACTATCCTTCAATGGAGTTAGATAAGATTGATATAGCTTTTTTAACTCATATTCATTCAGACCATAGTGGAGCCTTAGCTGATTTGGTTCTTACTCCCTGGATTATGGGTAGAGCAGTGCCACTGAATCTTTTTGGACCAATCGGTTTAGAAGCAATGTCAGAAAATATCACTAAAGCATATATTGAAGATATTAATTATAGATTATATGGTTCACAGCCAGCTAATAAGCTAGGGTTTACTTCAAGTGTTACCGAAATATCAAAAGATGGACTTATCTATAAAGATGATAATGTTGAAGTTATAGCATTTAAAAATGCTCATGGTGATTTTAAGCATTCATTTGGTTTTTTATTTATTACAAAAGATAAAAGAATTTTATTTTCAGGCGATACTGCTGTAAGTAAAAATTTAAAAAAATATGGTAAAAATCTAGATATTCTTGTTCATGAAGTTTTCTCAAGTGAAACTTTTGTTAATAAAACTAAAGATTGGCAAATCTATCATCAAGCCCATCATACTTCTTCAATAGACTTAGGAATTATTGCAAATGAACTCAAACCTAAAAAATTAGTTTTAAGTCATATATTATTTTGGGGAGCAAAAGAGGAATCTCTCTTAAGAGACATAAGACAAAATTATGCAGGTGAAACAATTATTGCCAAAGACTTACTTGTTATAAAATAAAGTAAGTTTCACCAATAACATATCCACAAAAGAAAAATGCTAAAGCCCAAAGTGGTTCGTTTTTGCAAAAATCTAGAACTCTTTCAAAATAATCAATCATATTTGCCTCCATATAATCTTAATATTGCAATTTGTATGCCAATTTAATTTATACGATAGGAAGATGGCGCGCCCGGAGAGATTCGAACTCCCGACCTCTTGGTTCGTAGCCAAGCACTCTAATCCAACTGAGCTACGGGCGCGATTATTAAATTTTCCGAGCTTCTTCTGGCAACATTACAGGAATGCCGTCTTTTATTGGATAAGCTAAACCTGATTCTTCAGAAAATAGCTCATTTGTATCTTCATTCAAAGTTAAAGGTTTTTTTGATACTGGACATACCAAAATATCCAGTAATTCTTTATCAATAGCTGTCATAGCTCGAAAGTATACATGATGAATGAAATTTTGTTTATATGTGTTATCTTAATGCTTAAAATTGCACCAACAAATGAATTCAATACAGTTAATAGCTCTAAATAATTTTCCTTCAATTAAACCATACGATGATTTAGTTGAAATTATAATTAAATCTCTTAATTCTAATAATATTTCAATCGATGACATGGACGTTATAGTTGTTGCTCAAAAGATCATTTCAAAAGCAGAAAATAGATTTCTAGATCTAGATAATATTCAGGTGCTTGATGAAGCCAAAAAGTTAGCAAATGATTTGAATAAAGATCCGGGACTAATACAGGCAATTATAAATGAATCTAATAAAATCTTATCAACTGATAAAGGTGTTGTAATAGTTGAGCATAATTTAGGATTTATAAATATTAATGCTGGAATAGATCAGTCAAATATTTCTCAATCAAATAACATAGCATTATTGCTACCAGAAGATCCATCAAAAAGTGCTAAAAGTCTAGGTGAAGGTTTATCAAAGGCATTAAATAAAGATATTTCAATAATAATATCTGATTCTATGACAAGACCTTATAGATTTGGAGTTATTAATTTTGCATTAGCAAGTCACAATTTACCAAGCCTTATAGACTTAAAAGGAAAGGAAGATATGTTTGGTAATAAGCTAAAAGGTACTGAGGTTGCTATTGCAGATGAGTTAGCATCAGCCTCTGGGCTTTTAATGGGACAAAGTAATGAAATGAAACCAGTAATACTAGTTAAAGGGTTTAATAAAAAATCATATAAACCCAATGATGCATTGGATTTAATCGTTAATGAATCTGAAGACCTATACAGATAATTATCAATACATATAATTAATTCATGAAACTAAGTGTAAATTTAAATAAAATAGCGCTTCTTAGAAATGCTAGAGGTGAAAATTATCCTGACTTAAAATATTTTGCTAATAAAGCAATAGATCTTGGTGTTGATGGACTAACTCTTCATCCAAGACCTGATCATCGTCATGCGACTAGTAATGATGTTATTGAGCTTTCACAATTAGCTAAAGAAAGAGGAGTGGAGTTTAATATAGAAGGAAATCCGTTTTCAAAACCTAATAATGAATTTAAAGGGTTTTGTGAATTAGTTGAGATGATTGCACCAGATCAAATAACCCTTGTTCCGGATACCATTAATCAAATAACATCGGACCATGGATGGATGTCTGGTTCTCATGATGAAGATTTGAAAACGGTTATTCGTTTATTAAAAAAGAAATCAAACAATGCAAAAATTAGTTTATTTATTGATGATATTAATGGTGTTAATTATGCAGCAGAAATGTATGCAGATTTAATAGAAATTCATACTGGAAAGTTTTCAAACAAAATCGCAGAAGGGGATCTATCTATTATTGATGAACTGAAGAAAATAATTGAATGCGCTACAAATAAAGATCTACTAATAAATGCAGGTCATGATTTAAATCTAAAAAATCTTCACTATTTAGTAGAAATGGGTAATATAAATGAAGTATCAATTGGCCATGCGATTGTAATAGATGCATTACACTATGGTTTTGAAGAAACAATATTAAAATATTTAAATATTATTAGGAATTAAAATGGACTTAGAAGATAAATTAAGAGAACAGATTAAAGATAACAGTATTTTAATATACATGAAAGGTACACCATATGAACCTCAATGTGGCTTTTCAGCCAGAACTGTACAAATATTAATTGAATGTGAATCACAATTTAGTTATGTAGATGTTATTGAAAATAGTGATGTTAGAGTTTCTTTACCAAAAGTATCAGATTGGCCAACATTCCCACAGGTATTCATAAATGGTGAGTTAGTAGGTGGTGCAGATATTATTGCTCAAATGCATGAAAGTGGTGAGCTTAGAAAGCTTATAGATTCTGTAGAATCTTAAGAGTCAAATTTATTCACGATTGAGCAAAACACTTTAGCAGTTACATTACTATCATATGCTGCAGAATGAGCCTCATCATTATCATAATTGATATCTAGCTCATCACAGATTCTTGCTAAGACGGTTTGACCAGTTGCAAGAACTCCTAATGAGACAGTGTCAATAACTGAAAATTTATGAAAGGGTGTCTTTTTAATCTTATTTCTTTTGTAAGCAGCTGTTAAGAATGAGCTATCAAAATGTGCATTATGACCAACAAGAATTGCTCTTGAGCATTCATATTTATTTTTAGTTTTATTTATTATCTTAAATAAATCATTTAAAGCATCAATTTCACTCACTGAGACTCTTAGAGGATGATCAAGTTTAATTTTCGTAAATTCTAATGATTCTTTTTCAACAATAGAGCCATCAAATGGCGTTATGTGATGTCTATAAGTTTCACCAACAACTAGTTTTTTATCTTTTTCTTCAATTAGGGTTATTGCAATTTCTAAAATTGCATTAGTATCTGGATCAAAACCACCAGTTTCAATATCCACAACTACCGGCAGGTATTTTCTGAATCTATTTTTTAACACCAAGTTTTTCTTGCAATTTTGAATTTGAAGTTGTGTAACCAAATGGAACTCGTTCACCGGGATTTATTCTCTTGTATGCTTCTTGCACTGCAAGAGTAGTTTCATGAAATCCTGATAAAATTAAGTCCATTTTTCCTGGATAATTATTTATATCACCCACAGCAAATATTCCTTTTTTATTTGTTTGAAAGTTTTCTGTGTTTACTGATATTTTTTTACCATTAAGTTCTAACTCCCAATCTAATAAAGGACCTAATTTTTTATTTAATCCAAATAAAAATATTAACTCATCAGCATCATGACTCTCAATTTCATTAGATTCAAAGTTTTTTAACTTTACTCCCTCAACTTTATCTTTTCCCTCGATTGAATCAATAAGATATGGTGTAAGTAAATTGACCTTTCCACTACTAACAAGCTCTCTCATAATTTCTTCAGTATGTTGAGCGCCTCTAAACGCATCTCTTCTGTGCACCAATGATATTGACTTTGCTATTTTTGATAATTCAACTGTCCAATCAAGCGCTGAGTCACCACCACCAAAAATAAAAACATTCTTATCTGTATACTGATCTACAGACCGAACAGCATACGAAACGCCATTATTTATAAACTGATCAGGGTTATCTATATTTGGAGGTCTTCTTGGTTCAAACGATCCTGCACCAGCAGCTATGAAAATATTTTTAGATACAAATTTATTATCCTCAGTTGTTATTACCTCCCAAAAAGAATCATCACCATCTTTTATTTCATTTAATGAGTCAACTCTTTGGTTTAAATATAGCTCATAACTAAAAGGCTCAATTTGTTTTAATAATGCATCAACATGTTCTTGAGCAGTCTGATATGGAACACCTGGAATATCATATATTGGCTTTTCTGGGTACAGCTCTGCACACTGACCACCAGGCTTATCAAGATTATCAATTAGTATACAATTTAGACCCAGGAGACCTGCTTCAAATACAGTGAATAAACCTACAGGACCAGCTCCAATTATAATAATATCTTTTGTTTCCATTATCTTACTTTCATTCCAGGTTCAGCACCATCATCTGGAGAGACTAAATAGATGCCATCATCATTGCTTGATGCAAGTACCATACCCTCAGATAAACCAAATTTCATCTGACGAGGAGCAAGATTATTAACAAGAACCACCATTCTATTGTCTAAATCTTCAGGTTTATATGAGCTTTTTATACCAGCAAATACAGTTCTTGTTCCATATTCACCAACATCTAATGTTAATTGTATTAACTTGTCAGCTCCATCAACATCCTCTGCCTTGATTATTTTAGCTACTCTCAAATCAATTGATGAAAATTGATTTATATCTATTATATTTTGATTATCCATATCTTCTTCCTCAGGAATTATTAATGGTTCAAGCCTATTTAGCAATGGCTTGTAGTTATTTATTTGTCCAGTTAATGTATTTTCAATATCATCAAAGGAACAAGTTTTTAAGTTTAAGAATTCATAAGCTTTGTTAGTTAGACTTGGGATTATTGGATTTAGATAAATACTAATAATCTTAAATGCATTTAATGCCGTAGAACAAATATCAACTGATTCATCTAAATCTTTCTTCCATGGAGTTTCATTATTAATATATTTGTTAACATTATCAGCTAACTCCATTATCAATCTCACCAATTGTGAATATTTCCTATTTTCATATAAATCAATAACATTAACTTTTTCATCAATTAAAGTTTTTATTAAATCTTTATCAATATTTTTAGATAATTTATTTTCATTCTTTTTAAGAAATGAGGAGGTCCTTGAAGCAATATTAAGATATTTACCAACCAAGTCAGAATTAATTTTTTGAACATAATCTTCAAAATTAAGATCTATATCTTCGACCTTATCGTTTAATTTTGATGCAAAATAATATCTTAATGTTTCTGGATCACATAATGATGCAAAATTCTTAGCAAGGATGCCTGTTCCTTTGGATTTAGACATTTTTTCGCCATTTACTGTTAAGAACCCATGAACAAAAATTCCATTAGGAAGCTTAAAATTAGCAGAGCTTAATAATGCAGGCCAAAATAAACCGTGAAAATAGGCTATATCTTTACCTATAAAATGAAAAATCTCATAATTAGAATTTGGTGACCAAACTTCTTTCGTGTCAATATTATTATTCTTAAACCAATTATCCATAGATGCTATATATCCAATTGGGGCATCTACCCATACATAAAAATATTTATTAATTTCATCAGGAATCTTAAATCCAAAATAAGGCTCATCTCTTGATATATCCCATTTTTTTAGATCATCCGAAAGCCATTCTTTTAATTTATTTTTAATTGGAGTTTGAAGATTAGATTTATTTAAAAATTCTCTCAACATATCTATTTTTTTTGGTAAATCAAAAAAGATATGCTCACTATCTTTTTTAATTGGTTCAGAGTTTGAAAGTATTGATATAGGATCCTTTATTTCTAGAACATCATAACTTGCACCACACACACTACAATTATCTCCATGCTGATCTGGTGCACCACATTTTGGACAACTGCCTTTAACAAATCTATCTGATAAAAACATTTGTTCTTTTTCATCAAAAAGTTGTTTAACTATTTCCTTTGTAATTAAATTATTTTTTTTAGCTTCTATATAAATTTCTTCTGAAAACTTCTTATTTTCGTCACTATGAGTTGAATAAAAATTAGTAAAATTAATACCATAAAGATCATATGTTTCCTTATGATCTTTATAGACATCATTGATTAACTTTTCTGGAGTAATATTCATTTCTTTTGCTTTCAACATGACCGGAGTGCCATGGGTATCATCAGCACAAAAGAAAAGACATTCATTTCCATTTAAATTTTGAAATCTCGTCCATATATCTGTTTGCACAGCCTCTAAAATATGTCCAAGGTGTAATGGTGCGTTTGCATAGGGTAATGCCTGCGTAACAAGTATCTTTCTTAATTTATTTGTAGGTTTGTCCATGTATTATCTGTATTATAAGTGAAAATTATTGATTTATATGGGCATTAAAAAAATTATTGCATTTGGATCTGCTAAAGGAGGTGTTGGTAAAAGTTCTATAACAGCATCAATAGCAATAGGATTATCTAAAAAGTACAAAGTTGGTATTTTAGATGCTGACATTTATGGGCCAAATCAGGATCTTTTATTTAAAATTTATGAAAAACCTGATCTATCAAGTACAAAGATCATTACTCCTATTAAAAGAAATAATATTGATATCATTTCAATGGGATTTTTTTTAGATTCTAATACTTCAGCAACTTGGCGAGGACCATTGTTAAGTGGAGCAATTAAGCAAATTATAAATTCTTCAAAATGGGGAAATTTAGACTTTTTGCTAATTGATATGCCACCAGGAACAGGTGATTCATATTTAACAATATTTAATGAATTATCAGTTGATCATTTTATTCTTATTACATCCTCAAACAAATTATCTATATCAGACTCTAAAAGAACAATATCAATGTTAAACAAACTAGATATAAATATTTTAGGTTATATTGAAAATAATATTTTTGATATGTCGAATTCTGGTAATGATAATTTATTTCCTAAAGATGATATTCATAAACTTGGCACATTTAAATTTAATAAAAATATGTATGACTTTGATCCGAGCTATAATAATCCTGATAACAAAGACATAATTATAAAAATAGAGAATATTATATAAAGTTATGAAATATTTATTATCGGTTGCAGTACTTCTCTCAATTAGCATTGCATCTGAAGAGGTTAAAGATCCTTTTGAAAATATAAATAGAGCAACCTTTGAATTTAATGAAAAACTTGATTCATCTTTTCTCAAACCTATTGCACAAACTTATTCAAAATTTCCACCCAGAGTAAAGAATGGTGTAACAAATTTTTTTAATAATCTTGAGGAAGTTGATACTTTTATAAATCAATTACTTCAAGGAAAGCCCAAAGAATCAATTAATGATTTTTCAAGATTTATTATTAATACAACTATAGGTCTTGGAGGCTTTATTGATGTTGCATCAAAATTAGGATTAGAGCGTCATGAAGAGGATTTTGGACAGACATTGGCTGTATGGGGTGTTGGGCAAGGTCCATATATAATGTTGCCTTTTTTGGGGCCTTCAACTTTAAGAGATACTTTGAGCAAGCCAGTTTCATCTTTTTTATCAGTTACTTTTCATATGACAGAAAGTGATGTAAATATTGCTTTAAAATCAATAGACGCACTCGAAACAAGAGAGCGTTTATTAGATGTTGAATCATTACTCTCAGGAGATAAGTATGCATTTGTTAAAGATGCTTACATCCAATCAATGATCTATGAGATAAAAGATGGGATTGACGTTGAGGATGAGTTTATTGATGATATGGATGATTTTTTAATAGACTAAAAGCTTTTCTAAATCTTTTTTATTATCAATTGTCAAACAATTGCTTTTAATAATCTCAAGAATCTTAATTCTAAATGATTTAGCGTATTTATCTCCTCTTGATAATCCAAACAGGTGTTTCATCATTCTTCCTAAATCATGTCCATCTAAAAGCTTTCTTTCAACATATTCTAAATAGATATTTAGTATTTCTTTTTTTGAATCTACTACTGAGGATTCATTATAAAATTCTGTCTCAATATTTTTTAACATAAAAGGATTTTCATAAGCTGCTCTCCCTATCATAACTCCATCAACTTTTTCTAAGTGATTATGCGACTCTTCTAATGTTTTAATTCCACCATTAATAATTATTTCTAGTTCTGGAAAATCTTTTTTCAATTTGTAGACATAATCATATTTAAGAGGTGGAATCATTCTATTTTGTCTTGGGCTAAGTCCACTCAAAATTCCATTTCGAGCATGAATAATAAATATATTTATGCCAGATTCTTTAACAATAGAAATAAAGTTATATAAAAACTCATACGATTCATTATCATCAATGCCTAATCTACATTTTATAGATACAGGAATCTTTACAGCATTTTGCATATTTCCCAGGCAGTCTTTTACAAGTTCTGGTTTCAGCATTAAGCATGCTCCAAAACTACCTTTCTGAACTCTATTTGATGGACATCCCACATTTAAATTTATTTCATCATAACCGTATTGTTCACATTTTTTAGAACACTCAACTAGATCATTAATATCTGAACCTCCAAGCTGAACGCCAACTGGATGTTCTTCTGAATTAAATTCTAGTTGATCGTAGCATTTACCAAAAATTAATGAGCCTGTTGCAATCATCTCTGTATAAAGAAACACCTTCTTTGATATTAGTCTTAATAAATACCTATCATGCATATCTGTGTATTGCATCATAGGTGCAACACATAGCTTGTGGCTGATCTGTTCAGTCATTCTCTAAAGAAAAATATTTATCGATATGTATCCAACAATTGATAAAACAATCGTGTAAGGGAGCGCCATATAAACCATTCTTAGATAAGATAAGCTTATCAAAGGTGCTAACGATGATGTTAGTAAAAATAAGAAAGCAGCTTGTCCATTTGGAGTAGCAACACTAGGTATATTTGTTCCTGTATTAATTGCAATTGCAAGATTATTAAATTGTTCAAGACTTATAATATTATTATCATAAGCAGTCTTTACCTCATTGATATAGATTGTCGCTACAAAAACATTATCACTTATTGCTGAAAGGAACCCATTAGCTACAAAGAACAAAGAAGGTTGAGTTGAAGGGTCCTGTGCCAAAACATAATTTATAACTGGAGTAAATAAGTGTTGATCATGTATTACGCTTACAATTGCAAAAAATACTGCTAATAATGCCGTAAAAGGTAGTGCTTCATGAAAAGCTTCCCCAAGTTTATGTTCTTCAGTTATTCCTTTGAAGGCTGTTAATAGAATAATAACACTTAGACCAATTAGACCAACTGCTGCAAGATGAAGAGCTAAAGCCACAACTAAAAATAAAGCTACAATTATTTCTATAAAAAGTTCAGCTTTATCTTTAGAAGTTATATTTTCATTTCTATAAATGGAATAATCATTAAAAATATCTCTAATATTTGATGGAAGTTGGTTTCCAAAACCAGCTATTGAAAATTTCTCAATTAAAACACATGTGATTATTCCTGCAAAAAAGACTGGCATTGTTATAGGCGCCATTCTTAAAAAGAACTCAGTAAATTCCCAGCCTGCTATTGTCGCAATTAATAAATTTTGTGGTTCACCAACTATTGTACAAACACCACCAAGAGCTGTTCCAACAGCCCCATGCATTACAAGATCTCTTAAGAATCCTTTAAATTTTTCAAGTTCCTCAATTGATATAGGGTTTAATGCAACATCATTATGAAAATCATGAGTTTCATCAGAGAAAGTCTTACCAGATGCGACTGTATGATAAATTCTGTAGAAGCCTATAGTCACACCAATAAGGACAGCGGTAACAGTTAAAGCATCCAAGAATGCTGATAATACAGCAGCTGATATGCAGAACATTAAAGATAAAGTCGTCTTTGAACGAACGTTTAACAATAATTTTGTAAATATTGTTAACATTAAATTTTTCATAAAATAAATACCAGCAACCATAAACACCAACAATAATATTACTTCAAGATTATTTTCTATCTCATGAAAAACAGATTTAGTTGAAGTAAGCCCTAAGACAATTGCCTGAATAGCAAGTAAACCACCCGGCTGAAGTGGATAACAATTAAGTGCCAATGCCAGGGTGAATATAAATTCAATTAAAAATACCCAACCAATTATAAAGTTTCCATCTAAACCAGCAGAGTTAAGAATAAATAATAATATTGGATTAATTACTAAGAAACTGATTATGATAAACTTGTACCATCCTGGAGCGCTGCCAAGGAATAAATTTTGTATTTCTTTAAACATGAGCCTTATTTTAAACTGATTTATTATGAATTTTGAAAGATTTTTAGATATTAACATAAAAGATAATAATCATTTTATTGTTTTTAATAATAATAAAATTTTATATGAGTCAGAGTCAAAATCATTTCTATTAGATGGTAAGTTTTTAGATATTGATATAAAAAATTCAGTTCTTGTTGGTATAGCTAAAAATAATGGAATTAACATATATGGATTAGATATTACTAAATCAATGAGTAATATTAATATTGGCTACAAAAACCTAAATGAATTAGATACAAGGCACTTACTATCAATTTTAAAACCTGACGAAATTGTACTGATGGGAAGGGCAAACCAATTATTGCATTGGATTAAGAGCAATAAATATTCTGGATATTCTGGAGAACTTAATAAATTCGATCCAAATGAACAAAGTTTATTTTGTCCAACATCTTCCTCAATGATTTATCCATCAATTTCACCATGTGTTCTAGCAATGGTAACTAAAGATGATGAAATTCTTCTTGCAAGAAATAATTTATTTCCTAAGGGTTTGTATAGTGTTTTAGCAGGCTTTGTTGAAGTTTCAGAATCAGCTGAGGAAACTGTTCATAGAGAAGTATTAGAGGAAGTTAATATAAAAGTTAAAAACATTAAATATTTTGGAAGTCAGCCATGGCCATTCCCATCTCAGCTAATGCTTGGATTTACATGTGAATATGATTCTGGAATCATCAAAGTAGACGAAAAAGAAATTGCAGAGGCTGCATGGTATAAAGCTTCAGAGCTACCATATGTTCCTCCACAAACAAGCTTATCGGGACAATTAATTAGTTCTTTTGTCGAGGGTCATTCTTAGCCCTCATTGGAATAGCTTTTTTCACTTTCTTTTCTTTTATAATTTCTTTTATAGCAGACTCTTTTTTTACAACTGCTTCATTTTTAATTGATGTATCATTTCTATTATCTTTTTTAACAGTTGATTTTCTAGGCACGTTCTTTTTAACCTCTTTATTCACTTTAATAGGTTTTTTCGTATTTTTATTTTGATTTTTAGATTTTGTTTTGTCTATTGGCTTTTTTGAATCAGAAGATTTATCAGCCTTTGTTTTATTAAAATTTTGATTATTTTTACTTTTAAAGTTTTTTCTAGCATTTGAAGAATTGGATCTATTTTTGTTACCTTTCCTTATATTCTTTTTAACTACTTTTTTAGATGTTTTTTTGTTATCTTCACTTATGCCAGCAAAAGATTTTAACCATTTAATTAGTCCTTCTTGCTTTCTTTTTGGCATTTTTGGTGGTTTCACTCCACTAACTAGTGGCTTCATAGTCTTTGATTGGTTTTTACTATCTCTCCAGTCTGTACCTGGCTCTGGACTATTTGGTGTTAACTTATATGAATCTTGCAAAGATGCATCTGAGCTCTTAATTCTCATTACTTTATAATATGGTCTAGACTTATATGGGTCTGCAATTACAAGAATCTTAATGTTGTTAGTTTTTTCTATATTGATAATATCGTATCTTTTTTCATTTAAAAGATAACTTGCAACATCAGAAGGTACATAGACATGTATTTCTCCAGTATTGTCTTTTGCAGCATCTTCTCCCACTATTCTTAAAATTGATTGTCCAAGTGATCTAGGGCCTCTTACTAAAACATGTTCTATATCATATGATTCGTTTAGTGATGGTCTTAATCTTTGTCTGGAAACCTCTAATAATCCAAATCTTGATATATTTGAAATTTGAACTCTCGCTCTGTCAGAGTAAACTGCTTTTCTAAAAGCAGATTCAATTTTATTTTGATTATCTTCATTTGTCATATCAATAAAGTCAATGACAACTAATCCACCAACATCTCTAAGTCTCAATTGCCTTGCAATTTCTTTGGCTGCCTCAAGATTTGTCTTATAAGCTGTTTCTTCAATATCCTTGCCTTTAGTTGATCTTGCAGAGTTAATATCTATTGCAGTCATTGCCTCAGTTGGATCTATAACAATGGAACCACCAGAATTTAATGATATTTCTCTCTGAAATGCTAATTCAATTTGAGACTCTATTTGGTATCTATTAAATAGTGGTATTTCCTCATTATAAAATTTAACTTTTTCTGCATGATCTGGAATCACAGCCTCAATAAACTCTTTAGCCTCTTGAAAAACATCATTATCATCAATGAGTATTTCTTCAATATCATCTTTAAAGTAATCTCTAACAACACGAACAATTAACTTATCATCGCGAAAAATTAAAGATGGTGATGTTGCATTTGGTGTTGTGTTATTTATTTCATCCCAAAGTGCAAGTAAGTAGGCCATATCTAGACTAAGCTCTTCAACAGTTCTGCCTAATCCATTAGTGCGAACTATTGCACTCATATTGTCTGGAATATTAAGTTTATCTAGTGTGTTTTTAATTTGGTCTCTTTCCTCACCGCTAATCCTTCTTGATATACCACCTGATCTTGATGAATTAGGAATTAAAACTAGAAAACGGCCAGCAAGACCAATTTGAGTTGTAAGTGCAGCACCCTTTGAGCCTCTTTCTTCTTTAGTAACTTGAACAATAATTTCTTGACCTTCCTCTAATGTACAAATAAATTTACCTTTTTTATCTTTTTTATAAAATTGACTTGATAGGTCTTTCAGAGGTAAAAATCCATGTCTTTCAGATCCAAAATTTACAAATGCAGCATCTAAGCTGGATTCAATTCTTGATACAGTTGCTTTAAATATACTTCCTTTAAGAAGGGTTTTATCAGGTGATTCTGTATCAAAATCATATAATTTAGCACCATCAACTAGTGCCACACGTAGCTCATCACCATATGATGAGTTTATAAGTATTCTTTTCATTTTTTTCTCCCTATTAATTAGGAAGATAAGTCAGCAGTGTGCTTTTTAAGCTTCTATCAGTTAGTCTTACGTATTTTTGCTAATCTGATTAATCCATTTAAGGATTGTAAAATTTAACTGTTGTAATTATCTTTCTTTAATTAAACTAGGTAATTCCTAGTTATTTAGGTGTATATCCTATAGATTTGTACTATGTCTGTCAAAAAATTAAAAGTTAACAGTGATAATGAGGGAAGACGAATAGATAATTATTTATTATCGATTTATAAATCTGTTCCTAAAAGTAAAATCTACAAAATTATTAGAAAAGGGGAAGTAAGAGTTAATTCTTCAAGAGTTAAAGCCCATTATAAATTATGTCTAAACGATTTAATTCGTATACCACCGAACTTAGATACTCAAGTATCAAAAAATAATATTATTGAAGCAAAACATATTAATAACTACATCTCAGATATATTGTATGAAGATATAAATTATTTAATATTAAATAAAAATAAAGGCATTAGTGTCCATGCTGGCACTAAAAATATAATTGGACTAATTGATGTTGTTCGAAATAAATTCGGTGAGAATATAGATTTATGTCATCGCCTTGATAAGGACACTACAGGTTGTATAGTATTTGCAAAGAATAAAAAATCTGTAAAGCATTTCAATGAAGCATTAAAAAATCAAAGTGTTACAAAAACATACAATGCAATTCTAGTTGGCAATCTAAAGAATAATATCAAAATTGATAAACCAATTTACAAAGATGATCCTCAGAAAATTAAAAACTCATTGTCTAAATTTAAAATAGTTAAAACCTTAAATAACTTTACATTTGTAGAAGTTCAAATATACAGCGGAAGAACACATCAAATTAGAATACATGCATCCTCAATTAATCATCCTGTTTTGTTTGATAATAAGTATGGAGATCAAACTATTAATAAGTCATTAACTAACTTATCAAATACAAAGATCGCACTTCATTCAAAATCTATAATTTTTAATGATCTTAATTCCAATCTAATTAAAGTTAATGCAGAACTGCCTCCAAATTTTGTGTATATGATTGATGAACTTATATAAAATACCTATTATTATTATATAAACTTTGTTAGGATAGCGTTTTTTAAAGGGCTTATTATGGCAGTACAAAAAAGTAAAGTAACAAGATCTAGAAGGGGGCAAAGACGCTCTCATGATGCTTTAAAGAAAAATACATTATCTGTAGACCCAGTGTCAGGTGAGAAGCATTTACGTCATCAAATGACTAAAGATGGTTTTTATAAGGGTAGATTGATAAAAGATTTACGTAAACCTATTAAAGAAGAGTCTGAAGAAGTAACATCATAGTTATGCCTAGGCATATTACAGTCGCATTTCCCGGTCAGGGCTCCCAATTTGTTGGTATGTTAGACCATTTACCAGAAAGTTTTATTAATAATTTTAAGGATGATATTAGAGAATCACTAGAATTTGATATTTTAGATATTATAAAAAATGGAAGTGAAGAAAAACTTAATAAGACATCTATAACGCAACCTGCAATATTATTAACCTCATATCTAGAATACAAATTCATGTTAGATAAGTTAAATATTGAACCAGACCTTTTGTGTGGACATTCTTTAGGTGAATATACTGCGTTAGTTGCAGCTCAGGCTATAACACTAAGAGATGCCTTAAGGGTTGTTCATAAACGTGGCCTTTATATGGAGGAATCATTATCAGGTTCCATGTTTGCAATTTTAAACACAGATATGAAAATTATTGATGACTGCTGTCAGAAAGCATCTTTCAAATCAAATAAAATAGTTTCACCTGCAAACATTAATTCATCTAAACAAGTAGTCATTGCAGGAGAAGATGAAGCTGTTGAATTAGCAATTGAATATTTAAAAAATAATGGTGCAAAGAAATGCATTAGATTAAACGTTAGCGTACCTTCTCATTGCGAATTAATGTATGAAGCAGCTACTAAGCTTTCAACAATATTAGATAAAATAAAAATTAACAATTGCGAGTATGAATTAATACATAATCTTGATGCTAAAAAATCTAATGACTTTTCTTCTATTAAAAATAAATTAATTTTACAATTAACTAAGCCAGTTCAATGGTCAGATATAATGACTCATGTTAAAACTAAGAACGGTATATTTATTGAATGTGGCCCAAAAAATATTTTATCTGGTCTAGCAAAAGCTAATGATATTGATAATATATATACAACTTCATCAAGTACTTTTATTTCTGAGATGGGGAAAATATTATGATCAAAGGTAATGTATTTGTGTCTGGTGCATCTCGTGGAATTGGAAAAAATATAGCAACACTTTTTTCAAACAATGGATTTAAAGTCATAGGAACTTCAAGAAATGAATTCAGCATTGATGGATGTGATGATAATTTTATTCCTCTTAAGCTAGACATCACGTCAAGAAAAAATATAAATGACTGTTTTAATTATTTAAAAGATAAAAATTTATTGCCTAATATTCTTATAAATAATGCAGGCATAACTGCTGATCAAATTTTTATGAGGATGAAAGACGAAGACTGGGATAATGTAATTGAAACCAATCTTACTGGTACGTTCAATTTATCAAAAATCTTTATCAAGAATATGATTAAAAACAAAAATGGCAGAATAATAAATATTTCATCTGTCTCAGGATTAATGGGGAATCCAGGGCAAGTAAATTATGCATCATCAAAAGCTGCACTAAGCGGATTTACTAAATCTCTTGCTAAAGAAGTAGGATCAAGAAACATTACAGTTAATTCTGTAGCTCCTGGATATATAGATACTGACATGACATCATTCTTAGATGCTGATGCTAAAGAAAAAATAATAAATAATATTCCTCTTGGCAGGATTGGTATTGCAAGTGATGTATCCGAGCTTGTAATGTTTTTAGCATCAGATGAAGCATCGTATATTACTGGACAGACCATATCTGTTGATGGTGGATTATTGATGTATTAAATTTATGTGCATCTTTGAACTAATAGATGTAAAATGTGTCAAATTCAATATAGGGTTATGGAGTTATTATGAGTGTTGAAGAAAGAGTCAAAAAAATTGTAAGCGACCAATTAGGAAAATCATTGGATGAAATTCAAAATGATTCTTCCTTTGTTGATGATCTAGGAGCAGATTCTCTCGATACTGTTGAATTAGTAATGGCATTAGAAGAAGAATTTGATTTAGAAATTGCTGATGAAGATGCTGAAAAAATATCAACAGTAAATGAAGCTGTAGATTATATAAATTCTAATTCCTAATTTCTTAATATTAATTTAATTGTTTAAATAACTTAGGTTATTTAAAATTTTGTCATGTATTTTATTAAATTAATTCTTTTTTTAGCATTACTATCAATATCAATTATTGCTCCATATTTTGCTTACATAAGTTACATTCCTAGTTATGATGAAAAATATATAGAAATAACCCCGGGTGAATCTATACATCAAGTTGTATCAAAATTTTCCTCTCATTCTAAAATTAACAAAATTTTTATAAAAGTATTATTGTTATCTGAAGATATAAGTTCATTCAAGGTGGGCGAATACGGCATAAAAAATAAAACAATCAAAGAAATAATTTCGATAATGTCAAAAGGCGACACTGTAACTTATAAATTTAAAATTCAGGAAGGTTCCACTATTTATGATATAGAGAAACAAATCAATTCTTCAAATTTGATAAATGATTGCAGTTATCTTAAATGTTTAGAAAGTGCATTTCCTTATACGGAGGGAATTTTATATCCGGATACTTATTTTTATAAAAAAAATATGAAAGCATCAGAAATTTTGAATAAAAGCTACCAACGAATGAATGAATTTATTAAATCATTACCTCGCAACAATAACTCGTCTTTATCAAAAAATGAATTATTGATACTAGCATCAATAATTGAAAAAGAAGCTGGAAATGATGATGAAAAGAATGAGATTGCTGGGGTATTTTTAAATAGAATATCGATTAATATGAAACTTCAGGCTGATCCAACAATTATCTATGGTTTATTGCCAAATTTCGATGGTGATATAAAAAAATCTGATATTCTTAGTACACAAAATAAATACAACACATACATGATAAAAGGACTACCACCATCACCGATTGCTATTTCATCAAGATCTTCTATATTAGCTGCTTTTACTGCAACACCAAGCGACTATTTATTTTTTGTTGCTGATTCTAAAAATTCTCACTATTTTTCTAAAACATACGAAGAACATTTAAATAAAATAAAAGAACTAGGACTTGATCGGTGAAGATAATATCTTTTGAAGGTATAGAGGGTGTTGGTAAAAGTACTCAAATTGAGTTGTTAAAAAAATTTTTAGAAAAGAACTATAAATCGGTAGAAGTTTTTAGAGAACCTGGCTCAACACTTTCTGGAGAAAAAATTAGAGATATTTTATTGGATGATCAATATGAGTTATCTAGCAAAACAGAATTATTATTAATGTTTTCTGCAAGATCAGAACTTGTTAACAAAAAAATTAACAATTCCACTGCTGATTATCTTCTTCTTGATAGATTTTTTGATGCATCATTAGCTTATCAAGGATATGGAAGAAATCTCTCTATAGAATTAATAAATAAACTCGTAGATTTTATTGATTGTCCTATACCTGATCTTAGTTTTCTTATTGATATCTCAGTTGAAGAAGGTTTTGCAAGAAAAATTAATGACAAAATTGACAGAATTGAATCATCAGGAAATGACTTTTTCAATAAAGTTCGCAACGGATATATAGAAATTGCAAAAAATAATGAGGATAGGTTTATTATTATAAATGGATCTAAAACAGTTGACGAAATTCATAATAATATTATTCAAAATATAGATATATAAATATGAAATCTTTAGATCTACCATGGATAAATAATATTTTATCAAGCCTAAGTTTTAGCAATTTACCTCATGGGATTATTATTTCTGGCCCAGACGGCATTGGAAAAAAAATTCTAGCTAATGCTATATCATCTAGATTGCTTATAAACAAAACTACAAATATTGAGAATAGTGATTTAGTTAACTCTAACAGTCATCCTGACTTTTTTTATTTAAATAATGAAAAGGTTTTGCTTCACAATATTACTTTTAGAAAAAATAAATGGGACGATGAAAAAGGTCAACGAAATGTAAATGACTTTCTTTCAAAAACACCATCTATTTCAATAAATAAAGTTGCTGTTATTGTTAATGCGCAAACTATGAATGATGAAAGTCAAAATGCACTCCTTAAATCTTTAGAAGAACCATCTCCTAATTCTTATATCATAATGATCACAAACAGGCCTAAATGTCTTCTTAATACAATATATAGTAGGTGTCAGGTTATAAATATACCATCACTACAAATAGATGATTTAAATGAATGGTTAATTAATAATGGGGTATCTGATGTAAATGCATTAGATTTTCCTAGCTTTACTTCGCCTCTTAAAATATTAGAGGAGCTCGAGAATAATCAACATCTAAATTTTAAACAATTTATAAAAATTATTACAGAATTTATATTTAATAATTCCGATACAAACTCAACAATTAAAAACATAATCTCATTGGATATAGATTTAATTATGAAAATTAATTATTTAATAGAATTTTTAAAAATTATTCTTAAGTCTAGATTATTATCTGAAGATCTTTCAGGAGTTTTCAAAGATTTTAATAGTTCTAATTTTAACAATTTAAAAATATCGAATTTAATGAATGAGCTTAATGCTTTGCGCTATGATTATTTTAAAGTTCCACAAATAAATGAAACTCATGTGCTTAATTATTATCTAAGTGAACTTAAAAACTCTATTAAGATATAGTAGTTCCACCATCAACAACTATAGTTTGTCCGTTAATATAGTTTCCTGCCTCTGAAGCCAACATAACAGCTACACCTGCTATTTCATCAGGCACACCAATTCGTTGCATTGGTGTTGTGCCTAAAACTGACTTAAGAATATCTGGATTTTCCCATAGCGCTTTAGCAAAGTCTGTTTTTATCAATCCCGGTGCAATAGAGTTTGCCCTTATATTTTTATGACCAAATTCAGTAGCAATGTTTTTTACAATCATAACATCTGCTGCTTTACTAATATTATAGGCACCAAGTATTGGACTGCCTTTAATAGCTGCAATACTTGATATTATAATTATTGATCCATCATTTCGTTCTATCATCTCTGGTAGAACTAAGTTACATAAAATTTGGTTTGATTTAATATTGTTATTCATAACTTTATCAAATTTTTCTAATGGCATATCTAACATGGACCCCATAAATGGGTTTGTTGCTGCATTACAAACTAATACATCTATTTTGCCTAGCTGTTTTCTTGTAGACTCTACTAGATGCTCTAATTGATTTTCGTCACTTATACTGGCAGCAATTGGAAAAGCTACCTCTTTACCAATTTCATTATTAATATTATTAGCTGTTTGCACACAAGCGTCTAACTTTCGACTTGATATTATTACGTTAGCACCATGTAAAGCGCATTGGTGGGCAATAGATTTACCAATACCTCGAGATGATCCTGTAATTAAAATTGATTTATTTTTAAGGTTAAATAATGACATATTTTCATTATAATTAAATTATGAGTAAAAAAGTTGAAATATATTCCAAATCCAATTGTTCATATTGTGTAATGGCTATGAATTTTTTTGAATCTAAAAATGTAGATTATGAAGTTTATAGCACAGATGATCCAAATATATTTGATGAAATGATGAAAAGAAATCCATATGCGAGAACTCTACCTCAAATATTTATAGATGATGAGCTTATTGGTGGTTATACTGATTTGATCGAAAAATATACGGAATAATATTATGGATAAATTTAATGATTTTTTACTTTTATTAGATGCTAATCTTAGTGGTTCTTGGTGGTTTCCAGCATTATTAATTGGCACTGGTATTTTCTTTACCATCTACCTAGGTTTTCCTCAATTTAAATATTTTAATAGCGCATTAAAAATTGTTTCAGGTAAAACTAATAATTCTGAATCAGATGGTGAAACTACAGGATTTCAAGCACTTACAACAGCAATGTCTGGTGCAGTAGGTACAGGTAATATTGGTGGTGTTGCATTAGCAATATGGACAGGCGGACCTGCAGCTATTTTTTGGATGTGGATCACAGCCATTTTTGGTATGACAACTAAGTACGTTGAGGTCACTTTAGGACATAAGTATAGAACTAAATTAGCTGATGGATCCATTTCTGGTGGACCTATGTACTATATCGAAAAAGGATTAAATATTAATTGGAAAGGGATAAGTTTCCCCTCTAAATGGGTAGCTATATTATTTGCTTTTTTAATGATGATAACTGCTATTGGATCAGGAAATATGCCTCAGATTAATAATATAGCTTTAGTCATGAATACCGAGTTTAATGTTCCAAAATTATTTACTGGTTTATTTTTAGGTGCATTACTTTGGATTATTATTATCGGCGGTATAAAAAGAATTGCTTCAGTCGCAAGTAAAATTATACCTATCATGGGAATAATATATTTTGGAGGAGCTTTAATCATCTTAATTGAAAATTATCAAAACGTAATTCCATCATTTAACGCTATTTTTGCACAAGTATTTACTGGTTCAGCTGCAGTAGGTGGTTTTCTTGGCGCAAGCTTTGCAATGAGTCTTAAATACGGTGTTGCAAGAGGCTTATATTCAAATGAAGCGGGACAAGGATCATCTCCAATAGCTCACGCATCATCAAAAAATAAATCAATCGATCAAGGTGTTGTTTCTATATTAGAACCTTTCATAGATACTCTTGTTGTTTGCAGTGTTACCGCATTAGTTATTTTATCTAGTGGTGTATGGACACAAAAGTTTGATACAACATTTTCAAAGACTGATATGGTAATTCTTGAAGGTATTTACAGTGATGAAAAAAATATTGAGGGAGATTATATCTACCCAGACGATATTAATGAACTTACAAAATATGTTCAATCAATAGATTCAAACGTAAAAGAATTTAATGGTTCATTGACTATCAAAGATGGTATTTTAAAAACTGACAACATTACAATAATACATTCTAGATCGATTGCCGAAGATATAAGTGTCACAACTAATGGAACTTTATATACTGGAGTCTTAAATGTAATCAATGGAAAAGTAGCAGAACAATCTACTTTTGAAGGAAAATCGTTAGTAAGTTCAGCTGAATTAACAGCTAAGGCATTTTCTCAAGGAATTTTAGGTCAATATGGCGGTAAATTGGTTGCAATAGCTTTATTGTTATTTGCATTTTCAACAGCAATTACATGGTGTTATTACGGGGATAGATCAACGGCATATATTTTTGGAGAAAAAGGTGTTATCTGGTATAGGAACTTCTATGTTTTATGCTTTGTTTTGGCTGCTGTAATAGATACAACTGTTGTTTGGAATATAGCTTATGTGGTTGTTGCTCTTGTTTCCATACCCAATTTGATAGCGATGTTTGCTCTACGAAAAGAAATGAAATTGCTATCAGACGAATTTAAAATTAAATAGTAGTTAGATATCTAATGCATTATTTAAGATATATTTTTATCTTTTTTATAATTTCATGTGGAGGCGGTTCTGGTGGTTCTTCTATAATTGACATCGAAAACAGTCCCTCTATAACTTCATTTAATTCATCCTCTACGTCTGTCTCAATTAATGAATCCATTACATTATCTTGGCAGACAACAAACACAACATCTTGTAATGCAAGTGGAGACTGGAATGGAGATAAAAGTTTAAATGGAACAGAGTTATTAAACTTAACTGAAAATAAAACGTATTCATTTGTATTAAATTGTAATGGACAAAATAGTACTAATTCTGTAACTGCATCTGTATCTGTTGATGTTATGGAGTCAAATGAAGATATCTATGAGATAGATAAAGAATCATATTGTAAGTCGCCAAGTAATAATTCTAATTCATATTGGATTGATCATTTTGATTCTTCTGTTTTAAATCCTGACATATATACATATCAATTAGGAAATGGTTTTTTTGCAAATGGAACATGGATAGCTGGCTGGGGTAACAATGAACAACAATACTATACTGGCCCTGGTACTGGTTATGCAAAAAATTATAATTCGAATTTAAATTCAACTGAAAATGCTTTTATTGAAGATGGATTTTTAAAAATTCAACCAATATTTGATAATACTTATCCATTTGCCGATCCCTATTGTAGTGATAAAGCATGTCAGACAACGTGGGACTATACATCAGCTCGAATCATTACATCTTCAAAAAAAACTATTGGTCCTGGAAATGAAATCACAGTTTGTTTTAAGGTTCCCGATGGAACGGGACATTGGCCAGCAATTTGGCTGTTACCTCAAGGATTCATTGAAGGAAACAAGACTTGGCCACAAGATGGTGAAATTGATTTAATGGAGGCGAGGGGCAGAGTGCCGCAAGCAATTGGCTCAGCTATACATTTTGCAAACAGCAATAATTCACATCAATATATAAGCCATGAAGTTACTGTTCCAATGAGTGTTAATTTTCAAGAAAAATTCCATTCAATTACATTTAGATGGAAACAAGATAATATTGAAATGTATCTAGATACAAATAATGAACCCTTTTATACTGAGGGTAAAAGCTCAACTCCTTTTAATAATGCTAATTATCCATTTAATGAAGAATTTTATTTATTATTAAATGTTGCTTCAGGTGGTAATTTTGACTCAAATCAAATAGATCCAACAAAATACTGTAATAATCAGCAGTGTACTAACTTATCTGATCCGGATAGAGGTAGGTTTGTAATTGACTATATTGAAATTAAATCAATTGATTGAAAGTATTGAAACTATTTCTAAATGCTTTGTATTTGGGAATTGATCAAATATTTCAATATCTTTAATTTTGTGATCTTTTAATAACTTTATATCTTTTATGTAGGTTTCTGGGTTGCAAGATATATAGATTATGTTTTCAAATCCCTTGAGAAACCTAACAACCTCATCAGTTAAACCACATCTAGGTGGGTCAACTAAAATATGTGAAAAATCATAACTCTTTACATTAATTTCGCCCATTCTTCTAAAATTCTTACCTTTTAAAAGTTCATCTACTTCAGTTGCTGAAAGACGTGCAGAATGAATATTTGAAATATTATTATCAATAATTGCCTTATTAAGACACTTAATACTTTTTCTATCATTTTCAGAAGCAAAAACATTTTTAAATAATTTTGATAGTGGTAGAGTAAATGTTCCAACTCCACAGTAAAGTTCTATTAAATCAGTCGGATGTTTTACCAAAGACTTAACTTTATCTATCATTTTGGATAATAAAAAACTATTGGGTTGATAAAATGAATTATCAGTTTGAAAAATTTTAATATTTTTAGATGTAATTAAATCTTGAAGATAGATGTTATCTTTAGGATATGTTTGATTCTTAGCTCTAATGATTATTTCAACTTTAAGTTTTTTTTTAATTTGTTCGATTTTGTTAATTAAATCTTCTGAAATATTCTTATGATAGATAAGAGTTACAAGAACATTATTTTTACTATTAGATCTAAAATTTATTTGAAAAAGTTTATTTTTTATTTCAAATGAATTGTTTATTAACTCTAATAATATTGGCATTAACAGTTGTATTGATTTAACTCCTATATCAAAACTTTTAATATATATCTTAGATTTATCATCATGCATTACATAGGATTCTTTAGAATATCCAAATTCACATCTTGACCTATAAGAACTTGCAGGACTTAAATTTGTAACTATCTTTTTAGGATAATATTTTGAAATATCTTTAGAAAATTTTATAAATTTATTCATGAAGTATTTATAAATATATTAGTTATTAATATTACAATTGTTATAAATAAGATATTTAAGACGATAAATAATATTATTATTTTCTGAATTGTTAAATTTCTTAAATCTTTATCTAAGTCAGTTTTTTTTCTTATTCCAAAAAAAGAACTTATAATTCTACTAAACCACATATTTTATGAATGAAATTATTAACATAACTAAATCAGCAGAGGAGTATCTGGCAAAACTTATTGATGATAAAAATGAAACTGATTTATCAATAAGAATTTTCATTTCTGATCCAGGAACACCAAAAGCTGAAACATGTTTAGCTTATTGTAAACCAGATGAGGCTATGCCTGATGATATGATAATCAACTTAGATCTCGTAACTGTTAATATTGAAAAAAGAAGCATTCCTTTTTTAAAAGACTGCGTTGTAAATTTTGACAATGATACATTTGGTGGTCAATTAACTATAAAAGCACCAAATGCAAGAATGCCTAATATTTCACCGGATAGCCCAATTGAAGATCGAATTAACTATGTCATTTATAACGAAATTAATCCAATGCTTGAATCCCATGGTGGAGAGGTAAGCTTAGTTGAATTTAATAAGGAGTCTGAGGCTGTTCTTCAATTTGGAGGAGGGTGTCAGGGCTGTGGAATGGTTGATGTAACACTTAAAGATGGTATTGAAAAAACTCTTATTGAGCAAATTCCTGAAGTAAAAGCTGTTAAGGATCTTACCGATCACTCAATCGATGATAATGCATACTACAAATAACTAAATCTCATTTATTGAAATAAGCATTCCAAAATATGGGTGATCAAAAAAATATATATCTTCATTAAAAACTCTTTTTTCAATGTTAATAAATTTGTTATATCTATTATTTTTTTCGTCAAGGAATCCAATAACCTCTATGTGCATAAACCTTTTCTGATAAAACTTTATATAAAATCCGTAATTTTTATTATCTTTATAAGATAGGTATTTACTGTCATCATATTCGGGAATAGTTTGAATCCAAGATTTTGAATCTAATAATATTTTATTTTTATCATTTAAAATATTTTTTTCTATTTTTTTTAAAATGTTAATTTCATCATCATCTCTAAAAAAAATTTTGGGGTATGTATTTGAGATAAGAGTTTTATTCTTTGATGTTATATTTTCAAAGTAAGTTGATATATTTGAAAAATTGCTAAATCGGCTAATTTTTGATTCATTATCATAATTTATAACGGAATTAGTTGATGGCTCAGTTAATGATGTTTCAAAATTTTCTTGGGAATTAGTTTCAGTGTATTTAAATATAAGAAATTCAATTTTGTATTCTTTGTTAATACTAGACGCATCAATATTGGTTGATAAAAAAATAATTAAAAAAATAGATTTACAAAATTTCATCTAATAAGAGATTAACATTTTTTCTTCTCTTTTCAGAGTTAGTTTCATCACATTTATAAATGAATTTATTATCTTTATTGATTAAATATTTTTCCTTATTTTTTGCTACTAACAGTAATAAATTTTCTAATGTTTTATCATTTATACTTTCTGATAAATAAAAATTGGTATTATTACTATTTGATTTAATAGACTTAATTCCTGAATTATTAATCCTTATTTGAATTTTTTTATCTTCTATTAAATTTTTAGCTTCATTTGGCATAGTGCCACACCGATCAATTAAGCTGTCCTTAATTTTAATAATATCCTCATAAGATTCAGCCTTATCTAATTTTCTATATACTTTCAATCTTTCAATTGGTGATGGTAGGTATGTTGAACTTATAAAACTAGAATCATAAAAATTTACATCAGGCCTTAGATTAATATCTTTTATATTATTTTTATTACTTTCAATAGCTTCTTTTAACATGGATAGATATAAAGACATTCCAACACTATTTATATGTCCACTTTGTTTATCACCTAACATTTCTCCACCACCTCGAATTTCAAGATCTTCTTGAGCTATTAAAAATCCTTCACCTAGATTTGAATTTCTTATTATCGAATCCAATCTAGTTTTAGAAACTTTAGGAATTTCAATATCGGGTATTAAAAAATAACAATATCCTTGTTTATCAGATCTTCCTATTCTTCCTCTTAGTTGGTGAAGTTGCGATAGACCAAATTTTTGTGAATTTATTATTATCATTGTGTTTGCATTAGGTATGTCTAGTCCCATTTCTACAATTGTTGTACATATCAACCCATCTAATAAACCACTTTTAAATTCAGTCATAACTTTTTTTATTTCTTTTTTATTAAGTTTTCCATGTGCAATGCCAAGTTTAAAATCTGGTAGTAAATAGTTAATTTCATTCTCAATATTGTTGATTTTATCTATATCATTTTGAACGATAAAACATTGACCACCTCTGCTTTTCTCTCTTGTTAAAGCCTCCTTAATAAGCTGATTTGTTTGAACTTTTAAAAATGATTTAATACTTAATCTATTTGATGGGGCAGTTTGCAGAAATGAAAAATCTTTTAATCCTGAAAAAACCATATTCATTGTTCTTGGAATTGGCGTTGCAGATAAAAAAAGAATATGAATATTTTCTTGTTTATCCTTTATATAATTCTTCTGTTTAATTCCAAATTTATGCTCTTCATCAATTATTAATAGTCCTACATTCATAAAATTAATATTATTATTAAAAATAATATGAGTTGATATTAATATATCAATATTACCTAAATTAAATTCGTTAATAATATTATTTTTATCTATGGCAGAAACAAATCTATTTAATTTTTTTACAGTTACACCAAAATTTATATACCTTTTTAGAAATGAGTCATAATGCTGATCACATAAAATAGTGCTTGGTGTAATAACAATAACTTGTTTATTTGAGCTTACCGATACAAATGCAGCTTTCATTGCTACCTCAGTTTTTCCAAAACCAACATCACCACATAAAACTCTGTTCATTGGTTTTATTAAAGACAAATCTTTTTTTATTGATTTGAATGCTGATATCTGATCTGGCGTAGGGGTAAATGGAAAATCATTTTCAAATTCAATTAATGATTTTGAATCCACTGTTAGGCTTGAAGAAAAAGATTTTAATCTTCTGGATTCTATATCTAGAATTTCAGCCGCATGATCAACTGATCTTTTTTGAGCTTTTTCTTTTTTTAATAGCCATTTAGTTGATGATAAAGAGTCTAAATCTAAATTTAGTGAAAAATCTTTTTTATGATAACTAGATATTTTATTTATATTATTTAACGGAACATATAAATTTTCATTGTTAGCATAGATAATTTTTATATACTCACTAGGTTTGTTATTTGCTTCTACAACCTCAAGACCTTGATAAATTCCAAGGCCATAATCCTCATGAATTACATATTCATTTTCATTAAAAACTTTATTAAATTCTAAATATCTGGACTTGTCCTCATCTATATTTTTTATTGGAACATTATTATTTATATTTTCGTTATGAATTAAATATGTATTTTTATCTATAAGATATATCGGCCTTACAATATCAGAAATCATAATATTAAAGGACGAAGATATTTGACTTAAATTATCCAAAATATTTGCTCTTGGCGATTTATTTTTTAAATCTTCTAAATCACTTTGAATAGATGTTAATAGAACATATTTATTAGCCTCTAATTTATTTAATTCATGGTTCTGTATCAACTCATCTATTGATAAATTGGGTAATTGAAAGGTATTAACCTTAATCTCTTTTATATTAGCTATGTTTTGACTTATATCAGATGTATTAGTGTAATAATCACATGGTTTAATTATTGGTCGATTTGAGTCGTTTATTTCATCACTAAATCTATCATTAATAAATTTTTCATGATCCATAATTTCTTCGTTGAGATTTTCAAATTTTAAATATTCATAATCATCAAATAACTCAATGAAAGAAGAGAGTTTATTAAAAAAGAATGGAAAATATACTTCATAACCCTCAGGAAGGTTTCCATTTTTTATTTTTTGAAAAATTGTACAAAATCTCTCATCATTATCGTAAAAATATTCTCTCCAATTATTTATAAATAACTCAATGGTTTTATTATCAAGAGAAACAATATTACCCTTTGAAAGATGAAAGCCATCAATTTGTTTTATTGATAATTGCGAATCTGCATTAAAAAATCTTATGGATTCAATTATGTCATCAAATATTTCGATTCTTAATGGATTTTTATAAATCGGAGCATAAAGATCTATGATTCCACCTCTTGTACTATATTCATTAATATTCTCAACATTAGTTTTTTTTATATAATTTAATGATTCAATAACATTTATAAGCTCACTAATGGATATATTTTTTCCAACTTTAAAATTACTTAATGAAATAAAATGCTCTTTAGTTGGATATAAATCAAATAAATTTTTTATAGATGTTATTAATATCTGTTTTTTATTATCTACATTATTTAAAATTTGAAATCTTTCTTTTGTAATTTTCTCAGGAACTGAAAAATGGTCATATGGAAGAACATCATTTTCAGGAAATAAATATATTTGTTTAATATCTAATATTAACTGAAGCTCATTTTTTAAATACATAGCTTCATTAGTATCTTTTACGAAGATACAGATAGATTTATTGTTTTTAATAAAATATTCTTTTAAAGAATAAGCATAATTTAGATAGTTTTTATATTTATTTTTATCCATCGACATGTGTATAATGAGGCCTTATTCTATCAATCAAATTAAATATATAAAGAAAAATATTATGAATATAAATTTTAGTGATGAAGACATAGCATTTAGAGATGAAGTTCGAGAGTGGTTATCAAATGATTATCCACAGCATGTCAGAGAAAAGACTGAGAAGGGCATTACAATAAATAAAGAAGATCTCATAGATTTTCATAAAGCTCTCTCAAAAAAGGGTTGGATGGGCTATAACTGGCCAGTTGAATTTGGTGGCACTGGTTGGTCAGCCTCAAAATTATACATATTTAACAAGGAACTAGGTTTAGCAGGATGCCCACCAATTCTTCCATTTGGTGTTGGTATGGTTGGACCTGTAATTTATACCTTTGGTAACGATGAACAAAAAGAAAGATTTTTACCTGATATTTTAGAATTTAATACATGGTGGTGTCAGGGGTACTCTGAACCTGGTTCAGGTTCTGATTTAGCATCTTTAAAAACCAAGGCAGTTTTAAGAAATGATCTTGACGAAGACTACTACGTTGTTAATGGTTCAAAAACATGGACAACGCTTGCTCAGAATGCAGATTGGATTTTTTGTTTAGTAAGAACTGACAATAGTGGTATTAAACAAGAAGGTATCTCCTTTTTACTTATTGATATGAAATCTCCAGGTATTGAAGTAAAACCAATTATTACTATTGATGGTGATCATGAAGTTAATTCAGTTTTCTTTACAGATGTAAAAGTGCCAGCTAAAAATCTTATTGGAGAAGAGGGTAAAGGTTGGACTTATGCAAAATTTTTGCTTGCTCATGAGAGATTTGGTATTGCTGGAGTTGGAGCATCAATGAGATCTCTCAACAGACTTAAGGAAATTATATCAAAGCTTGATAATGATGATCTTCAAAGAAAAGCAAACGAACTAGAGGTTGCATTATCTGCCATTGAAATTACCGAATTGAGACTGTTGTCAGCCCTTGAAAATGGTGGCCATCCTGGAGCTGAATCTTCAATTTTAAAAATTAAAGGTACTGAAATGCAACAAGCTTTATCTGAACTATTTGTAGAAGCTTCTGGTGAGTATGCTTTAATGTATCCTGGGCCACATGGTTATGAAAATAATGACAAGCCAGCTGGACCAGATTTTGCTGCTGAAGGATTATCCGCGTTTTTAAATATGAGAAAAACTTCAATCTATGGTGGAAGTAACGAAATTCAAAAGAATATTCTTTCGAAATTTGTTTTAGGTGTCTAATTAATGAATCTAAATTACAGTGATGAGCAAGTAATGCTTCGTGAACAGATTCAGAAATTCTGTGAAACTGAATATGATTTTTATAAAAGAGAAGATATTGTTAAATCAGATGATGACTTCGATTCAAATGTTTGGAATTTGTTCGCTGAGCAAGGTTGGTTATCAATGCCATTTTCTGAGCAATCTGGTGGATTAGGATTTGGTCCTATTGAACTTTCTATATTATTTGAAGAATTTGGAAAAGCACTTGTAATTGAACCCTATCTTTCAACTGTCGTATTAGCTGGTAGTTTGATAGATAATTCAACTTTCTCTTCAAAAAATGATCTTATTGAGCAAATTTGTTCTGGTGAACTGCATATTTCACTTGCATATGCAGAAGCAGGTAAAGGATATGATTACTTAACACCAAATACAAGCATAGATAAAAAAGGACTTTTAAATGGTACTAAAACTCTAGTTTTAAATGGAGCAAACTCAGATAAATTAATTGTTGCTTGCAATAGAGATAATATATTTAACTTAATAATACTTGACACAAAAACGGATGGCGTTTCATCAAATTCATTCTCAACAGTCGATGGACAATCTTGCTCTGAAATATCATTTGAAAACGTTCAATTAGATGATACTAATACTATTGCTTCTGGAGATGAAGCAATTAGTTTAATAAAAGATTCACTTAACCTTGCTACATTGTGTGTTAGTGCTGAAGCTGTCGGATGCATGGAGTCTTGTTATTTAAAAACACTTCAATATACAAAAGATAGAGAGCAATTTGGACAACCAATTTCATCTTTTCAAGTTTTGCAACACAGAATGGTTGATATGTTTATCGAATCTGAACTAGCTAAGTCTTTATTAATTAAGGCAATGCTTGAGGTAAATAATCGTTCAGATGATATGTATAAACACGTATCAGCATTGAAATCATATATTGGTACATCTGGTAAACTCTCAGCAAAAGAAGCTGTTCAATTGCATGGTGGAATGGGAGTCAGTGAAGAAATGATGATCGGCCATTATTTAAAAAAAATGATTTCCATAGATGCACTGTTTGGTAATGCTGATTATCATCTTAAACAATCAGGGAAATAGTTTATAGCTAAACCAATAAAACATTTATAATTAGTTTATGAATAATAATAGGGACATAAACTTTCAATCAACAGAAAGACAAAAACGCATTTTACCTGAGGATTCCTTTGGTGACTGGAAATGGCGTGAGGCTCTAGCCGAATCAATGATACCTTTAATTGGTGCTTTATATAGGGATGGGGTGAATATTCTTATATATGGTAAATCTCTAGTTAATGAATCTCCTGTTTCAATAATGAAAGCTCATAGATTTGCAAGACAAACTGATAATAATGAATTATCAGAGTTGGAGACTTTTCCAATTATCAAATACATTAGTTCTCTTAATTTATGTGATTGTGAAATTGATGTTGGTGAAATAGCAGTTAAGTGTCCATTTTTTGATCAAATTAAATCTGATGATTCACAATTACCAGACTTTTTAAATAAAGAATTAGTTTCTGTTATTGATAAAGATTCATCACGCCCTGACGAGCCTACTAGTATTGTCTTATATGGTTTTGGCAGGATTGGAAGACTAGTTGCTAGAATGATGACGCAAACAACAGGACCTGGTAATTATTTTAGATTAAAAGCAGTTGTAATAAGGAAGGCATCTAATGATGATATATACAAACGAGCAAGTTTATTACTAAGAGATTCGGTTCATGGTTCATTTGATGGTACTGTTAGAGTTGATGAAGAGAATTCAACACTTGTAATAAATGGAAATGCTGTAAAGATCATTTACGCTAATAGTCCCGATGACGTTAAATATTCTGATCATAATATTATTAACCCATTAGTTATAGATAATACAGGTGTATGGAGAGATTATGATTCGCTATCAAAGCATATTAATTCAGGTGCATCTAACGTAATTTTAACGGCACCAGCTAAAGGTGATATAAAAAATATAGTATATGGGATCAACGATAATATTGTTTCTGATGAAGATCAAATAGTATCTGCTGCATCATGTACAACAAATGCAATTGTTCCAGTTCTTAAAGCAATAAATGATAAATATTCAATAGAAGGTGGCCATATAGAGACAGTTCATGCATATACAAATGATCAAAATCTAATCGATAATTTTCATAAAGGCGATAGAAGAGGTAGAGGTGCTCCATTAAATATGGTTATAACAACTACTGGTGCGGTAAAAGCAGTTGCTAAAGCATTGCCAGAATTAGAAGGTAAGTTAACTGGTAATGCAATCAGAGTTCCAACGCCTAATGTTAGTCTAGCAATTTTATCATTAGCACTTGATACTAATGTAACAGTTGATGAGGTTAATTCGTATCTGCAGTCAGTTGCATTTCATTCAAAATATAGAGAAATAATTGGGTATGTAAATTCACCTGAAGTAGTATCGACAGATTTTTACTCAAGTTCTTTTGCTTCAATTATTGATTCTCAAGCAACAATTGTAAGTGGAAAAAGAATAACATTATATTGTTGGTACGATAATGAGTATGGTTATACAAAACAAGTTATTAATTTATCTAAAAAAATTGGCAATATTAACCTACCAAGATTACCGCTGCCAATTGATTAAAAGTATAGAATCAAAAGCACTTTAGTTTTATAATTCTACTGTTTTTAGTAGTTTAATTATTAACTTTACAAAGGCACACAAAATAGTGATTAAAATATCAAAAGGTCTTGATTTACCTATATCTGGTAATCCTTCCACTTACATAACGGATAAGCCGAAGAACACCTCTGTAGCTCTTTTAGGAAGTGATTTTGTTGGTATGAAACCAACTATGCTTGTTAAAGTAGGAGATCAAGTTAAGGCTGGACAAAAACTTTTTGAAGATAAAAAAAATATAGGTGTTTTTTATACATCTCCAGCAGGAGGAGAAGTAAAAGCAATTAACAGAGGTGAAAAAAGAAAATTTCTTTCGATAGAGATAGATATTTCAAGTGAAGAGGAATTTGAAGACTTTCAGATAATAAATAATTCTGAGCATACGAAAGAGCTTTTAATAACATCTGGCTTATGGAACGCTTTTAGAACTCGACCTTTTAATAGAACTCCTTCTGTTCATGATAAGCCAAATGCATTGTTTATTAACTGTTGTGATACAAACCCTTTAAGCGTTGACCCAGTACATATCATCAATAACGATAAAGATCTTTTTGATTTAGGTCTCGAAATTATTTCAAAATTATTTGATTGTGAAATACACCTTTGTCACCAAAATATTGATTTTGATGCATCTAACAAAAATATTAATTACCATTGCTTTATAGGACCTCATCCTGCTGGTTTAAGCAGCACACATATTTCTAAAATACACCCCGTAAATTCTTCTAATTCTGTATGGACTATTAATTTTCAAGATGTAATTTCTATGGGCTATTTAAAATCAAATAATAAAATAAGACCAAATAAACTAATCAGTATAGGAGGGCCTGGAGTTTATGAACCATCCTTACTTGAAGTCCGAATAGGAGGAAATATTGATGAAATTACTGCAGGCAAAGTTCAACCTAATTCAAGAATTGTTTCTGGCTCTATTATTTATGGACACACCTCTGAAGGAGTAATGAATTATATTGGATATTACGACTCTCAGATATCTATCTTGCCAGATGAAGTAAATGAAATATTTATGAATTGGTTAATGCCTGGATTCAATCTTCATTCAAAGTTAAATGTTTTTATTTCGTCATTTATTAAACCAAAGGAATTCAAATTTAATACATCAATAGGCGGTGGTGACAGGGCTATTGTTCCTGTAGGATCATACGAAGAAGTAGTACCAATGGATATCTTGGTAACACAGTTATTAAAAGCACTGGTAGTAGGTGATATTGAAATGGCAGTTGATCTTGGGATGCTAGAATTAGTTCCAGAAGATTTAGCATTATGCTCATACGTATGTCCAAGCAAATACGATTATTCATCGATACTAATGGATAATCTTAATAAGTTATATTTAGAATCATGAAGATATTAAGGAATTATCTTAATAATGTGAAACCAAGTTTTGTAGGAGATGGTAGGTATAGTAAATGGTTCCCTCTATTTGATGCTATAGAAAATCTATTTTTCTCTTATTCTAAAAAAACTAAAAATCCTATACATGTCAGAGATGCAATAGACATCCAAAAAGTCATGGTAACGGTATGGCTTGCAACTTTTCCTGCAATGTTCTTTGGAATGTATAACGTTGGTGCTAACTCTCTTGAATATTTAGATTCTATTAATCAACAGAATACAGGTGATTGGCATCACTACTTAATAAGTATTGTTGGATATGATTCGAATAGCTTTTTTAGCAAATTATGGTTTGGTGCCTGTTACTTTCTACCTATTTACTTTGTTGTGTTCACAGTTGGAATAGCATGGGAGGCTTTATTTGCAATTGTCCGAAAACACGAGATAAATGAAGGTGCATTTGTATCAACTGTTTTATTTTCTTTGAGTTGTCCCCCAGATTTACCATTATGGCAAGCTGCTATGGGCATCTCATTTGGTCTAGTCATCGGTAAAGAAATATTTGGAGGAACTGGTAAAAACTTTCTAAATCCTGCATTAACAGGCAGAGCATTTTTATATTTTGCTTATCCAGCACAAATATCAGGAGATAAGGTATGGGTAGCAGGAATATCTGATTACAACATAATTCCAGAAGGTTATAGCGGTGCTACAGCACTAGGCGTTGCAGCTGAAAGTGGTATGTCTGGAATTACTAATTCATACACATGGATGGATGCCTTTTTAGGTAATATTCCAGGATCTGTCGGTGAAACCTCAATAATAGCAATCCTTATAGGCTTAATAATACTTTTGGTTACAAAAGTAGCCTCTTGGAGAATAGTTGCTGGAACAATGGCTGGTATGATATTAATGTCTTCGATATTGAATATAGCTGGCTCAGACACTAATCCAATGTTTGCTATTCCATGGTATTGGCATGCGGTAATCGGTAGTTTTGCATTTGGTTTAGTATTTATGGCTACAGAGCCTGTCTCAGGCTCTGGAACAAATACTGGCAGATATATATATGGTTTTGTAATAGGTATAACTGTAATCTTAATTCGTGTAATTAATCCTGCTTTTCCAGAAGGGATGATGCTTGCAATATTATTTGCTAATCTATTAGCACCTGTTATTGATCACATGGTTGTGATGTCAAATATTAAAAAACGTAAGGCTCTTTATAATGAATGATTCGATTATTAAAACAATAGGAGTTGCATTTGCTATTTGCTTAGTGTGCTCACTAATTGTTTCGTCAGCAGCTGTTAGCTTACGAGATCTACAAAAAGAAAATAAACTTAATGATAGAAGAATTAAGATTTTAAAAGTTGCTGATATTTATAAACCTGAACAACCAATTGCACAACAGTTCAAACAGTTAGAGTCAAAATTTATTGATTTTAATACAGGCAAAGTTTTTGATGAATATCAAAATCTTAATATCGATGAATATGATCAAATAGCTGTAACTAAAGATCCAAACTTATCAATAAAAATTGATGCATCTGAAGACATAGCTATTATTAAGAATAGAGAAAACATTGGAAAAATTTACCTTTTGAGAGATAACAAAAAAAATATTGATAAGATAATTCTTCCAATTCGTGGTTATGGCCTTTGGGGAACATTATATGGATATATCTCGCTTGAAAAAGATTTTAATACTGTCTCTGGTATAGAGTTTTATGAACACAAAGAAACGCCTGGATTAGGAGCAGAAGTAGATAATCCTAAATGGAAATCCTCATGGAAGGGTAAAAAAATCTATCAAAACGATCAAGTTGCTTTAAAAGTTATTAAAGGAAAGGTTGAAATGGACGATAATCAAGCATCATACAAAATTGACGGCTTATCTGGAGCAACAATTACTAGCAGGGGTGTATCTAATATGGTTGAGTATTGGTTTGGTGAATCTGGGTATTCTATGTTGCTAAAGGAGCTAGATTATGAATCTTAAGGCTTATAAAGACGTAATCACGAGACCACTTTTAGATGAAAATCCAATTACATTACAAATTTTGGGAATATGTTCTGCACTTGCTGTCACAAATAATTTATCAGTAACATTGGTTATGTGTGTCGCTGTAATTAGTGTAATTTCTTTTTCTAATCTCTTTATTTCTCTTATAAGAAACTATATTCCTTCAAGTATTAGAATAATTGTTCAAATGACAATTATTGCATCACTTGTAATAGTAGTAGATGAATTATTAAAAGCTTATGATTATGAAACAAGTAAAAAATTATCAGTATTCGTTGGATTAATAATTACTAATTGTATTGTAATGGGTCGAGCAGAAGCTTTTGCAATGAAAGAAAAACCCTTTTTAAGCTTCCTAGATGGTTTGGGAAACGGACTTGGATACAGCTTAATTTTAATCGGTGTAGCAACAATCAGAGAACTTTTTGGTGCAGGAACATTATTTGGTTATGAAATTTTACCTCTAGTTTCAAATGGTGGATGGTATATGGGTAATAATCTACTTCTGTTACCTCCTAGTTCCTTTATAATTATTGGTTTATTTATTTGGTTCATAAGATCTATAAAGCCCAGTCAAATTGAAGTTGATGATTTTGAATTATCAGATCACTCAACTTCACCTGATTTATCAAAAAGAGAACTAAATGTTTGAACATTATTTGAATATTTTTATAACTACTGTGTTTATTGAAAATATAGCACTTTCCTTGTTTCTGGGAATGTGCACATTTATAGCTATATCAAAGAAAATTGATGCAGCTTTTGGTTTAGGCATTGCAGTGATTGTTGTGTGTTTAATAACAGTACCTTTAAATAATTTAATTTATAACTATATATTAAGAGAAGATGCTCTTGTATGGCTTGGTATTGAAGGAACAAATTTAGAATTTGTGGAATTAATTAGTTATATCGGCGTAATAGCAGCAAGTGTCCAAATATTAGAAATGTTTCTAGATAAATATGTACCAGCTCTATATAACGCTCTTGGACAATTTTTACCTTTAATAACGGTGAATTGTGCAATATTAGGAGCCTCGCTTTTTATGGTAGAAAAAGATCTTCTTTTTGTTGAAAGTATTGTTTATGGATTTGGTGCAGGATTTGGATGGGCATTTGCAATAGTTGTTCTTGCAGGTATTAGAGAAAAATTAAAATACTCTGATATACCTGAAGGACTTAAAGGACTAGGCATGACTTTTATAATTGTAGGTTTAATGAGTTTTGGATTTATGTCGTTTGGAGGAATATCACTTTAGTATGAGTATTGATTTAATATTAGGAGTTGCATCTTTTAGCGGCATTATATTACTTCTTGTTATGGTAATAATATTAGCTAGATCAAAATTGGTTTCAACAGGAAATGTCTCAATTGAAATTAATGGTGATTCTTCAAACCCTATTGTAGTTCCAGCTGGCTCTAAACTATTACAGACTTTAGCAGATAATAATATTTTCTTAGCTTCAGCATGTGGCGGTGGGGGAACATGTAGCCAATGTAAGTGTCAGGTTCTAGATGGTGGTGGCTCTATTCTAGCTGCAGAAGAATCCCATTTTAATTCATCTGAACAAAAAGAAGGCTGGAGATTATCATGCCAAGTTCCTGTTAAAAATGATTTAAAAATAAATGTGCCAGAGGATGTTTTTGGAGTAAAAGAATGGGAATGTGAAGTCATCTCAAATGAGAATGTAGCTACATTCATTAAGGAATTAATTTTGAAATTACCTGAAGGTGAAAATGTTGATTTTAGAGCAGGTGGTTATGTTCAATTAGAAGCTCCAGCATATGAATTAGATTATAAAGAATTTGATATTGACGATGAGTATCATGAAGACTGGGATAGATTTAAAATATGGGAAAATAAATCTGCTACAAGTGAGCCAGTCATTAGAGCATATTCTATGGCAAATTATCCAGAAGAAAAGGGCGTAATAAAATTTAACATAAGAATTGCATCTCCTCCTCCAGGACAAGATGTACCACCTGGTTTAATGTCATCATGGACTTTTGGTTTAAAGCCTGGAGATAAAGTAAAGGTATTTGGTCCATTTGGTGAGTTCTTCGCTAAAGAAACTGACTCAGAGATGGTATTTGTTGGTGGTGGTGCAGGAATGGCTCCTATGAGATCTCATATATTTGATCAACTTTTGAGAATTAATACTAATCGTAAAATAACATTTTGGTATGGTGCAAGAAGTTTAAAAGAAATGTTTTATGTTGATGAGTTTAATGAATTAGCCAAAAAATATGATAATTTTGAATGGCATGTAGCATTATCTGATCCTTTACCCGAAGATGATTGGGATGGAGAAACTGGATTCATACATAATGTTTTATATGAAAACTACTTAAAACATCATGATGCACCTGAAGATTGTGAATTCTATATGTGTGGTCCCCCTATGATGAATAAGGCTGTCATTGATCTTCTAATCAACCTAGGTGTTGAACCAGAAAATATAGCTTTAGATGATTTTGGTGGATAATATAATCTAATTGTGAATCGACAATTTATCTCAAAATTACTAGCCTTATTAGCTGGCATAGCTTTAATTTTTGTTGCTTATAATCATAATCAAAATTCAATTTATATTATTAACGGCAATGCTTATGGAACAACATGGTCAGTAAAATCTTCTGAGTATATTGGTGATCAACATAAAGAAAATATCATAAATATAATAAATAGAATTGACTATGTAGCTTCAAACTATAAAGAAAATTCAGAAATATCTCTAATAAATCAAAATACTAATAATTTTCATTTTGTTTCAGATGATTTGTTTAATATATTATCAATAGCGAAAGAGGTTGAGATACAATCGCTGGGTTTCTATAATATTTTATTAGGTAAGATTTCAAGCAATTTAGGTTTTTCACCTACCTTTGGTAAAGAGTTAGTACATAAAAAAAATTCATCCTTTAAACTCAATGAAAAAAATCAATCACTAGAGAAACTCTCCTCTAATTGGTTTGATTTATCTTCAATTGCAAAAGGTTATGCAGTTCAAGAAATACACAATTATCTTGTGAAAGAAAAATTAGTTAACCATCTTATTGATATAGGTGGTGAGATTATTGCAAATGGAAATAATGCAGGTAAATCTTGGAAGATTGGAATTCAAAATCCATTTTCTATATCAGATAATGCATCAATTATTGTAGATAATAAGTTTAAATTCCTAGCAATTGCATCCTCGGGTGAATACAGAAACTATAAATCTGATAAATATGGAAATAAATTGACACACACCATTAATCCAAAAACATTAAAATCTATAGATAATGAGATTGTTTCTGTATCTGTTATTAGTAAAAAATCTGCAACATACGCCGATGCATATTCAACAGCATTTAATGCTATGGGATCAGAATTAGCTCTAAAAATTGCAAACAAAGAAGATATAGCATTAATGCTTATGATTAATGCAAATGATAATGTTGAAATTCTTTATTCTAATAAATGGTATGATGAGATCTTATGAGTGAAATATTTATAGCATTTCTAATAGTAACTGTATCTTTTGTAGGATTATCTTTAGGTCTTATGCTAAGATCGCAGCCAATCAAAGGATCATGTGGTGGTATGGCTAATTTAGAAGAAGGTGCAGAATGCCAGTTTTGCGGACGAACTGATCCTGAATCTTGTAATAATTAGAACTGGTTCATTGTATTGTCTTCACCAGCAGCTTTAAGAGCAGCATCGCCGGCAAAATATTCTTTATGATCATCTCCCATATCAGACCCGGACATATTTTGATGTTTTACACATGCAATGCCTTCACGAATCTCTTTTCTTTGCACATTGGCAACATAACCAAGCATTCCTTCTGATCCAAAATATTCTTTAGCTAGATTATCAGTTGATAGGGCAGCAGTATGATATGTAGGTAGTGTTATTAGGTGGTGAAAAATACCTGCTTCTTTAGATGCTTCTGACTGGAATGATCTTATTTTATCATCTGCCTTTATTGCCAATTCTGAATCATCATACTTAACATCCATAAGATTATCTCTTTCATAATTTGATGTATCTTCACCTGATTCGATCATTTGATCAAAGATTTGTTGTCTAAAATTTAATGTCCAATTAAAGGAAGGGCTATTATTATAAACGAGTTTAGCGTTCGGAATAGTCTTTCTAATTTCCTTCATCATTCCAGCAATCTGACCAATATGCGGCTTTTCAGTTTCTATCCATATTAGATCTGCTCCATTTTGAAGACTTGTAATTGAGTCTAGTATACATCTAGCTTCTCCTGTTCCTTTTTTAAATTGATATAGGTTAGAAGGTAGTCTTTTAGGTCTTACTATTTTACCTTTTCTATTAATCATGACATCGCCATGTTTCATGTTCTCATCATTTAATTCATCTACATCTAGAAATGAATTGTATTGATCCCCTAGATCACCTTCTTCATTTGTAATTGCGAGCCTAGCTGTTAGTCCTGCACCAAGGGAGTCTGTTCTAGCAACTATAATTCCATTATCAACACCTAGTTCTAAAAATGCATACCTAACTGCATTTATTTTTGCAAGAAATTCTGCGTGAGGAACAGTAACCTTACCATCTTGATGACCACATTGTTTTTCATCTGAAACTTGATTTTCAATTTGAATCGCACAGGCGCCTGCTTCAATCATCTGTTTTGCCATAAGATAAGTTGCTTCTTCATTACCAAATCCAGCATCAATATCCGCAATTATTGGAACAATATGTGTCTCAAAATTATCTATTTTTTCTTGTATTGAAGGTTTGTCTTCATCATTGGCATTATCTAATTCTCTAAATAATCCTCCCAATTCACGAGCATCTGCTTGTTTCAAAAATGTATATAACTCATTAATTAAGCTTGCGACAGATGTTTTCTCATGCATTGATTGATCTGGCAAAGGACCAAATTGGGATCTTAATGCTGCAATCATCCAACCTGAAAGATAAAGATATTTCTTTTTATTAGTACCAAAATGTTTTTTAATTGATATCAATTTTTGTTGACCAATAAATCCATGCCAACAACCCAGAGACTGTGTATACATACTAGTATCATTATCATAATCATCCATATCCTTTCGCATAATATTTGATGTATATTTAGCTATATCGATACCTGTTTTAAATTCATTTTGTAAGCGCATTCTTGCTACGTATTCAGGATTAATTGAACTCCAGTTGGATGTATCCATACCGTCTATAGCATTAGATGATTCGATTGTATTGTTAAGTTTTGACATAAAATTCCCCTATTTATGTAGTGAAGTAAATAATAATTGACTAGGTATGTCAATAATTGAATTATTGTTGATTTTAAGGGTTTTTATTTGTAGTTATACTACAAATAAATCAAAATTATAATTTATTTGAAAGTCCTATATAGGTGTGTGGACTTAACATTATTAATTTTTTTTTAGCTTCAGCTGAAATATTAAGTGTTTCAATTAACTTAATATATGAATCTTCATCTAATTTTTTTCCTCTTGAAAGTGATTTAAGTTGCTCATAAGCATCATCAATACCTTCGTAACGCATAATGGTTTGAACAGCTTCAGTTAAAACTTCCCAATTAGTATCTAATTCTTCATATATTTTTTGTTTGTTGGGTTCAACTTTATTGAGACCTTTATATAAGGATAATAGTGCGATTTGGGAATATCCAAATGTAAGACCGATGTTTCTTAAGACAGTACTATCAGACAGATCTCTTTGAAGTCTTGATTTAGAAAGTTTATTAGTAAAAAAATCATTTAAAGTATTAGAAATACCAAAGTTACCTTCTGCATTCTCAAAATCTATTGGGTTGACTTTATGAGGCATAGTTGATGAACCTACCTCATTATCAATAACGTTTAAGGCAAAAATATCATTAGCAATATATATCCACATATCTTGACTAAGATCGATACAAATATTATTTACCCTAGTTAATGTTTGCGTTACTTCTGCTATCCAATCATGTGGTTCAATCTGAGTTGTATGATCATTCATAGATATTCCAAATGAATTTACAAACTTTTTATTAAATTTTGGCCAATTAATCTTATCATTAGCAATCATGAAAGTATGATAATTTCCAGTAGCGCCGCTATACTTTGCTAGCGGCTTAATCGATTTCAATACATCTATTTGTTTCTCAAGTCTTTTTACAAACACTTTCATTTCTTTTCCAAGTGTAGACGGTGAAGCTGCTTGACCATGAGTTCTTGATAAAAAAGCAATGTTCTTCCACTTAACAGATCTATTTTTTAATATTTTTAATAAATCTGAAAGCTTATTAAGATGTATAGATAATCCATTATTTATCATTATTGAATAGGCGAGGGAGTTTATGTCTTCACTTGTTAAGCCAAAATGTATTAAATGAATGTATTTTGATAAAACTTTATCTTTTTTAAAAAAATCTTTGATGAAGTATTCGACAGCTTTTACATCATGATTTGTTTTGGCTTCAATTTTTTTTATCTTTAAGACATCTTTATCCGAAAATTGATCTTTAAACTTGTAAATTTTATTTTTAGAGGATTGGCTTAATTTTTTAAAAAATTTCGGATATTTATTACATAAATATATCAACCATTCTATTTCTATAATAAATCTTTGTTTAACAAGCTCGTGTTCAGAAAAGCATGCTCTAGTATCTAATATCTTTAGAGAGTATCTATTATCTAATGGTGAAATATTGTTGTGTTCGTATTTCATAAATTTGTTGTTATTATAATTTTTTTTAATTTAAAAAGCTCTAGAAATAACACCGCCTCCCATACATATGTTCTTTTTATAAAATACTGCTGACTGACCTAGTGCTACTCCTCTAATAGGCTTATTAAATTTAATAACGTATCTGTCATTTAAATAATCGATCTGGCAATCTACTGGTTCATGTTGATGTCTTATTTGAATCATACATTCAATGGAATCAAAGTCATAATCATTATTTATCCATGAAATATCTTCGCATTCTAATCCCTTGCTATACAAGAGGTTATTATTAACACCCTGACATACAAAAATATAATTTTTTAAAATATCTTTTTTATATACGTACCAAGGTAAATCATCCTTATCTTTAATACCTCCAATCTGCAATCCCTGCCTTTGTCCAATAGTGTATAGAGTAGATCCATTATGCTCACCAATAATATTATTATCTTCATCTAATATTGGACCTTTTTCTAATTTTATAAATCTACCTAGAAAATCTTTCATATTTTTTTCACCAACAAAACATATGCCAACAGAATCTTTTTTTGAAGATACTGATAACCCTATTTCTTTCGCTATCTTTCTCACATCAGATTTCATTAAATTCTCTAAAGGAAAAATACATTTTTTAAATTCAGGCTCTTTAACTTCATGTAAAAAATATGTTTGATCTTTTGCAATATCTTTAGCTCTAGATAGGTAAGTTTTGTCATTAATATTTTTTAGTGATGCATAGTGACCTGTAGCGATATAATCGGCACCGATTGTGAGTGCATAATTTAAAAATGATTTAAATTTAATCTCTCTATTACATAAAATATCTGGATTAGGAGTTCTTCCAAGCTTATATTCATTTAAGAATTCTTCAAAAACATTATTCCAATAATCATCTGAAAAATTTGCTTTATGTAATGGTATTTCCAATCTATCACATACGCTTGATGCGTCTTTAAAATCAATTTCAGATGTACATTTTTCACCAGGCTCATTTTGCCAATTTTGCATAAAAAGTCCTGTAACTTTATATCCCTTTTCCTTTAACAAATATGCAGCAACAGAAGAATCAACTCCTCCTGACATTCCTACGACAACCTTTTTATTAGTTTCTTGTTTCAAATCAAATAAATACAATTTTTAATACTTTAGGAGTATAATTATCACCGATTTCTTATGTAAAAACCTATTTTTAGAGGCTTTATTACTGAATGAGTTACAAAAAAATAAAAATACCCAAAAAAGGCGAAAAAATATCTTATAAGGATGGAACTTTAGTAGTTCCTGATAATCCTATAATTCCATTTATAGAAGGTGATGGGATTGGTGTTGATATTACACCTCCTATGATAAGTGTGGTAGACGAAGCTGTAAAAATTGCTTATGGCGGAAAGAAAAAGATTTCATGGATGGAAGTTTATTGTGGTGAAAAAGCTACTAAAAAATACAATAAGGATACTTGGCTACCAGATGAAACTATTGAAGCACTGAAAGAATATGTTGTAAGTATAAAAGGCCCATTAACAACTCCCGTTGGAGGAGGTATTAGATCACTAAATGTTTCTTTAAGACAATTAATGGATTTATATGTTTGCTTGAGGCCAATTAGATACTTTGAAGGAGTTCCATCACCAGTAAAAAGACCTCAGGATGTAGACATGGTTATATTTAGAGAAAATTCTGAAGATATATATTGTGGTGTTGAATTTGAAGCAAATAGTGACCAGTCAAAAAAATTAGTTAAAGTATTAAAAAACGATTTTGACGTAACAAAAATACGATTTGAAGAGAATGTAGGAATAGGTGTTAAGCCAATTTCAGCCACTGGTACAAAAAGGATAGTTACAAAAGCAATAGATTATGCAATTGATAATAATAGGTCATCTGTAACATTGGTTCATAAGGGTAATATTATGAAGTTTACGGAAGGTGCTTTTAGGGATTGGGGTTATGAGATTGCTAAAAATACATATGGCGGTGTTGATATTGATGAGGGGCCATGGCAAGAGATAATTAATCCAAATAATGGTAAAAAAATAGTTATAAAAGATGTTATTTGTGATGCTTTTCTTCAACAAATTTTATTACGTCCGACTGACTATGATGTCATAGCAACAATGAATTTAAACGGAGATTACATTTCAGATGCCTTGGCAGCAATGGTAGGAGGGATTGGAATTGCGCCCGGAGCTAATCTTTCAGATGATTTTGCAGTTTTTGAAGCAACTCATGGAACAGCACCAAAATACGCTGGCAAGAATCAAGTTAATCCAGGAAGTCTAATTTTATCTGCTGAGATGATGTTAAGACACATGGGTTGGTTAGAAGCTGCTGATTTATTAATAGAATCAATGGATAGAACAATAGGTGCTAAAAAGGTTACATATGATTTTGCACGTATGATGAATGACGCAGAAAAAGTATCATCATCAGGATTTGCAGATGAAATGATTAAAAGAATGTGATGTATAAATTATCGAAAGATAATAATGATACTACATCAAATGATTTAGGTGCTGTTGTTCTTGAGAAAGACCCAGAAGTTAAAGAACCACCATCATATCAAGTTATTCTTCTAAATGATGACTATACACCTATGGAATTTGTTGTTTTTGTTCTTCAAACTGTATTTGGACACAACCATCAAAAATCTACTGAAATAATGATGGAAGTTCATACAAAAGGTATGGGAGTTTGTGGTATATTTTCTAAAGAGATTGCTGAAATGATGTCATATGAAGTTAATACTATGGCAAAAGATCACGGTCACCCATTATTAAGTGAAATAGAACCATTAACAGATTAAATGTTTAGTAAAGAATTAGAACTATCAATTGCAAGCTTATTTGATAAAGCTCATGAAGCTAATATCCAATATATTACAGTTGAACATCTTTTATTAATGATCTTAAATGATTTCGATGTTAAAGAATTTTTTAAGTCTGAAGATATCAATATTGAATCTATAAAAAATGACTTAAATGAGCATTTAAAAAAAACTGTTGTAACTAAAACTGATCAACAAAAAACAGTTCAACCAACTTTAGGATTTCAAAGAGTTCTTCAAAGAGCTGTATTTCATATTCAATCATCCGGAAAGGGTGTTGTGAAACCAATTAATATACTCGTTGCAATATTTTCAGAGAAAGAATCACACTCAGTATTTTTATTGAATAAATTTAAAATAGGGCGCCTTGATGTTGTTACATACTTATCACATGGCCCAAAAGAGACTAAAGAAGATCCTATAAAATCAGAGGAGAGTGATAATGCAGATCATATAAAATCCTCTAGTGAAAATGAATATTTAATAAATTTAAATAATCTTGTAAAGGATAATAAGATCGATAAGGTAATTGGAAGGAAAAAGGAGATTGAACGACTTATACAAATATTATCAAGAAGAAATAAAAATAATCCTTTATTGGTTGGTGAGTCTGGGGTTGGAAAAACTGCAATTGCAGAAGGTCTTGCATATTTAATATCAAAGCAAGATGTGCCATCAATAATCGAAAATACTATTGTTTATTCACTTGATATTGCAGCATTAATAGCTGGAACTAAATACAGAGGAGATTTTGAAAAAAGACTTAAAGGCGTATTAAACTTCCTTTCAAAACAAAATAATCCAATTCTCTTTATTGACGAAATTCATACCATTATAGGTGCGGGCTCAGCTTCTGGTGGTTCTTTGGATGTTTCAAATCTTTTAAAACCAGCACTCGGTAAAGGGCAAATAAGATGTATTGGATCAACAACTTTCCAAGAATATCGTGGTATTTTTAATCAAAATCAGGCTTTATCAAGAAGATTTCAGAAGATTGATGTTATTGAACCTTCTTATGATGAATGTGAAGAAATACTTAACGGAATTAAAGATATTTACGAAACATATCATCATGTTAAATATACAGATGAAGCAATTAAGTCAGCTGTTGAACTTTCATCAAAATACATTAATGACAGGTTTTTACCAGATAAGGCAATAGATGTTATCGATGAAACTGGCGCTTTATTAAATATTAATAGAAAGAGTGATAAAACGTTAAAAGTTAACAAAACAGATATTGAGATGACAATTTCAAAGATTACTAAAATTCCTGAACAATCTATTTCCTCAAGTGATAAGAAAAATCTTAAAAATATTGAAGATAATTTAAAAAGAGTTATTTTTGGTCAAAATAAAGCTGTTGAAACATTATCTAATGCAATTAAGTTATCGAGAGTAGGGCTTAGAGATGAAAATAAGACTATTGGATCATTTTTATTTACGGGGCCGACTGGAGTTGGAAAAACAGAAATATCAAAACAATTATCTGAAATTCTTGGTATAGATTTAATTAGATTTGATATGAGTGAATACATGGAAAGACATACTGTTTCTAGACTTATTGGAGCTCCACCTGGTTATGTAGGATTTGACCAAGGTGGACTTTTAACAGAATCTATTGTCAAATCTCCACATTGTGTACTTCTGTTAGATGAAATTGAAAAAGCACATCCTGATATCTTTAATATATTACTTCAAGTTATGGATGCTGGTGTATTAACTGATAACAACGGGAGAAAATCTGATTTTAGAAATGTTATTTTAATAATGACTACCAATATTGGTGCTGACTTGTTGAGCAAAAGAAACATTGGCTTTGCTGAATCTTCAAATGAAACTGATGCAATGAATTCGTTAAAAAAACTATTTTCACCAGAATTTAGAAATAGGTTAGACGAAACCATACAGTTCAATTATTTAGATAAAAATGTAATTCTTTCAATTGTTGATAAATTCTTAACAAAACTTCAAGCACAACTTGATAAAAGAAATGTTGAAATAGTTGTATCAAAAAATGTTATTAATTGGATAGCTGATAATGGGTATGATAAAGAAATGGGCGCAAGACCAATGGAGAGATTTATATCTCAAAATATTAAGAAACCACTTGTTGATAAATTATTGTTTGGAAACTTAAAGAGCGGCGGAGTTATAAAGCTTGACATAGAAAAGGGTAAGTTAAAGTTTACCGACAATAAATCAAAGGTAAAAGTTTAAATTATCTACCTCTAAAAGTTATTCTTCCTACCGTAAGATCATACGGTGTCATTTCTACTTTAACCTTATCTCCAGTTAATATTCTAATATAATGCTTTCTCATTTTTCCTGATATATGAGCAGTGATTATGTGATCGTTTTCTAATTTAACTTTAAATTTTGTATTTGGAAGTGTTTCTATAACTTCACCTTCAAATTCTAATTGATCTTCTTTTGACATATGACTGCATTCTAAACTATTAGATAAGTATTGTAATTAAATTATTTTTGAAAATTTAATCATATAATATCTTTCTAATAGGATAATTATCTACAAATATACATAAATGTTAGTAAACAGCAAAATAAAGATTAACTCTTCAAAGGATTTAATAATAAATCTAATAAAGTCAAAAAATAATCTAGAAAAGTTTCATCCATATTGCTTAAAAAATGAAGTGATAAATTGGGATAAAGAAAATTCAATTGATTATGTTAATTATTTTAGTGGTAAAAAATATAAAAGAAAATTTGTTAAATGGAATAATGACGGTTATGAATTGGAAATATATGAAGATAGAAAATTAGCAAAAATTAGTTGGTCTGTATTAGTAAACGATGATCAATCTATTGTTTCGATTCAAGCTAAGCCATACTTGCCGTACAAAAGTAGGTTCATAAATAGGTTAGTCTTTCATATTTATGTTAAATATATGCTTAATACCTATTTAAATGCAGTTTTACGTGGCCTAAAGTTTCATATTGAAAACAATATTATTGTTAAAGAGAATCAGTTTGGTAAACATCGCTGGTATTCTGCATAGATTAATAGTTAACATAATATATATTATGCGAACTAATATATGGTTTAGTATGGTAAATTAGGACTAGGTTCGAACTCTTCCCTTTTTTCTTAATCTGATAGATTCTGGGGTAACTTCAACAAGTTCATCTTCTTCTATGAATTCTAAAGCTTGCTCTAATGTGTGATTAATTGGGGGAGTTAGTATTAAGTTTTCATCAGTTCCAGCTGCTCTAATATTTGTCAGCTGCTTAGCCTTAGTCGGGTTAACTGGTAGATCGTTATCTCTTGAATGTAAACCAACTATCTGTCCTATATAAACTTCTTGACCATGTCCTAGGAATAACTTTCCCCTATTCTGAAGATTAAATAATGCATAAGATAATGTTTTACCAGCAATCATAGAATACATAACACCATTAATCCTCTTAGCGATATCTCCTGTTTTAATTGGACCATAATGATCAAATATACTTGTCATAATTCCAGTTCCACTTGTTATTGTTAAGAAATGTGATCTAAATCCAATTATTCCTCTTGAAGGAGCTAAGAATTCTAATTTAATGCGCCCATTATTATCTGATTCAATATTTTGAATTTCAGCTTTCCTTGGTCCAAGTTCCTCCATAATGGATCCTTGGTGAATATCTTCTATATCAATAACAATATGTTCATAAGGTTCATGTATTTCGCCATCTACTTCTTTTTGTATCACCTCTGGTTTGGATATTGCTAATTCAAAGCCTTCTCTTCGCATTGTTTCTATTAACACTGATAAATGAAGCTCTCCTCTGCCTGATACTATGAATTTATCAGGACTATCTCCCTGTTGAACCCTCAGTGCTACATTTGAAATTAATTCCTTATCAAGTCTTTCTTTTATATTACGTGATGTAATAAATTTGCCTTCTCTTCCTGCAAACGGTGAATCATTGACCTGAAATGTCATTCTTACAGTTGGTTCATCAACTGACAGAGGTGGCAATGCTTCCACACTTATTGGATCGCATACAGTATCAGAAATATTTAGTTTATCCACTCCAGTTATACATACAATAGATCCTGCAGTTGCATTTTCTACCTCTATCCTTTTAAGGCCTTGATAGCCCATAACTTGTAGAATTTTACCTTTTCTAGTTTTACCATCTCGATCAATTACTACAACTTGCTTATTTTGACTTATTGATCCTCTTTTGATTCTTCCAATTCCTATAACACCTACATAGTTATTGCTATCAAGGGCACTAATTTGTAATTGTAAGGGACCATCGATATTAACCTCTGGCGCCGGCACCTTTTCTAAGATCATATCCATTAGGGGCTTCATATCAGATGACATATTTTCGACATCTAATCCAGAAACACCCTCTATAGCAGAACTATATATAACTGGAAAATCTAATTGCTCATCGCTACCACCTAAACGATCAAATAAATCAAACACTTGGTCAAGAACCCAGTCAGGTCTTGCATCTGGCCTATCAATCTTGTTAATTACAACAATTGGTTTTAAGCCTTTCTCAAATGCTTTTTGAGTAACAAATCTTGTTTGAGGCATAGGACCATCAACAGCATCAACTAATAAAAGTACTGAATCAACCATTGATAATGCCCTTTCCACTTCACCACCAAAATCAGCATGCCCAGGTGTATCTACTATATTTATTAAGTGATTGTTCCAACTAATAGAAGTATTTTTAGCCGTTATAGTAATACCTCTTTCTTTTTCTTGATCATTTGAATCCATGATTCTTTCTGAATCCATATTTTTTCGATCTAATGTTCCAGATTGCTGCAACAATTTATCAACCAATGTTGTTTTTCCATGATCGACATGAGCAATAATTGCAATATTTCTCAGATTTTCTACTGACATTTTTAATACTTAATAATGGAATTGCGAATTATAGGCTTAATTTAGTTAAATGGAATATAGTAAAGAATGTTTTTTATCTTAGGCTTGATTTAAGACCTGAAGAAACAATATCCTTGTCTACCATAGTGTCGTTTGAATTAAATACTTCTCTTTCAAACCATTTGATAAAATCTTCATCTCTGCTTAATTTCCAATAATCCCAAACGCTTCTAGCTAGATCAGTTTTCATTGTTCCAAATTTAAGCGCGTTCATTCGCATGACAAGATGTTTTTCATCTACAAAGCCTTTCTTAACTTTTTCGTAGACATCAAATATATCTACAAGAAGAGTAATAATAAACATTGTTACTCTCCATTGCTCAGTATCTGTTAAATCATCCCTACTCCAATCTTTTGAAAGAAATTCAGAAAATTCAGCATCCTTTGTTGTTGCAAAATAACGTTCATAAACTCTTTGTGTTAATGAATGTCCAAATTGAGCTTTTGTGATTTCATTTTGTTGATGTATTTGAACAGCCAAATATACTACAGAAACAACCACACCAAGAGCTGCAATAATTTGAACTACTATAATGATAACTTCACTATTCATATTAAAGAATAATATACTAAATTTTTAGATTTATATCCTATTATTTAATTCTTAAAAATTAATATTCATTAAGTTTTAATAATGCACAAATCATCAAAATTGAATTAATATATAAATAAACAATTATCGGTATATATATGCAACAACAAATAATATTGTCATTAACCTTAGTTTTTTCATTAAGTGGCTACTCAGATCCCTTAATGGAACCAACATCAGTTTCTAAAAATTTGTATCCCAGTGATATTTTAGTTGGAAACTATTCAGATGATATTGATAAACCTGATAATTTTTTAGATTTTGGTTATGGTGAGCGTGTTGCAAATCCTAAACAAATTACTGATGCGATAAATGCATGGTCACTTCAATCAGACAAAATTAAGGTTGTTGAATATGCTAAATCCCATGAGGGTCGCCCTCTTATGGCAGTTTTTATATCTTCCTCTGATAATATCAATAATTTATCAGAAATTCAGTCAAATATTTCATTGTTAACTGATGCTAGAAATTTAAATGATAGGAAAGCAATGGAAATAATAGATAATTTACCTGCCATAGCATGGATGGCTTACTCAATTCATGGTAACGAAACATCTGGAGCTGATGCAGCTCTGGGTATTATCTATCATTTAATTGCAAGTAATGATAAAGAAGTTCTAGATATGTTATCTAATATGGTTGTTGTTATTGATCCTATGATGAATCCCGATGGCCGTGATAGATTTTCAAAATCGCTTGAACAATATCGTGGTACAGCACCCAATTATGATGATCAGTCATTATTACATACAGGTGATTGGCCCTATGGTAGAACAAATCATTATTTCTTTGATTTAAATAGAGATTGGATTTATCTAACACAACCAGAAACTCAAGGTAGAGTGCCGCTTATCAATAAATGGAGACCTCAAATTATGGTTGATGGTCATGAAATGGGACCACAAGATACATTTATGACTGGGCCTCCAAGAGAACCTATAAATTCAAATATTGACAAAGATCTTATAAAGTGGGGAAATGTATTTGCTCAAGACCAAGCATCTGCGTTTGATGATAGAAATTGGCGTTTTTATACAGGAGAGTGGCATGAAGACTTGTATCCTGGATATTCTTTTTATGTTCAATTTAGAGGTACTTTAGGAATTTTATATGAGCAATCAAGAATGGCTGAAGACGGGGTAAGAAGACCAGAAGGAACTATTCAATCATATAAGGAATCTGTACATCATCAGTATGTTAGCACCATAAGCAATCTTAAAACTCTAGAAAAAAACTCGAAGGCTATGTACAAAGATTATTGGGATGGGAGAAAATATAATGTTTCAAAAAATGGAGAATATTCAAATCAAACTTTTGTAATCCTCCCAAACAAAAACATCACAAGATTAAATACACTTGCAGAAAAACTTAAAGCTCAAGACATTAAAATCTATAAAAATGTCAAACCGATAAAAGTTGAGCAAGTTTTAAAACAAAATGGAGTAAAAGAAGAAAATTTTACAATACCGGCTGGAAGTATGATTGTTCCAAATCTTCAACCAGAAGCTCCTTTAATAGCTGCAATGTTAGAGTTTGATGCTGAAATAAAAGAATCAGTTTTACTTGAAGAAAGGCAGGCTACTTTAAAAAATGGCTCATCTATTATGTATGATACAACAGCATTTAATCTGACCATGATGTACGGACTTCCTGCTGTTACTGTTCCTGAAAATATTGAATCAGGTCTTATTAATTGGGAATTAAAGGCACCTGAAATTGATACTCAAAAAAGTGCTGTAATGTGGGTAGTTGATGGTGTTGATGATAGATCTGTTTCATTTGCAGCTCGTCTTATGGAGCAGGATGTTCAAGTAAGGATTATTGATAAAGAATCTACTTTGTCTGCATATCAATTTTCTAGAGGTTCTGTGACTGTTATAGCCATGGATAATCCCAACATAGAAAATCTTAATGATTTAGTAAACATAGTTGCTACAGATTTAAATGTTTCAGTATATTCAGTGGACAGTGGTTTTGGCCCTGATGCCCTTCCAGATTGGGGAGGAAGACACTTTCGTCTATTAAACAGACCACAAATAGCATTATTAAGTCACAGTGGTTTTAGTTCATATGATGTTGGTGTGAGTTGGTGGTCATTAGACCATCATTTAGGGATACGACATAGCCAACTTGATGCGTCATTAGTTAATTATGGTGACTTACGACGTTATAATACAATAATTCTTCCTAGTGGTTATTCCAATATTAACTCTAATCAACTCAGCATAATATCTGATTGGGTTGAGCAAGGTGGGACATTAATTGCTCATAATGGCAGCTCAAGATATCTATCTAGTAATAATGGAATTGGATCAGTTAAAACTGTACAGAATACATTTGATGATATAGATGATTATAATATTGATCTGCAAAGAGAATTTTTATCGTTAGATGAAATGATATCCATACCTGAAGTTTCAAATAAATTATCACTTGAAATTTCATATCCATGGGAATTAAGTAAAACTAAATATACCAAAGATGAGCTTGAAACAAGAGATAAATGGCAGTCTTTATTTATGCCTTCAGGAGCTATAGTTGCTGGAAGAATAGATTCTGATCATTGGTTAACATTTGGAACGCCTGAAACTATACCTTTATTGTACTCAAATTATCCTGTATTAATGACAGGTGGTAATTCGGAAGCTGCTGTTAGAATAGGAGAACTTGTTTTTAGTGATAACAATGAATATAGATCTATAAATTGGTCAGATATTCCTCCAAATAATGATTTAAATATAAAAATGAGTGGTTTGGTTTGGCCAGAGGCAGCACAAAGAATAGCAAATTCTGCTTATCTAACTCGTGAAAGATATGGCAAAGGACAAATTATATTATTTTCTGGTGAACCAAATTTTAGAGGATCTAGTTTAGGTACAAATAGACTTTGGTTGAATGCGGTTATATATGGTTCAGGACTTGGAACAAGCTCAATGGTAAATCCCTAGTTATAAATCTAGGGGGTTATCAAATATCACTATTTTTGGGACCACATACAGTAACCTTTAAATTTGCAGCGCCTCCATCCAATAAAGGATCAAGCATATCTAATAGGCCTGTCTGCACTCTCCATTCTAAATATTTTTGTTGATGCTCCAAAGTCTTCCAATCTTCAATAAGGTGAATGGTATTAGTTGATTGCTCAATGTAAGTATCTACGGAAATACATCCATCAAAAGCTCTTGTATCAGGTAATGCAGATTTAAGTGCTTCTTTTAAAGAGTTTAAAGTTTCAGCTTTAGCTGGGAAGGATACAATAACTAAATTTTCCATAATATTTCCTTTCAATTTTTAATGAAATCTCTAAAAATATTAGTAGATATAAAAATTGTCGTTAAAAATAAAATAAATATAAATTTCATACTTTTGATTATATATAATAATTTAATTGTATTATGTTTTATATTATATAAATGGAAAAGTTAAAAATAGCATTTAGTTTTATTAAGATAAAATTAAATAAAATTGGTAATATTCTTTTAAAAGCATCAACTGGTTATGCAGTAGGTTCTTTTGCACTAATACAGGTTTCTAGCATCGTATCTGACAATATTTCTATGGCAGAAGCTTTTGGATTAACAAAAGAATCATTCATGCAATATCTTTTTGTAAGTTTAATTATAATTTTTCCAATTTTTTTAATAATTACATATAATTTAAGAAGTAAGTCTATAGATAAAGAAATTATGTCTACACTTGATAATAATCTAAGCAAAATTGAAGACTATAGACCTAAGATTGCTGTAATTCCATTTGAAAATCTTAATCAAGATAAAGACCAGCAATTTTTAGTTGATGGTATTGCGGAAGATTTGTTAATGGAACTATCTATGGTCAAAGAACTTTCAGTTGCCACTCGAAAAACTTGTTTTGATTTCAAGAACAAGGATTACACTAGTAAAGAATTTAAAGATGAATATGGATTTGATTATATAGTAACTGGAAGTATTAGAGCCTCAGATAATAAATTAAGAATACTAATAGAGTTAAGTGATATGACAGATGATCGAGTAATATGGACAAACAAATTTGATAGTGCCAGCTCAGATATTTTTGAGATTCAAGATGAGATAGTTACAAAAATTGTTACATGTTTGGTTGGAGAAATTGAAATATCAAGTCTAAAAAGAGCGCATAGAAAGCCAACAGACAATATGACATCGTATGAATATACATTAAAAGGAAGAGCTCTTAATCAACAGTTTGAAAAAAATGCTAATGCAGAAGCAATTAAAATGCTTGACGCAGCGATTGAAGCGGATACAACAAATCCTCTTCCCTACTCTTGGAAAGCTTGCACTATTGGCCAATCTATGGCGCTTGGCTTTCGAGAAGATAATGATGAAACTATGGCAGATTTCTTATCTGCATTAAGCAAAGCAAATGAACTTAATGACAATGATTGGAATGCTCTGAGGATTATTGCAGAAGCACATCTTACTTTGGATGATTTTCAACAAGCTATGGTCTATGCAAATAAGGCTTACAATGCAAATCCTAATCATCCTTATGTTTTATGGATATATGGTAGAGTTTTAATACGGTATAACCATATAGATGATGGAATTAAAGTGCTTGAGCATTTATTTAAAATTGAGCCGATGGCATTGGCAGATGTAAATACTGATCGTGTTGTTAAGGAATTATTTGTTGCATATTATCTTTCTGGTAATTATAAAAAATGTAATGAGTTGTTTAATCAAATATACGAACATGATTTTAGAGAGTGGTTAATTTATATTGATATAAAGTCAAAAGAGAACATTGATTATTTAAAGGATGTATGGTTCAAATCAGGATTAGAGAGATTTAAGGATCTTAATAATAAAAAAGAAGTTTCTTTATTTCACTTTAACAATAAAAAACTTAATTCAAGTTTATTAAGTCTTTCAAATAATTTATTAACTTAATTATGCTTTATAACAATATACTTCATACAATTGGTAATACACCTTCAATAAAACTCCAAAATATTTCTATTAATGACGCGGAGCTTTATGTTAAAGCTGAGTATTTCAATCCAGCAAGTTCAGTAAAAGATAGACTTGCAATAAGTATTATTGAAAATGCTGAATTAAGGAAACAACTTAAAGAAGGTCAAACAGTTGTCGAGGCTACAAGTGGAAATACTGGAATTGGTTTAGCAATGGTATGTGCTGCAAAAGGTTATCCATTGGTTGTAACTATGCCTGATAGTGCATCAATTGAACGAAGAAAATTAATGAGATTCTTGGGAGCAAAGGTGCTTTTAACACCCGCTGCAGAAGGTGGAACTGGTGCATATAATAAAGCTAAGCAGCTAGTAATAAAAAATAATTGGTTTTTTGCAAAACAGTTTGAAAATGAAGATAACAGCATGGTGCATGAACAAACAACTGGCGAAGAGATTGTTAATGATTTTAAAGATATTGGTTTAGATTATTGGGTTTCTGGATATGGTACTGGAGGAACATTTACTGGTGTAAGTAGAGTGTTAAGAAAAAAAATGCCAAATACTAAATTAATCTTAACTGAACCAGATGTTGCGCAATTAATCGGAAGTAATAAAGAACAAATTAGAAATAATGATGGTTCAGCATCTCAATCTCATCCAGAATGGAATCCCCATCCTATACAAGGATGGACTACAGATTTCATACCACTTGTACTTCAAGAATCAATAGATAATCAATACTTTGATGAATTGATTCCTGTTTCAGGAAATGATGGTATTTTTTGGGCAAATGAATTAGCTAAGAAAGAAGGAATAATAACTGGTGTCTCAGGTGGTTCAACTTTTGCAATTGCTGTTGAGGTTGCCAAAAAAGCTATGAAAGGATCAAAAATATTATGTATGCTTCCTGACACTGCTGAAAGATATATGTCTAGTATCTTATTTGATGATATTGAAGAAGAAATGAATGATGATGAATTATCTATTTTCGATTCGGTTTGACTAATTAGGCTATTACCTTTGCTGGAATCCCAGCAACTCGAGTATTTGGTTCAACATCTTTTAAAACTAGGCTACCAGCCGCAACTGTTGAATTTTTACCTATTATAATATTTCCTAAAATTGTACTAGAAGCATAAATAGATACGCCTGATTTAATTTTTGGATGCCTATCACCTATATCTAAACCCTTACCACCAAGCGTAACTCCCTGATATATAGATACATTTTCGTCAATAGTCGTTGTCTCACCTATTACAACTCCTGTTGCATGATCTATCATAACTCCACCTTTGATTTCAGCAGCTGGATGAATATCAACTCCAAATATCTCAGATGCACGATTTTGAAAAAAAAGCGCCATAGTATGTCTATTATTTTTCCATAAACAATTTGCTGCTCGATAAGTTGCAAGACCCTGATAACCCTTATAAAAAAGTATTGGGGTTGAATAGTAATCACAAGCTGGATCATTTTCTTTAAAAAAAATTAAATCTTTAATCAGAGAGTCTTCAATGCCTTCACAATTAGCAAAAACTTCAAGAATAAATTTTTTAATATCCTCAGAAGATAAAGCATTGCTATTAAGTTTTGAAGCAAGTATTGATGCAATACAAGCTAGAAAATTATCTTGCGAGGTAATAAGTGATGATAAATAAGGCTTTAAAGATGGCTCAGCGTTAATCCTTAAATTAATCTCATCTTTTATTTCATTCCAAATTTTTAGATTCATTATGATAATTATAAGATTAAATTTTAATCATTAATATATAAACCAAAACCCTCTTGAAGACCAATTACTTCATTTGTAGTGGTCCTATCGTTTGAGGCATAAAAATCCATAGATTCCTTTTTAAATAAAATATAGTTTAGTAAATCAGTTTCGCTATTAGAGTAATCTTTTAGGTGGTGAGAATTACAAAAGCTACTTAACTCTTTTTTATAATCTTGTATTGTTAGCTTATCTGTATCTTTGTCATTTATAGATTTATTTTTATCTATTTTTCTTTTAAGTTTAGAACATACTGTTCCTGGTATTTGTCCATAAGATCCATCTACAAGATCTATAAATTCTTTATTAAGTGTTTTATATCTTTTATTATCAAGCACATTCATCAATGCCTGTGCACCTACAATTTGTGATGATGGTGTTACAAGTGGAACATATCCAATATCTCTTCTAATCCTAGGAATTTCATCTATAAGCATTTTTAATTTATTAGATTTTTTTAAATCTGTAAGTTGTTTTTCAAGGATACTCAACATTCCACCAGGAACTTGGTTTATAAGCATATCAATATCTACACCTCTCATGGAGCCCTCATACTGTTCATATTTAGGTCTTATTGATTGAAAATATGATGAGATTTTTGATAATAAATTCATGTCGTAGGGGTTTGTATTGTCGTCATAAATCATTGACATAAAACTTTCTGTAGCTGTGTGAGCATATAAATTACTAAAAGACGATATAGATGTATCAATATTATCTACTCCAGCTTCATAAGCTTTGTAATTTGTTGCATCAGACAATCCAGTAGTAGAGTGTGTATGTAGATGAATTGGAATATTTAAATTCTTTTTTAACCTTTTAACTAAATCAAAACATACTCCTGGCCTCAATAAGCCAGCCATATCTTTAATTGCTAATGATTTTGCCCCACAGTCTTCAATATCTTTTGCTAATTTAATCCAGTAATTCTCATTATGAATAGGACTGGTTGTATAACAAATAGTACCTTGAGAGTTCTTTTTTGCTTTATTAACAAATTTGATTGAAGATTGGATATTATTTATATCATTTAGAGAATCAAATATTCTGAAAATGTCTATACCATGTTTAGCGGCATTTGATATAAATAACGAAATAATAGAATCATCAAACTGCTTATATCCAACTAAATTTTTACCACGAATTAGCATTTGTAACTTTGTTTTTTTTATAGACTTCTTAAAAACCTTTAACCTATCCCATGGGTTTTCATTTAAAAATCTTAAACAGCAGTCATATGTAGCCCCACCCCAGACTTCTAAAGAAGAAAACCCAACATTATCCATAGATTTTAAAATTGGTTTCATATCATCTAAGGTCATCCTTGTTGCTATCAAAGACTGTTGACCATCTCTTAAGACTACTTCTGTAATATTAGGTTTGTTTTTATTCATAATATATATATTGATAATGATTTATATATACTTAGAAATCAAATTATTTATATATAAAAAAACCCGCCATTAGGCGGGTTTTTTAATTGAAGACATATTTAATCAATAAAGATAGTATGATCTTTTCCAGATTCAGCTACTCTGATAACTAAGAGATCAGAACACCCATCACCTAAGTCAGGTGCATCTGCTTCTCCACCATGAACCCAATCAGTTCTTTCAAACCAATATTCACCATTAGAGTAAGTTTTCCACTTACCTGTTGATTTTGATTGAGATTCACCATCAAGAACAAAAACTAATGTTCCTGCAGCTGGATGAAAATGTTTTGCAACAGTACCCTGATTGCAAGTTTTACGTCTTTCAACAATCATGTCCATTCCATTTTTCATATCAAATATTTCTGATGATATTAAACCTGGAAATGACTTTGTTTCATCTGCGTCATCTGCATGTATGTTTAATGTTGTAGCTAATAAAATAAAAATACTTAAATAAATTTTCATATTACTCTCCAGTGTAAAATTTAACTAATGATACAAGTTCGACATTAAAATTTTGTCTATAGTCTTTTATATCCTTAGAAAATTCTGCGTAGGCATCTGATGATAGAACTGCCTTTTGAGTCTTTAATAATGCATCTAATGATTCATTACCAACGTACACCATATGTGATGAATATCTATTTCCAAAAAGTACTCTATTCATTCCAAATGATCCATTCACATTATCTAAGTTGGCTGACATCATTTTTTTCCAAGAATTTAAATAATGACTTTCATGACCTTCATCAACTTTGAAATTATATTTTGCAAAAACTGTATCTGTAGTCCATTGACTTGCAGCTACAACATTTTCAGCAACCC